>Ga0209420_1000300_pt1 | contig 28065 bp, 29 predicted proteins | sample BlaSpr_A8_OM1_O1_FD_187972 | JGI IMG/M metagenome (GOLD analysis project Ga0209420, IMG submission 187972) | Forest soil microbial communities from Thunder Bay, Ontario, Canada - Black Spruce, Ontario site 2_A8_OM1_O1 (SPAdes) (version 2) | ecosystem: Environmental > Terrestrial > Soil > Boreal...
CGCCGAGCCGGTGCGTCTGCACGTTCCCGCCAAGCGTTACCTGTGCGCAACCGATGGGCAGTATTTTGCCCGGCTGAGTGCCGCCTCGGTGCACACGCTGAGGTTGCAGGGCGGCCCGATGTCGCCGCGCGAGGTGCCCGAGTTCGAAGCGCAGCGCTTCTGGCGCGAGGCGGTGCGGGTTCGGCGCTGGGACGACCAGGGAAAAGTCGCAGGACTCAAGACCCGCGCCCTCGCCGAATATGCCACGCTGATCGAGCGCATCGCGCGGCCGCGCTAGCCGCAGCGCAAGAGCGCCCGGCGTAACAGCGCGCCGGCCGAACACCATGCATAATATCGAGATGGACGTTGATCCGGCTCAGCTCGCTTACACACCCTCGACCGGTGTGCGCCGTGTCCACGAGACGCCTCTGGTGGAGGCCAGCGCTCAAAGCCTCGCCGGCTACGGCTGCCTGGTGGATGAACCCAAGAGCTTCCCGATCGAGATCGTGCCGTGGCCTGCGCAGGGGTGGCGGCCGGTCGACGCCAACACCGGCGACCAGGGGGGCGTGGCCGAGGGCTTGTTCGAGTTCTCCTGGAAGGGCGAGACGCTGTACGCCCGCAACAACGCGGTGGGCGACAGTTACCTGTTCGGCTGGAGCAACTGGCCCGAGGAAGCCGCGGCGAGCAGCACCGGGAAACAGCGCGAACGCGCGCTCATCTGGCGTGCCAACTACCACCCCGACGGCGGTCAGCTGTTCTACCCGCTCAATGGTCGCGCTTTCGTCGTGCCGCTGGCGCTTCCGGGAGACGATGTGAAACCGGACAGCTTCGTGACCTTCTGGTGCGACGGGCGGCATGGGCTGTATCTGCATCCCAACGTCTGGCACGGCGCGGTCGTTCCGCTGGATGACGATGCGGAGTTTCTCGATCGTCAGGGGCGCGTCCATGCGCGCGTTTCGATCAACTTCGTGACGGAGTTCGGCTGCTACCTGGGCGCTCCGCTGCGGCGCCCCTAGCCGCGCGCCGCCATGCAGCTGGATCTCGAATTCGTACGCCGGCAGTTTCCGGCCTTTGCGGAACCCTCGCTCGAACCCCATGCGTTCTTCGAGAACGCCGGCGGCTCCTACGCCTGTGGCCCGGTGATCAGCCGCCTCGGGGAATATTACCGTCGCCTCAAGGTTCAGCCCTACTACGCTTTTCGCGCCTCCACCGAAGCGGGCGAGTGGATGGACGCATCGCGCGTTCGCCTCGCGGAATACCTCGGCGTCAGCGCGCAGGAAGTGCATTTCGGCCCCTCGACGTCGCAGAACACCTACGTGCTGGCACAGGCGTTTCGTTCGCTGCTCAGGCCCGGTGACGAGCTCATCGTCACCAATCAGGATCACGAAGCCAACAGCGGCTGCTGGCGGCGACTCGCTGCGCAGGGCATCACGGTGCGCGAGTGGCGGGTGGACCCGCAGACCGGGATACTGGATGAGGCGCAACTGGAGCGACTGCTGACCGAGCGCACGCGCTTGCTAAGCTTTCCGCATGCCTCGAACCTCGTCGCGCACATCAATCCCGTGGCGAGGATCACCGCGCGGGCGCGCAGCGCCGGCGTGGTCACCGTGGTCGATGGCGTGGCCTGGGCGCCGCACGGACTGCCGGACGTCGCAGCCCTCGGCGCAGACGTTTACCTCTTCTCCTTATACAAGACCTACGGCCCTCACCAGGGTCTCATGGTCGTGCGCGCCGAGCTGCTGCGCCGGCTCAGCAACGAAGGCCACTACTTCAATGAAGACGAGACGCCCAAGCGCCTGGTGCCGGCCGGCCCCGATCACGCCCAGATTGCCGCCGCGCGCGGCGTCGCAGAATACTTCGACAGCCTGGACGCCCATCACGCCGGCAGCGGCGTGCTCGCCAAACCTGCGGACCACGGCGCGCGCGCCGAGCGCGTGCGCCAGCTGCTGCGCGGTGCGGAAGTGCCGCTGCTGGCGACGCTGCTCGAGTACCTCTCGAGCCGCACCGACATCCGTCTGCTCGGGCCAGCCGTTGCACAAGAGCGCGCCGCCACGGTTTCGTTCGTGACCGACGCGCTCGATCCGGGCAAGGTGGTCGAGGCGCTGGCCGAGCGGGGCTTCATGGCCGGCCACGGCAACTTCTACGCGGTGCGGCTGCTCGAGGGCATGAACGTGAATCCGGCGCGTGGAGCGGTGCGCCTGTCGATGCTGCACTACAATTCGGCGCGCGATGTCGCCGGCGTCATCGAGGCGCTCGACCAGATACTTGGCCGGGGAAAATCCCGATGAGCAACCGTCGCGATGTGCTGCGGGCCGGCGCCGTGATGGCGGCAACTGCCGCGATGCCACCGGCACTCGCCGGCCGCACTGCCGCGAACACTCTGCTGATTCTCGGCGGCACCGGCTTCATCGGCCCGCATCTGACACAGGAGGCGCTGCGCGGCGGTTGGAAGGTGACCCATTTCAACCGCGGCAGGACCGCCGCCGACGGCGTCGCGAACGTGGAGACTCTCATCGGCGATCGCAAAGGCCAGCTGGATGCCCTGCGCGGGCGCCAGTGGGACGCGATGGTCGATGACACCGGCTACATCCCGAAGTACGTGAAGATGTCCGCGCAGCTGCTGGCGCCGAACGTCGGGTATTGCCTGTACATCTCCAGCATCTCGGCTTACGCAAGCCTCGCCAAGCCGAACGATGAGGACTCACCGACCGGCACGTTGTCCGATCCCGACACCGAAGAGATCACCGACACCAGCTACGGGCCGATGAAGGCGCTGTGCGAACAATATTGCGCCGCAGCCTTCAAGGGACGCCTCAGCATCGTCAGGCCCGGTTACATCGTCGGTCCCCTGGATCGCTCCGATCGTTTCACCTACTGGCCGGTGCGCGCCTCGCGGGGCGGAGAAATGCTCGCCCCGGGCACGCCGCGCGATCCGATCCAGATCATCGACGTGCGCGATCTTGCCAGCTGGATGATGAAGCTGGTGGCTGCGCGGACCAACGGACGCTTCAACGCGGTATCTGCCCCAGGCGCCTTCACCATGGGCGATCTCATCAGCGACAGCCAGAAGGCCGCGCCGAAGGCCGGCACGACGGTGACCTGGGTGTCGGAGGACTTCCTCGCCGCTCACTGGAAGCCCGACGAGCTTGATCTGCCGCCGTGGGCGCCGACGAAAGGCGATGAGGCCGCCGCCTCGCTCACTTCCGTGCGGGCGGCGATGAAGAGCGGATTGCGGTCGCGTCCCCTGGCGGACACCGTCAACGACACGCTTAAGTGGTTTCAGACGCTGCCCGCCGAGCGACAGGCGAAACTGCGTGCCGGACTCGATCCGCAGAAAGAGGCCGAGACGCTGCGCGCCTGGCACTCAAGCAACGGCAACGGCTGAGCGGACCTGCCGCCCGCGTGGCCTTCGTCGTGTTGTTCTTGGCTTCGCTTTGGGCGGGCACACAGAATGCTCTGGCCGGCGGCGGGGCATTCATCACCCTGCCCTCCCTGATGCTGACCGGCATGGATGCCCGCGCCGCCAACATGACCTCGACCATCGCGCTGTTTCCGGCGCAGCTCACCACCGGCTGGGCCGGGCGCGAGTTCGTGGCCGGGGCGGCCGGACTGTCCTTCCGCGCGCTGGTACTCATCAGTCTCGTGGGCGGCGCATGCGGTGCGGTCCTGCTGCTGGTCACACCGGCATCGTTCTTCGCGCGTCTGGTGCCCTGGCTCGTGCTGTTCGCCACCGCGGTGTTCGCCTGGGGAAGCTTCGCTCCGCGCAAGGACAGCGCTCCGCGGGTGGGCCGCATCGGCGCGGCAGGAGCGCACTTCATCATCTCCATCTACGGCGGCTATTTCGGCGGCGGCATCGGTTTCATGATGCTCGCCGTCCTGACGGCCGCAAGGGTCGCGATGCGCACGGCGGCTGCGACCAAGAATGTGCTCACCGGCACGATCAACGCCTCTGCCGTAGTGATCTTCGCTTTCTCATCGGAAGTCAGATGGCGCGCCGCCGCAGTGTCCGGCGCCGGTGCGATTCTCGGTGGACTCCTCGGAGCGCACCTGCTGAAGAGGGTCAACGAACGCGCGCTGCGCGTGGTGGTGGTACTGATCGGAATCGCGCTGACGGTCGGGTTGTTCCTGCACTCCCCGTGAACGCCCGCTAACTCTGGGGCGCGGCCAGCACCTGGACCCAGTACAGGCCGTGCCTGCTGGCCTGGCCGGCCGCGGCAGCGATGCCCATCTGGGCAAATCTCGGGTCCATGATGTTCTCGCAATGGCCCGGACTGTCGAGCCAGCCCTGCACCACCTCTTCGGTGGTTTCGGGGCCGTAGGCGATGTTCTCGCCCACCAGCTTTTCCCGGTACCCGACCGCGCGGACCCGATCGGCCGGTGAATGCCCGGCAAGATCCTCGTGCTCGAAATAGTTGTGTTGCGCCATGTCCGTGGCGTGTCCATAGGCGACCCCGGCGAGGGTTCCGGACAGCGTTACCGGTGGGGCGGGTGCGAACGCGCGGCTGCCGCAACGAGTCCCGCGCGCGCGCACGTCGTTGACCAGCTGCAAGGCGCGCTGTGCCGATACCGTGGTCGCCGCGGCAGGCGCCGCCGCCGAGCGGCTCTGTTGCACTGAGCCGGCGGTCACCGGTGGCGCGGATGGGATGTCGTGCGGGGAAGCCAGCACCAGCCAGGTCTGCATCCCGCGGCGGTAGATACCGATCTCGCGCGCGTCAGGGTTGGTCACGGCCCGGCAGCCCGAGCGCCTCAGGACCTCGAGCAAGGCGGAGTCAGGCCCCGTGACGTGCACACCGGCCGCAGATGCCGTGGGGTAGCCGCTGCGCCCGGCGGCTGCCGACAGCGAGTGGCCCGCGGCCCATTGCTCGGCCACCCGATCCAGCAGTGCATTGCGCTGCACGGGCCGGGCGGCCGGAACGATACCGCCACAGCCGCCCTCGCGAAGAACCTGCACTGCGGAAAGCGCGTCGGCCCGCGCGGTCGCGCAGGCCACGAGCCCCGCAAGCAATACCAGGGTCCCGCGCAGCCGGTTGTGGAATAAGCCATTCACCTCCAAGGCAACGCACCGCTCGCGCGAGGGATGACCCTATGCGGCGGTACCGCGTCACACAATTCACCCGAGTTCGCCGCCTGAGTACCGGGACAGCCAGCTCCTTAAGGGAGCCAGTCCTCTTGGCCGCACTCGATAGATACGCCTGCGCCCCTGAAACGAGGCGGCCACGAGTCCTGCGCTCTCCAGGAGCTTCAGATGCTGAACCACCGCCGTGCGCGTGACCGGCAGGGTGCGTGCCAGTTCACCGGCGCTCATCGGCACGCGCGCCAGGCGTTGAAAAATGACCACCCTGAGCGGATGGCCGAGCATGGCGAACAGCCGCAACAGCTGTGTGAGCCGGGCCGCCTGGGCGTGCGATTTCGCCATCCTCGAAGTGTGAGTGCAAGCTGACACCTTTGACAAGCGCCGGCACCGTTGCTTTACTCACGCGATGATCAACGGCGCACACCTCATCCTCTATTCGAAGAACGCCGCAGCGGATCGGGCGTTGATCAGGGATGTACTGAAGTTCAAATACATCGACGCTCACGGCGGCTGGTTGATCTTTAAGCTGCCGCCCGCGGAAGTGGCGGTGCACCCGTCCGATGAGAACGACCTGCACGAACTGTATCTGATGACCGATAACCTCGATGCCGAAGTCAAAGCGCTGCAGAACGCCGGCGTCGTCTGCGCTGCGCCCACGCAACAGGCTTGGGGACGTCTGACGCGGCTCGCACTACCTGGCGGCGGAACACTGGCTCTCTATCAACCACGGCATGAAAGACCGTGATCCCAAGAGCGGCAGTTTGGTTTGCCGTGGCGCTGGCGGCCTTGTTGGCAAATTCCTCGGCCACGGCGGCTGAGCCTTGTTCACTGGCGGCTCTCAACTGGCTGGCGGGCAGCTGGCTCAACGCCGCCGATCCGATGGGAGCGCAGGAACGCTGGGCCGTCGCCCCCGGCGGCGTGCTGATGGGCAGTGCCTGGGAGTTCCCGAAAGGTAAAGCCGGCTATGCGGAGATCATGACGATTCGCAGCGACGCAGACACGGTCTCCATGCTGCTGCGTCACTTTGACGGTGGCTTGAGCCACGCCTGGGAGGAGCGCAGCGTGCCTATGGTGTTTGCCGCATCCGATTGCGGCATCAACACCGTCGTGTTCAGCGGCCAGGGGGAGCACGCCGGGGAGCGCATGACCTACACCCGATCGGCCGATGCACTGCTCATCGTGGCGGACTTTCTGCACCATGGCGTGCCTGACCACGAAGAGTGGCGCATGAATCGGGCCAAGGACTGACCGTCAGGGCGAAGAAGCGTATTGCGCCAGCCCGTCGAGGCAACCCAGCCAGCCCTGCTCGTGCAGGTTACGCGTCGCAGCGTTAGCGATGCGCTCGTGCGTTACGGTAACTTCGCTGCTCTCGCCGCGCGGCGCGAATGTCACCGTCACGCGCTCAGCCGGTGCCGCCGCTGACTCCAGCTGCCAGCTGAAGACGAGCCTGCCCGGTCGTTCGATCAGCTCGTATTCGCCGCCGATCCAAAGCACTTTTCCGTCCGGAAACTGGTTGGCGATCCGGTAGCGACCGCCCACCTTAAGATCAATCTCGGCGCCGATACAGGTCACCGACTTCGGGCCCCACCAGTTGCGCAGCTGCTCCGGGCGGGTCCACGCGTCGAACAGGCGCTCGGGGGTTGCACGAATGATCTTGCGCACCACCAGGGTGATCATGGCGACTCGCGCATGTCAGCGCTCCTCGACGTAGCGGGCCAAGGAATCGAGACTTCCTTCCCAGAACTGCCGGTAGTGTTTCAGCCAGCCGTCGATGGAGCGCAGCGGCCCGGCTTCGAAAGAGCATTGGTGCACTCGCCCGTCGATCGCCCGCGCGATGAGCCCGGCCTGCTCGAGAACCCTGATGTGTCGGGAGACCGCGGGCAGCGACATGGCGAACGGTTGCGCCAGCTCGGTGATCTTGGCGGGAGACTTCGCCAGCCGGGCGAGCAATCGGCGCCGGGTTCGATCGCCCAGCGCGTGGAAGATCGCATCCAGGCGATCGTCGCGCGTGTCTCGTGTCTGGGCGGTGCTTGACAGCTGGGTTCTCCCGATCTATAAAACAATATTAAACAAACCTGTTAAATATCGCAATCCACCCTTCAAGACAGGAATCTGATCATGCCTGCCCCCCTGATCTCTCGCCGCGCGCTCGCTGCCGGCCTGGCAGTGCTGCCGGCCGCCCTCAATACGAGCGACCGTGCCGTCGCCGCCCCTCGCGAGGGCGATGGCCTGTCGCACTCCGCGGCCGCGATCCACCAGGAAATCCTCTTCAACGCCAGCCGCGCGCGAGTCTATGAGGTGCTGACCGACGCGCAGCAATTCGATGCAGTGACGCGGCTGAGCGATGCAGTGACGCTCCTCGCGGCGCCCGACGCCAAGGCGACATCGATCGATCGTGAAGTCGGTGGTGCGTTTACGCTGTTCGGCGGCTATGTCACGGGACGGCACCTGGAGATGGTGCGCAATGAACGCCTCGTGCAGGCATGGCGGGCCGGGGGTTGGGGCGCGGGTGACTATTCCATTGCGAGATTCGTGCTGCAGGCGCGGGGGGCGCAATGCAAACTGGTGTTCGATCACCGCGGATTCCCCGATAGCCAGGGGAAAAGCCTGGCCTATGGGTGGGGCGTCCATTACTGGGAACCAATGGCGAAGTTTCTGGCGCAGGGCTAAAAACGAGCCCGCGACCGTGCCGGCGGCGAGCACCGCCCTCGAACTCCAGGGCCACGCCAGCGTCACCGCTTGCCGGGCGCGCGCGCCTCACAGGCCTTGGGCCCACGCGGCAATCGGCATTGCTATTCCTTGTTCTGCTCGGTCACCCGGCGAACCAGCACGCCGATCGTCGTCACGGCAGCGGCAGGAGATTTGCAGCGATGACCAAGGTCGTGATCGACATGTCGATGTCCCCGGACGGCTTCATCGCAGGTCCGCGCGACGGTCCGCAGCTGCCGCTCGCAGGACGTGGGGCTGAGCACATCTTTGACTGGTATTTCAGCGGCAACCAGTCTTACCAGGGCACGATGTTCAAACCCAGCGGCGCCGACCGAGAAGTGGTGGCTGAGATGTTTCAGCGCGCCGGAGTGATGCTGACCGGGCGGCGAACCTACGACATCGCCAACGGCTGGCATGGCGCGCACCCGGTGAACGGCATGCCGGTCGTGATTCTGACGCATGAGCCGCCGCTCACAATCCCGAAGGGCCAGTCCCAGCTGGTGTTCGTCACCGAGGGTTGTTGAGGCCGCGGTGATTAGGGCGAAGGGTCTGGCGAAGAACAAGGGTGTTGGGATTGCCGGAGCCAGCGTCGCGCAGCAAGCGCTGCGGGCGGGGCTGGTCGACGAACTGTGCCTGCACGTAGCACCCCTGGTACTCGGCCAGGGCGTGCGCCTTTTCGGGTATCGGACCGATATCTGGCATCGAATCTCGCCACCTTAAGCGGACCGCGCATTCCAATCGGCCCATGCCGTACGGCAGGCGGCCACCGCTGGCACCAGGCGTGCCCGACGGATTTCACTGTCAATGTCTGAGCGGCAAGCGCAGACTGCCACTCATGGCTGAGTTGTGTGTCGTCGCAACTTCGCCTGTGCGGTGGCTGGCTATGAGGCGACGCGCACGGTGTTCTGACATGGAGAAGCTGATGAATTCGACTTCCTGGCTATTTGCCAATAATACTGAACCCCGTCCTTCGGCGACTGAGCTTATCCAGACTCACCGCGCACGACTTGCGCTGGAGAAAGATGAACGCCTGCAGCAGCGGCGCCTTGAGCTGGCGGAGCAGCGCTCGGATCGCAATCCCCCGAACGTACGCATACGCATCTGGGAGAAGCTGCACGGGCTGCGACTGCCGTCCGATTCATCGCATCCGATTCTCGATGTCATCGCGATCGGCACGCGGCTGACTCTCGCGGAAGTGCGCGAGGAGCAGCGGGCCCGACAGGCGCCGCGGACAACTCCAGCCCCGCAAGTGCAAGGCGACGCCGACCCCAAGATCTGAGAGCCGGGCCGCACGGGATCCGGGCGCTGATCCTCAGCGCACGGCCCTGCCGCCACCGTCCTGCAGCGCTCGCCCGAAAGTCGGGCATTCAAGCGCCCAGTGCGGTAAAATGGAGGCGGCTCGTAAATTTCCGCCTTGTCTGCCCTTGGCCTGCGCCGCTCCGGCGCGCCCCTTTCCGGCCAAAGACCGCCACCTCAGAAATCTGCGCGACCGGGAGGCAGGAGCTGCCTGCCATCATATCTATCATCCTTGTGAGTACTCTGAAGTGACTAAACTTTACGTCGGAAATCTTCCCTTTACTGCAACCGAAGACAGCGTGCGGGCCTTGTTTGTCCCGCATGGAACTGTCGAGAAAATTGCGCTCATTACCGATCGCGACACCGGTCGCGCTCGCGGCTTCGGCTTTGTCGAGATGTCCAATGACGATGCATCGCGTGCGATGCAGGCGCTCAACGGAACCGATTTTGACGGCCGTACGCTCAAGATCAATGAAGCACACGATAAAGAACGCGCTGGTGGCGAAAATCGTGGAGCGCGGCGCTTCTGACGCACGCGTACAGTGAGTCCCGGTCTGCGACCGACCGGGACTCGATCATTCCCGCCCGGGCGGTTGCCGACAAGCACATGAGTGACTACGAGTTCACGATGTCACTGCGCCTCCGGCACCCGAGCGCCGAGCCCGCTGAAATTACCCGCAACCTCGGCATCGAACCGGAGCACACGTGGCGTTGCGGTGACCCGCGACGTGACTCCGCTGGCAGCAAGCTCACGGGGAAACACCGTGAGACCTACTGGATGGGCCACCTGATGGCGGCACCCGAGCTGTCATCGAGCCACGTCGGAGTTGAGAGCGAGCTGCTGCGCACCCTGGCGCAACTGCGTAAATCCTTCGGCTTTCTCGAGACCCTCAAGGAGGGAGGTGGCATGGGCGAGCTGCACATCAGCATCTTCGCACGTGAAGATTTCCGTCTTGAGTTCCCGCCCGAGTTTCTTGGGCTGCTGGGACGCATCGGACTTGCCGTCACGCTCGAAGTTAAGCCACATCCGCATGGCGGCGCCGCCGTCGAGGCTGGCTGACATGCGCCCATTACCACGCCAGAAGCCGTCGGCATTCAGAGAGCGAAAAGAGCGATTGCGCCGGGCGGCCGATGCCGCGCAGACGCTGCGCAGCGCGTGTCCGAACGCAACGCTGGTGACCGTGCAACTGCAGTTCCTGCCGGCGGCCACGCCGCCACATGCCGCGCAGTCTTTCAGTCTGTATCCGGGAGCCCGTGCGTTCTTCGAATATGCCTGCCCATACGGAGACTGCGACGGGATATATGAGCTCGGCGCCGCGGCCAGCCAGGCTCTGTCTCCCGAGCACCCCGATGTTTCCGGTACGCTCGAATGCAGCGGACTGCGCTCGCGCAACGGTCTGCAGCGGCAACCCTGCGGTTTGCGCGTGGACTACACGATCACAGTGCGGCGCGAGCCGGAGCGAGCTGCCGGCTGAGCTAACCTCGGCGAGTCGGTGTGCGTACTGACAGCTGCCGGCAAGCAACGCTGCCGCGAAAGGCGAGCGCGCCGGGGTCCGAAGTGCTATGGTCTTCGGGCAATTCGGTGATTCCTTCGCCTTAGTCTTGGTGTCTGCGTCAGTCCGGCGCCCTTGAGCCAAGATCGCCACCTCGCAAAATCCGATCACGGATTTCCGCCGCGGCAGGGAGACGCAATATGCTGACTACACGCAAGTGCGACGTCGGTGCCGACGCTGGCAAATGGTACGCGGTCGTGATCGAACGGCAGGCAGTACGGCGCGCCGGTTATTGCGCGCTCGGATGCTCGGGCCACCCGTCCTCGGACGAGGCGCTCGCCCATCATCTGCAATATCAGCTCGATCGCGAGACCGACCTGTGGCTGGAACGCCGCTCCGCTCAGGACTGTGAAGTCTGTGGCGATCCGACCACGATGCGCGCGCGGCTCGGACGCAACACAAAGCTCTTCGTTCTGTGCCAGGAGCATCAGTCGACACACAGCCTGCAGACGGTGCTCCGGCAGCGCTTATCCCGGCAGCAGTCTGCAGTGCCTGCAAGCGAGCTGGCTGGCCAGCTAAGGTAGCGCGCAGGTGGGCTCCCGCAAGACTGGAGTGTTTCATCCAGCAGAGGAAGTGCTCGTACTGACCTGCGATGTGTGTGAGTGCGACATCGGCCACGAAGATGGCCGCCGGCCGGCGCCATACCTGAGCGTCACGCGGCACCCCAACGCGGGGGCGCTGGGTGATCAGAGTCCTGATGCCGTCATCTGTTCGCAGGAATGCCTGCGCGCCTACGCGGATAAGCTCACGGGACTGGATCGGGCATCGCGCTCGGAAAGTCGTGGGCCACGCAAGCGACCGGAGAAGTAACCTATGGAGATTGCAATCGGCGGGTGCCTCATCGTCTTGGCCATGTATCTTGGCAAGCGTCTGAAGGAGGCGAACACTCAGAACGCCGCGTTGCGGGTCCAGGTCGCCTCGCTCAAACGCCAGCTGACGAGGAGCCGCACCTCATCGTCAGCCTGAGCGCGCGGGGCTGATCGCGCGATCGGCGCGGAATCCCCGGCCAGTCTTGCGCTCTAAGTAGCCGGCTGCGCTCTCAGCCAGCCCTCAGCCAGTCGCACCCACATCGATCCGCCAAGCGGAATCAGCTGATCGTTGAAGTCATAGCTCGGGTTGTGGAGCATGCAGGGTCCGCCGCCGTGGCCACCGGCCCGATGAGCGCCGTCACCATTGCCGATCAGGAAATAGCAGCCCGGCTTTTCGAGCAGAAAGTAGCTGAAGTCCTCGGCGCCCATGGTGGGCTCGAACTCCTTGACGTTGTGCGGCCCAACAAGCGTGCCAAGCAGCTCGCGCACGAACTTCGTTTCCCTGGTGTGGTTGACGGTAGGCGGATAGTTGCGCTTGAACGTGAACTCGCAGCTCGCATCGAACGCCTGACAGGTACTTTCCGCGATTCGCTTCATGCGCTGCTCGATCATCTCGAGCACCTCGAGCGTAAAGGTCCGCACCGTACCCTGCAGCTCGCAGGACTGCGGAACGACGTTGGTCGCCTCCCCTGCCCGGATCATGGTGACCGAGATGACGCCCGGATCGATCGGCCGCTTATTGCGAGAGATGATGGTCTGAAAGGCCTGCACCATCTGGCAGGCCACCGGTACCGGATCGATCCCATTGTGCGGCATGGCCGCGTGCGAACCCCTGCCGTGGATCGTGACCTTGAATTCGTTGCTGGACGCGAACACCGGCCCGGATTTGACCGCGAACTGGCCGGCTTCGAGGCCCGGCCAGTTGTGGACGCCAAACATCGCTTCCATCGGGAACAGATCGAACAACCCGTCCTTGATCATCTCGCGCGCGCCACCGCCGCCCTCTTCGGCAGGCTGAAAGACCAGGTAGATAGTGCCGTCGAATTCGCGGTGGCTCGACAGATACTTGGCGGCCGCGAGCAGCATCGCCGTGTGACCATCATGGCCGCAGGCGTGCATCCTTCCGGGATGCACGCTGGCGTGGGGGAAGCTGTTGTATTCCGTCACCGGCAGCGCGTCGATATCCGCGCGCAGTCCGACGGCACGACCGGCAGTGCCGTTCTTGATTGTGCCGACCACTCCGGTTTTGCCAAGGCCCCGATGCACGGGGATGCCCCAGCCGGTCAGCGCAGCGGCGATCAGATCCGAGGTCCGCTGCTCCTGAAAGCACAGCTCAGGATGCGCATGAATGTCCCGTCGCAGGCTCTGCATGGCCGCTGCGTCGGCCTTGATCGGCTCAATCAGTTTCATGTCAGAGCCTGCATTGGCTGAATATCCTTGCCCGGTGTGCCAAGACTCACAGCGACGACGATCAGGAAGTTAAGACACAAGGCCAGAAAACCTGCACTCAGGCCGTGCAACGGATCTTGGTGGCTGAGCATGAGAGACCAAGCGGTCGCGACTCCGGCAACCAGGCCTGCGAACACCGCTGATGTGGTGACGCGTTTCCAATACAGTCCGAGCACCACCCCCGGGAAGAACTGCGTCACGCCCGCGTATCCGGTCAACAGCAGCGACACCAGGGTCGTTGAACTGTAGATGGCAGAATACAAACTGATGAGACCGAGCACGACGACCGTTGCGCGCGCAAGTCTTGCGACCTGATCGTCGCTCATCCCGGGTGCAAACAGCGGCCGGTAAAGATTCTTCGCGAACAGGGTCGAGGCGGTCAGGATGAATACGGATGCCGGTACCATGGCGGTAAGGGCGCCGGCTCCGCCGATCACTCCGAGAAACAGGGGCGGGAAAGTCTTTCGTACCACGGTCAGCAGCGCGAGATCGCCGTTGGGCAGTCCCGGCGCGATCATGACCGCGGCGAAGCCTGCGAACAGGATGAAAGCCAGCGTGAGCGAATACAGCGGCATGACCACGGCGTTGCGGCGCAGGGTATCGGCGCTCTTCGCCGTGAAGGTCGCCGCAAACCCATGGGGCCACATGTAAAAGCCCAGCGAAGTGAGCAGCACCGTGGAGATGTACCAGGCATGGCCAAGGTTGGTGGTCGCGCCCGGCATGGTGAGGTGTCCCGGTCGCACGTGTGCCAGGGCGGCGAACATGGGACCGATACCGCCGAAGTGAATGAGTGGAATGCCGATGCCGATGGCGAGCGCCGCCAGGACCATCAGCACGTCCTTCACGACACTGACCCACGCCACCGCCCGCACTCCACCCGCAAAGACGAATGCGACCAGCAGCCCCACCGCTATCGCCATGGCTGGCGTACGGCCAATGGCATCGAAACTGGCAATCGAAACGATGATGCCGAGTCCGGTGATCTGCAGCTGCACGTAGGGGACAAACGAGACGATGCCGACCACGCACACGAGCGCGGCCAGGTACCGGTTGCCGTAGCGCACGCTGAAGAAGTCCGATTGCGTCTGCATGCCATGCTTGCGGCCCAGTTCCCAGATGTGCGGCAGGACGAAGAACGAGACCACGTAGGCGAGCGTCAGGTAGGCAAGGACGTACAAAACCGGGCCGCCGCGCGAATAGGCCCAGCCGCTGGCGCCCAGAAAGGCGAAGGTCGTGTAGACCTCGCCGGCCATCAGCAGGAAGACCAGCAGCACGCCAAAGCCGCGACCACCCACCGTCCATTGCTCAAGGTCCATCTTGCGGCGCACACCGGCCAGGAAGCCGACCGCGGTGCCGATGGCGACAATGATGACAATCGTGGTCAGACAGACGGCGGCCGGGCTCACGGGATCGTGCCGTCCTTGCTGCTGCGGGCGCTTTCTATCTGGTACACGCCCCACATGCACACGCTGCTGAGTACGATCCAGGCAATGAGCCAGATCAGGTTGAACGGAACACCCAGCAGCATCGGGTAAACGCGGTCCCACAGCGAGACCGAAAAGCACATCGCCACAAACGGAACCAGTGCCAGCAATAAGGCAGCCGTGGAGGGCTTTGTCACAGTCATAAATACAGGCCGCAGCAGCAGGCGCCGTTTCGCCCCTTCATTCTTATTCCCCCGGGCATGGCCCATTATTAGTCGGTTCACGGCGCAATGTCATCGTGCGCGATGCGCGCACTGTCGCTAGCCGTTACGGACCATCGTCCGCGCATCACCCGGGCGCCAATCTCGCGCCGGCCTGCGCCAGGCCCACGCGGCGAAGCAGCTCCGAGAAATGAGGATGCGAGCGCAGCGCATCGAATGCGGGCTCTACCCCCATCTCCGTCAACGCCAATTGGCGCTCCGCGTAGGCCTGCTCCAGAGCCGCGAGCGCCTGCTCTGATTCTCCCAGGCGCGCAAAAATGACCGCTCGTCCGTAGTTCGTACTGTATGCCTCCGGCGGGTTATCCGCCGACTGCGAGAAGCTCAGGACCACGCGCCAGTAACCTGGCGGCCCGTCCTTAGCCAGTGCTGCACGCAACTCGCTTTCCTTACCCAGTGTGGTCTCGACAGCCTCCCCAGACAGCACGCGCGCCCTTGTTTCCGCGGCAATGGCCTTCGGGTACTCCGCGGTGTAGGTGTAAAGGTGTGCCAGACGCTCCTGGACAATGGCGACGTTCGGGTTCAGTTGCTCGGCGTGCTGGAACGCTGCGAGCGCCTCGTCATAGCGGCGCGCCCAGGTGTAGGTACGCCCCACGAAGGCCTGGATACCTACCGAAAGCGGATCGAGCTTGGCGGCAACACGCATCTCGGCGATTGCCTCATCGTGCCGGCCGCGTGGCGACAGCCAGCTGTTTGAGTAAAAGAAGTGTGCTTGAGCACTGTTCGGGTCCAGCTGCAGCGCGCGGCGAAACTCGCGCTGCGCCCCCGCCCAGTCGTAGTCGTAATGCACCTGCACGAACGCCAGGGTCGCGTGTGCCTCACCCAGGGAGTCGTCCAACTGCAGCGCGCGCAAGGCGGCGCTTCGCGCCTTCGGCATGGTCTGCGCCGCGGTTCCGCCGCCAAAAATCTGTGCCAGGCTGTAGGCGCGAGCCAGCGCCGCCCAGGCCAGTGCATAGTCAGGATCAATCACCGTAGCACGGCTGAATTCCGCAATGCTCTGGCTGGAGGCCTCCTTGGTACGCAGGTTCAGTGCATGCAGTCCGCGCAGATAGGCATCGTGGGCCTCAGTTTGGTGGGTTCCGCCTCGCTCGATCCTGGCCGCTTCATCGCCCAGCAGCTGGACCTGCAGCTGTCGCGCGACTGCCTTGGCGATATCTGTTTGTACCGCCAGGATGTTGTTGAGATCGCGATCGTAGTCCTGCGACCAGATGCTGAAGCCGTTGACCGCATTGATCAATTGCGCCGTGATCCGCACCTTGTTATTCGATCGGCGGACGCTGCCCTCGAGGATCGCCGCGACGTTCAGCCGGCGGGCGATCGTGCCGATATCGACATTCTGACCCTTGAAGGAAAACGAGGAGGTGCGTGCGACGACCTCCAGCGCACCGATGTGTGAGAGCGCATTGATCAGCTCCTCGGACAGCCCATCCGAGAAATATTCCTGCTTCACATCTGCGCTCAGGTTGGCGAACGGCAGTACCGCCACCGAATGCGCCGGCGGCGAGAAAGCGGCGCTGCCGGGATTTATCCTGGCGGTCGCGCCCGCAACCGCCGCCGATACCTTGACCGAGTTCGATGCCCGCATCGCCTGCTCACGATGCAAGCTGTAGCCCACGCTGGCCAGGATAGCCATGGCCGCGAGTGCAGCGAAGCCAAGCGTGGTCTTATTGCGCAGCATGAACTTTCGCAGCCGATAGCTGAAGCGGCCCGGCAGCGCCCCGATCGGTTCTCCCTCGAGATGTCTCCTCAAATCCTCGGCCAGGGCGCCGGCACTCGGGTAGCGCTCGGCAGGCTCCTTGGCGAGTGCCTTGAGCACGATGGCATCCAGGTCCCCGCGCAATTGCCGCGTCAGCTTCTCCCGCGTGGTGCCGCGGGCGGCGATCGCCTCGGCTTCAAGTTGCGTGCTGGGCTTTCTGACCTCCTGCGTGGCGATCGCCTGTTCGATCAGGCCGAAGGACGCCGCGCGCTTGAGCCGATACGGGCGAGCACCCGTGAGCATCTCGTAGAGCAACACGCCCAGGGAATAGATGTCGGTGCGCGCATCGACAGCATCGCCTCGCAGCAACTCGGGGCTTGCGTAGTCAGGCGTCAGTGCCCGCCCGAAGACGCTCGTCAGTTGCGTCTGGTCCGCCTCTTCGCCCTCCAGGAGCTTGGCGACGCCGAAATCCAGCAGCCGCACCTGGCCGGACTCGGTCACCAGAATGTTGGAGGGCTTCAGGTCCCGATGGACGACCTGTTTCTCGTGCGCGTACTGCACCGCATCGAGCACTTGCCGGAATAGTTCCAGGCGCGAAGCGATGCCAAGACGCTGCGAGTCGCACCAGTCGGTCAGCGCTTGGCCCTGCACATACTCCATCGACAGGTACGAAAGCCCGCCGGGCTCGGTGCCGGCATCGTAGAGACGGGCGATGTGCGGATGCTCGAGGCTCGCCAGGATGTCGCGCTCCCGCGCGAAGCGCTGCTCCAGGTCCTTGCGCAGGCGGCTGCGCATCGGAAGTTTCAGAGCAACTTCGCGCTTGAATGCACCGTCGGCGCGCCGGGCCAGCCACACTTCCGCCATGCCGCCGGCGCCCAGAGCACGAATCAACTCGTACGGGCCGACGCGCGCGCCGGCCTGCAGGCCGCACTCGCTCACAAGACCCGCCTGATCGGCGGAATCAAATTTCGGCAGCGTCCCCAGCGCCTTAAAGTCGCCCTGGTCAAAGTCCTGCGGCAGCAGTGCTTGTCGCAGCGCCTGCGCAAGATCCTGGTGTTCAGGGGCAAGGGCTTCGAGCCAGACGCGGCGAGCGCCTGCATCGAGGGGCAGCGCCTCGTCCAGCAGGCGGCTCATGGTCGCCATCTGAGGAATCGATAGGCCCATAGATGCTCAGGCGATGGATTGACCGCGCGTGTGCACAATCAGCTCATCGCTCACCGCAGCGCTGCTGCAAGAATCAGTCGTGCCTTCTCCCAGTCGCGCTGGACGGTGCGTTCGGTGACCTCCAGCGTCTCAGCAATTTCCTGCTCGCTGTAACCGCCAAAGTAGCGCATCTGCGCCACCTGGGCTAACCGTGGGTCCGCCTTCTCAAGGGCCTCCAGCGCCTCGTGTACCCGCACAACCGCGTCGTCACCCTCTGCGATGTTGGCCGCAAGCTCGGTCGACAGCCTCAACGGCAACCAGTCACCGCCCCGCTTCTGCGCGATCCGCTCGCGCACGGCGTTGATGATCACCGAGCGCATGACCTGCGAGGCATACGCGAAGAATGCCCGTCGGTCCTCGGCGCGAAGTTCCCCGGCGCCCACAAACCGCAGATACGACTCGTGAACGAGGGCGGTCGTGTCGAGCAGCGTATTGCGGCCTCCGTCGCGCAGCCGGGCCCGTGCCAGCCGGTGAAGATCAGCGTACGCGGCCGCAAACAGCGCATCGCGCGCTGCTGTGTCCCCCGCCTGCATCTGCCCGATTAGCGCAGTGAGCTGACTCACTGATTCATCCGGTGTTCTGGCGCTCGCACTTGCTTCGATCATAGGCCAGTTGGCGCGTGGGCATGACCCTTGGCGCTGCTGATGCTCCCTCTCGGGCCGACCGTCACGGCACATCGCGCGCTCCTGCGCGGCGTGCGGACACAAAGATGACGCCGACTCGCCGGCCAGCCGTCAACCCCATGTTTCCTAAGAGAAATGAGGCTCCGGGCGGGCCGAGAACGACCCCCCGTTGGCGCCGGGTCGGGAAACTCGCATGGCGCATGTCGGGTTTGCTCCCCGGACCGTGTCTGTATGGGTGAGGCAGCAAATTCGGTCGGCATGCCAACCCGTGTAGGCCGACGTAGACCGCCTCACTACGACCACGGCCCATCGGGCAACACCAATCACCTTTTTCAAAATCCCGGAGACGACCATGAACACCCTGACTGCTTCCACCGGCCTTCGTGGCCTCATTGCCGCCGCTATCGTCACGGCTTTCGCCTCGAGCTTCGCCGCCGCAGCTGGCGTCGATGTGACCAGCCAGACCGTGAAGTTTGCCGATCTCGACACCTCCAGCCCGCAGGGCGCACTTGTGCTCTACAACCGCATCCGAAAGGCAGCCGCAACCGCCTGCTCGTTTTATATCTTCAAGGCCGAGACGGATCTTGATCGCTGCGTCAGCGATTCAACAGCAAAAGCGGTGACCAGGGTCAACCAAGCCGCCCTGTTCGCCGTGTACAACGCCAAGAACAAGACGCACCTGCCGACCCTGCTTGCCGGTCCGCAGCCTCCCTGACCCTCCGACCTGCGCGGCGGCGATCGCCGCCGCGCAGGAAGCTGCGGCGCGCGAGCGCCAACTGACAGATCCGATCTTTTCCCGCGATCGAGTACCCACGTATCAACTCACAACCATTGAAGGAACCGACATGAAATCACCAATCTACAAATTGCTATTGCCGCTGGCGGCAGGCCTGCTGGCCCTTGACGGCACGGCTTTCGCCCAGGTGGCGGATCACGCGGTCTGCAACAACCGGATCCTCTCGGGGGACTATGCATTCACGCTGGGGGGGACCATTTACATGCCGAACGGTGCCGGCGGCACGACCCTGGTGCTGCGCGAGGGCATTGCGATGACCCATTTCAACGGCCAGGGCAATCTGACGCAGATCGACTACGCGCTGGGAAACGGGGTGGCGCAGGGTCCGGTGGACCGGTTCCGTACCGATGAAACCGGCTCGTACACCGTGAATCCCGATTGCACGGGCACTGCCGAGATCGACTTCCCGCCGGCGCCCGGCGCGACCGCAGGGGCCGTCATCAAGCTGATATTCGTGCTGGCCCGGCAGGGGGAAGTGATTCATACCGTCGTCGCCGAGCTGATTCCTCCCGGCGCGTCTCAGCCGATTCCCGCATCCATCCACAGTGAGGGCACCAAGCTCTAACAACCAACAGCGCGGCGCCGAAACAATTGCGGCGCCGCGCTGCCGTGTGCCTGGACTATATTGGGATCGCCGGAGTGCAACGACCACAACCCAAGGCCGAAAACCATGCTCAAACCCGCACGCTTTGGCCGATGCTTATGGCGCGTCGCAGCACTCAGCCTGCTCGCGGCGCTGCCGGCATGGGCTCTGGAGCCCGGCGTTCATTCGCCGTTCCTGATTGGCGTCACGAACGGCATCGATCTGGGCGACCTGCCGCCCCAGGGACTCAACCTCTCGGATACCTCCGGTTATCTGAGTCAGACGCTGCGCGGCAACGAGTCGCAGAACCTGCCGACGACCCAGCACGTGTGGCTGTCCGCGCTCGCACTGCAGTATGTCTGGAACGGAACGATCCTCGGGGCGAGATTTTCTTCACTGATCGTGCAACCGGTTGCCAGCATCGATCGCGTTACCAGCGGTCGCAGCGCGAACGAGACAGCGCAGGTCAACACGATCATCACGCCGCTGAATCTGTCATGGGCCGTCTCGGATGAGCTGCACGTTTCGGCGAATATGACTTTTTATCCACCGGACAGCGAATATCGCCGTGGCGCGCCGGTGAATATCGGCAACAACTTTTGGACCTTCGAGCCCAACCTGGGGCTTACCTTCGACCGTAAGGATTTCGAGATCACGCTGCACCTTATTTATGATCTCAATACGGCGAACACGGATTCGCCCTATTCGCCTGACGGTCGCTTCACTTCCGGCGACGAGCTGGTCACGGACTATACGGGCGCCGTGAAACTCGGCGCCTTCCGTGTTGGACTGACCGGTTTCTTCGCGCGCCAGACACAGGACGACACGGCAGCGAATGAAGACGTGCCGGGTCACAGGTTCCGGCGCGACGGCCTCGGCCCGCTGGTGGGTTATCACCTTCGCGCCTGGTCGTTCAGTGCCTATTACCTGCGCGACCTGGGTTGGCGGAACATATTTGGCGGCAGCGGTTTCTGGCTGAGGGCGGCCTACCACCCGTAAGGTCGGCACGAAACCGCAACTTCGCGTCCCGGCAAAACGCCCGGGAGCCGTACCTGCTTGATCTGAATGTCTCCGACGCGCGCGTCTTCGTGCCGCCAGGGACTGCCTCAGCGGGCGGCAGTATCCACCGCGCTCTGATCGGCGACTAGCACTTCCGCCTTCAGTCGCGTGGCGCCCACCAGCAACTTGTGTTTCTCGCACCTGGCAGCGTAGTCGACATTGCGGGTCGCAAACAGCGGCAGCACCTTCTCCTTGATCTGTTCGATGAGGTCGCAGTCAGCGGCTGCGTCAACCGGATCCGGGCTGGTCACATCGATGAGCTTCCACTGCGCCGGCACCGTCTGTGCTGCCTGGGCGCCGCCCGGCTGAAGCACGTTCATCTTGATTCTCACGCCGGAGAACGTGGACGGTTGGCCACCGACCTGGATGCACCCGAACGCACGCACCTGAAGGTCGCGACTCGCTCCCAGTTTGAACAGAACCTTCCTCATCTTGTCCTTCAGCCCATCGCAGGTGTATTTGGTCGTGAACCCGGTGTAGGTGAAGTCGAGCTCCTTCGGCACCCACACGGCGGACTCGCCGCCAGAGCCCGCAGCACCATTCGGCTGCGGCTCGGCCCAGGCGGATGCACAGCTCAGCACGGCCGCTGCAGCGAGGATCGCAAGCTGATAGCGAACCGCAGGTTCGCCGGAGTTACTGACGCGCATAACTGCCTCCATGTCTCTTGCGGGTCTGGGCCTGCAATTGGTGGACTGTCGATCGACGGCGCCGTTCCGGAGCGGTCCGACCTGGTGTTCCCGAAACCCCCGCCTGATCAGTCAACGATACTCCATGTCGCGCAAGGCGGGTCAGGATTGCGCATCGCTCAATTGAGCGCACATCCGGCGCGACTCAAACTGAGCGCCAGTTTCGCCGCCGCTTACGGCCACTTGGTAATTCTTAAGGTTATGGCCCTTCTTTTCGAGCTCTGCGGCGGTGGTTCTCGAGGCGCTGCCGCAGCCGAGTCCGGCCGCTGGCGGGCAGCGAAGCTGTGCGATGATCCTTTGGCGGGACTGCCCTGGTCTGCCAAGTCGATAATGCCGAGCACCACCTTGTGCCTCTCCTGCCGCATCCTTCGCTATTCGTGGGCGGCCGCGGTTGCCTGCGGCGTGACGTCGCTGGCGCATCCGGACGACTCGCAAAGCGTCCAAGCAAGGCTTGCCACGGCCGACACGGCCATTGCGATCCAAGCGGGTGAACACGCGCCACGGCTGACCACGCTCGGCCAGCCAGGAGCCGCGCCCTGGCAGAACCGGACCGACGAAGCGCTTCCCGAGCGCGCCGAAGTTCGCGGTTCGACGCAGGCCCTGCTGTGGCGGCTGGATCGCGCCGCGAGCCGCATCGATTCCGGGCAGATTCAAGTGGTGTACCAGAGCGAATCGCCCCGGCTCAAACTGACATGGGGGTGGCGGGTGCGTGCCCTGCACGGGCCCATCGAACACACCGTCTCGATTGAAAACCTGAGCCAGGAAACGGTCTGGCTGCCGCTGCAGCCGAGCATTCGCTTCGGCTGGCAGATCGATCCTGGCTCCGCGCTGCAGCGTCTGTGGGTGGAAAAGGGGGCCGACTCCCCGTCCCCTCAGGGCACGCATCTTGATGGGCTGCGCGACGGCGATGCCTGGCAGGGCACCTCCAGCACCTACGCTCGCCCGCTCGCCAACCAGGCGCGCGAGATGATCCCCTATCTGCTGGTGGCCGATGCCGGCGGCACGCAGCGCGGCTGGTATATCGGCATCGAGTTCAGCGGGCGCACGCGCATCGCGCTCAGGCGTGAGGGACCTTCGCTTCGCGGCGAGGCCGGCCTTAACCCCCTGCCGGGTCCCTACCAGACGCGCCTGCCGCCCGGCAGCACGTTTACTGCCCCGCCGGTATTCATTGGCACGTTCGAGGGCGGACCCGATGGTGCCGGCAACATCCTGCGGCGCTGGGTGCGCGAGGTGCTCAACAACCCGCGAACGCTCGAGGACCCCGCTTACCCGCTCATGGTCAACAACAGCTGGGGCAGCGCCATGGCGGTCGATGAAACACTCGCACATCGCATGATCGTCGATTCAGCGCAGCTGGGACTCGAACTGTTTCACCTGGATGCGGGCTGGTTTCGTGGCGTCGGAGACTGGCGAGCGGATCCGGCGAAATTTCCGCACGGCATCGCAGCTGTCGCAGACTTTGCTCACCGCCATGGCCTGCGCTTTGGTCTGTGGGTCGACTGGACGCAGGCCGGCACGTCGACTCGGCCCGGCGCACTGAGTGTTTACGATCCGGCCGTGCGTGACTGGCTCGTCGCCGACCCGCCCGCCGGCTGGAAGCACAGCGAACCTTTCAAGGGGATCACGATCGATCTGGGTGTCCCGGCCGCACAAGCCTGGGCGCAAGGCGAACTCGAACGCATCGTCGGCGACTATCACCTCGACATGCTCGAGCACGACGGGTATCTGGTGGCCCAAGGCAGCACGCGGGCCGATCACGCTGCCGTGCCGCCGCAAGCGTCGACCCAGCGCGTCTACCAAGATGCCGGATACGTCTGGGCAGACGGCTCCAACTCGACCGACGTGAGCTATCACGCAACCCGCGCGTACTACCGGATCTACGAGCGCTTGCGGGAACATCACCCGGACCTGCTGTTGGAATTGTGCAACGACGGCGGACGCATGGTGGATTTTGGCAGCGCGGCGCACGGGGATTATTTCTCCATCACCGACACCTATGATCCGCTCTCGAACCGACGGGCCTTCTACGATGCGAGTTATGTGTTGCCCCCGGCGATGTTGGAGGCGTACGTGGCGCAGTGGCCGGCACCACACCTGCGGAATTTCCGCTACATGCTGCGCAGCGGCATGCTCGGGTGGTTCTCGCTGATGCTGGACACCCGTCACTGGAGTGCGCAGCAACGCGCCGACGCGCGAGCGCAGTTTGCGCTCTACAAGCGCGTGCTGCGCCCACTGATCCGAGCGGCGGATCTGTATCACGTGGAGCAGCGCCCCGACGGGGTGCATTGGGATGGCATCGAGTACTACTCCACGGCATCAGCCTCCGGCGTGCTGTACGCGTTCCGGGGTTCCGCGCCCGGTGAGCCGACCCATCGATTTCGCCTGCGCGGACTCGACCCCGCCACCCGCTACACCGTCAGGTTCCAGGATCGGGGTGCCTCAGCCGACCGCGTGCTGCGCGGTGAGCAACTGATGCAGGAGGGAGTCGCCGTCACACTGGGCGAGCCGCTGTCCTCAGACCTGGTTTTCTTCGAAAAAATGACTCCCGCAAACCCCCGGCCGGGCCGCCGGGGCGCCTCGAAACCGATGTAGCACGCGCAACGCAGGGACGCTGTCCCAGGGCCGCAAAGTCCGCCCGGCATAGCTCCGGATCGTGCGGACCTGCTGTTGTGTATCCGCAACAACACTTGTCATCGGCAACAGTTCGCACTAGAGTCTGTCCAGGTGCGGGGAACGGGGAGCGGGGCCTACGTCTACGATCGTCCACAAAGAAGACGTGAGCACCCCGTCAATTGGCACCGTCCCAAGCGCCGCCACAGGTCCAATTCAGCGTCATCACCTGCTTTAACGAGCATATCGGGGGGGAACGTCCATGAGAGCGACACGGAACAGAGCACTCCGCAGGAGTGCCAAAGTGACCGGAAAAGCGCCTATTTCGTCAGTACACGCATCCCCCGCGGTCAGGGCATTTTCGCAACGCGCGCTCTTTCGCAATAGCGTTGCGGTCGCGGTGGCCGGGATTCTCTACGGAACTTGCAGCGCAGCATTCGCGCAGGCGACGCCCGCAGCGGATCAGGCGCCCGCGACGGGGACCAACAACGAGCTGCAGGAAGTGGTGGTCACCGCGACGGCCCAATCGGTGAAGAAGCTGGACGCCAGCTACAACATCGTGACGGCGTCGCTGCAGGAAATCGCAATGGCGGATCCCGGCAGTGCTGCCGAGATCTTCAAACTCTCGCCTGGAGTTTGGCCGGAAGCATCCGGCGGACAAACGGGCGTCAATATCGACGTGGCCGGCTTTCCTAACGGCGGCGGCGATTCTCCCTATTTCACCACCATGATCCAGGGTACGCCTCTCTACGGCGCCCCCTACCTGTCCTTCATGGATAACAGCTCCCTGATGCGCATGGACGACACGGTCGAGCGCGTCGAGATCGTGCAGGGCGGAACCAGCGCACTCTTCGGCCCGGGCCAGCCAGGTGCGACGGCGAACTTCATCCTGAGGACCGGCTCGGACAAGCCCGAAGGATCCCTTGGCGCGACCTTCTTCTCCGAGGGAGGGGAACGCGTGGATGCGTTCCAAAGCGGCAAGCTGGTTGATGACTGGTACGGAAGTATCGGTGGCTTTTACCGCGAATCCGACGGTGTGCGAGATCCGCAGTATCCGTCCGACATCGGCGGTCAGCTGACGGCCACGCTGAAGCATACTCTCGACAACGGGTCGCTCATGTTCTGGGCGAGAACGATGCACGACAAGAACCAGTGGGTCGCCGATTTCCCTTACACGGTCCACAACGGCTCAGTGGGTCTCTATCCCGGATTCGATCAGCTCAACTCTACCTACAACAGCAAGCAGCTGCAGAATTTCCAGATACCGGACCCGGCCTGTAACTGCTTCCAGAACGACGATATCAGCGATGGTCGCGGCGCGGACCTGAATTATTTCGGCTCGGAACTCAAGGAGTCATTCAGCAACGGCTGGTCGATCAGTAACAACTTCATTTTTGACGGCGGCTACGTGGACACGCACGCGCTGGTCAACAACGGCAACCCCTCGACGCTGACGGCCGCCATTTCGGCTCTCACCTTACCTAGCGCGCTAACCGCGGCCGACGTCACGGCGAGCTATACAAACGGTCAGCCGGTCAACCCCAACCAGAGCGTGGTCACGCAGCAGGTCTGGTTCGTGCAGAAAAAGATCACGAGCGTCGTAGATGAATTCCGCCTGATCAAGGACCTGGGCTTCGGCAATACCCTGACCTTAGGTCTCTACATGACCCACTTCACCATGAACGACAACTGGTCGTTGAGCTCGAACGTGCTGATCACCAATCAGCCCAATGCGAGCCCGGTCCTTCTGTCGGCGACCGCGGGCGGAAACGTCTATCAGGTGACCAGCCCTCAGGGCGTCGTGAATGCCAACGGCGGCTATTACATCCTCCAGAACGGCGACGCCACGGATATCGCCCCCTATCTTTCCGACTCCTGGAAGATTGGTCCCTGGTTGTTCGACGCCGGGGCGCGCCTCGAGCACATCAACCTGGCTCAGGAGACCACCAACACCTCGCCGGTTCAGATGGGGACGAAGTACGATCTGTGGGACGACGCGGTCGACTTGCCCAACGGTACCTGGTCGCACGGCGATGCAAACCACACCATGCCGACCATCTCCGGGGGCGCAAACTACGAGTTCAACAACAATATGAGCGCCTACGTGCGCGCCAATAATGGCGTGCATTTCCAGAACTTCGACGATGTCCGCTGCAACAACACCGGTTGTCCCAGTAGGGTGCCCCTGCAGACCATGCAGAACTACGAGGTCGGCTTCAAGATCCAGAACCAGTGGATGTACGTGGACGCATCGGCTTACTACAAGATCTTCAATGGACTTGCGTATCAACCCGTGAATATCGATAACGTGGACATCGGTCCGGCTTCCACCTATGGAGCGGACTCCAAGGGAGGACGAATCGTCGGCAGCGTGAGCCCGCTGGCAACCAGCGATAACCAGTACCTGAGCACCTTCAAGATCACGGTGAATGGCATCTACGAAGAGGCTAAATACAAGGACTTCCAGGGCTGCTTCCTGTACGAAAATATCAACGAGGTGGAGACCTGCGGCACGATCAACGGCAACCAGCTCGCGCGTCTGCCGAAGTACCAGGTCCGGGTGACACCGAGCGACACGCAGGTGTTCAGCTGGGGCACAGTGACCGAGCAACTGACGTACGAGAACATCGGTAAACGCTTCCAGGACGCCGGCGGCTTGACGCCGCTGCCCTCTTACTACGACCTGGGTGCCGGCATCGATGCCCATTTCGGGGAGAGCTGGGAGTTCCGGGTGCTCGGGTCAAACCTCACCAACCAGCTCGGGTTGACCGAGGGTAATGCCCGATTCGGCGGCAACACGGTGCAGAACAACGTCGGGTTCGGCCGTTCGATCGTGGGCCGCGAAATCAACGGGACCGTCAAATACTTCTGGTAGGGCGACTGAGACTGTCTCCCCTCACGGCGACGTGAGGGGAGACGGCGCGCTCGCTACTCGCGGTTGATTGAGGCTCTGGCCGTGCCGCCCGTATCCGGCACGGCGTCGAAAGCAACCGTCAGGCGCGGCTCCTCGCTGTGAAAGGGGAGCGTGCCGTGCCAGAAGTACGACGGGAAGAGCACCAGTAATCCAACCTCCGGCCGCACCGACAGCTCGGCCGGGAGCGATGGCACGGTGATCATGCCCGGCGCGCCGAAGCTCAGGATCCCTTCGGCTGTATGTCCCGCTCTCATGCTCTCGGGGAGCTGAATATAGCAAGCCGACGAAATCCATCCGCGCGGATGCACGTGACTCGTGTGGTAGCCGTCGCGGTGCAAACGTACCGACCATCCCCCGTTGAACCGCGTCGCCGCCCGATTGCGGCGCCGTAGCGCATCGGCCCCGTGGCCAATGTGATCGCGGTAACGCGCGATCGGTGCGGCAAAGGCCCGGAACAGCGCCTGAATGACCGGGTCCTCGCTGCGCGAGAGGTCCTGGGTCGTTTCGGTACCGCGGCGCAACGACTGGTAGAGCAGCCGATGCCCGTGCGGGTTGTGCAGCGCTTCCAGGTGTGAGGTCAGCTCGGTCAGGAAGCAGCTGAGATCGGGCCACCCCGCAGGCGTTTCCAAGGGCGCCGACCAAAGCATCCTGTCGTAGTCGCAGAACAACTCGTAGCGGGAATCATTCAACAGCCGCAGCGCCGTCGTCTGCATGGCAATGAGGTATTGATCGTCGGGCATGGCCTGCAGCAGCGTGGCGCTCTCGGTCAGCGCTTTGGCCCCTTCCCCCACACCCAGATAGGCCGCGCAAAGAAGCTTGCGGGCTGTGCGGTTGTCAGGCTGCACTCGCAGGGCGCGCTCGGCGAATGCCAGCGCGGTGACCGGCTCGAACTCGAGCGCTGCCAGTCCCGCGCGAATGAGTAAGTTGAGGGGGGCCTGGGGCTGCGCGGCGCTTTCGGCGAGACACGCGAAAGCACCCTGCGCGTCACCGGCGCCCTGCAGCAAGGCGGCCTTGGTGCCGCGCAGCGCATCGTCGTGCGGGAATTTCTCGAGCGCATGCTGCACAGCTCCCGTGGCCTCTGCGATATTGCCGGTGCGCATCCAGATCATCTGGGCCAGCCGGTCGTGAGCTTCGGCACGGCGCGGATCCAGACGGATGCATTCGCGCAGGGCGAGCTCCGCTTCATCGGCTCGCTCCAGGCCGAGGAGGCTCTGAGCATGGGTATAGTGCAACGCCGCCGTCGGCCGGCTGTGCAGCAGCGCCTGACGCGCCACGCGCTCGGCTTCCGCCGGCCGTTGGGCCGCATTCAACGCGACGGCGAGAG
>Ga0209420_1000302_pt1 | contig 28013 bp, 25 predicted proteins | sample BlaSpr_A8_OM1_O1_FD_187972 | JGI IMG/M metagenome (GOLD analysis project Ga0209420, IMG submission 187972) | Forest soil microbial communities from Thunder Bay, Ontario, Canada - Black Spruce, Ontario site 2_A8_OM1_O1 (SPAdes) (version 2) | ecosystem: Environmental > Terrestrial > Soil > Boreal...
TCGACGGCAGCCGACAGATCCACCGGCTGGTTCAAGTCATCCGACGGCGCATGATAACGATTCGTCCGCCAGTCCTTCACCATCTGCTCTTCCGGTGTTCCTTTATCGAATCCCACCTTCATCGTTAGCGACGGAATTCCGACGCGAATAAAGCTGTACTGATCGCTGCGAATGAAAACATTCCGCAACGGCTCCGGATCGCTTTGTATGCGAATGCCGCGATCGTTGGCCACCTTCGTCACAAGGTCGCCCAGGTCCGATTCCTGCAAGCCATACACTGTCAGAATCTTCAGTGGAAAAAGCGGCAGGAACATATCGATATTGATGTCCGCTACCATTGAATTCGCCGGTACCGTCGGATTCCCCGCAAAATATCTCGAACCCAGCAAGCCTTTCTCTTCCCCGGTAACAAACGCAAACAGCAGCGAGCGCTTCAGCTTCTCTCCCGATTTTTTCAGCGAAGCCGCCTCGTCCAGCAGCACCGCATCGCCTGACGCATTGTCCATCGCTCCGTTATAAATTTTGTCGCCGTTGATCGGCGCTCCAATCCCCAAGTGATCCACATGCGCCGACAGCACCACGTACTCATTCTTCAGCGTCGCATCGTTGCCCGGCAATTTCGCAATCACGTTCGCTGATTCCACCGTTGTCTTTTCAATTTTCGCTTTCGCCTGGATCGAAACCATCAGCGGAAAGCGTGGCAGCGGTTTGCGGTCTTTCCCCAACGCCGCAATTTCCGCAAACGTGTGTCCTGAGCCGGCGAAAAATTTCTCCGCGCTGTCCGGATTCACAGTCAGCGAAAGTTTCAATCCTTCCGTCTCGTCGAATTGCGGATCCGCCAGCGCCATGCTCGGATGCGTGCGGTTCGCCGTCATGCGCGACCACGGAACATCCATGGACGCCGGATTCGGAATGGAAATCACTCCAATCACTCCCGCCGCGCGCAACGATTTCCAGCGCTCACCCGCCGACTGATAATGCGCGGACAGCGCTGCCGGCGTCTCCGCCGTTGAACCCGCAAAAATCACCACCACCTTGCCCTCCAACTCCAGTCCCGCGAGGTCGTCGTAATTCTGCTCCGGAATCTTCAGCCCGTATCCAATGAACACGAGCGGAGCCTCCACCTCTGGCGCCAGGTCCGCTCTCGTCCCAAAGTACACGTCTTCGCCCAGCGTCAGCGGCTCGCTCTTGCCGTCCCGCACCAGCGCCGCGCTCGAATCTTTCTCGATAATCTCCCGAGACTCGAATTTCACCGGCTGGTAAAATCCGTCGCTCCCGGCCGGCACGAGCCCATTCAACTTCAATTGCTCGACGATGTACGCCTCCGCCCTCCGCAGTCCGTCACTCCCCGTGTCGCGTCCTTCCATGTTGTCGTCCGCCAGTACCTTGATGTACCCCCACCACGTCTTGCCATCAAAGTGCGCCTGCCCACCCTGCTGCGCAAACCCCGCTGCAACCGTAAGCGCAAGCGCCGCCGCGATCGCTAGAGTTACAAGCAGCCACGCGAATTTCTTGGTCATACTAAATTCCTCCCATTTCATTGCCGGGGAGAAATTAGCACACAGACCCCGCCGCCTGAATCCAAATATTATCCGGACACCGCGACCAACGAGCCAATTGAATCGGGTCTCTGTACCCGAAAGAGAAATTGTGGATTAGGGATTCGATTTAAGCAGGTTCAACAACGAGGACAATCTTTGCGCTGGCCGCATCGAACACAAAATAATTACCCGGACGGTTCTCGATTAAGTTCGCGAGTCGCTTCTTGGCATCTTCCAAATCTTGCACCGTCTCCACCCACATCGGCCCGCCAGGAAGTCTCCGGAAAATATCGTAAGTCACCTTCATGACTCTCCTCCCAAGCCCAAAATGTCTAATTACGTGCCCCCGGATAACTCGGCTATCCGGCAACCTACGAACAGCAATCCAATTGCCAGTTTCAACGCTTGTTCCTCCCTGCAGCATTAAGCAAATGCGCCAGTTACAACACGCTCTTTAGGCACGCCCACCGCCCGCAGGTTCACCACGTAAATTTTCGCAGTTCCACGCAGATATTTCGGCAGCTCATAGCCTTCAGCAGAGCACGAAGATTTACTGTCTTGCGATCCGCAAGGGGGGATTTAACCCCTTGGTAAAAGACTCCGATTCGTTCCTCCACCTTTTGCGCAGCCTTACTCGCGCAACCCTCAGCATTAGGGTTCGGCTCTGCCCGGAACTTCCGCTCGCCCGGCGGTGTCAAACCACGTCGTGGCCTGTGTCGGATGGTGGTCGTTTGTCTTTGACTTAGGAGTCTTATGATTGCGCTCGAAGCCAGGGGCCTCCTGAAGTGCTACACCGCCGTTCCCGCTGTGAGCGATGTGACCTTCGCCCTAAGCTCTGGCGAAGTCCTAGGCTGTTTGGGTCCCAACGGCTCGGGCAAGAGCACGACGGTGCGCATGCTCACAGGTTTGCTCGAACCCACGCGCGGCCAAGTACTTTGCGGTGGAAAGAATATTCAAAGCAATCTCGTCGGCTACCGGAAACGTCTGGGCTACGTCCCCGAAGAGGCCGATCTTTATCCCTTCCTTTCCGGCCGGGAATATCTGGAGTTGGTCGGAACACTGCGCGGTCTTGTAGCGCCGCATCTCAGCAAGAAAATCGATGCCATGCTCGAACTGTTCTCGCTTCATCCGCATCGCCATTCGGCGACCGGATCGTATTCCAAGGGAATGCGCCAGCGCATCCTTCTGATAGCCGCCCTGTTGCATGATCCCCAACTTCTGATATTCGACGAGCCTCTATCGGGTCTGGATGTCAGCTCCGCGCTGATCGTCAAGAACTTGATAAAGGGCTTAGGTGAACGGGGAAAAGCAGTGTTTTATTGCTCGCACGTCTTGGAAGTTGTCGAAAAAGTTTGTTCTCATGTGATGATTCTCCGCAATGGCCGCGTGCTCGCCTATGCGCCCACTAGCGAGCTGCAAAAGGCTGCCGGACAGCCGAATCTCGAACACGCTTTCATGCACCTCGTCGAGGGCCGCGATCCCGAGCAAACCGCACGAGACATCCTTCAAGTTATGGATGGCGCTTGATCGCCTCTCTCATTCCCTCACCTGCAGCCAAATGGCAGCGGTTCCTTGGAAGGCCTTTCCCTCGTCTGGTCCGTCATTGCGTGGACAGAATCCTTCACGGTGGCGAAAGTTCGGATGCAGACGGACTCGATCTCAGCATTGGAGTTGTTTTGGGCCTGCTCGCTCTACCTGGAATATTTGCCTCGCTTTTTCTCGTCGATAAATACGGATCGTTGTTTCAAGTTATTCGGGGTGATCTAGACTTCGATCCCTATACCGCTTCGCTCCCCGACGAATACTTTTTTATCGTACTCTCGATGGTTGTCACTGCGTCTGTCACAGTCTGGAAATGGGATAGTCTGCTTCCGGATCGCCGCGATTATAACAACCTCGCGCCGCTTCCCATTCGCAGCCGCAGTTTTTTCCTTGCGAACCTTCTTGCGCTTCTGCTGCTCACCGCGATCCTGTCCCTCGATGTGAACGCGGCTTCGATTGTTCTGTTTCCCCTCGTCGTATGTGGATCACGAACATCGTTCGTCTACTTCGCAAGATTTCTCGGAGCTCATTCTGTATCCGTAGTGTTGGGCAGCATATTTGGTTTCCTCTTGGTCCTGGCGATTCTGGGCGCCCTGATGACCATCCTGCCATTCCGGGTATTCCGAAAATCATCACTATATGTTCGCTTCGCTATCATTTTGTTTCTTATGACGGTCCTCTCGACCAGTTTCGTCGTGCCGCCAATGATTCACGCTCTCGCGGAGCATCCGCACTCTCTCCTCAGACTTCTTCCTGCGGTTTGGTTCCTCGCGCTCTGTCAATCGCTGCTGGGACGAGCCGGTCCCTTGCTCCACTCTCTGGGCGGGATGGCTTTGGTCGCCACTTGCATGGTGCTCGTCTGCGCGGTCGGTTCTTACGCCTTCAGCTACCGCCGGTGCTTCACCCGGAGTTCTGAAACAATGGTCAGTCTGCCGGCCGGGGGCGGTAGAGTCGCCTCGTGGCTGTTTGCCTTGCTGGATCGTTTGATCCTTCGTAGCCCGTTTGAGCGCGCTTCATTCCGTTTCATAATTAGAGCGCTCGTTCGTGGACCGAATCAGGCCCTGGTGATCGGGTGGTTTGCGGGTCTGGGAATCGTGATCGCCTCGCAGACACTGTTCGTCGCAGTTAGCGCGCGGTCACAAACCCTTGAACGCTTTCCGTCCGCAGAGATTCTCGGTGTTCCGCTGACGCTGGCCTACTTTCTGGTTCTCGGCCTGCGATGCACGTTCGATATTCCCGCGAGTCTTCGTGCGAACTGGTTGTTCCGCCTCCAGATAAATCCCCAAACGCGCGAATGCTCTCCGCTGGCAAGAAAAGTGGTACTCACATTGCTGTTTCCCGGGCTGGTCCTGATCTGCTTGCCCCTTTACGCCTATTTCTGGGGTTGGCGCACTTCCCTGATTCACACCGCCATTGTTGCGATAATGTGTGTCGCGCTCACCGAGGTCTCCCTGACGGGTTTCCGCAAAGTCCCCTTTACCTGCTCTGCGCCCGCCTTCAAGAGCCACGCGATCGTCGCCGTCTTGGTTTACATCTTTGGCTTTTTCGTATTCTCCACCTTCACCGCCACTGCCGAGCACTGGGCACTCCATGACCCTATACGGTTCCTCGTCTTTATTCCTTTTTTCTTAGGCATCTGGCTGGCGCTGAGAGAGTGGCGGCGAAGTCTAACCTACCTCGACACGCAAATCATTTTCGAAGAGAAATCAGCTCCTGCGGTGGAAGGCATGAATCTCACCTACGGTCCGTAGGTTCTCGCCCGCAGTTTCATGGCGTAAGTTTTCGCACTTCCACGCACATAGGGGGGATCAGCTTTAGTGAGTATCGTTGACTAGTAGGAGATTAAATCAGGAAGCTTCGAATCATTAACGCGAGCAGTTCACGGTTGTCGCGACCTGTGGGCTGCTCGCGAAATTTTCTCTGCTGTGGCAATTCTCAGTGTGGATTTCTCTGGAGCTAGTGCCGTTTTAACTCGTCAGTTCGGTTGGGAACCGAATCGGACTCTAGTACTAGGCCGTCCACGCACACGACTCCTTGAATCTCGCCAAACGAAGTGCTAGCGTCAATTGTGATTATTTTTGGCAGAATTGGCGAAGGCCAGTCGGAACGTAGTGGCCACAATCGGACGCGGATTATGGCCCGGTTTCCTGCACTCACCCCAGGGATTGGACAATGGCCGCTTGCTAACCCTACGAACGAACGTCTGTCCTTCAGAGACGAAAAATCCGAAATTTCAGCGCAAATTTATAAGTGGTCTAGACCACTCCTAACCGGCACAGCCTCACGAACGGAATTCGACCTAACGCTCAGAAAACAAACGACGGAGAAATTTCTAACCGGGGCCAGAATGCACAGTAGGGATTTAGCAATTTGGCCGATATGGCGATGACAAAAAGCCGCGTCCGCACGGTCCTGGAGATGATCAAGTTCGAACACTCCGTCTTTGCCCTGCCCTTCGCTCTGGTAGGGGCATTGCTTGCCGCGCGGGCCGCTGGCGGCCTTCCCACCTGGCGCCAAATTCTTTGGATTATCGTTGCCATGGTTGGCGCGCGTTCCGCCGCCATGACCATCAATCGCATCGCCGACCTGAAATACGACGCGCGCAATCCCCGCACTGCCAATCGCGCCCTGCCCAGAGGCGAACTCTCCGTTGGCTTCGCCTGGATTTTCACATTAATTGCCTCCGCCGTTCTTGTCATCGCCGCGTGGCAACTGAATCCGCTCGCGTTAAAACTTTCTCCCCTCGCGCTCGCAATCTTATTTTTTTACTCCTACACCAAGCGCTTCACCTCCTGGTCGCACTTCGTTCTCGGCTTCTGCCTGGGCATTTCTCCCGCCGCCGCATGGATCGCGATCCGGGGCTCGCTTGACTGGCGCATGCTGATCCTCTGCGCTGCCGTCACGCTCTGGGTCGGAGGCTTCGACGTCCTCTACGCCTGCCAGGACGTGGAATTTGACAAGACCGCCGGCCTCTACTCCATTCCAAAAAAATTCGGAATAGCGAAAGCCCTGCTAATCGCCCGCGCCATGCACATCGTAATGGTCGGGTTACTCGCCTGGCTGGCCTTAAGTTTTCACCTCGCCTGGCCTGCCTGGGCCGGAATCGCTGTGGTCGCGGCGTTGCTGGCCTACGAGCACTCGCTGGTAAAGCCCAATGACCTCAGCAAAATGAATGCTGCGTTTTTCACCGTGAATGGCTATATTAGTTTGCTGTTCTTATTGTTCTGGGGTGCCGCGGTGGTGCGCCCATGAATGCGCGTTTCGTGGGTTTCAGGTTTTCGAACGGCCGCCTTCTTAGCGTAGGCGGGCGAGTTTAGAGCAATGAACTGACACAAATGGCGACAGGATTACAACTGAATCCAGCAACGGTTCCCGCGTTTCAGGACGCGCGCCTCGATCCGATAGCAAAGAAAGTTGTCGCCGGCGAACGCCTCTCGGCTGACGACGGCCTGGCGCTGTATCGATCACACGACTTGCTCGGCGTAGGCTGGCTCGCAAACTACGTTCGCGAAAAACGCCACGGCAACGTCACCTACTTCAACGTCAATCGCCATATCAATCCCACCAATGTTTGCGTGGCGCATTGCAAACTTTGCGCTTTCGGACGCTCGCCCGAGGCGACTGGCGCCTACACCTTTGCGCTCGATGAAATTTGGCAACGCGCCGCTCAAGGCGTGGCGGAAGGCGCCACGGAATTCCACATCGTCGGCGGCCTGCATCCCGATTTGCCCTTCGAATATTATTTGGGATTAATTCGCGGTTTGAAACAGCGCTTCCCGCACGTTCATTTGAAAGCTTTCACCATGGTGGAGGTGGGCTACTACGCGCGCATTTCAAAGAAATCCATTCGCGACACTTTGCTTGCCATGAAAGAAGCGGGGGTGGATTCGCTCCCCGGCGGCGGCGCTGAAATTTTCCATCCGCGCGTACGAAAAATTATCTGCGACCACAAGGTCAGCGGACAGATGTGGCTGCAAATTGCGCGCACGGCCCACGAAATCGGCCTGCGCTCGAATGCCACCATGCTTTACGGCCACATCGAAACCAACGAAGAGCGTGTGGACCACTTGATCCAGCTTCGCGACACGCAGGACAAAACGCACGGCTTCGTCGCCTTCATCCCGCTGGCATTTCATCCGGCGAATACCGGCCTTTCGCACATTCCCAATCCAACCGGCTTCGACGATCTGAAAGCCATTGCCTGCTCGCGCTTGCTTCTCGATAATTTCGACCACGTCAAAGCCTACTGGATCATGCTCACGCCGCGCATCGCGCAAGTAGCGCTAGGTTTCGGGGCCAACGACCTCGACGGCACGGTGGTGGAAGAAAAAATCTATCACGACGCCGGCGCAACCACCCCGGAACACATGACGCGCGCCGAGCTCGAGCGCCTGATCCGAGCCGCAGGCCGCGTCCCGGTAGAGCGCGACACACTCTACAATCCGGTCGACCGCGCAAAAATGCCGATTCCGCCCACGCGCCCCTCCTCCAACAGCATCGACGGCTTCATCCCCGAAACTTCTCTAACCCTAAATATTTAGCAGCATAAATCTCGCGAGAAAACCGCCACACTTTTTTCAGTGAATGTAACTCGGCTTTAGACGCGTCGAAAAAATACCAGGAGAAATTAAGCGTGCGGATGAGCTTTGTCGTACACGGCCATGAGCTGTTCGATGCTCGCCTGCGTGTATCGCTGCGTTGACGTAAGAGAAGCGTGGCCGAGCAACTCCTGGATGGCGCGCAGGTCCGCGCCGTCGGCAAGTAGATGCGTAGCAAACGCGTGGCGCAACGAGTGCGGATGCAGGTCCCAGTTCACGTTGGCCAGCCGCGCATAGCTCTTCACCAGTTGGCGGATGGACTTGCCGCTCAACCGCCCGCCGCGATGATTCAGGAACACGGCCTCGGGGCAGGGAGTGGTGCGCGGATGCGCGAGAAGCTTGGCGCGCAAAGCCAAATACGCTTCCAGCGCTTGATGGGCTTTCGCGCCGTAAGGCACCACGCGTTCCTTGCGCCCCTTTCCGAGGACGCGAAGCATTTGTCCAGGGCGGTCCAGGTTTCCGATAGCAAGACCGACGAGTTCGCTGACGCGAAGGCCCGAGGCGTACAGCAATTCCAGAACAGCGCGGTCGCGGCATGGAATCAGAATCGCGTCATCGGCTGTTTGGCTTTTTCGGCGTGCTGCTTTCCGCCCGGCGGACCCACCGGGCAACTCGTCAAGAAAATCGTTCAGTTCTTCCGCGGTCAGAACGCGCGGCACGCGCTTGGGAATTTTGGGGGTGCTGATCAGGCGTGCAGGATTTTGTTTGGTGATTTTCTCGCGTACGCAAAACTTGAAAAAGGTACGGAGTGCGGCGAGCTTCCTGGCCACCGAAGCTTTCTGTTGCTTGCGGTCGTAGAGCCAGCTCACGAATTCGCGAATGATGCGATGGTCCACTTCGCCGAGCGGCATGGTCTTTTCTCCCGGCGGAGTGAGAAATTCGTGGAGAAGATTCAGATCGTTGCGATAACTCCGAATCGTTGCGGGCGATGCATTCCGCTCGTACAGCAAGTACTTCATGAAATGTTCGATGTGCTGTTTCATGTGGGCCGTTCGACCGGTATCGAGATTATAAGCCCGCGGAACTAGCCTGGCGGCTTATGTTCTCTAAGGTTTGTAGGAATCGGCAAGTAGGTATTTAAACCAGCCCAAAATCCAATGGCTTCAACGTCGACTGATACCGTTGCTTTCAGCACCGGCGAGCAATCAACCGATGCCGACAACAGATCTTATTAGTATGCAATCTCGGCGTGCGCGGGTCCTGGAATAGAAGGACGCAGCGTAAGCCAGTCGGTACGCACACGGTCCCACTCTTGGATCAGAAATCCGTAGGACTCCAGGAATGTGCGAATTTGAGGACGCTGCCAGCCAGCAATTTTTTCGAGAATCGGCACAAGAACGACGATCGCGTTGTTGCCGAGCACGGTGCGCCTGGCGATGTGTGCTACATGCTTGGTTTCCGACACCGCGATCGTGAAGCCGTCGCGCGCATTCACATGCAGCATTACGTGGATATCGGAGTTTCCATCGCCCGCGTAAATAATATGATCCGGACCTATCTTCAGATTCGCCTGGAGTTGGTCCAGTATGGCGACTTTTCCGTAACCCGCACGAGCGCGCAGAATCGAATCAATCTCTCCAGAAGGTTTGTACTGGAATTCCGTCCCGTAAATTCGGTCCGCAGGAATAATTCCTTCCAGCGCGGACGCGATCACCTCCACCGGGGCGGCGGAGACAATCGAGAAATCGAAATGAAAACCATCGATTCCGTGATCGAGAATTTGGTCCAAGAGCGCAATGTTGTCTTTTAGACGAATGCGTTTTCCGACCTCGTAGAGATGCTCTTTGCGAACTCGCGACTTGAATTCAGGATCGTGCAGCAGCAGGTAAGCGAGTTCGGCACCTTGTTGGACAAGATTGAGCTTAGCCATGCCCGTAGCCTTACGCTCGAATTCTTCCGTAGGAATGCCGACGATTTCGCTTAGGACGTAGCCGGAGTCGTTGAAGGTCAGCGTTTGGTCAAAATCGCTAACAAATAAATAGTGCTTCATGGTTTTCTCGCTCATGGGCAAAACACTCCCTCCAAAGCGGTTAGGATTGCGATACGCGGCCTAGCAATTCGTATACCAATTAGATGCGGCTGAAGGGGAGAACGACCCAAAGGGTCGCCGCACCTGTGTCTCTACTGCTTTCCCTATATCAGTTTGACTCTTACTAAGAAATTACGGTCATTTTATTTTTCAATGAGAAGCATAAGCGCGCGCCGGAGACGCGAAGCGCTCGGAATTCCGGTGAAGCTAGAATTTCGCTAGGATTTAACGGGCGCGAGATTATTTTCTGAACGGGGCTCTTGTGGATGCACAAAGGGACCCGCGGAAGTTGGAGTTCCGACCGGCGGACCGGAGGATTCAGAGGGAGCTTCGATTTCCCAATCGCATCCTTCTTTCACGCAAGAACGGAAATTGCCGGCCTTGGTACGCTTCTCGACGATAAAAGGAGCGCCACATTTCGGGCACGGCTCATTGAGCGGTTCGTGCGGCGAAGTGTAATCGCAATCGGGATAGCGGCTGCAGCCGTAAAATATGCGGCCGCGCCCGCGTCCTTTGGCCGTGCCGCGGCGCACGAATTCCCCTTGGCCACATTTTGGGCACTTGATCCCCAGAGTGATGGGTCGCGTGTACTTGCACTTGGGATAATTCTCGCAGCCGATGAAATCGCCGAAGCGGCCCTGGCGCTGAAGAAGCTGGCCCTCATCCAAGGGGCATTTTTCGTCGAGACGGACATCGGGCTGGCGCGCCGTGCGCGTGCCGCTAACCAGGCGGCGTGTGGTTTTGCAGTCCGGGTAGCCGGTGCAAGCAAGGAAAACGCCGAAGCGGCCGCGCTTGATAGCCATTTCCTTGCCGCAGTTATCGCAATATTCGATTTTAACTTCGCCATCGTCCGCGGGCAGCTCAGGCGAAAGGTCTTTAATAAAATCGCATTCCGGGTAGCGGTCGCATCCCAGGAAAAAACCGTGGCGGCTGATGCGCTCGAGCAATTCTCCCTGGCCGCATTTTTCGCACTTTTGTCCGGTGGGAATGCCTGCTTTGTAAGAAAGCATTTCATCCGCGGCTTTGTCCAGATCCAGCAGGAAAGGATCCCAGAATTCCTTTACCGCCTGGCGCCAAGGCAATTTGCCTTCTTCAATTTCATCGAGTTCTTCTTCCAGGCGGGCGGTGAAGCCCACGTCGAAAATATCCTCGAAGCTTTTCACCAGTAGCACGCTGACACGTTCGCCCAGCATCGTAGGCGTGAAGCGGCCTTGATCCTTAGTGACGTACTCGCGCTCGACAATGGTGGAGATAATCGTGGCGTAAGTGGAAGGCCGCCCAATGCCTTTTTCTTCCAGCTCTTTCACCAGCGTCGCTTCGGTGTAACGCGGCGGCGGCTCGGTGAAATGCTGTTCGGGCCGGATGGTTTCCAGGCGAAGCTGATCGCCTTCGCGAACCGGCGGCAGCCGATTGCCCGCGGCATCGCCTTCGTCATCTTTTTCTTCTTCTTCCTTCACGGCTTGGTAGGCGGCGAGGTACCCATCGAATTTCTGGACTGAGCCAGTGGCGCGGAAAGTGTAATCGTTGGCCTGCACGTCGATGGTGGTCTGGTCGAACACGGCCGGGACCATTTGCGAAGCCACGAAGCGCTGCCAGATCATCTGGTAGAGCTTGAACATGGACTCGTCGAGATACGGCTTCACACTTTCCGGCGTGCGCGAAACGTCGGTGGGACGAATCGCTTCGTGAGCTTCCTGCGCGTCTTTCTTCGATTTGAAGAAATTCGCTTTTTCCGGGAGATATTTTTCGCCATAACTCGAGCCGATATGCTCGCGGACCTGAGCTAAAGCGTCATTCGAAACTTTGACAGAATCCGTACGCATGTAGGTGATCAGCGCGACGGAACCTTCGGAGCCAAGCTCCACGCCTTCATATAATTTTTGCGCGAGCATCATGGTGCGCTTGGCGGTGAAACGCAGACGGTTGTACCCGGCTTGCTGCAGCTTCGAAGTAGTGAATGGTGGCGGTGCGAAGCGGCGCTTCTCTTTTTGCGCGACACTGGCAACTTGCCAGATCGCATGTTGAACGGCTGCTAGAACGCGCTGCGCTTCCGCTTCATCCGGGACTTCGATGTCTTCGCCTTTGTATTTAATCAGCTTGGCTTCGAATGAAGGCGGTTCGTCCGCGCCTAGAAGCGCATGGATAGTCCAATACTCTTTGGGAACGAATGCGCGAATTTCCTGTTCGCGCTCAACGATCAATCGGAGCGCGACAGTTTGCACGCGGCCGGCGGACAGACCACGCCGCACTTTGTTCCACAAGAGCGGAGATACTTTGTAGCCCACGATGCGATCCAGAACGCGACGAGCCTGCTGCGCGTCCACTAAGTTCCCATTTACCTTCGACGGCGTTTCGAAGGCGGCTTTGATAGCCTTCTGCGTGATTTCGTTGAACATCACGCGGTAGATCGGTGGAACTTCTAATTTTCCTTTGGCGAGCTTCGGTTCTTTCTTAGCGCTTTCTTTTGATTCGTCGCCGTTTTTTGATTCTTCGCCTTCTTCTTTAAGGTTCGAGTACTCGCGCGGATTGCTCAGGATTTCTTCCAGGTGCGCGCAGATAGCTTCGCCTTCACGATCCGGGTCACCCGCCAGGTAGATGGCATCAGCGCCGCGCGCCGCTTTGCGAAGATCGTTGATAACTTTGATTTTCCCCGGGATGACTTGATAGGTCGGTTCAAAGATATTGTTCGCGGTAATGGTGACCGGCTTGGGAGCTTTTTTCTCCGGAGCAGCCTCGGCGCCTTTAGCCTTCTTCGTCTTGCGCCTTTTCTTTTTGCCTTTTCCGTTTTCTTCGCCGGGCAGAAGGATACCGATGGTCTTCCGGGGCAAATCCATCACGTGCCCGTAGGAAGCCTTGACGGTATAATTGCGGCCGAGATACTTGTTAATTGTTTTCGCCTTGGCCGGCGATTCAACGATTACGAGCGATCGTGCCATTTTCTATCGTGTTCCTCGTGAAACCGCTTTTCGGCCAGCGCTTGAAGGCGCTGGCGCACTCCCATCCTAGCCTGCTATCCCCTGGAAGGTTACAACAGGACTTTCAGGAATTGCTTACCAGGTAACTGACGTACCACGCCTTTGAGCTCCAGGTCAAATAGCGCCGCCAGCACTTCCGAAGAAGTTAGCCCGGAAAGTTCGACTATATCTTCCATAGGGCGCGATTCGTCCGTTAAAAGATCGTAGAGCCTGCGCCCCGCCGGGGACCAGACTCTCAGGCACAAGCGTAGGCCGCTCTTCGAAGTTCACCGCCTCGACTGGCCATTATTGCGTCCGAACCGGGGCTGGCAGCTCCTCAATCACATCTTCCCACGACCTGACCAGCTTAGCACCCTGCTTTATAAGCTGATTCCGGCCAAAGCTTGAGGGTTGCGTCGCGTCCCCTGGCACGCCGTACACTTCGCGGCCGAATTCCGTGCCCAACCGGGCTGCAATCAGCGAGCAGGAGTACGGCGCACCTTCCTGATCGCGCCGCGTTGGGTAACCTCCTCGAAAATTCTCTTGTCCTCCTCAGGATAAACCACGTCGATATCACAGCCCAAGACCCCTATAGTGCTCAGAACTCAAGGCGCCTTCATGCGCGCAGGAATCCACACCCTGGGGCCAAACCACTGGCGGCTACAGGCCGCAATGGGCCAAGTCCATCGCCAGCCTCCGACCGATTTGATTCCCGTAAGGGGTTGGACGACGCGAGCCGACCACAGAAATTGTGTGACGGCTCAGAAGTCAAACATTTCCAAGGACATACAGGAGGGTGGTGGTTCGTAGATTTCACCAAGGCGCCCAGGGTAGTCCCTTTCGTCCCGAGTGACGAGACCACAGCCTGCGGCTTGCACCTGCGCCAGCTCCTTCGGCGCGGCGCTGAGTGACCGGCGTGTGTGGATTGGACTTCTTTGAAAATCATACTTTCCTGATTCGGCCGATGCTGCTCGCGCTTAGTTTGAGGGCGCCGTGTATATTGTTTGGCCGCGGCGAATGGTGTAACGAACTTTGGCGAAGTTGTTTGCGTCATTCGCAGGGTCGGCGCTGAGAACTACAAGGTCCGCATCCATTCCCGAGGCTATCTGGCCGCGTGTTTGCGATTCGCTGAAGCGAGCGGCTGGAGCGGTGGTGACGGATGCGAGAATTTGCATCGGCGTGAGGCCGGCTTGTGACATCAAGCGATATTCTTCCGTGACATCGTAGTCGGTTACGTAGCCAACATCGGTTCCAAAAAGAATTTGCCCACCGGCGCGCTGATATTGGCCGAGTTCCGCCACACCTTTGGCCGCAAAATTCTCGGCTTGTTCGGGTGTGGCGTCGTCTTTTCTCGCTTCGTAAAGCCACAACTTAAGAGTGGGGGTAAGTGACATATGGTGAGCGATCATTTTTGCGATAAGCGCATCGTCCCACTTTCCGGATATGGGAGTGGTGTGGGCGAGCACATCCACACCGGCATCGAGAGCAACTTCCAGGCCGGGAATATTGGAAGGGTGGGCGAATACTAAGTGATTGTGCTGGTGCGAGAGGGAAACGGCAGCGTTGGCGACATCCTGCGGCATCAGTTTTATTTCTGTGTGGCTGACAAGTGAACCAGTGAAAAGTTTGGTTACATCTGCTCCAGCGTCGATTTGCGATTGAACAATCTGAATCGCAGCTTCCGGCGTGGCCGGCTGCGGAAGGAACGGCTTGATGGAGTCGGGAACGTAGAACGGCGCACCGTTAGGAGGATAAAGGCCGCTACCCGCGGTCAAAATGCGCGGGCCAGGGACTTCGCCGGACTCCACTCGTTTTCGGATGGCGACGGTATTGGGAAGGTACGAGCCTATGTCCACCACGGTCGTAAAGCCGTACCGTGTCAGCATATCTTCGAGCTGGTTTGCTAATTTTTCGGCGGGCTGGTCTGCCGCGCCATTCCATTTATCTTCGGTGAAATGGACGTGGCTGTTTTGAAAGCCAGCGACGATTACGGTCCCGGTGCAATCCACTTTCCTCGCATCTTTGGGCACCGATACGGACGAGAGCGGGCCTACGCTTATAATCTTCCCGTCGCGAATCAAGATCACGCCGTTTGCGAGCGGGGCGGCGATAGGAGAGGTATAGATCTTTGCGCCGCTAAGCGCTAGCGATTGGCTATCGGCGGCTGTCGTTTGGACCCGCGCAATTGCTAGGAAGAGGAGCAGCAAAGCTAAAGAGAAGATCGCGACAGAGCGAACTAGCGGTTTCATGAATCCTCCCGGCAATTAGTCTCTTCGAAACAATACGCACATTTTAGGTCAATGTTTCCAGCAAATCGAAATCTCCCAGCTCTTGAATTCCAGACCCGGCAAATAGACCATTCAAATGCGCTTAGGTCCCGTTCAACGGCTTGCGCTGGACATGCGGAGAGACTGCGGTAAGAATACAAGGCCGCAAGGGGGCCAAGAATGAGAAGGGTGCGTTATGTAGAAAAAGTGAATTCCTGGGGGTTACCGGCGAACTTTACGCGGGCGCGATGGATGGTTTGCGGCTGCCGCTTCTTTTTAGCAGCACTATGCATCTTAGTTTTCCCGACCCCGCGCGCGATGGCACAAGAAACGAATCCCGAGGCTGGCCTGGAAGGAACCTGGGATGGTATTTTGGGCGGCCGCCTTCACCTGGTGGTCACCATCGATAAGACAAGCAGCGGTGAGCTGGCTGGGCAGATGGACAGTGTGGACCAGCATGCGACGCTGCCCATCGAGAAAGCTTCTCTGGACGGGAGCGAGGTTAAGTTTGAGGTGAGCCGGATCGGCGGCCTATACCAAGGGAAGATGAATGACGAAGGCACGGAGATTTCCGGAACCTGGGAGCAAAGTGGAGTTCCCGAGCAGCCGCTTTCGTTCCAGCGCAGCGCGGCATCGAAACCGCCTCAAGAGAATGCCACGAAAGGCGCGGAACATACTCCGAAGCCACTGACCTTTCCGTTGGACATTGTGATTCCAGTTGCGCCCACTGCGTTCAAAGCGGATGGAGCGTGGCATCTGGTGTACGAGCTGCACGTTTCCAACCTTTGGAAATGGGACTGCGAACTGACGCGTATCGAGCTGTTGGATGCAAACGGCGGACAGAAACCGTTGGCGAGTTTTTCCGGTGGCGAGCTTGACGGAATGATCGTTCATCCCGGCGGAGACGCCGCGCAAAAATCAAAAATAGGGCCCACGCAGTTCGCTGTCGTGTACCTGTGGGCGACTTTCGATACTCTCGACGCGGTGCCTGCTTCCATCAGCCACCGGGTGACTGCAAAAATTGGGGATTATCCGGAAGCCTTTTCGGTTGATATCCTCGCGACGCCCGTGGATCGAAAGGCGGTTGTGGAGATTAGCGCGCCATTGACTGGCGAGGATTGGGTGGCCGGGAATGGTCCTTCGAATACTTCCGTGCATCGGCGCGCGTTGATTCCGGTCAACGGGCGCGCTTATATCTCCCAGCGATTCGCCATCGATTGGGTGGAAGCTTATCCGGACGGCAAGACGTATCAAGGGGATCCGGCGGACAACAAAAATTATCGCGCATACGGGCACGAAATTCACGCCGTGGCGGACGGAACGGTGACGGAAACGAAAGACGGTATTCCGCAGAACACGCCCGGCGCGAAATCACTGGCGGTACCGGTAACACTGGAAACTATCGGCGGCAATCACGTGATTATGGACATCGGAAATGGGCTGTACGCGTTTTATGCGCATATGCAACCGGGGTCGCTGCGGGTAAAGGTCGGAGATAAAGTGAAAGCCGGGCAGGTGCTCGGGCTGCTGGGCAATACGGGGAATTCGTCGGAGCCTCACCTGCACTTTGATATTTGCAATGCGAGTTCGATGCTTGCTTGCGAAGGGATGCCTTACGCTTTCGCGTCGTTTGAGGTGGAGGGAAAAGGAGAAAGCTGGAAACCATCGGATGCGCAGCAAGCGGCAGTGAAGCACGAAATGGAAATTCCGTTGGAAGACGAAGTAATCCGCTTTGCTCCGATCCCCTAACCAATTTCCGATAGCGCTTGCGAAAATGCTCGGGTCTAAATCGATGTGCTACGATGGTAGGTAGCGTGTGAACCCGCTAAATATGGCTAAACTTCGAATTTCGATTGTTGAATTTCTGAATACCGCTCCGCTGGTCTGGGGTTTTACCGATGGGCCGCTCACAGGCAAGTACGATTTGTCGTTTACTCTGCCTTCGCAATGCGCCGAAGCTCTGCGGCGCGGAGATGCTGACCTCGCGATTATTCCCGCCATCGAATACCAACGCATGGACAACGTGGTTCTGCTGCCGGGGATGGGCGTGGCCGCAAAAGGCGAGGTCCGCAGCATTTTGGTGGTAGCCAAAAGGCCGATTGAGAAAGTGAAACGTATCGCGCTGGATACCAGTTCACGCAGTTCGGCAGCGTTGGTGCGTCTGCTTGCCGCGGAACACTGGAAGATTCATCCTGAATTTGTGGATGCTTCACCGGACGCTTCCGAAATGCTGAAGGTCGCCGATGCAGCGCTGGTTATAGGCGACCCCGCGCTGCGCATCGCGCTCAAGATGGAAGCCTTGGCCGGAAAGGCTCCCAGCGGCGAAGAGTGTTGCAAGGGCGATCCCGAATCCATGCCGGTGCCGGGATTTGAAACTTTGTTCGTGTACGACGTGGCTTTTCAGTGGCAGGAACTGACCGGCAAACCTTGCGTGCTGGCGATTTGGGCCGTCCGTCGAGAGGCGGTCACACCGGAGGTTCTCGCCGACTTTGAGGCTTCCAAAGCGTATGGACTCGGGCGCATACGAGAAATCGCCGAAGGTGCCTCGTTGAAACTTGACCTGCCCGTTCGCGCCCTGGAACGCTACTTATCCGAAAATATTCATTTCGGATTGGAAGAAGAATATCTCGCTGGATTGCGCCTGTATTATGAGAAAGCCGCTGCAGCCGGACTGATTGCTCGCGCGCGTCCTTTGGAATTTTTCCATTCCCCGGTCAGAACCACGGCAGGATTCGGGAAGTGACGTGTGGAGCGTATTGGCCAGTTGAGCATCCTGCGCCGCTATCCGGTGAAAAGCATGGCTGGCGAGGATCTGGAGGAAGCGCGCGTTAGTTTCGCTGGTCTCGTCGGGGACCGCGTTTTTGCGTTCATCGACAACCGAAACCGTTCGAACTTCCCCTGGATGACAGCGCGGCAGGGCCGCGAGCTAATTCTTTTTCGGCCGCGTTTTCTTGAGCCGCCGAAAATAGAAGAAGAGAATCCAGACCCGGCGAGTTACGCGGCCGAGGTGAGCACCCCGGAGCGAGAAGTTTTCCGTATGGGTGATTCGCGCTTCACCCGGTATTTGGAAGAGCGCTTCGGCCGATCTTTGCGATTGCGTTTTTCGGAGCGGTGCCAGACTGATGCGCGCCCGGTTTCTGTCCTGGGTTTGAGTACGGCCAGCGCGCTATCAAAAGAAATAGGCTTGGACCTGGACACCCGGCGATTTCGTGCTAACTTTTATGTGCGTTGGGATAATGACAAGCCCTATTACGAAGACGAATTGATTGGGAGCGAGCTGCAAATCGGCGACCACGTCACGCTGCAGGTGGTAAAGAAAAACGAGCGCTGTGTGATGATCAATCTGGATCCTGAAACCGCCACACCTGCGCCGGCGGTTTTGCAAAACGTGGCGCTCCGCCATCAGGGGTGCTTGGGAGTTTACGGCGCGGTGCTGCGCGAAGGTGTTGTACGCGTTAACAATCCGGTTTATTTGGTCTGATGGCCGGTAAGGACGAAGCAAAATGGGTATTTCACAACAAGAAGCGCTCGATCTTTTCAACTCCGATGATTTGATTGGAATCGGCATGGCCGCGAACGAAGTCCGCCGAAAAAAGACCGATGGGCGCGTGGCCACTTATCAAATCGATCGCAATATTAACTACACCAATTTCTGCACAGAGTACTGTTCGTTCTGCGCCTTCTATCGTCCGCTCGGCGCCAAAGATGGTTACATCCTGCCGCTCGAAACGATTTACGAAAAAATTGAGGAGATGATCGAGTTAGGGGGAACCGGCGTGCTGATGCAGGGCGGCCTGCACCCGGACCTGCGCATTGAGTTTTACGAAAATATGCTGCGCTCGATCAAAGAGCGCTTTCCGCAAGTTCACTTGCACTGTTTTTCCGCGCCTGAGATTACCTGCATTGCGGAAGTTTCCGGACTTTCCCTGCGCGACACCATCGCGCGGTTGCGGGATGCCGGACTGGATTCTATTCCAGGAGGCGGAGCGGAAATTCTGGACGACGAAATACGTGCGCGCATATCGCGGTTGAAATGCCGCTCCGAAGAATGGGTGCAGGTGCACCGAGCGGCGCATTCGTTGGGCCTGCGTACCACCGCCACCATGATGTTCGGTTGCGGTGAAGAGGCGCGGCACCGCGTGAACCATCTGGAACTTTTGCGGCGCATTCAGGAAGACACCGGCGGGTTTACGGCGTTCATTCCCTGGATTTTTGCTCCCGAAAATACTCCGTTGGGTAAGAAGATCCCGGAGGCCACCGCATTTGATTATCTGAAGACCTTGGCCATCAGCCGCCTGTACCTCGATAATATAGACCACATCCAATCGAGCTGGCTCACGCCGGGAATTAAAATCTGCCAAGTTGGTTTGCAATTTGGTGCGGATGATGTGGGCAGCATCTTGATTGAAGAAAATGTGGTTTACGCAGCGGGCGTGCGCAACCGCACGAACGAAGCCGAGTTGCGCCGTATTATCTCCGACGCAGGATACCTACCCGCGCAACGCGACACCTTGTACCGCTCCTACGTTTTGAAACAAGTTCCCTAGCGCATTGGACTCAACCGGCTTTCTTATCGGCGGCTAAACGGAGAGTGCAGCAACGGGCTGTGCGGCTGCGAGAGAAACCGGAAGTTCAAGCGCCACGCTCGCGCCGTAAGGTTGTTTGTTGGAAAGCACGATTTCCCCGCCGCATTCCTGCGCGATACCGTAACAAATGCTGAGGCCAAGCCCGGTGCCTTTGCCTACTGGCTTGGTGGTAAAAAACGGATCGAAGGCACGATTCAGATCAGCAAAGCCTGGACCCGAATCCTCAAACTGAATCATCACGGTGTTTTGTTGCCGAGACGCGTGAATCTGTATCGTCCGTTGCGCGCTCTCTTCCACCGCGTCCATCGAGTTGTTCAAAAGATTCAGGAGCACCTGCTTCAGTTCGTCTTCGCCGATGGCGATAGGCGGCAGTTTCGGGTCCACATGCGTTTCCACTGTGATGTTGAGTTTACGCAGATGGAATTCGCGAAGCTGGATAACGTCGCGCAATGCAGCATCAAGATCGGCCGCGCGCGCTGCGGGATTATTTTGACGCGCGAAGCGCAGCAATCCGTCCACAATGCGCTTCATGCGATGGGCTTCGTGTGCCAACTTTTGCAAGCGCTTGACCACCTTTTCGCCCTGTACTTCTTCCGCAAGCAGTTCCGAATAGCCAATAATGCCGGTAAGAGGGTTGTTCAATTCGTGCGCCACGCCGGCGACGAGTTGGCCGAGGGCGGCCAGTTTTTCCGCACGCACGAGCTGATGATGCAAACGCGTGTTTTCGATTGTGACCGCAAGATCGGACGCCAAAACCTCCAGCTTCACCATCTCAGACACATCCGGAAACGTTGTGGAATTCTCGCCGCTCAGAAACAGACAGCCCACGTATGAACCTCGCCATGAAATTAGCGGGATCAGAACTTCGTTTTCGGGGTCGGCCACGCGATAAGAATTGTTGCCCAGCTTTGTGGCGCTGTCGCAAAGCTTCTTCAGTTGCTCAATGGTAAGAACTCTGGCGCGCTCTTCGAGCCCATCGGTTTCATCCATCGAAAACCCATTGGCCCCGGCCAGATGGAACGAGCGTTCTTCCGTGGCCAGCAACAGAGCAGCTTTATTGAAACTGCTGGCGTCGGTAACCGCTACGGCGACTTCCTTGCAGAGCGCAGCGGGATCTTTTCCCGCCAGCAGCCGTGAGGTGATGTGTGAAAGCCGCTGGAGCAGCAAGTTTTCGGCGTGTTCGCGCGCGCTGGATTGCTCAATGATGCGCGACTTGTCTTCCAGAAGCGTCAGCACCATTCCGAACGCGACGAAATATTTAGGGACGTTCCATATTTCCGCATTCATCTGCAACTTCGGCCAAAAGTATTGAAACGCCGCGCCGAGCGGAAAAACCGCACCCCACGCGAGAAATCCGCCTGACACAGCGATTACCCCGGCTGAACTTCTGGGATAGCGCTTCCAAAAAAGAAGGCCGCACAATCCAAAAGAGATGGTCAAGATGGCGTTAACGGCGAAATCGGAACTGCCCTGCAACTGATTCTGAAAAGCACAAATTCCCACCGCGGTAAGAACTACCGCCACCCCAATGTTGAACCGTGGCAGCGGACGAACTCGAAGAGCCAGAATGGCGGAACCAAAGAAGATAATCGCGAGTGTTGCGGACAGGATCCCAGGGATTTGCCAATTGAAACTGGCAGCCACGGCGTGAAAGGTCACAGAAATTCCAAGGAGTGCCAGGATGCCCAGTCGTTTCGCTCGGTTCTCGACCACACGAAGCATCGATACAACGAAAACTACTCCGGAAAGCTCGAGAGCGGCGAGATCAATCGATTCAATAGCCGTTTCCAGAGTTCCCGCGTGCGTTTCGAATGCTTGAATGAAGAAATGCAGGAAAATCAGCGCCCACGCATAGGTCCACAGCCGGATTCGCGCAGACGGAGCGTGTTTGCGCAGCGAAAGAAAAATGCCCACCAGAACGGCGAGCACAAGTATGGTCGGAAGTTTGTCAAGCAGTGCAGTCACAGGTTTGGTCTTGCAGGTCGGAGCTTATAGACCGCAAGAAGGTGGAACAATAGAGCGTTGGTACCAAACTCGGCGAAAGGGCTGCCCGAAAATCGACGCTTAAGCGTTTCCTATTCAGTTACTTGCGGACATTCAAGGTGACTTCGCTGCCTTCCGGAAGATCGACCGGCTCGGTAGGGATGAACACGCCATTTTGAAAACGCGCGCGGATTTTGATAGCTGGGCGACCTGCTTCCGGCGTTGACGGCGCGCGAGATTCTGTGGCCAGAGCTTGCTTGGCGGAGGAGGTTTGCAATTGCGGTCGACGGCGCTCGCTGGCTTGGTCCAGGGCGCTATTGGCAAGGGCGTCTGCGTCCGAATTCAGTTCCCGACGGACGTGTTCGATCACGAAGTATGGAATCTGCCGCGCTAACTTGCCGGCGCGTTCATGCAGCGGCTTCAGGTCCGGGCTTTTCACTTTGTAGCGGCCTTGCATCTGGCGTACGAGTAGTTCTGAATCGCTGCGAACTCGCAGGGCCGGGATGTCGTGGGAGGTGGCGTAGTCCAGGGCCGCGAGTAGCGCATAGTATTCGGCTACGTTATTGGTTTCGCGACCGATATTTTTCGCCAGCTCGAGTGCGATTTTTCCGGAAGGGTCGCGCAAAACCACGGCGTAAGACGCGGGGCCGGGATTGCCTCGCGAGGCACCGTCAATGTTAGCAATGTGTACGGCAGGCGGGGCCGCCGAATGAGCTTCGGCGAAAAGGCGCGCGCTTCCCGGAGCGTTGGACTTGGACGACTTAAAACCAGTTTTCATTTGCAGAGATCCACGCAAAGAAAACTGCGGGACTTTCGATGCCTAGGTTTCATTGGAGAGAGAGCCGGCCGGAGCGGAAGGAGTGGCGCTAGAAGCCGTAGCCGCCGAAGATGCCGGTTCGTAGTAATAAAGAATGCGCGTGCAAGTCTCGCAGTGGAACATTTCTTCACTATCCGATCGGCGCATTTCTTGAAATACGTGCGGGCGCACACGCATTCCGCAAGCGGTACATTTTTCGTCGCGAACTTCCGCCAGCGCGACGCCGTGATGTTTCTTCACGATGCGATCGTAATGATCCATCAGTTTCTCAGGAATCCGGGGAACCACAGCAGCGCGTTTGGTATTCAATTCCGCGAGAGCTTTTTCATCTTCGGCTTTTTCGGCTTCGATCTTGGAACGCTCGCCGCGCACGATTTCTTCCACTTCTTTCACCTCTTTCTCGGAGATCTTGATGCGCCGGTCGTATTCTTCGCCGGAAACCATCTGCTCCAGCAAACGATCTTCTGCCTTGGCAATTTGCTCTTCGGCCATCTGAACTTCGTGCTGCAAGGCCTTGTACGCTTCGTTGGTCTTTATCTGGGAGGTCTGATCTTTGTACTTGCGGACTTTCTCTTTCCAACCTTCCACGTCGAGCTCGTATTTCTTGCGGTCTTTTACGGTGGCGAGTTGTGCGGCTTTGCTGCGTTCGAGCTCCGCTTTGGCCGCAGCCGTGCGCGCTTCGGCATCCCCGATTTTCCTGGGAAAGGCTGCCAGCCGCGAGTGGACATCTTGAAGGCGCATGTCCACGGCCTGTAATTCGAGCAGATCCTGAAGAATCTTCAGCACTGTAGAAACATTCTAACACACGCCGCTGTCCAGGCCCGCCGGGCGTTGGGGGGCCCGTTCATGGCACCCAGAATGAGTCTTTTCCCGGGCCTCGTCCGTAGTATGGATATGATAGCCAGCGCAGCCATGCGATGGGAGGGGCGTGTGGGGCTTGAAAGCGAAGTAGCCCAGCTTCAGCGCGGAGATCTGGACGCGCTTGCAGCGCTACTAGCGCGTTATCAAAATCGCCTCTACCGTTATTTGCTGCGACTGGTGCGCGAGCCGGCCGAGGCGGAAGATTTGTTTCAGCAGACTTGGGTGCGTGTGGCAGAAAAAATCCGGCAATACGATTCGAAGCGTAATTTTGAAGCCTGGCTTTTCACCGTGGCGCGAAATATTGCCATCGACCATTTGCGTCGGATACGGCCGGAAAGTTTGGACGAACCCATCCCGGGAATGCCGGGAGAATCACCGGCCACGCGCCTGCCGTCGGGCGAACGTCCTGTCCTCGATGGGATTATGGACCGCGAACGCTCCGGCCGGCTGGCCCAGGCGCTAGAACTTTTGCCGGTAAGCCAGCGGGAAGTTTTGACTCTGCGGTTCGAAGAAGAGATGAAGCTCGAAGAAATCGCCGATGTAATCGATGCTCCGCTCTCCACTGTAAAAACGAGGTTGCGCCGAGGGCTCGATCGTCTGCGAAACACTCTTGAAACAAATTATCCGGGGGAAGTATGGCAATGAGTGACCACGAGAAAACCCGCGAACGATTGGCTCTGTCTGCAGCCGATGCGCTCACACGCGCGGAGGAGGAGCAGGTGATGAACCACCTCCGAACCTGCGCGGACTGTTCGGCTGAAGTGGACCGATGGCGTCTGCTTGCGGCCGGATTGCGCCGCCTGCCAACACCGCAACCGCGGCCCGTGATTGTGGAGCGCGCCCGAGCGCAAGCAGCCATACGTCTTGCGGAAGAAGCCGAACATCGCTGGCACCGCATTGTGATGCTGGGAGTAATTTTGTTCGCTTGGGCCATGACGCTGATTAGCTGGCCGGTAGTGAAACTACTGAGCGGCGGAATACTTGAAATGCTGGATCCGGGCTTGAACCATGCCTGGATAGCGTTCGCAATTTTTACAACGATTGTTTGGGCCTCGGGTGGCGCAGCGGCCGTGTTCTTGTCACTTCAGCAGCGGCGCGAGAGGAGCTTGGCATGAGCCGATTTCGGAAGGAACTAAAGGTAATTCCACGGGTGGCCTGGATCATCGGTTTGCTCGTTTACTTTGGAATGGGGTTGCTGCTTTTCACCGTGGCATTGCCGGGCGACAACCACATGCGCATGTGGGATCCCAGCTTGCAACTGCTATTTTCTTTTAGCATCCCGCTCGTCCTGTTCGCCTATGTGCTGCTGGCGGGTTATGTCTATGGCGACGCAAAACGTCGCGGTATGCGCTACGTAATGTGGACCTTGCTGGCGATTTTCATTCCTGACGGCATCGGCATGATTTTGTACTTCATCTTGCGCAGTGCGATGCCGAAACCGTGCCCAGGCTGCGCTCGGGACGTTCCGGCCGGATTTGTTTTCTGCCCGCACTGCGGCACGCCCCTTCAGGCCACCTGCCCGAATTGCGGGCGGGGCGTGGAGCGAGGCTGGTCGAACTGCCCTCACTGCGGAACAAAATTGCCGGCACAAACCGCTCGCACCGCATAGCGCAGGTGGCGTGTAGATTGATACACTTCGCGGTAGAAGGTCCCGAAACACGAGGAGGTTTTGTGCCCTATGTGCAGGTAACCTGGGTGGCCGGGCGCACTCCGGAGCAAAAACGCAAACTGGCCGAGCGCATTACGCAGGTTTTAATCGAAGACGGAAAAGCCAAGCGCGAAAATATTCAAGTGACGTTTGTCGATTTGCCGGCAACGGACTACGCCGAGGCCGGCGTAACCGTTGCCGATCAGAAGCGCACTCCCTGATATTCGCGTCAGCCGCACGCAAGACCCGCTACAACAGTCGGCCGAGCATTTTTCAGGCCGAGGGCCTGAGTTCGCGGCGCACTAGTACTCCATCGATCCAATAACCAATTCCGATTGAGACCGGAATAACGCCGAAAACGGCGGCTTGTATTGCGTCCGCATCAAATCTTGCAAGTAGAACGAACGTCAAGGTGTAACCCAACCCGCCCGCGATCAGCAAAATTGCCGAATGCCGGGAACGCGCGTGCGCCGGCAATTCGTCCGCGATGGGAACCTGAACTCCTTTGGCGATAGCCGCGAGGCGTTCTTCGGTCCTGAGTTTTCGCACGCGATACCAGGCATAAATTGCAGCCAGCGGCACCGCAAACGACAGCACAACTGCAACAAATCCGATTGGTTCCATGGCCAGCCTCCTCGGTTTTCTAGCTTCTTGAACTTCACGCAAAGGTACGCAGAGCGCCTTTTGGATGTTCCGTTGATCCTCGGAAGCAGACGCGATTGTTGCCGGGTGTGGGTGGCAGCAAGTACAGAAGAGGCCGAAAGCGCGAAAGCGATTACTGCCCGGTTTGAACTTCCATGCTCTGGTCGATGAAATAATCGTTGCAGCCCGGATTTGTAGCTGCGGGACAGTGCGCAACTACACGAAATCCTCTGGCGGGATTTTGAATTTCGTAGGTGTAACCCTGGCGTCCTCGCTTTTCGAATGTCACCGCGCCGTTAGACGTGAGGTCGTCCAAAGAAGCGTAGCTGCCGTGTTCGGCTTGGTAAGCGCGTTCTGCTTGTGCCAAGGCGATAAGGTCATTTTTCACGCCGACAATATTGATCGTTTCAGCGGGCGTTCCGGCCCCGTCGGACTGAGCCTTTCCGAAATAATATTTGTAAACTAGCAGCGAAATCACCAAAACCACCAGAGTTCCAGCCAGGCTTTTCATGGGTCCCTCGTATTTCAATTTTACGGCATGCGCGCATTCCGCAATGTTTTGCGACGAAACGAGTTCCAAGCGAGCAAGAGGCCAGCCGGCAGCGCAAAAAAAGCGCAGAAGTTGCGCGAGATCCTTTTTTGCGCGGAAGACGTCTAAGTATTATGCAAGAGGAGCAATGCCCCTATGACGAAGTGGTCTCAACTCGCCGCCATTACCTGTCTCGCCGCAATTCCCGCAGCGCTCCTAGCAAGCACGCGAGCGGCCCGATCTGCCGCGAATGCCGGCGATGAAACGAAGCGAGGTAACCAAGTATTGCGGGAAGCGGCAAACGCCGCGGGTGGTGAAAAACTCAGTTCCGTGGCCACACTTGCCATTGATGAAAGCGGGAAAATCATGACTTCGCAAGGAGACACAACTCTCGCTGTGAAGTGGATGGTTGCGTATCCCGACCGTTCGCATGGCGAAGTAGATTTCGGCGGGCAAAAAGTGGTCCAAATTTGCGATGGAACTTCTGCCTGGCTGCAACTTCCTCAAGGTACGCGGGACACCACGCCCGTGCTTTCAGAATTCAAGCGCGGCATCTCCCTTTTCGGAGGCGGATGGGGAGTTTACGAGCAAGTTCTCGCCGGGAAGCAGAACGGGCAATTCCTCGGCGAAGCGGACATCGACGGAAAGAAAACGCTGGGCGTGTCCATCGACGGACCTTTTGGACCGGTGAAACTTTATTTCGATCCCACAACGCACCTGCTTTCCGCCGCGCGATTTCAATCCATGGGAGCGCAGGGGACTTCCGACAACGAGCAGCGCTGGAGCGATTACCGTACGGTGGACGGACGGGTATTTGCGTTTTCAACCGTGACCTACCGCGACGGAACAAAATTTTTCGAATCTACGATCCAAAACGTGCAGTTGAATCCTAAATTGGACGAATCGCTATTCGCCAAGCCGGGTCCCGCTGTTAATAATTGATGCTCCTTTCACTTCACGGTCAAGATGACCTTGCCGATATTTTTCCGTTCCTGAATGTAGGTATGCGCCGCGGCGGCTTCCGCCAGCGGAAAAGCTTTGCCGATTACCGGCTTGATTTTGCCCGCGGCATACATACGAAAAATCTCGTCAAGTTCGGCGCGCAACAGCGCGCCGCGCGATCGCAAACCCGCAAGGCTCACGCCGATTACAGAGATGTTGCTCGTCAACAGCTTCAGAGGATGAAACCGGGGAGTTTGAGCCAGCGCCGTGGCTCCCCGCAGCAAGCTTCTTTTTCCGTCTGGTCCCGCAGCGGAGGACAGACCGTAGACCACCAGCCGGCCGGTGACACCGAGGCACTTATAACTTCGCGAGAAGGATTTTCCGCCGATCGGATCCATCACCATTTCGATTCCGTCCGGAGCGAATTTGCGCACCACGTCGACAAAATCGTTTTTCTGATAATCAATCGCGTGATCTACTCCGATCTTGCGGAGGTATTCCTGCTTCGTAGGGCCCGCCGTGCCGAAGACCACAAGTCCGCGCGCCTTGGCAAGCTGCACGGCGGCGATCCCCACGCCACCCGCCGCGCCATGAATGAGAACTCGGTCCCCGGGCTGCAGATTGCCCATGGTGAACATCGAGTGATAGGCGGTCAGATAATTCCCCGGAATGGCGGCGGCATCCTCAAATGGCATTCCCGCGGGAAGGCGATAGACTTGCCGCGCTGGGACAGCAACCCAGCTCGCATAGGCATTGAATTGTGTAAGAGCGGCTACTGCTTCGCCGGGTCTAAAGGGCTCACCTTCCGCCGATTTGCCCCCGCTCTCTGCAACTTTCTCAACCACCCCTGCAACTTCCAGGCCCGGAATGAAAGGCGGTTTGGGAGTTCCGGGATAAATGCCCATGCGCTGCAAAAGGTCGGCAAAATTTACGCCGATCGCTTTCACGCGGATAAGCGCTTCTCCCGCTTTTGGTTGGGGATCGGGGACCTCACGAGCCTCAAAAACTTCAGGTGCTCCATACTTCCTAACGACCATGGCGCGCATCTAAGTCTCCTTGTGCCGTTATTGTCGT
>Ga0209420_1000303_pt1 | contig 27979 bp, 23 predicted proteins | sample BlaSpr_A8_OM1_O1_FD_187972 | JGI IMG/M metagenome (GOLD analysis project Ga0209420, IMG submission 187972) | Forest soil microbial communities from Thunder Bay, Ontario, Canada - Black Spruce, Ontario site 2_A8_OM1_O1 (SPAdes) (version 2) | ecosystem: Environmental > Terrestrial > Soil > Boreal...
CGCGAGCCATAAATTAATTCTTGACATCACCGTATACGATTGCATACGATAGCGCTACGTTACGTTAACGATTATTTAGCGGGAGGATAGCGATGGCTACGCAACGGGTCAGGCTCAACCCAACCCATTTCAAGACGATCGTGCAAACGGACGTGCCCCAAGGGCGCAACGGCAAGCACAAATTGATCATCACCACCATTCTCGACGATCTCGACAATTTGAAAGAAGGCGCCGCACTCAAAGTGCCTCTCGCGGACCTGGCGGCCAGTAAGGAAAAGATCCGATCCGCGCTGAATCGCGCGTCACGGAAGGCCGGCCGGAACGTGGCCACGGCCACCGACGCGGGATTTCTGTATATCTGGAACGTGGCCGCAACGTAGCTAAGGAGCGGGACCCGACAAAGCGTTTCGACAAGCGTAAACCGCGAAGCGGCATTACAATCTCCGTATGGCTTGGTTCCTCTTCGTGTTGCTGCCCGCTCTTGGCTTTGGGCCGTTGGCTGCAGGCCCGCGAAGCCGGAGTACGCAGGCATCTCTAAAAGAGGAAATCAGCTCTTTATCGCCAGTCCTGGGCCTGTGGGATTGCGATGGAACGTTTGCCCGAACTGGCAAGCAAATTTCTTCGAGTATCTCTTTTGCGCCGGTTCTCGAGGGCGCCTGGATCAGGATGCAGCAAGACGACCGGCCGCCGAACCAGTTTCACGCTCTCGAAATGTGGGGTTTCGATAAGAACGCAAAACAATTTACGAACTCTATCTATGACAATTTTGGCGGCGTGCGCAGCTTCGCTTCTCCAGGCTGGAGCGGCAAGCAACTCGTGTGGACCGGAGAAAGTTCGCCGCAGCAAACGCGCGAACGGTTCATCTTCGAGCAATCTTCAGGCAGCGCGCTGGTTGTGACCTGGCAGGTCCGCAAGGGAGAGGGGGATTGGGTTGTGGGTGATACTTTGACTTGCCACGCGCAGAAGTAGGGCTTCTCTTTCAGGAGTCCCCACGCAAGCCCCTCGGCGCCGACGCTAGGGAACACCGATCGCGCGTGTGCGATCAATAATGCCAGCCGCTGGTGTTTTCTCCTGTAGGCGCATTTTTGGCGACGTGATCCGCCATCCAGCGCACCAAGGTTGCGGTGGACGCTGGTTGCCAGCCGTGACCCTTCATCGGACGCCCGTACTGGAATTCGCAATCGCAGGGCGGATTCTGCTGGGCCTTCAACACATCCTCAAGGTCGTAAACGGCGAGATTCAAATAATAGTTGTCCATGTCCCCGACGTAGATATGAATCTTGCCGCGCAGCTTCGGGCCAAGCGTGGACCAGTGGCTGCGTAGGTTGTAGCTCAGATCGTAGCCATGATCGCGCATGTAGAGCGCGACGCTGTGATCGATCTTCCCGGTCTGTTTATCCCATAGAGGCTTGGGGTAGCCGTCGTCGCCGACGGGACCATACGCTGCTTCCCAAATTTCCATTTGCTGGGCGGAGCGCCCATGGCTTCCGAGCACGTCTTCCAGTTGGCTCATGGCTTGCATTGTGACTTCGGGCTGGCCATCGGACTTTCGCTGCATGTAACGAGGGGCTTGTAGCCAGATGTGCCCCGGCTCGAAAAACACATTGTCGTCATCGTAGATGTTGGAAAGCTGATAGCGCCGAAAATCCACGGGGTCGGGATAGAGCGTCCACGTGCCGCCGAAAAAGTCCGGATAAAACACTTGCACGCCGATCGATTCCCATCCACCCGTCGACCCTCCTGTCAGGACGCGGGCATAGGGCTGCGGAATCATTCGAAAATGCGCCTCCAGATACGGGATCATCTCCTTCACGAGCGCATCGCCATAAGGCCCGTTGTTGACGGAATTCACGGCGTAGGAATCGTCGAAATAGGGCGTGGGATGCTGAAAGGTGACGGCAATCATGCGCGGGAAGTTATCGGAATTCCAGGACTGATAAAACTCATAGCCGGTCTCGCGATTTACATCGGCGAGGCGAGCACGCATTTCCGGGGTTACCGGCTGGTTGTTCGTCGAAAACCCAAAGGGCGCTCCCAGGCTGAAATGGCCTTCTTCATAGATTACCGGGTAGCGTGAGTTTGGATGTTCGTCGTAACCCTTCGGCAATAATACGGTCGCGCCGATATACATAGGGTGTCCCCAAAACTTGGTAAGCATCTCGCTTTGGATCTTGATGTGCTTCACCCAGGGCGTGTCCGCCGGCTCTTCGACGGGCGGAATCACCTTTGTCAGGCTTAGGTGCACTTCGTAGCCGCTGGCCGGGTCGAGATGTACGCGTTGTACCTCGCTATACAAATTGCCCGGCGAATGGTTGAAACGCTGCCCTTCCCATTGGTCCATGTGCGCCCAAATCGTATGGCCATCGGCGCGATGAAATTCGGTGTAGACGTTGACGAGCGCCTGGACGTAATAATCTCCGGCCGCAATGTCGCTCAGACTAGGCGTTGGATAACCCGGCGTACTGGCATCCAGGACGGCTGGCTGCCCCGCGGCCAGCGCATTGACGTCCAGTCCAAAAAGCGGCGAGGTATCTCCCCAACCGCCAGCTTGCAGGCGCGGCTCGGGAGTTTCCTTCTGCGAGATGAAAATGAACACACGGCCGGTGATCGCGCCGGAATGCGCAGATTCCGGAAACGATACTTCAAATCTGGCATTCGAGGCCGGAACTGGGGCGGTTGGGGCATTCGCAGCCAGCAGGGCCGCGAATGTGGCCAGCACAAAGAACGTCATCGTCCGCGCCGTAAGCCGACGCAAGTCTCTTGCACGCAATTTCATGAATACGCCCCCAAAAATGTGTGCGTCTCTCGGTTCGACGATCTAATGGGAGTTCCGGACGCGGACTATAGCACCAATTTACCCGAGCGACTTCCGCGCAGTTGCGGAGCGGGCGCCGCGGGAATGGTTCGTTATGCGATGGCGAGATATACGTAACGCAGCACAAAGAGCGCCGTCAACACCCAGATCAAGGGGCTGACCTCGCGATGTTTTCCGGCCCCAACTTTCACAAGTGTGTAAGAGATCAGACCCAGACTCAAGCCGGTGGCCACGCTGAAGGTCAGTGGCGTGGCGATAATCGTGAGGAACGCCGGGAAGGCCTCACTAAAATCGTCCCACTTCACATGGACCACTGCCTTACACATCAGCGCGCCAACAAGGATCAGGGCCGGTGCGGCGGCGTAGGCGGGAATCACGTTAACGAGCGGGGAAAAGAAGATTGCGGCCAAGAACAGCGCGGCGATCAGCAGGTTGCCAAAGCCGGTCCGCGCTCCCGCAGCCACACCCGAAGCGCTTTCGATGTAGCTGGTCACGGTCGACGTGCCAGTCGCGGCCCCAAACATGGTGCCGACCGCATCGGCGAGCAAAGCGCGGCCGGCGCGGGGCAGTTTCCCTTCGCGGAGGGAACCGCCTTGCTCGCAAACGCCCACGAGGGTGCCCACGTTGTCGAAGAGGTCCACGAAAAAGAACGCGAAGATCAGCTCCACCAGACCCAATCGCAGCGCACCGGCGAGATCCAGTTTGAGAAATGTGCTGGCGGGATGGGGGAGCGAGAGGATTTGCGTGGGCCACTGCGAGGCTCCGCGCAACATCCCGGCGAGAGCCGTGGCCACGATTCCCAGAGCGATCGCTCCTTTCACATTTCGCGCCATCAAGATCGCGGTGAGAATCAGTCCAAACGCCGCAAGCTGCACTTGCTGGTCCGAAAAGCTCCCCAATCCCACGAATGTCGCCTGCTGCGCGACCACCATCTTCGCGTTGCGCAGGCCTACGAATGCGATGAAGAGTCCAATGCCCGCGGCGGTGCTGTATTTCAAACAATCAGGAATACCGTTCACGATTTGTTCGCGAACACCGGTTAGCGTAAGCAGTAGAAATAACGCGCCCGATAGAAACACAATGCCGAGCGCCGTCGGCCAGGGCACTCCTCTTCCGATTACCACGGAGTACGTGAAGTAAGCGTTTAGGGACATTCCCGGAGCGAGTGCAATGGGATAGTTTGCCCACAACCCCATCACGAGGGTCGCCACGGCGGCCGAAACACAAGTGGCGAATAGAACTCCGTCGATCGGCATGCCGGCTTCGGCCAGGATGCGGGGGTTCACGACGATGATGTAAGACATCGTCATGAAAGTGGTCAAACCGCCAAGCAACTCTTGCCGGGCGTTTGTGCCATTTTCGGCGAACTTGAACCAGCGCTCGAGCACTCAATCTCCGCGCGAGAACGAGCGCGCAATATATGCCGCGCGGCAGTAAGCGTCAACAAAACCAACTGGCTCACAAGAAAAGGGACAAAGCAGCATGGGAACACGGAAAGACGGTATTCAAACCTTCGCTTCGGCAGATCCTAAGCCGAAGGAAGCGATGCCCTGCTGCGCATCTTCGAAAACTTCGAATAGGTTCAGGACACGAACCAGCTTTAAAGTTTGCACGGCAAACTTAGACGGGTTCAGAAGCTTGAGCGAGCCGCCGCGCTGCTTCGCTGCGGTCAAAAAGCGAACGAGTAGGCCGATGCCGCTCGAGTCAATGGCGGGCACCTCTTGCAAATCCACCAGAAAGTAGTTATGACCGGCGTTCAAAAGGTCCTTCAATGTTTCACTGACCCGGTCCACGGGTTCGCCCAGGCTTAACCTGCCATTCAGCTTGATAATTTTCACTTCGGATTGGGTCCGAACGTCGATTTCCAAGGGCATTCTCCCGGGCCCGAAGCTCACGGATGAGCCTTTCGCAGGCTTGCACTGCCAGTTTTCGTTTGCTACAGTGCGCGCTCAAATTAGAAGAACCCCACAGAATTTGCAAGGGGAGAAGATTCTTCAGGGTTTGCGCGGACAGTCTTCTAGGATCGACCTATACCGATCACCGGGCCTTTTCGAAATGAAGATCGACGTCACTGAATTTTGCGTGCGGTTGCTCGCGGAGCAGGAAGTGCTGCCGCGCGCGAGGACGATCGCGCAGACCGTCGCGGAATCGTCGCCAGGGACGACGGTGAATGTGTACCTGCTGGCGATGGACTCCGGAACAGAAATCTGGATACCCAAAGCAACGTCTGGCGAGGCTGGCGTAAAAGCCTCGAGAGTCACGAGCGGAGCGGTGACGCTCGAGGACTTGCGCAAATCACGCTCGCCCTTATTTTTCTCCGGCGAGAAACTTCGCCGGGAGAGCTATGCGCATCTGGACATCCGTAGGGCGGTCGTCTCGCTAGCGTACGTTCCACTCACCAGCACCGGCAATTTAATGGGAGCAATCGAAATCGTCGATTTCACAGGCGCCATCGAGCTGCAAGGCCTAGCCGGTCTTGCCGAAGCAGCGCGGATTGGCGGAGTTGCGCTGATCGGAGCCCTCGCCTACGAAAATGAGCGCAACGATTCGCTCGTTTCCATCAACCGCCTCACACAGTTCTACGATCTGGAAAAAGTCTTTGCGTCCACCCTTGAGATGGACAAGCTGCTTCCGATTATGGGCGCCAAATTTCGCGAAGTGATGGAGTGCGAGGGCATCAATATCTGGCTGATGCAGCCGAATGAGAGCGTTGAGCTGATGCATCAAGCGGGTCGCGACGCAACCGCGAGCACCGGCGACCATCAGAATGCCGGCGAAGGAATTCCTGGCGATGTCTCTGATGATGGCGTCGCGGTGTTGATCGGCGATCCTGACGATGCGCGGCTTGCCGCGCGGAATGACGGCGTTCGCGATGGCGTTCTGTCCCTCGTGGCGGTGCCCATCATGGACGAAGAGTCGCTCGTCGGAGTCGTGGAGGCACTCAACAAAACAGACGGTAGCGCATTCGATGACGATGATCTCTTCGTGCTAACCAGCCTGACCGAGACGGCTGCGATCGCCCTGCGCAACGCCGGACTTCTGCTGGCGGAACGCAAAGTGGAGATTCTGCAAACGCTAGTGACCGTGAGCCACGAGATCACATCCACGCTCAACCTCGAGCGAATGTTGCAGACGATCGTGAATGCGCCGCAGGTGGTGATTCCTTATGAGCGCGCAGCGATTGCGCTGGAACAGCGTGGGCGATTCAAGCTCAGCGCCGTTACGGGCCTGACGCAAATCAATCGGGATGCCCCGGACATTGCGCCGCTTTACGATGTCTTACAGTGGGCCGCACTCTCCGAAGAGATCATTCACGTGCGGCAACATGGTGAGGAAATCGACACCGAACGCGAAGAGACGCGCGACAAATTTCGAATTTATTTCAAACAGACCGGGATGCGCGGTTTTTATGCCCTGCCGCTCAGCGACGATGCGGGCCGCGTCGGCGTGCTGAGTCTGGAGAGTCGCGATCCAGATTTTCTCGAACCGGTGCACATAGAAATCCTGGAAGTTCTTGCCGGGCAAGCGACCGTCGCGCTTCGTAATGCCCAGATGTACAAGGAAGTGCCGTTTATCTCGCTGCTCGAGCCCGTGCTCGAACGGAAGCGGCGATTCATGGCGCTGGAAAAGCAGCGGCGCATCACGGTTCTAGTCTTGGCTGCTGCCGTGGTTATCTTCCTCGCAGCTTGCCCGTTGCCGATGCGGTTGGCCGGCGGGGCGGTGGTGGCCCCGCTGCGCCGGGCGCAGGTGCAACCGGAATTTGAAGGCGTGGTCGGAAAAGTATTCGTGCACGAGGGCCAACCCGTCACGCACGGCCAGGTGCTAGCAGAGATGGATGCGTGGGATTACAGATCGGCGCTGGCCGAAGCGCAAGCGCGCTACCAATCCGCACTTCTGCAGATGAATCACTCCCTGGCCGCGAATGACGGCAGCGAAGCAGGCATTCAACGCACGCAAGCCGACTATTGGAAGAGTGCCGTGGACCGTGCGCAGGAATTGCTCTCGCGTGCGGAGCTTCGTTCGCCGATGGATGGTGTGGTGGCGACGCCGCATGTGGAGAATGCTGCCGGACGCCGGCTGCAACTTGGCGACACCTTCGCCGAGATCGTGGATACGTCGAGCGCGATCGTGGACGTGGCCGTCGACGATTCTGAAGCAAGCCTGCTTCGTACCGGCGCCAAAGCGGCCGTGAAATTGAATAGTTATGCGATGCGGACGTTTCACGGTACTGTGATGGTCGTAAGCCCCAAGGCTGAGCCACAAGGCGATGCGCGCGTATTTTTCGCGCGAGTCTTGCTCGCGAATCCGGACGATTCGATTCGCGCGGGCATGGAAGGGCGGGGCAAAATCTCGGTAGGTTGGTACCCCGCAGGTTACGTGTTGTTCCGACGGCCGGTGATCTGGATTTATTCAAAGATTTGGGCCTGGTTTGGATGGTAAAGATGCTGAGAGAGAATCACCCCAGAACCTATCTTGCGCTCGCTTTAGCGAGCTTCATCATTTTCATTGCCGGATGTGGCGAGACCCGAACCGCCGCGGAAAGCTCGCCTCCGCCTGCGGCGCCGACAGCCGCGCCAGCGACCGTTCCACAAACCACTATGCCCATGGTCAAGACGGAGAACTTTCTTAGCGTCTCCGGACCGCTCATCGTGGAACACCAAGTGGACGTTACCGCGCAGCGTGACGGCGTAATCGCGAGTATCTCAGCGGACGTCAACAAGCACGTGAAAGCCGGAGACGAACTTGCGCGGCTCGACGACCGCGAGCTTTCCGCGAATCTCGAAGCGGCTCGCGCCAAAACGCGAAGCACCGAAAACGATCTAAAAAATTGGCAAGCTGAAGCGAAAATGATGGAAACCGATTATTCGCGCGCGCAGAAGCTTTACAACGAGGGAATTTGGTCGGTCGAACAGCTCGACCACGCTAAGTACAACGCCGAAGCCGAGGAATGGGATATCCGCCGCGTCACTGAGTTGCTGGCTTCCTCGAAACAGGAAGAGCGGTCCCTGGAGCTCGAACTCGATAAAGCGCGCATTACGGCGCCATTCGATGGCGTGGTCGCGCGACGCTACATTCGAATGGGCCAAGGAGTTTCGAAAGGCGACCGCACTTTTTGGGTGACGGCGGAAGGGCCACTAAGGATGCGCTTCACTTTGCCGGAAGCTCTTATCGGCCATCTGCGGACCGGCCAGGAATTGGCGCTGACCTCGCCTGACGTCCCGGAAGAACACCATCTGGCGCGCGTAGTTGAGATAAGCCCGGTCGTTGACCCCTCGAGCGGCACTATCGAAGTCCTGGCTGAGATCCAGGGGGCGCGTGGCCGCTTGCGCGCCGGGATGACGGCTAGTATTCGAATTCCGGATTCCCGATGAATATCACCGAGGCCCTAAACACCGCCCTGCCAGATATGCCGGCCCGGAGGGTGCTGCAAGGCTGTCCGCGCATGGATCCTGAAATCACGATGAAGGAGCACGTGGAAGATGGCCAGCGCATGGTCCGCGTCTACGTGCCGAGCGCGGAAGCGATGTACAAATTTCCGCCGCAAAATTGGGCGCTGATTCAGCTCTTCGATGGGAAGCGATCTTACGAGCAGATCGCGGAACTCTATTCACAACAGACCGGGATCGTGTACAGCGTCCCCGCGATTCGGGAGTTTGCGGGCGAATTAGAAGCCGTGGACTTTTGGTACAAAACACATCAGGAAAAAAACATTCTGCTCATGCAGAAGAGCAGCGAAGAGCGGCACAAGCTGCTGAAGTCCAAGAAAAAGTATGGCGACCTTTCGCTTTACGCGTTTCCCGCCTTCAACCCGGACAGGTTCATCACCTGGAGTTACAAATATACGAAGTTCATCTACACACCATGGTTCACCGTGCTCACGCTGTGTGCGTTCGCGTTTACGGCGTGGATCACGATCACCCATTGGTCCGAAATCGGCCGCGATACCCTCGAGTTTTATACCTTCTCCGATAAGTCTTGGGGCGACTTCGTCCAGTTCTATTTGCTGGCGGTGGTAGTTTTGGGATTTCACGAGTATGGCCACGGGCACGCCTGCAAACACTATGGAGGGCGGGTGCCGGCCATGGGATTTGCTTTGATCTACCTCACTCCGGCGTTTTACACGGATACGACCGAGGGCGAGGTGAAAGGAACGCGGTACCAGCGGTTGGTCATCTCGATGGCGGGCGTTTGGGCGGAGATGATCGTCTGCTCGATCGCTACGCCGATTTGGTGGAACACGCCGCCGGACACGGTAGTCCACAACGCAGCTTACATGGTGATGCTCATCACGGGGATTTCTGCCGTGCTGATCAATTGGAACCCCCTGATCAAGCTCGATGGCTACCACATGATGTGCGAAATTCTCGGCATCGTGGACCTGAAGGAAGCCTCCACCGCATATCTCTCCGCTTGGGTGAAGCGCAACATTTGGCACCTTCCCGTGGAAGTTCCCTATGTTCCCAAGCGCCGTCGTTTAGGATATGGAATTTATGCAATTTTATCGGGGCTCTATAGCTACTCGCTTCTCTATATCGTGGCGCGGTTTGTTGGCAACGTGTTTCGAAACTTCAGTCCCGAGTGGTCCTTCATACCGGAACTGGCCACTGCCGGCCTGATTTTTCGAAGCCGAATTCGAATGTTGGTGAACTTTATGAACTTCGTATACTTGGATAAAAAAGACCGCGTGAAGGCCTGGTTTACGCCCTGGCGGTCGGTAGCGGCGGCAGCGTTGGCTGTAGCGCTGTTGCTGGTCCCGCTGCGCCGTGAGTCCACTGCCGGACGGTTCGTGCTGGAACCGGTGCGGCGGGCCGTGGTGCGCGCCGTGGTGCCTGGCATTGTGACCTCCATTTCCGCGAACGAGGGAAGCACCGTCACGGAAGGCGTTCCCCTGATACAGTTGCGCAACGTGCCACTGCAATCAAATTTGGCACGCAGCGAGGCGGATTATACGGTTGCGTCCGGCCGCGCAGTGTCGGCGGCGCTACGGTATCGAGACTTTGGCGTCGCCAGCCGGGAACGGGAACGCCTTGCGGAGCAGAGCAATGATCTTTCCTCCGAAGCGGAAAATCTAGCGTTGAGCAGCCCGATTTCAGGGGTGGTGCTTACGCCCCGCGCAAATGACCTGCTTGGATCCTACGTAACAGCAGGTACCGAACTGCTGAGCGTAGGAGATACGAACATCCTGCGTGCGCGCATCTACATCCCCGAGCAGGACATGTATAAGGTCCATGTTAATGCGCCGGCACGCATCGAGGTGGAAGGCGCGTTCAGGAAGTGGGATGCGGAAACGGCCAGTATTGCTTCTTTCTCCACCGAGATTGACCCCAGCTTGGCCGACGAGACAAAATACCGCGGGACTACTCCACCACATTTCTATCTGGCGGACCTGCTGGTGAACAATGGTGACGGCAGTCTGAGACCGGGAATGACGGGAACCGCTCGAATTTACGGGCCAAGAAGAAGCATCGTGGGAATGGCTTGGCAGGAACTGCGAAACTTCGTGGGCCGGAAGGCCTGGTAAAACTCGAGGAGACTGCGGGGGCAGCCTCCTCGCTGACTGAGAGACGCTGGCCTAATTAATGCGGGCGAAGCGAGCGCCTTGGCGACGGCCAAATGTCTTGCCAAACACACGCACGGGCTTCTTTTCGTTTGTTCCGGATTCCACTTCAGCCAAAGGCTTGGACGCTACTTTCGCCTTCTTGGCAGTCTTCAGGGTGCTGACCAAGGACTTCTTCTGGATACCCATGTCGTTGTCTCCTCGTCGCGCTGATTTCGTTTCTATTCCCGGCCCGACTCGTATTCCACTACAGCAGGCTGTATGCCAAACACGAGCCGAGACCCAGGGTAGACCAAACTATACTGTTATCAGCTGTTTGCGGGAGCTGTCCTGCGGGAGCCGGGAGCGCCCGATCGGAAGAAACCCGTCAGAGGTTAAAATTTAACCGACGTTAGGTTAATTTTTAACCCTTCTCCGACAAAAGTTTCCGGCAGAGATACTTCATGCGTTGCACGTCAACCCCCAAGAGGGCAGCCGCAGCGGATTTCTTCCCGCCGGTACGCTTGAGTGCGGCGTTCAGGTAGGCGATCTCGATACGCTGCATTTCCGCGTCAAAATCCACGCCGTCTTCAGGAATGAGAATGGCTTCCTGGCTGGCCGTGCTCGAGTAAAGCAGTGTTTGCGGAAGCTGCTCGGCCGTAATCACCGGCGCGTCGTTCATCACCACGAGGCGCTGCACGACATTTTCCAGTTCGCGAACATTTCCCGGCCAAGAGTAATCCTCAAGGATTTCCACGACATCCGGTTCAACACTCTTAAGGGGCTTTTTCGCGGAGCTGCAGTAAGTCCGCAAGAAATGGTCCAGCAGCAGCGGCAGATCGCCTTTGCGATCGCGAAGCGGCGGTACGAAGATGGGGATCACGTTGATGCGATAGTAGAGGTCCTCGCGAAAGCGCCCCAGTTTCACCTGCTCTTCCAGATCCTCGTTCGTGGCGCAGATCAGACGAAAGTCAATTTTCTTTGCTGCGCGGCCGCCCAACCTTTGCACGGTATGGGTTTGCAGCGCCCGCAAGAGCTTGGCCTGCAGATTGGGGTTGAGCGTGGTGATCTCATCCAGAAATAACGTCCCCAAGTGGGCGGCTTCAATCAAGCCGGGCCTGGACTCGTCGGCTCCGGTAAAAGCGCCTTTTTCATAGCCGAAGAGTTCGGATTCGATCAGGGTTTCCGGCAAAGCGGAGCAATTCAGGCAAATATACGGCTTTTCTGCCCGGCCGCCCAATTGCACGATCGCCTCGGCAATCAGCTCCTTGCCCGTGCCGCTCTCGCCGCGCAAGACGACGCTGGTATTATTCCCGGCCACCGCTTGAATGGCTTGATAGACCTTCTGCATGGCAGGGCTGCCGCCAATCAGCGAGCAGAAGGCGGCCTTGCTTTCCACCTGTTCGAGCAACCGCCGGCCTTCGAGCTCGAGGGAGCGCTTTTCGATGGCCCGAAGAAGAACGATTCGCAGCACGGAATAGTTAACGGGCGTAAGAAAGAATTCGTCGGCGCCGGCTTGGCTGGCTTTGAGCGGGATGCTGCGGTCGCGCGACTGCGTCATCGCCATCAGGATGATATCGTCACGAACCGCGCGGAGTTCCTTCAGTACATCGATACCGTCCGGAGCTCCTTCGCCGACGCTATCGAGATCAAACAGAATCGCATGTAGATCGGGATCTTCCACAGCATCCTTGATCTGTTTCTCCGTCGTAGCAAGCGTGACGTGGAAATCCGCTCCCAGTTCCCGCCGGATCTCAGGGAAGATTGATTCGTCGAGGGTAATGACGGCGATGAAGTACTGTCCAGTGCTCGATTCGTTTCGATCAGCGGTCATGGGTTTGGCGCAAAACGCGTGAATTATAGGGGAGGGTCGCTAAATGCAGAAGGACTCTTATTGTATTCTGAAGCGGTTGCATCTTTAAGCCAATCTTAAGGCTCAGTCGCCCATGGTGTGTGCGAACGAAGGCTCATAGGAATTGGTGCGAATGAGGAGGAAGTTCATGCGACGATTTTATCTGGCGATACTGGCTGGAATCGCGATGCTTGCCACCGGTGGACTCGCTATCCAGGCCCAGAGTGAAGGTCCTTACAAAGTACTCAGGACCGCGAAACTGGGCGGGGACGGCGGATTTGACTATGTGTATGCCGATTCGGACGGGCGCCGGCTCTACATTCCGCGCCCCGCGCAAACCGGCGCCCACGTTGCCGTGTTTAACCTGGATACCCTCGAGTCAGCTGGCGATATTCCCAACACCAATGCACGCGGCGTAGCTGTCGACCCCAAGTCGCATCACGGCTTCGCCAGCAGTAAGCCGGTGACGATGTGGGATACGACAACCATGCAGGTGATCAAGACGATTGATGTGGATGGCGGCCCCGACGGCATCTTGTTCGATCCTTACAACGAACGTGTTTATATCTTCAGCCACCGGGCGCCGAATGCCACGGTGATCGATGCGAAAGACGGCAACGTGGTGGGAACGATTGATTTGGGTGGCGCGCCCGAGCAGGCCGTGACGGACGGCAAGGGCCATCTCTACGTAGACCTGGAAGATAAGGACATGATTGCCGCGGTGGACGCCAAAACCATGAAGGTGACAGGTCAATACGATCTGCAGAAAAAGGGCGGCGGACCGGGCGGCTTGGCCTTCGATGTGAAAAATCACGTGTTGTTTGCGTCATGCCACGACCCGCAAACAATGGTGATCTTGAACTCCGAGGACGGCAAGATTCTCGATACGCTGCCCATTGGCAACGGCACGGACGGGGCGACCTTCAATCCTGAAACCAAAGAGGCATTCAGCTCGCAGCGCGACGGAACGATGACCGTAATCAAGGAAAACAGCCCCACGAGCTTCGCGGTGGAACAAAATGTACAAACGATGACCGGTGCTAAGACTCTGACGCTCGACAGCAAGACGGGCCACATCCTGCTGATCGCGGCCGAGTTCACGCCACCGCCCACGCCTCCGCCGGCAGGCGGACGCGGGGGACGCGGACAGATGGTACCCGGCTCATTCACGATCCTGGTAGTCGGCAAGTAAGCGGAACGAGAACACAGAGACTAAGTCAGCGGCGCCTCCATGTCTCGATGAGGGGGGCGTTCCCATGTGGTCCCATTCCAACGCAAAAGAGCATTTTGGCTATACGCGAGTGCTTGTGCTAAGCATCAGGAATTGCTAACCTCGCCACGCAATCGCTCATTCTTTCGATGGTTAAGAGAATTCACGTCTCATCTTTCTGAGATGCACGTGGGCGGTCACCGTCAAGTGTTTCGGCGGTAACGCTTAGAGCGGCAAAACGTGGTAACAGCGTGACGCGGGTAACCATCTCCGGTCAATTCTGCTGTCCGCTTTGTGGTTCGGCCGAAATTCGGCGATCGAAAAGGCACGGCTTGGGCGAACGGCTTCTTTCCCTTGTGGGGATCAGGCCGTATCGCTGCCAGAGCTGTAAGCAGCGGCATTTCCGGTCGCATGGATGGGCTTCGAGGAACCGGGAGATGCCGGCCTCCGGGAGGCATACAGAAGATTGAGGCTTGGTGTACACGGCCTTCACTTAGAACCTCGTAGCGAGATGACTTTTCTATTACCAACGGCATAAGGATGAGTACGCAATGATCCGAACTCTTTCGACTCTTGCCATTTTGGGCTCAGTGGCAGTCGCGGCTCCCGGACAATCTCCGCAAGTTTTTGGACCGCAGGTGCGCGAATTCATTAGCGAGGATGCGCCGGTGATCGCACTCACGCACGTTCGCGTGATCAATGGCACAGGCGCTGCGCCTCGCGAAAATCAGACGTTGATCATTTCGAATGGAAAGATTGCGGCTATCAGCGCAGCGGATTCCGCACGCATTCCGGACGGAGCGAAAGTGCTCGACCGCTCTGGGTACACGGTGATGCCCGGCCTGGTCGGCATGCACGACCATCCCTTTTACACGGCCGAAGTGCATCGCGATAACCCGGGAGCGCTGGTAACGGAGGTTGCCTTTAGCGCGCCGCGACTCTATCTGGCGCTTGGCGTGACGACCATGCGCACCACTGGCAGCATCGAGCCCTACGCCGATCTTTATCTGAAGAAGCACATTGACGCCAACCAGGTTCCCGGCCCGAAGATCAACGTTACCGCTCCCTATCTCGAGGGCGCCGGCACGCAATTCGCGCAAATGCACGAGCTTTCCGGCCCGGAAGAGGCCCGCCGCTTTGTGGATTTCTGGGCGGATGAGGGTGGGGGGTCGTACAAAGCGTACATGCACATCACGCGCGCAGAACTGGGCGCCGCTATTGACGAAGCGCACAAGCGGAATCTGAAGCTGACCGGGCACCTTTGCTCCGTAACGTTTCGCGAGGCGGCCGAATTAGGCATCGACAATCTGGAACATGGCTTTATCGTCGCGACGGACTTCGTTCCGGACAAAAAGCCTGATATGTGTCCTGCTGGTGGCACGCAAGCTAGTTTTCTTGGTGTCGATCCACAGAGCACTTCATTTCAGGACTTGCTCCATACGCTCATCTCTCATCACGTGGTGATCACTTCCACGCTGCCGGTATTCGAATTAGGCGCGCCGGGGAGGCCCGTGCCTGACCTACGCATGCTCGATTCGATGTCTGCGGACGCGCGCATCAATTACCTCACCCTGCGAGCTACCAGCCATTCGAATCCCAATAATCACGGTGCAGCGGCCCTTCGAAAAGAAATGGACCTCGAGCGCGCCTTCGCTGCGGCCGGTGGTGTGCTTATGGCGGGTCCCGACCCCACCGGCATGGGCGGCGTGCTGGCCGGTTTTGGAGACCAACGCGAAGTCGAGCTGCTGGTTGAAGCCGGCTTCACGCCCGTCGAAGCCATTCACATCGCCACCGCGAATGGCGCCCAATTCTTGGGAGTGCTCAACCAGGTGGGAACGCTCGAAGCGGGCAAAGCCGCGGACGTGATGCTGATTCACGGCGATCCTTCGAAAAATATCGCGGACATCGAAAAAATCGAAACGGTGTTCAAGGACGGCGTCGGCTACGACTCGGCGAGACTGATCGAATCCGTGCGCGGGCAGTCCGGGATCCGGTAAGGCGCTTTGCTTGCGAGGCGCCCTGGCTCTCCAGCGCCGGGAAACTAGAGGCCGTCGCTTAGCGCCGCTTGGGCGGCCAAGTACCCGCACAACCCGTGCACTCCCCCACCGGGCGGAGTCGAGGCCGAACACAGATAAAGCCCCTTAGCGGAGGTGCGGTATTGCCGCCGCGTGGGACGTAGAAAGAATTGCGCGAGGTCCATCGCACCACCAGAAATATCTCCGCCGACCAAGTTCGCATTGAAGCGCTCCATACTCGCGGCGAGCTTTACGCTGCGCTTCAGTATGTGTTGACGAAATCCAGGAGCAAAGCGCTCCACTTGCTGTTCGATGCGATCGCTCACATCGGCATTCGAACCGTTGGGAACGTGACAGTAAGCCCACGCAATGTGCTTTCCTGACGGCGCACGTGTGGTATCGAACAGAGTCGGTTGCGCCAACAGCACGAAGGGTCTTTGGGCAATCTCGCCCTGCCACGGAGCGCGCTCGGAGACTTCCATCTCCTCGAGCGTTCCGCCCAGGTGGACCGTCCCCGCGCGGCGGCATTCCTCCGCTGCCCAAGGAATCGGCGCGTCCAACGCCCAATCGACTTTGCAAACGCCAGGTCCATAGCGATAGAGCGCAAGCAAGCGGCGAAAGCTCTCGGTGAGCCGCGAGCCCGCGATGGCCAGCAATTGGCGAGGCGTCACGTCACACAAGATGGTACGCGCCCGAGGTACCTGATCGAGCGATTCGATCGGCATATCCGAAATCACGTCTCCGCCCAAGGCCTTCAGATGCTCAGCCAGCGCATTCGAAATGGCCTGCGATCCGCCGCGCGCAAACGGCCAACCTGCCGCGTGACCAATCACTTGCAGCATCACGCCAAACGCCGCGCTCGGGACATCTTCGAGCGGCAGCACGGAATGCGCCGCAATCCCCGCGAAAAGTGCTCGGGCGCGCTCTCCGCGAAAGGAGCTTCGCGCCACTGCGGAACCCGAACGCATGGCGTGAATTCCAAAGCGCACTCCCAAAAGCGGATGGGTCATTAGCTTCAGAGGTCCCAACAGTACATTCTCAAGCTTTGACCATTGGGAAACGAGAGGCGCAAAAAAGCGAACATAGCGCTCTGCGTCTTCGCCAAAATTCGCGGCGGTTTCTTCGATGGATCGTTCGAGAATTACGGCAGTGCCATCGTCCAACGGATGAGCGAGCGGCGCCGCGGGCTGAATCCACTCGAGGCCATATTCTTCGAGAGGCAAGCTGCGAAAAAACGGCGAAGTGACGCCCATGGGATGCACGGCAGAGCAAACATCGTGCACGAATCCAGGAAGCGTGAGCTCGGCCGAACGCGCGCCACCGCCGATAGTGGATTGCCCTTCGAAAACGGCCACAGACCTGCCGGCTTGCGCCAAGGTGATCGCGGCTGAGAGCCCGTTCGGTCCCGAACCGATCACTACGGCGTCATAGTTTCGTTGTGCGTCGGGCATGCGGTGCAAGCGCTCGCTCGCACATCATACGTGAAGCGGGCGAAAATGGGACTCAGCGGAAGCTGGATTCGTTTGAGGGCAATCCCGCGACAGGATCCAGCGTCGGATCAATATTAGACTTTATCTGGAATGATCGGTAGAGAGGAAGAATCGCCATAATCGAGATCGAAGCCGAGTTGCAATTTCGCGGCGTCCGACATTCGTGCAGGAGTCCAAGGCGGATCAAAAACCACCTCGACCTGTACTTCGCCGACACCCGGCAGACGCGAAACTTTTGCTTCCACATCGGACTTCAGCACGCCCGCCATTCCGCAACCCGGGGCCGTCATGGCCATTTTGATATCAACCTTACGTCCACCTTGTTCCCGATCGGCGATGCTGCACGAGTAGACCAGGCCCAAATCAACAATGTTCACGGGAATTTCGGGGTCGAATACCGTCTTGAGTTGATCCCATACCAGCTTGTCGCTGAATGCTTCGGCTTGGATCGGCTTTGCTTGTTCGGCTTCGGGATTCGAAAGCCCGAGCGCGTCAGCGTCTTTCGCATCAATGCGGAACATTGAGCCGTAATTTGTGGAAACCGTGAAGCTGTTGCCGAGAAATTGCATTACGCGAACAACCGCCCCAGCCGCAAGCGTCCCGCGCGTTCCGTTAGGGATCGCAATTACATCACATTGGCGATTGAGCGTAATTGGTGCGCTTGGTGCCATCTGTGCCAACCTCAACGAGCTTTGCGGCGATTCTACTCCGTGGAAATGGCTTCCTGCTTGCCTTCGAGCGCCGCGTGCAGCGTATGCCACGCCAGCGTGGCGCACTTCACCCGCATCGGGAACTCGGAAACGCCGGAAAATACGGCCAGCTTGCCCAAATCGGCCGTATCGTTTGCAGGTGCCTGACCCGTGACCAATTTGTGGAATGTTCCGAAGAGCTTCTCGGCTTCGGCGGTCGATTTGCCTTTCAAGGTCTGCGTCATCATGGATGCAGAGGCTTTCGAAATCGCGCAGCCTGACCCCTGAAAGCTGATGTCGCGAATCGAATCGTTCTCCACATCGATATAAACGGTAAAGCGATCGCCACAGAGCGGGTTGAAACCCTCGGCCTTCCGATTCGCCGCGGGCATCTCATGAAAATTGCGAGGGGCCTTGCTGTGCTCCAGGATCACGTCTTGGTACAGATCGCGCAGATCCGACATCAGGCGAAGACCTCTCGCACTTTATCAATTCCCCGCACCAGCGCGTCCACCTCAGCCTTGGTGTTGTAAAGGCCAAACGACGCGCGCGCGGTGGCTGGGATGCCAAAGCGCGTCATGACCGGCTGTGCGCAGTGATGGCCGGTGCGAATCGCGATGCCTTCCTGATCGAGAATCGTGCCGATATCGTGCGGGTGAATTCCATCCATCAAGAATGAAAGTACTCCGGCTTTTTCTTTGGCTGTTCCAACCACGCGAACTCCCGGTATTGCGGAGATCGCGTCCGACGCATACGACAGCAATTCATGTTCGTGCGCGGCAATCTTGTCCATCCCCACGCTATTCAAATACTCGATCGCAGCGCCCAATCCAATCCCCCCCGCAATATCGGGGGTACCCGCCTCGAATTTATACGGCAGGCGGTTGTAGACCGTTTTTTCGAAGCTGACCGACGCGATCATGTCGCCCCCGCCCTGGTAGGGCGGCATCGATTCAAGCAATGCTGACTTTCCGTAGAGAATTCCAATTCCCGTCGGGCCATACATCTTATGGCCCGAAAATGCGTAGAAATCGCAATCCAAAGCCTGCACATCGACAATTGAGTGTGGGACGGCTTGCGCGCCATCCACCAGCACGGGAATGTTACGGCTGTGCGCGGCTTCGATCATCCAGCGCACCGGATTCACGGTGCCAAGAGCATTCGAAATGTGCGCCGCCGCAACGAGCTTTGTCCTGGGTCCTAGGAGCTTTTCGTAATCGTCGAGAAGCAGCTCGCCCTGATCGTTGATGGGCACTACCCGTAATGTGGCGCCCTTTTCCTGGCATAGAAGCTGCCAGGGCACGATGTTCGAATGATGCTCCATCGCGGTAATCAGGATTTCGTCGCCCGCGCCGACGTGTACGCGGCCGTAGCTCTGTGCCACCAGATTAATTGCCTCGGTGGTGCCGCGCACGAAAATCACTTCCTGAAGCTGCGGCGCGTGGATGAATTCCTGCACCCATTTCCGCGCCCCTTCGTATTCCTCAGTGGCCCGTTCGGAAAGGAAATGCACGCCGCGATGGATATTCGAATTTTCCTGCTCGTAATAGCGGCTGATCGCGTCAATCACGATCTGGGGTTTCTGGGAAGTTGCTGCATTATCAAGATAAACGAGCGGATGGCCGTGAACTTTTTGTTCGAGAATCGGAAAGTCACGGCGCACTTTCTCCACATCCAGCGCGGAGATTGAAGCTGCGCCCAGTTTCTCGGCGGCTGTGCTCATCCCACAGCCTCCCGGCTCTTCTTGACAGGCGCGACCTCTTCGGAAAACCGGGCGGATTTCGCAACGATCTGCGACAGATAAGCGTTGACAATCTCTTCCACATGCGAACGCGCCGCGCCCGCGCGCATCCGTTCCATACATTCGCCGGCGAAAGCCATCAGCAACATCCGCCGTGCGGAAGATTCATCAATGCCACGCGAGCGCAGATAAAAAAGCGCCGTTTCGTCCATCTGGCCGATCGTGGCGCCATGCGTGCACTTCACGTCGTCGGCATAGATTTCCAGTTGAGGCTTGGTGTCCACCTGCGCGTCATCGGAGAGCAGTAGGTTGCGGTTCGTCTGCTTGGCGTCGGTCTTCTGGGCGTCTTTGTGCACGATAATGCGCCCGTGAAAAACCCCGTGCGCGTGCCCATCCAGGATGCCGTTATAAAATTGACGGCTGCTGCAGTGCGGGCTGGCGTGTTCCACCAGCATGTAGTTATCCAAATGCTGCCGGCCGTTACCGATAAAGAGTCCGTTGATCAGGCATTCCGCGCCCTCGCCGGCCAGGATGGGATGGACGTTGTTGCGTACCAATCCTCCGCCCATCAGAACAGAATGTGATGCGACGTTGCTGGCGCGACCTTGGTGTAAGAGTAGCGTCGAAATGTTAAAGGCCTGGGTGTGCTCGCGTTCGATCATGTAGTGCGAAATCACGGCATGGTCGCCCGCCACTAACTCGGTGGCGGTATTGCAAAACGCGATTCCTGTGCCGTGGGAAACGTAGTCTTCCACGATCGTTGCCTGGCTATTTTCCTCCGCCACGATCAGATTGCGGGGATGGCTCATCACCGGGACGCCCGCCTCGCTCGAAACAAAGAGCAGGTAGATCGGCTCGGCCACCACCGTACCGCGCGGAATGTAAATGAAGGTGCCGTCTTCCAGAAAAGCAGTGTTTAGAGCGGAAAACACGTCGCGCTGCGTATCGAGATAATGGCCAAGGTGCGCGTCGAGTGCCGGTCCATTTAGCGCTAGCTCATCGGCCAGGCTCCCAACCCGCACGCCTTTAGGTAGATTTCCCACCGACGAAAGCGCGGAAGCGAAGTGGCCATCGACGAACACAAAACGGCAAATGGATTGCGTCAGCCCATAGGATCGAAGCGCCTGGACATCCGGAAGTCTCTGCGTCTTCGGAGCGAGCTGAAATTGCGTCTGCGCGATCGCGGAAACGCTGGTAAAGCGCCAATCCTCGGTGCGGCTGGTAGGAAACCCGACCTCACAAAATCGAGCGAAAGCGTTCGCGCGCAGCTTGCGCAGCCACGGGAGATTATTTCCTACGGCGGACTTCTCAAAACCGCTGAAGGCTTCCAGATAACAATTCAATTCTTGCGTAGCGGTGGTCACTTGATTGATTCCCGTCTTCGATTCAAGCATGAGCTCCGGCGGGGGCTGCGCTTTCCGTCCAGGCGTATCCCTTTTCTTCGAGCTCAAGCGCAAGCTCGCGTCCGCCGGATTTGACAATGCGTCCTTCGACTAGCACGTGCACGAAATCCGGCACGATGTAATTCAGCAGACGTTGATAGTGGGTCACCACCACCATGGCGCGGTCAGGGTTGCGCAGCGCATTGACCCCCTCCGCCACGATCCGAAGCGCATCAATGTCCAGGCCGGAGTCGGTCTCGTCGAGAATCGCCAACTTCGGCTGCAAGACTGCCATCTGCAGAATCTCGTTGCGCTTTTTCTCGCCGCCGGAGAAGGCTTCGTTCACCGAACGGTTCATCAGCTTTTCATCCATATCCAGAAGCTTCAGTTTCTCGCGCATCAGCGGCAAGAAATCCATGGCGTCCATCTCGTCCTGGTTGTGGTACTTCCGGATCGCGTTCAGCGCGGAGCGAAGAAAATAAGCGTTGCTGATCCCGGGAACCTCCACGGGGTATTGAAAAGCGAGAAAAACACCTTCGCATGCGGCTTCTTCAGGCTTCAGCGCCAGCAGGTCCTTGCCGTTGTAGATAATCTCGCCCGCAGTTACCTCATAGCTCTCGCGCCGTGCGAGAACTTGCGCGAGCGTGCTCTTGCCCGAGCCATTGGGACCCATGATCGAGTGAACTTCGCCGGCGTTCACCGACAAATTGATCCCTTTCAGGATTTCGTGGCCTCCAACAGAAGCGTGCAGATTCTTAATTTCGAGCAGTCTCATTCTTTTCCTCTCAGGAATAATCGTCCCCGGCGCACGCGGCTTAGCCGACGCTGCCTTCCAGGCTGATGCTCAGCAGTTTCTGCGCCTCCACAGCGAATTCCATCGGCAGCTCGCGAAACACTCGCTTGCAAAAGCCGTTCACAATCATGGAAACGGCGTCTTCTGCTTTTAAGCCGCGCTGGCGCAGATAGAAAAGCTGATCTTCCCCGATTTTGGAGGTGGAAGCCTCGTGCTCCATCTTGGCTGTGGAGTTCTTCACTTCAATGTAAGGGAACGTATGCGCGCCGCATTGATCGCCAATCAGGAGCGAATCGCATTGCGTATAATTCCGCGCGCCGCGAGCGCCTTTCAGAATCTTCACCTGTCCGCGATAGGTATTTTGGCCGTGTCCCGCGGAAATGCCCTTTGAAACAATCGTGCTCCGCGTGTTCTTGCCGATATGGATCATCTTCGTGCCGGTGTCAGCTTGCTGGTAATTGTTCGTCAGCGCCACGGAGTAAAACTCACCTACCGAATTCTCGCCCTGCAAGATACAGCTCGGATACTTCCAGGTGATCGCAGAACCCGTCTCCACCTGGGTCCAAGAGATTTTGGAATTGATGCCAGCGCACTTTCCGCGCTTGGTGACAAAATTGTAGATTCCGCCCTTGCCTTCTTTGTCGCCGGGGTACCAATTCTGCACGGTGGAATACTTGATCTGTGCATTGTCCAGCGCCACCAGCTCAACGACAGCGGCATGCAACTGGTTTTTGTCGCGGATGGGCGCGGTGCAACCCTCGAGGTAGCTCACGTACGCGCCCTCGTCGGCAACGATCAACGTACGTTCGAATTGACCCGTTTCCGCGGCATTGATCCGGAAGTAGGTGGAGAGCTCCATCGGGCAGCGCACGCCCTTTGGCACATAGACAAAGGAACCGTCGCTGAAAACCGCGGCGTTGAGCGACGCGAAGAAGTTGTCCGTATAAGGCACCACGGAGCCGAGATACTTCTTCACGAGCTCTGGGTGATTTCGCACCGCTTCCGAGAACGAGCAGAAAATAATGCCGAGCTCGCCCAGTTTTGCCTTGAACGTAGTCGCCACCGAGACGCTGTCGAATACCGCGTCCACGGCCACTCCGGCCAGCAACTTTTGCTCGGCCAACGGAATTCCCAATTTTTCGTAGGTACGCAGAATTTCCGGATCGAGCTCATCCAGGCTCTTCAATTGGGTTTTTTGCTTCGGAGCGGAGTAATAGACCATGTCCTGGTAGTCGATCTTCGGATACTTGATATTGGCCCAGGTGGGCTCGCCCTGCGCTTTTTCAAGCGAAGCCCAATGCCGGTAAGCTCTAAGCCGCCATTCCAACATAAACTCAGGCTCTTCCTTCTTCGCCGAGATCAGCCGCACGACGTCTTCGCTCAGACCCTTGGGGATTCGCTCTTCCGCGATATCCGTGATGAAGCCCCACTTGTATTCCTGCTGCGCTAGGTCTTGAATCGCGTTGGTGCTCGAACTCATTGAATTCTCCTGGAGACCGCGCCGACCGTTTGAACCAGGTTGCCGCGCGAGTCTTGAATCGCGGTCAGCCGTAGAGGCTGAATCAAGTCCGCGAGGGTGATACGTTCCAGCGCGCCCCGTACTGCCTGATTGATCACGCGCTGGTTATTCTTGATCGGGCAGCATTCCTCGATCTCGCACAAGCCGATTATGCTGGTGCTGCATTCGGTGAGGGCGAAGGGACCTTCGAGAGCGGCAATGATCTCGACGATCGAGATGTCTTTCGGCTTCTTCGCAAGCAGATACCCGCCCTTAGTCCCGCGTTGCGAGATGAGCAATCCGCTCTGTAGCAACCCCTTAAGGAGCTTGCTCACCGTGGGCATAGGCAGCTTGGTTTCTGCCGCCAGGTCGCGCGCGGTGCGCACGGAAAGGTCATGCCCACGCGCGATGCACGTCATCACCACCAGGGCGTAATCCGTTAGCTTTCCGAGTCTTACCATTTTTGCGATTCCTGCCTAAATGCCACCGTATCGCCTGACACCGATATAGTACCAAGTCAGTCCTATATTAACACTTGGGGCCAGGAATTCAAGGTATGTCGCAGGGCTAAAAATACGAAAATGTCCTGGCGCTAAACAGCCAAGTACAAGCTACTTAACCTTAGAAAACTCAGACAACGCCGATGACACTCGTTCTAGCCCGTCCCTCAGTTGTTCGGAATCGCCGCCGATTCCAAGCCGAAAGTGGTCGGTCATTTCGAAAAACCGGCCCGGGACGACCGAAGTCTCGTACCTCTCGCGAAGCAGCCGAACGAATTCCTCGGCACCCCCTCGCTTTAGCCGGGGGAAAATTACGGTGCCAGCCGGTGGACGCACTAACTCCAGTTCGTCCGTCGAACCTAGGAATTGATCCAGGATCGCTCGATTTCGGGCCAACAATTCTCGCGATCGGGACCGTATTTCCGAAAGATGATCGATGGCGATCACTGAAAGCTGCTCGGCCGTAAACGACGGGATATTGCCAAATAGGTCGTTAATGCGCCAAATTGCACGAGCCAGATCGGGAGAAGCGAGGATCCAGCCGCAGCGCAAGCCGCTTAGCCCATAGACTTTGGTGAGGCTGCTCGTCACGACGAAGTGTTCGCCAAGGTGAAAAGACGAACGGACGGCGGGATCAAACAGCATATCCAGGTACACCTCGTCCACTAAGACCTTGGCGCCAATCTTCTCGGCAATGTCGCCTACGGCTTTCAGGGTTTCGGTTGTGGCGAAAACGCCGGTCGGATTGTGTAGATTTGTGAGCGCAATCACGCGCGTCCGTGGCGTCACGGCTCGCTGAACTTCCGAAGGGTCGAGCGCGAAACCGTTTTCGAAACGCCGTTCGAAACGCCGCACGGTTGCGCCGAGAAATTGAGGCGCTTCGAACATGGGCCCATACGCGGGACTTTCCACGAGAACTTCGTCACCAGCTTCGAGCATTCCGGCGTAGGCCAGGAAGTTCGCCATCGACGTGCCGATCGCCGCAACCACACACTCTTCCGAAACGCCCTGAAGTTTGGCCAGACGCTGCTGCAACGGGGGAAACCCGTAGGTTCCACCTGGCCCGCTGATTTCCAGTTCTTCGAGCCGGACAGGCAGCTTTGCCAATGGATACGCGGCCACCCCGCTGGTGGCGAGATTAAAGCGAGCCTGCGAACTAAGTTTCGCCCAAACGAGATAGGGCGAGTGCGTCAGCGTGCGATGAGCCGTAGCCATCAATGCAATTCTCCAGGAGTTGTGGCGATTCGGTTGTTTCTCTCTCTTAGACTTCGCTTGCTCCAGAAAAAGTAAATCGGTAGGCCCGCCACCGTGATCGCCAATCCGATCAATGAATCATGCGGATATCGATAAAAGGTCGCGGCCACCACGAGCCAACATGCCGCGGCAAAGCCCGCGGTTGTAAAGGGATGGCCCGGTGTGCGATAGATCCCGTCGCTCTCTTCGCCTTGCGCGGTGATCCGACTTTCCCGACGGCGAAAAACAAAGATGCAGGTGGCCGAAAGCCCGATAAAAACCAGATCCATAGCGATCACGTAATTCAAGATCTGTTCGTAACGTCCCGATAGCGCGATCACAATCGCCCACACGCCCTGGAGCACGATGGCCACCACCGGCACGCGCGTTTTCGGACTTAACCATGCCGCACTGCGAAAAAAAACGCCATCCTCCGCCATCGCAAAGTACACGCGAGGCGCGGTCAAAATGGACTGGCTTAGGAATCCCAGCGCGGAGATGGCAATTCCGAGGGCGATCCACGTGGCGCCTTTTTGCCCCAGCGCGATCCGCATCACCGCGGACGCGGGCGTGCTCGTGGCGGCGAGACCATTCGGACCGAGCGCACGCAGGCAGACAAAATTCACGCTCACATAAAGCGCCACGACTCCCGCCACACCCAACATAAGCCCGCGTGGCAGATTCTTGCGGGGTTCGCGCATCTCGCCCGCGATAAAATTTGCCGTCTGATAGCCGCCGTAGGAAAACATCACCGGCACCATCGCCGCGCCGAAAGCCGCGATCAGCGGGAACCGGAAGGGCTGATGGCTTACGGCGGTCCAGTCCATGTGCGACTTGCCGGCGAATAGAAACCCGCAGCCTACGAGCGCGGCAATGATGACGATTTTGAGCACCATGAGCGCATTCTGCACCGAACTGCCCGCGCGCACCCCGAGGCAATTGATCAGCGTAAGGATCGCCAGGGCCAGCACCGCGACGCCGGTGCCGGAAACGGGAAGGCTCGTCAGTTCACCAAAGTAATGCCCAAACGTGACGGCCACCGCCGCCATTCCACCAGTTTGAATCACGAGCAGCAATGCCCAGCCATATAAAAATGCGATTGCGGGATGGTAGGCCTCCCGAATGTAAGCGTATTGCCCTCCCACTGCAGGCATGCGCGATGCGAGTTCCGCATACACGAAGGAACCGGCCATGGCCACGACGCCGCCCGCCACCCACGCGCCCAGAATCAGTGCCGGCGTATGAACCTGTTGCGCGACAACGTAAGGATTGATGAATATTCCCGCCCCGATGATCCCGCCCATCACGATCATCGTGGCGTCAAAAAGACCTAACTTACGTGCGAGACCTTCACGCGGAGAAAAGCGTGATGCTGGTTTAGGGGGTGCGGCGTCTTCCATGGAGGCGATGTCGCGGCTAGACACGCATCTAAGGCGATTCCTGATTCAAAAGCGATCGTACTTTATCATTCGCGAGTGGCCCGCGTCCTATTTCAATTTCTGCTCAAGTCGCTCCAGAAACTCCGCCTGAGCGGGATTTATTTTCGCGCGAGCCTCTTCCAGATAAAAGAATTCAGCGCGGTCCACCTCCGGGAATTCCTGCGTTTTGCCGGAGTGCGGCGGCCAAGCCAAGGTAAATGTGTTGCTCCGGATCGCAGCCGGATCGCAGTCACCTTCGAACGCCCACACGTGTACAGTCTTCCCCGCTTTCTGTGTCACGTTCCCGAGGGCAGTCAAACTACTGTCCGGCGGCGCCGGAAAGCCGAGCTCTTCTTCGAACTCGCGTTTGGCGGCGGCCTCCAAATCCTCATCAGGACCAGCCTCACCCTTTGGGACCGACCACGCTCCGAGATCCTTCTTGGCCCAGAATGGCCCACCAGGATGCGCCAGAAGCACCTGCAGCGTTTTGCCGTGCCAACGATACATGAGTAGTCCGGCGCTAACCTTCGCCATGGCGCCATTCTAGCGCAGCGCGTCCGCTATTTCCGGGAACGCGTCGTGCCCGCTATGCGTATAACTTTCAGAAGGTTGCGGCGCCCAAGACGTAGTGCTTTACTGCGAGGTCCCTATGAATGATTTTTGGCGTGACGTTCGCTATGCAATTCGAATGCTTTCGAAACAGCCTGCCTTCACCGCGATCGCTATACTCACGCTGGCGCTTGGCATCGGCGCGAACGCCGCGATTTTTTCGATCGTCAACGCCGTGTTCTTGCGGCCTTTGCCGTTTCCTAATTCCGAGCGCATCTATCAGGTCCGCCGCACCGGGAACCAAATCGGCGGCTCAAATATTTCTTGGCCAATTTTTCTTGCGTGGGAGCAGAGCCGGCAGCTCTTCGATGGCCTGGCGGGTTATCGCGGCGACGATGCGACGGTCGTGCTGCAAGGCGACCCGCAGACCATATCGTCGCTGGACGTTTCCTCGGAATTTTTCTCTGTGCTCGGCGTGCAGCCCGCGCTAGGCCGCGCCTTCCGTGCCGACGAGACGCGCTTGGGCGGCCCAAATGTGTTGATTTTGTCGGACGCGATGTGGCGGACCCATTTCGACAGTGACTCCGGAGTAGTCGGGCGAACCGTACCGATCAACGGGAAGATTTTCAGCGTCATCGGCGTGATGCCGCACAGCTTTTCCCTGCCGCTTCCTTACACGGAGAACGCACAGCTTTTTCTTCCGCTGCCGGTGCCGGCGCAGAGCCAGAATCCATCGAATTTCATGCGCTGCGTTGGCCTCCTGAAGCCGGGAGTCACTCCAGCACAAGCTGAGGCCATGTTGACGCTGCCGCTTGGCGAGCTCTCCAAGGTGTTTCCAGACATGATTTTCCCGTCGGAGAAGGCCAATCTGCGGCCGCTGGGCGAATACTTGCACGCCGCGGCGGGGCCGGTGCCGCTCTTGCTGCTGGGAGCGGTGAGCCTCGTGCTGCTGATCGCGTGCGCGAACGTTGCGAATCTTGTGCTGGCCCGTGCGGCCGGCCGCACCCGCGAAGTGGCGGTGCGAGCGGCGCTGGGCGCTAGCCGCGGGCGAATCCTGCGCCAGCTTCTTGCCGAGAATGTAATTCTCGCGATTGCCGGAGGTGTGGCCGGTGTGGTGGCGTGCTATTTCTCGTTTAATCTTGTACTCGCGCTGATCCCGTCCAATCTTCCGCACATTGGCGCGATTGCCGTGGATTCGCACGTTTTTGCCTTTGCGCTTCTCTTGAGCGTCGTCACCGGCATCGTTTTCGGCTTGGT
>Ga0209420_1000304_pt1 | contig 27908 bp, 26 predicted proteins | sample BlaSpr_A8_OM1_O1_FD_187972 | JGI IMG/M metagenome (GOLD analysis project Ga0209420, IMG submission 187972) | Forest soil microbial communities from Thunder Bay, Ontario, Canada - Black Spruce, Ontario site 2_A8_OM1_O1 (SPAdes) (version 2) | ecosystem: Environmental > Terrestrial > Soil > Boreal...
GAGTTCGGGAACATTATCGTTCGCGCCAACCCGGACGGATCGCTTGTGCGGCTGAAGGACGTCGCGCGGATTGACCTCGGCGCGGAAACTTATACCCAGGAGGCATACACCAACGGCGCGCCGTCGGCGATCATTGGGCTTTACCAGAACCCGGGCTCCAACGCGCTGACGGCGGCCAACCTGGCAAAGGCCAAAATGGCCGAACTGGCGCGTAGTTTCCCGAACGACATGAACGTCGAGTTGACGCTGGACACGACGGTCCCCGTGACCGAGGGCGCTTTCGAGATCGTGCAGACGCTGCTGGAAGCGATCGGCCTCGTGATCCTGGTGGTCTTCATCTTTTTGCAAAGCTGGCGTGCGACGTTGATCCCGATGCTCACTATCCCGGTCTCGCTGGTGGGAGCTTTCATGTTCTTTCCGGCGGTCGGGTTCTCGGTCAACACGCTCGCGCTCTTGGGCCTGGTGCTTGCCGTCGGGCTGGTGGTGGACGACGCGATCGTCGTGGTGGAGGCGATCGAGGCAAAGATTGAGCAGGGAAAATCGCCGAGGGACGCGGCGCTGGAGGCGATGGACGAGGTCGGTGGAGCGCTGGTCGGAATCGCGCTGGTGCTGTCGGCAGTCTTTATCCCGGCCGGATTCATGGCGGGAATAACCGGATCGCTCTACCGCCAGTTTGCACTGACGATCGCATTTTCGGTGCTGCTCTCGGCCTTCAACGCTCTCACACTGAGCCCGGCGCTCGGCGCGATGCTGCTGCGTCCACGGAGTGCCGCGCCCAGCCGCGGGCCACTGGCGCGCTTCTTCGCGCTATTCAACGCCGGTTTTGCGCGGGCGCAAAATGGTTACGTCCGAACCTGCGATCTGCTTATCCGTAAATTTGCGGTGGCGATTCTGATACTGGTGGGCTTTGCGGTACTGGCGGGCGGCCTGGGAAAGATCGTGCCGCAATCATTCCTGCCCGACGAAGACCAGGGCTACTTTCTGATGAACGTCGAGCTGCCGCCGGCCGCGTCGCTCGAGCGCACCAACTCGGCGATGAGGCAGATCGACGCGATCATGAAGCAAGAGCCGGGCGTCCTGTATTACAACGCGGTCGCCGGCTACAGCATCCTCTCGCAGACCAGCAGCAGCCGCAACGGACTCTACTTCTGCCTGCTGAAGCCGTACGCGCAGCGGAGGACCGCGGCGCTGCAAGCCGAGACAATCGTCGGCGACCTGAACCGCAAGCTGGCGGCGCTGCCCGAGGAGCAAGCGTTCGCGTTCCTGCCGCCGGCGATTCCCGGTATCGGCCAAGCCAGCGGTCTCGATTTCTTCATTCAGGATCGGGCCGGCAAATCGGTGGACTATCTGTGGGATAACACTCAGAAGTTTATCGCCGCAGCGAAAAAACGGCCCGAGCTCGGACCGATGAACCTCCTGTTCAATCCAAAAAATCCGCAGATGTTCGCCGCGGTGGACAAGGACAAGGTGTTCAAGCTCGGCGTCCCGATCGAAAACGTCTACAACGCGTTGCAGACCTTGCTCGGCGGCTATTACGTCAACCAGTTCAACCGCTTCGGGCGCGTGTGGAAGGTGTTCGTGGAGGCGGAGCCGCAGTACCGTGCCCGGGCGAGCGACGTCGGTCAGTTTTACGTCCGCAACAAGCAGGGCGGGATGGTGCCGCTGTCGACGCTGGTCGATATGCAGCGCGTGTTCGGTCCCGAATACACCACGCGCTTCAACGAATACCGCGGCATCGAGATATTCGCGGTCCCCGCTCCCGGCTACAGCACCGGGCAGGCGATGAGTGCGGTGACGGCGGTCGCCAACGACGTCCTGCCCAAGGACATGGGCTATGCGTGGAACGGAATCTCCTATCAGCAGGCAGTCGCCGGCGGTGGCGCGGGAGTCTTCGGGCTGTCGCTGGTGCTGGTATTTCTGATCCTCGCCGCACTCTACGAAAGCTGGTCGCTGCCGTTCAGCGTACTGCTTAGCGTGCCGGTCGCCGTATGTGGCGCGTTCTTCGGCCTGTGGTCACGCCATCTCGAGAATGACGTCTATGCGCAGATCGGTCTCATCATGCTGATCGGCCTGTCGGCCAAGAATGCGATCCTGATCGTCGAGTTCGCCAAGGCCGAGCTCGAGAAAGGCGAGTCGGTGGTCGAAGCGGCCCTCAACGGTGCACGAGTGCGTCTGCGGCCGATTCTGATGACGTCGTTCGCGTTCATCATCGGGCTGTTTCCCTTGTGGACCGCGCTTGGCGCCGGCGGCAAGGCGCGCCGACTCATCGGGACGGTGACGATCACCGGCATGGTCTTCTCGAGCGCGTTCGCCATCTTCCTGGTTCCGGTGCTGTTCGTGGTGGTCGAGCGGATTTCCAACCGAGGTCAGGTCAAGCGGCCCGAGGCAAAACGAGAACCTCAACCATCGCAACCACCGGCGGAACCTCCCCAGGACCGCGCGGCATCATAGGCCATTCGTAGTAGTTGCGATGGAACCTCTTCTGCTTTGGTCGTCGGTGCTGGGTCTAGTGCTGGGATTGAGCCTCATACTGTTGAGATCGGCCGCAATGAAGTTACATGAGCACGCTCTTCGTGATTCCCGATGGCGGCATGTAGCGGCAGTGCTGGCTTTGGGAAGGTATATTGTCGCAGTAGCTTATAGCTTGGGACATCCGCAACTGCTGAAGTGGCACTTTCATGCGGACTCGATATTCTCAGAGTGGCCTCCTCAGTTTCGACGGGCTGTGGTGAGTTACGCCGCTGGTCTCGGCATCGGACTAGGCTGCTATTTATGGCGAATCAAATGGCGCCCAGAATTCCGAATCGCGCCTTAATCGGCGTGGTAGAAGTTCGAGTCCGGCGTTTACCGTCTAGCTACTGACGATCCGCGTCTCGCAAGTTTGAGCGTTCTAATTCGACGGTTTAGCGATCGGCGTAACCGCGACTGAGACTGCCTGCCAGGTTCCGTTGCGCTTGGCAAAGACGCGCAGGAAGCGCTGGTCGATGCGGTGATCCTCAAACTCGATTTCGAGGCGTCCCCGGCTTATCCCCGTCGCTCCGAAGACGCATACGAATTGCTCGCTGAATGTGACTGATTTGACCGCGGGCCCTGAAGGGTTGACCATCAGAATCGCCTTTGTGATGGGTTCGCCCCGAACGTGCAGACCAGTGAAGTCGTCCGCGAGGATGTGAGCGAGCGGCGAGCGGTCGCCACGCAGATACGCCTCGTTCCACTCGCTATCGAGCCGCAATATCTGCGCTTCGTCGTCTGCCTGCATCCCCATATCAAGCTACGATGGATTCGAGCCGATCGGCCTGGGCAGCGTCCAGCTCGCTATGTGATGGGGAAGCCGGGCATTCACTGGCCGGCATAGCAGAGGAACGCGTCGGTTTGCTCGAGAGCGGGGTCATGCGCCGGATAGCACTGAAACTTGGCATCCAGACTCCTGGTCTCAGAGCCGGTCGTTACCTTGCCACTGAACATTCCCGTGTAAGGCGGAGCATCACGCTGGACCGTGACAGCGGCATTGGCTTGGCCGGAATTGTTCGAGAGTCCTAATCCCCCTAACAACTGCGACACTCCGTCGATTCCTTGTGCTCGTGAAGAACCCGGCAACATGAGGCACAGTATCAGAACAAGAGCCGATGCACCGACTAAAAGCGTATATCGAGTGATTCTCATATTTCTCGAAACCCCCGCTCTCGCGTCCTAACCAGAAAGACGAAACGCTCTCGCGCGGGTTACAAGGAAATCCAAAATGGCTCGCAGCGCATTTCCGGCGAATCTTGAGCCGCCAGCCCCGCGCCTATCAACCTGAGATAGGTTCGAGCCGATCAGCGCGGGCGGCTTCATCCTCGCTATGTGATGGAGAGGCCGGATTCCGGCCGCGGCTATATTGTCGTGGCGAACAGCCCATGACCCTCTTAAAGGCTGTGCTGAATGCGCTTTCGGATTCGTAGCCGAGCGACAGGGCGATGGCGGAAATGGGATCGCCGGAGTTCACCAGCCTGTCCCCGGCCAGCAGCATTCGCCAGCGCGTCAGGTATTCCATCGGTGACGCGCCAACCGTCTGTTTAAACTTCAGCGCAAAGGTCGATCGCGACCTGCCGGCGCGCTTGCCCAGCTCCTGCAATGTCCAACGATGCGCCGGGTCGTCGTGGATAGAATAGATCGCCGCGCTCATCTGCTTATCAGCCAGGGCGAAGAGCCATCCAACTCCCCCGCTCAACCCTTCCTCCAGATGCAGCCGCAGCAGTTGAACCAGCAACATGTGCGCAAGGTGTTGAGCGACGAGGACGCCGCCCGGCTGTGGCTCGCGCAGCTCCTGCATCATCCGCTCGAGGCACCATCGTAGCTCAGCCTTGTCGGATTCCTTGCGTATATGGACGATGGGCGGCAGGACGCCCAACAGGATCTCGGCATGCTTGCCGGCGAATTCGAACCAACCGCCTATTCCAAAGCATTCTCCGCCGCCGTTGAACGATGCGACCCCGCCACCTGGTGCGCCGGAAACGATCGCCATGGCATCGACAGGCTCCAGAGCCAGGTCGCTCGCCAATCGGAAAGCCCGTCGCGTCGGCAGTAGCAGGCAATCCCCACTCTTCAGTTGCACCGGGTCGGGAACGCCGTCCATTGCCAGCCAGCATTGCCCGGCCAGCAGGGAGTAACATTTGATGCCGTCCTTCGGGGCAAACTGGATGGACCACGGACCGGCCACATCAAAACCGCGGACCATGTAGTTGCGTGGCTTCAGCAGCGACAGAACATCGGAGAGGGGGTCCATGAGGGCATTCCTCGGACGATCGCGAAGATAATACGGACTTTATAGCATAGACCGTATTGTTTCAATTACTTATTTTGTTAGCACCGATCGGAAAAGGAACTTGAAGGAGTTGTCGAAATGCGGGTCTTCATAACCGGTGCTACAGGGTTTATCGGTTCTGCAATTATTCCGGAGTTGATTACCACGGGACATAAGGTAATCGGCCTTGCGCGCTCAGATGCGAACGCCAAGTCGCTGGTCGAGGCTGGTGCGCAGGTGCATCGCGGCGATCTTGAAGATCTGGAAAGCCTGCGCAGAGGCGCGGCTCTGTCGGATGGCGTGATCCACTGCGGCTTCGTCCACGACTTTTCGAAATATCAGGAGAACTGTGAGATAGATCGGCGCGCCATCGAGGTTCTCGGATCGGCGCTGGCTGGATCTGGCCGTCCTTTGCTCGTCACCTCGGGAACTGCGGGTCTTGCGCTAGGGCGCCTCGGTACCGAAGAAGATGCGTTCGTTCCCGGGTTTCCCCGCGTTTCAGAACAGGCAGGAGCCTCGATGGCAGAGCGCGGCGTGCGCGTGTCTGCGATACGTCTTCCTCCATCGGTCCACGACCGAAGCAAGCACGGATTAGTCACGATGATGATCGCTCTAGCCCGCGAGAAGAGAATTTCGGCGTACGTTGGTGACGGTCTCAACCGCTGGCCTGCGGTGCATCGGCTCGATGCGGCCCATCTCTACTGCCTGGCGCTTGAGAAGGGATCTGCGAACGCGCGGTATCACGCGGTCGCCGAAGAGGGGGTGCCGCTTCGAGAAATCGCCGAGGTGATAGGCAAGCGCCTGAAGGTGCCGGTCGTCGCCAAATCGCCCGAGGAGGCGGCCGCTCATTTCGGCTTCCTCGCGTTCTTCATAGGTGTCGACGCTCCGACGTCGAGCGCGCAAACGCGGGAACGGCTGGGGTGGTGCCCGACACAGACCGGGCTCATTCCCGATCTCGAACATGCGCACGATCTCGAAGGCTGATATGGAACGCAAAAGTCGGGGCGCGATTTTGACGATCTTCGCAATCTGTCTCGGACTGATGGCGGTCTCGAATTTTCTAAAGCCGCTGAAGCTGAGTCACAGCGCCGGATTCGTTTTCTTCGGGATAAAGTTGAGCGGGATCGCGAACGCTATCGTCGGGCCGATCTTCGGCGTCATCCTCGCCGTTCTCGTATACGGGATTTTTGCGATGCGACGCTTCGCGCTCCCGCTCGCCTGGTTTTATGCCGGATACGTGATCCTGAACCTTCTGCTGTTCACGCTGCGCACGTTCGGAACCCCCGATATGCCGCCGCTCGGCTTCTGGATGCTCTACATCCTGGTGGCGGTCGGCGTTTCGTCGGGAACCCCGATTATCCTGACTCAGCGCAGAGCGGAGTTGGTGTAAGGAGAAAACCATGCCCCTTCCAAGTCTCAAAGGCCAACGTGTCGCGATCGTCGGCGGCAGTTCCGGCATCGGCTACGCGGTCGCCGAGTGCGCCCTGGCCGAAGGTGCGCAGGTGGTGATCGGCTCGAGCAATGCAGCCAATGTCGAGGCGGCCGCCGCGCGTCTCGGTAAGGGAGCGACTGGCGGCGTCGCAAATGTCAGCGACGAGGCGAGCGTCGCCGCCTTTTTTGAAGGGCTGGGCAGTTTCGATCACCTCGTCTTCACAGCCGGGGATTGGGGACCGCACCTGTTCGCAAGTACGATTGCGCAGATGAACTTCAGCTCGGCCGCCGAGGCGATGAAGGTCAGGTTCTGGGGCGCGCTGATGGCAATCAAGCACGCTCATGGGCGGATATCGCCGAACGGCTCAATCACCCTCACCGATGGAGTTCTGGCCCATCGGCCGCGAAAAGGCGCGCCGCTAACGACTGCATTCGGCGGCGCGATCGAACATCTGGCGCGCGGGTTGGCGGTCGACCTGGCGCCTCTTCGAGTCAACGCAGTCTGTCCGGGCCTGGTACTCACCGAGAACTTAGCCCTGTCCCCTGAGGTTGTCAGCCGGCAAACAGAGCGCCAGTTGATTCCGCGTGGAGCCGAACCTGCCGAGGTGGCGCAGGCCTATCTCTACCTGATGCGCGGGAGCTACACGACGGGCCAGGTGCTGATCGTGGACGGTGGCCGGACGCTCACGTGACGACGTTTGCGCCGAGGTCGTCGACGAGCCAGATATCTTCAGCGCGAGACGAAGGGAATTACATATTGGACGGTTTGCAGTGCAGAACCGATCAGAACCATGAACGCGCCATAACCTCCCAGCGCTCGATCCGGCAAGTTGTCGGCCCACCATTCCACCAACGGGCTCAGGAGGGTCACGGTGGTGTTGAGCACACCGACGACCAGGCCTATCTGGATACCATGAAGAAACGCCTCAGAGCGTCCGGTAATTGCGCCGCCAATTGCGCCGGCTAGCCCGATCATAAGGCCTCTCACGAAGCTGCCTAGCAATATCGATCGCTCGATCCGTGGACGCTGGTAGATGCGATACATAGTCGTGCCGAAGCCGGACGCGTATGAGAGATGCATCGCGATCGCGCTCAGGGCACCGAAGGCGAGTCCGAAGTCGTGGCCGACGGCGAGCCATCCCGCGGCGCCAAAAGCGAACCCGCGCAGTGTTGCCATCGCCACCCACTCTGAATTCGAGGGCGGAATTCCGCGCGCGCCGCCAAAGTTGATATTCGATTAAGGGTCCCATGACGAACGCACCCGCAAGGCCAAACCACAAACCAAGCATCGCGGCGTAGCCGAGTCCGAAAATCGCGCTGTACGTGAAGAGCCGCGACAGCATCCGCAGCGGCCCCTGCTTCGACCCGAGCAGATCGTAGGCGAGATAAAGTCCGCCCAGGGCGGTGAGCACGACACCAGTAAGGCTCAAGAGCGGAACGATCTGGTGGATCCTGATTAGGTGCATTTCCGACACTTTAATCTCCGTCGATATCCGTGAAGCCGGGATCCGGCGGTTCGAGTTCGGAATGCAATCCTACCGAGAGGCCGCTTCCCCGTCGCCTGGCTCGTTAGCGGCCCGCGCCGCCCCCGCCCCGTCTTCAACGCGCGGTATCGTCAAATTTGCAGAAGAGGCTAAACGTTCATAAAGGGGAAGAAAACCATGGAAGAATGCGATTTCTCGTGCTGGGCAGCGGCACCGGCGGCAAAATTCTTGCCGGGACATTAGCACAAAAGGGACAACGCGTGATTGTGATCGAGCGCAATACGTGGCCGGTTCGTGCCCGAACATCGTGTGCCTGCCCAGCAAGAACATCATCCACAGCGCCAAGGTTGCCTCGTTCTTTTATCGCAGCAACGAATTCGGCATCAGCAAAGAGAATGTTCGCATCAACATGGCAGCCGTGCGTGAGCGAAAGCGCAAGATGGTGGTGAACGTTGTCGACAGTTTTCGCGACCACTACTTCACGAAGAGCGGCGCGGAACTGGTGATAGGCACAGGACGCTTCGTTGGCCCGAAAACCATCGAAGTTGCCTTGAACGACGGCGGGACACGCACATTCCGGGGTAAAAATGTAGCCGTCAATACCGGCTCGCGCGCCACGCTTGAGCCAATTCCGGGATTGGCCGAGGCGAAGCCGCTGACCCACATCGAGGCATTTGAACTTGACCACATCCCGAGACGCCTCTCTGGTTCTGGGCGGTGGTTAGGTGTCGGACTCGAACTTGCGCAGGCCTTCCGCCGTTTCGGCGCCGAGGTCACGCTGATCGACCGCAATGGCCGCCTCGCGCACCACGAAGACGAAGATGCCTCGCAGGGACTGGAAGAGTTGAAGACGGCACTTGAGGCGGCGGGATCCGACCTCGAGCACGTCATGAAGGTCAACGTGATCTGTGTACGCCCGGAGCGCTTCAAGGCATTCAACGAAATTTACAAGCGCTACTTTCCTAAAATTCCACCAGCCCGCATTTTCTTCTGTGTGCCGGTATGGACGGGCCCGTTTGATATTGAAATCGAGTGCATCGCGGTCCGGAAAGACTAGCCTTGTCTCGGCGGTTCATGAGGCTTCCTGGTCTCGATTCAATCAAGTGGTCTGCGCCTTGCGCTTGCTGTACGCCACCGCGCTTTGTCGCTCAGAGCAGATGCCACGCATTCCCTAAGGCAAGAAGCCCAAGAGTTTGCCCTGCGTGCTCAGCACGGAGGAAGTGGCGTCGCTGTTGTAATTCTTGCCGAACGTCTGCGTCAAGTCGCAGGCGACGACGGGCTCGCGAGCTTTCGAGGGCTTAGTCTTTGAGACGCGGATCGTTGTCCGGGATGCAGACCGCCTGTTTCACCGAATCTCGTACCGCGCTAGCCAGACCTGTCGGATTTCGTACGGCCCCTTCAGCGGTAGGCATTATGGGGCTTGCGGTGGGGTCCAATTTGCTCAGTTGTTCCTGACATTCCGCAGCCGTATCGTACGATCCGTAGTTTTCCCAAGCGGAATAAACCGGCCTTTTGTGTTGGTCAAAGCCGGACACTGTCCACACGTTGGCTGCCGATTGATAGGTGATGCTGGGTACCATCAGATACCAGCCCACAAGCACGACGACGGCGGCGTGGCGAGTTTTCATTTGTGCAGCCGCGAAACCGCCCCCAAGCATCCGCAGACCTAAGTAGAATAAACCTACTGATTGTAGAGCGCAATGATCCTCGTTCTTTTCTTCTGGAGGAAGCACGGATATTCGGTTGCCCGCCAGCGCGTAATCGGTTACCGTTTGCGTTTGCTTGACGTACTTACACAATGCCCCTCGCCCGTGAAGGCACGTAGCTCAGTGGGAGAGCGCTTCCTTGACACGGAAGAGGTCGGCGGTTCAATCCCGCCCGTGCCTACCAGGTCCGTGCCCACAGCCGCGCGCGCGAATCTCGTTTTTCACTTTTTCACTGGCCCAGTTTCCCGCAATGATTAGAATCTTCGCTTGATGAGTTCCGACGTAACCGTAACCCTTGGCGGCGAATCCCGCGTCGTGCCGGCCGGCACTATCGTTCGCGACGTGCTGAAGGACGTCCCCAGCCGCGACCTGGTTGCCGCGCGCGTCGACGGCAAGCTGGTCGATCTGACGCGCAAGCTCGAGCATGACGCGTCGGTCGAGCCGATACTGGCCGAGTCAGTCGAGGGTCTCGACGTGATCCGTCATTCCACCGCGCATCTGATGGCGATGGCGGTGCAATCGCTCTATCCCGGCACGCAGGTGACGATTGGTCCGGTGATCGAAGACGGTTTCTTCTATGACTTCGCGCCGCCGACACCGTTCACGGTCGAGGATTTGCCGAAGATAGAAGCGAAGATGCGCGAGCTGGCGAAGGCCGATCACAAGATCCAGCGGATCGAAGTCGCGCGCGAAGACGCAATCCGCAAATTCTCGGCGATGGGCGAGAAATACAAGGTCGAGATAATCCAGGGCATCCCGGACGACCAGGTGTCGATTTACACTGAGGGCGACTGGATGGATCTTTGCCGCGGCCCGCACGTGCCCTCGACGCGCTACCTGAAGGCATTCAAGCTGACCAGCGTCGCGGGCGCGTACTGGCGCGGCGACGAGCACAACGCGATGCTCTCGCGAATCTACGGCACCGCGTTCGCCACCAAGGAAGCGCTCGAGGAGCATCTGAAGCTGGTCGAGCTCGCCCGCCAGCGCGACCATCGCAAGCTCGGGCGCGAGATGGGTCTGTACATTTTCGATCCGATCTCGCCGGGATCGCCGTTCTATCTGCCCAAGGGCGTTGTCATCTTCAACGCGCTCGTCGATTACATGCGGCGATTGTACCGGCGCTACGGCTACGACGAAGTCGTCACGCCGCTGATTTTCAAGAACGAGATGTTCAACACGTCGGGACATTGGGAAAATTTCCGCGAGAATATGTTTCTCTCGCCCGACCCCGAGAGTGAGACGCATACCGTCGACACCGGACCTGAGGGATGGCATCACGGCTACGGGCTGAAGCCGATGAACTGCCCCGGGCACACCTTCGTGTACCGCGCCGAGAAGCGATCATATCGCGACTTGCCGCTGCGCTTCGCTGAGTTCAGCCGGCTTCATCGCGCGGAACGATCGGGCACGCTGCACGGGCTGATGCGGGTGCGCGCGATGTCGCAGGACGACGCGCACATCTTCTGCCGCGAAGACCAGATCGTGGATGAAGTGAAAATGAATCTCGAGATGGTGCGCGGCGTTTACGGTGCACTGGGCTTCAACGGTGTCGAGTTCAAGCTCGCGACCATGCCTGATCAGCATCTAGGCACCGAAGAGCAATGGCAGATGTCCGAGGGCAAGCTGGCCAACGCGATGAAGTGGAGCGAAATCCCGTTCGAGATCAATCCGAAGGAAGGAGCGTTCTACGGCCCCAAGATAGAGATTTACGTGTCCGATGCGCTCAAGCGTAGGTGGCAGGTCGCGACGATTCAGCTCGATTACAACACGCCCGAGCGCTTCGACCTGACCTACACGAACAGCGCGGGTGTCGAGGAGCGTCCCGTGATGATCCATCGCGCGGTCCTCGGATCGCTCGAACGCTTCATCGGCGTGCTGATCGAGCATACCGGCGGCGTGCTGCCGCTCTGGCTCGCGCCGGAGCAAGCACGAGTGCTGTCGCTGAGCGAGAAGGTCGAGGATTACGCCAAGGAGATCGCCGAAATCCTCAAGCGCGAAGGATTCCGCGCCCACGCCGACATCCGCAACGAGAAGCTCGGCTTCAAGGTTCGTGAAGCGGAATTGGCGAAGGTGCCGTATATGATTGTAGTCGGCGAGCGCGAGGCCGCCGACCGCTCGGTGTCGTTGCGGCTGCTGCGCGGCGAGAAGAGCAACGCGATGCCGCTGGCGGCGCTCGTCGAAAAATTAAAACAGGAGCCGGTACCGGCTTAGGAAAATTAGTCCGGCCATCAAGCCGGAGGAGGTGCTTTATCCGAAGAGATTTCAGAACCCCACCGTCAAGGGAGCCCGCGATTCGCGTCAATAACCTGATTCGCGCGCAGGAGGTCCGTGTCATCGACGCCGACGGCAGCCAGGTCGGAATCCTGCCGCTGCGCGAGGCGATCAAAGTTGCGGAGAGCCGCGGCCTGGACTTGGTCGAAGTCTCGGCGACGGCTAATCCGCCCGTGTGCCGCGTCACCGACTTCGACAAGTACCGCTACGCGCAGAAGAAGAAATCGCACGACTCCAAGAAACACACCATCAGCATGATCAAGGAAGTGAAGATGGGATCGGCGACCGGGCAGCACGATGTGGACTTCAAAACTGCGCACATCAAGCGCTTTGTTGGAGAGGGTCATCGTGTTAAGCTCACCGTTTCGTTCCGGGGCCGCGCGATTACTCATCCGGAGCTGGGACGGGCTTTGATCGAGAGAATTATTGCGACGGTAACGGATATCGCGCAGGCGGAAGGCACGCCCCGGATGGAAGGACGCAACATGTCCGTGCTGCTGACGCCGCGTTAAGAAGATAAATTTTCAGGGAAAGCAAAGTAACTATCGTCATGCCGAAAATCAGGACCAGCCGAACCGCCGCCAAGCGTTTTACCGTGAGCAAGAGCGGCAAGGTCAAATTCAAGCACGCGTATGCGCGTCACATGTTCACGGCGAAGAATCCGAAACAGAAAGCGCGGCTCCGCCGGACCGGTATCCTGGGCAAGGCCGACGCCGAGAAAATCAAGATAATGATGCCGTACGCCTGAGCACGGCCCGACTAATTCACACGATATCTATCAAGGAAGGACTGCACTCCGATGCCTCGCGCCAAAGGCGGACCCAAGACGCGCCGCCGTCATAAGCGTCAACTCAAGCTCGCCTCCGGTTTCGTCGGTGGGCGCAAACTTTACCGGCAGGCCCGATCGACCCTCGAGAAGGGCCTCACCTATGCCTATAGAGATCGCAAGGCCAAGAAGCGCGACTATCGCACGCTTTGGATTGCGCGTATCAATGCGCTCGCGCGTGAAAGCGGAATCTCGTACAGCGCGCTGATGAACGGGCTCAAGAAGGCCGGGGTCGAGGTCGATCGCAAGATGCTGGCGAAGCTCGCGCAGGAGCGCGACGCATTGTTTACCGAGCTGGTGCGCACCGCGAAGAGCGCGCTCGGCTCACAAGCAGCATAGAGCCGCGCGTTCGATAAGCGCCGCGCACCAGGAGACCATGTGGGTGATTGCCCACGTGGTTTTTTGTTTTTGGTTTTCAGTGTTTTCGTTGCGTGCAACATTGCGGAGAAGAACCTGGGGATCGCGATGAAAGAACAACTCGAAGAAATCAGACGCCGCGCGATGGCCGAGCTCGGCGAGGACGCCAACGAAGCGCAAATCGACGCGGTGCGCGTGCGCGTGCTCGGCCGCTCCGGCGAGCTCACGGAAATCATGCGCGGGATGCGCGAAGTTCCCAACGGCGAGCGTCCCGCCATCGGCCAGCTTATCAATCAGATCAAGCGCGAAGTCGAAGCTCGCATCGAGGCGCTCAGCGAGCAGCTCAAAGTGGCGTCGCTGACGAAGTCGCTCAATGAAAAACGCCTCGACGTGACGCTGCCCGGCATGCGCATCGCGCGCGGCCATATCCATCCGATCACCGACATCCTCGAACAGATGCTCGCCATCTTCGAGTCGATGGGCTTCGAGGTCGCGATGACCCAGGATATCGAGGACGACTTTCACAACTTCGCTGCGCTCAACTTCCCGCCGCATCATCCCGCGCGCGACATGCAGGACACTTTCTACGTCGACGGCGGAATGCTGCTGCGGACGCATACGTCGAACGGGCAGATCCGCGTGATGGAAAAACGCCGGCCGCCGCTCGCGGTCGTGTGCCCCGGGCGATGCTACCGGCGCGACGACCTGTCGGTGCGCGCCTCGCCGATGTTCACGCAGATCGAGGGCTTCATGGTCGACAAGCGCGGACGGGTCACGATGGCGCATCTCAAGGGCGTGCTGACGGAATTCACACGCCAGTTTTTCGGCACGACCGCAGTGCGCTTTCGCTCAAGCTATTTTCCATTCACCGAACCGAGCGCCGAGCTCGACATGCACTGCCTGCTATGCGACGGCGCCGGATGCCCGGTCTGCAAGCATTCCGGATGGACCGAAGTGCTCGGCTGCGGAATGATCCACCCGAACGTAATGCGCGCGGTCGAGTACGATCCCGACGAGTTCCAGGGATTCGCCTTCGGCATGGGCGTCGAGCGCACCGGGCTGTTGAAGCTCGGGGTCGACGACATGCGCCTGTTCTTCGAGAACGACCTGCGCTTCCTGAGCCAGTTCCCGGCGCTGAGCGGAGGTGTGCGATGAAGCTGCCGCTGAGTTGGATGCGCGACTTCGTCAGCGTCGATGCGCCGGTCGAGGAAATTTCCCGACGCTTGAGTTACGCGGGATTGGTCGTCGAGAACGTCGAGAAGCTCACGCCCGGATTCGCGGGCGTGTATGCGGCGCGCGTGGTCAACGTCGAGAAGCATCCCAACGCCGACCGCCTGAATCTGGTCGACGTGGACGCGGGCGAAAAAGGAAAATTCAAAGTCGTGTGCGGGGCGCCCAACGTGCGAGCCGGCATGGTCGCGCCGCTCGCGCTGGTTGGCGCGCAACTCGGCAAGGAACCGCCGCTCGAGGCAGCAGTCATTCGCGGGGTGCAGTCCGAGGGCATGCTCTGCTCGGAGCGCGAGCTTGGGCTGTCGCAGGATCACGCGGGAATACTCGCGCTCGGCGCCGACGCGCCTCTTGGCGGCGAGGTGGCCGCGTATCTGCACCTCGATGACGTCGTGCTCGATGTCGAAATCACGCCCAATCGCGGCGATTGCCTGTCGACTCTAGGTCTCGCGCGCGAGGTCGCCGCACTGTTCGGCGGAAGATTGCGCGCGCCCCGGCTACGTGCGGCGCCTTCGGCCGACGCGCCCGACGGCGCGGGATTCGCGGTCGTTGTCTCGATCGACGCGCCCGATCTCTGCCCGCGTTACGCCGCGCTCGCGATGACTGGAATCAAGATCGGTCCTTCGCCGGCGTGGCTCAGACGCCGGCTGGAACTGTGCGGGATGCGCGCGCTCAACAACGTCGTCGACGCGACCAACTACGTGATGCTCGAGCTCGGGCAACCGTTGCACGCGTTCGACTTCGGCAAAATCGCCGGCGGCAAAATCGTCGTGCGCCGCGCCGGCGACACGCGCGAATTCGTTACGCTCGACAACGTCACCCGCACGCTCGATCCAGGCGATCTGCTGATCGCCGACAGCGACAAGCCGCTCGCGATCGCGGGCGTGATGGGCGGTCTCAACTCCGAGGTCAGCGATTCGACCACGACGATTCTGCTCGAGAGCGCGTACTTCGAGCCGATGACGGTCGCGCGCACGGCGCGGCGCCTGGGTTTGCGCAGCGAGGCGAGTTACCGCTTCGAGCGCGGCATCGATCGCGCGGGACAAGTCGGCGCGCTGATTCGCGCCGCCGAGTTGATTCGCAAAATCGCGCGCGGACGCGAGGCGTCGCCAATCGCCGACTTCGAGCCGCGCAAAGCCGAGCCGCGCGAAATAGCGCTCGACCTCGGCGCGATGGAATCGCTGCTCGGCGCCTCGATACCGCCGGGTGTCGCGCGCAGCCGTCTCAAATCGATCGGCGCGCAGGTCAGCACGCGCGCCAAAGGCGTGCTCGCGATTGTGCCGCCGTCGTTCCGCTCCGACCTGATCGAGCAAGCCGACTTGATCGAGGAAGTCGCGCGCCTGGGCGGCCTCGAAGACATCCCCGCGCGGCTGCCGGAGCGCGTGAGTGCACTGGCCCCGGTAAATCGCGAGCGCGAGTTCATCAAAGGCACGCGTGAGGTGATGCTCGGATGCGGCCTGAGCGAAGCCGCAACGATCGCGTTCATCGCGCCCGCCGACAACGCGCGCTTCTCGGGGATTCAACCCGCGACGCGCCCGGTCAAGGTGACCAACCCGCTCTCCGCGGAACTCAGCGAGCTGCGCGTCAGCCTGATGCCGGGACTCGTCGGCTCGCTCAGGTTCAATTTGAACCGCGAGGCGCGCGCCTTTCACGCGTTCGAAATGGGCAAGGTGTTCCGCATGAACGGCGATATCGCGAGCGAGCACAATCATCTCGCCGCCGTCAGCTACGGACCCTACGCACTGTCCGCCGTCGGCGAGCAGAGCGTCGCGGCCGGGTTTTTTTCGATCAAGGGAATACTGGAGACCTGGTTCGACGCGATCGGAATCTCGCCGCGCGTCACGTACAAGGCGATCGAGCCCGCCGATGCACCGTTTCTGCATCCGGGGCGCAGCGCTATCATTATGTTGGATAATGCGCCAATCGGTTTGATCGGAGAGCTGCATCCGGCAGAGGCGATGCGCCTGGATCTGAACGACGCGTGCGCGGTCTGCGAACTTGACTTGAGTAGTCTCATTGCCTATGGTTTCTCGCCGCGCAAAACTTTCCAGCCGCCGCCAAAATTTCCCGCTATCAGGCGCGATTTGGCGTTAGTGCTGGATCGGAATTTCCCGGCGGATATGGTACTCAAGACCATCCGGGAATCGGGCGCGTCACTGCTGGAAAGCGTCGAAGTCTTCGACGTGTACGAGGGGACGGCGGTGGCGGCCGGAAAGAAGAGCGTGGCGTTGGCTTGTCGTTACCGTGCAAAGGATCGCACGCTGACTGATGAGGAGGTGAACCGCATTCACGCCGTGCTGGTGGAGCAGGCGCGGATGCGACTGGGGGCGGAGTTGCGGCAGTAACAGCGTGCCTAACGCGAGCGGGTGGGGATTCGTTACGCCGCAGGGCATGACTAAAGCCGATCTTGTGGATCTGATCTACGAGCGGGTAGGCTCCTCGAAGAAGGAAGCCTGTGATGTGGTCGAAGCGGTGTTCGCGATCATCAGGGATTCGTTGCGCCAGGGTCAGAAAGTGAAAATTTCCGGCTTCGGCACCTTCCTAGTGAATCAGAAACATGCGCGCCGCGGGCGCAATCCCCAGACCGGCGAGCCGATCACAATCGACTCGCGCCGCGTGCTGTCCTTCAAGCCGAGCCAGGTGTTGAAGGAGCGGGTCAACAACGGATCGAAGCCGGGGGTATGAAGCCGATGCCGCGCTCGCGCCCGCCTTCAGTTCGGCATAGAAGCGCTGCGCCGCAAAAGCCCGCAACCGTTTCCGCGATTCCCGAGCGCGGACTGAAGATCGGCGAAGCGGCGCGCGCGCTGGGCGTCGAGACCTACGTGCTGCGCTTCTGGGAAACGCAGTTCCCGTTCCTGAAGCCCAAACACACGCGCACCAAGCATCGCTTCTACCAGGAGAAGGACCTCGAGGTGCTGCGGCTCATCAAGCGCCTCCTGCACGACGAAGGCTTCACCATCGTCGGCGCGAACAAGCACATCAAGGAATTCGGCCTCGACGCATTGATGGCGGGCAGGCCGTTGCCGAAGAACGCGCCAGCGTCCTCGCCAGAGCGCGGATCATCGCAGTCGCCAGGAATCGACGGCCAGGCTCTTCGTGTACTGAATGAGGTGCGCCGCGACCTCGAATCGATCCATAAAATCTTAGAAGACTGATCGCGTTATTTTCGAAGTTGGACGGTGCCCTTGGGACCGTCGTACACGAGCACGCAATTGCGCAACTGATTTCGTCCCAGGATTGCTTGCCTACCGCCCAGATCGTCGAGAACGATTCCGGTCAGTTCGCGCAAATTCAGCCCGGGGATCTCTACTTCGGCCAGAAAAATATCGGATGAGAATTGTCCGCCAGCGCCCGCGAATCGAGCGGGCGCCACTAACAAAAGCGGAGCCCACCCTTGAAGATAGGTACTTTCGACAAAGGTCATTTGGGAGGCCGTATCGATCAGGGCATCTAACATGATTTCACGACCGTCGATCGGCGATCTGACAATGATCTTAATCGTAGCGCCCTGTTGAACCAGGTTACCGAAGAGCCGGGACCGGAATTTATCGTCGGCAAGTTCTAGCGATGATGGAGGTGGCGAGCGGTATCGGGATCCAGACCGATGGGACCTCCAATTTGCTGGATTAGAAACGGACCCGTTTTTGATTTGGCAAGCGCAGCGCGTCCCGCCGAATCGAAGTCTGGATATAGGCCGAGCAGCTGACCCTGAAAAAACACCGCAAACTCGTCGAGATGCTCACGTTCGAGTTGCTGGCGAATTGTCTCAAATGCAGCAATGTCTGCTGCCAGAACATGCTCTCTGACAGAATCGTGTTTGCTCGCCTGCATGCCCTAACAGTCTAGTCGAACTTTTGAGAATTCGCGACTGCGCGCTCAGGCCTGAGGTGCGCCCGGCCTTACTCGGCGGCGCGTTCTTGCGGGGCCAACTGGGCGCGGGCTGGCTTGCTCGTTGCTGTTGCCGCTTCTGCTGTCGAGGGCTGACGGATCAGGACGCCCAGCGGGGCGAGGTTTAGTTCGGTGGCGCATTGCTCGGTTGCGCGATGCGCGAGGCGCGCCGCTTCGACCATCTTTACTGCGAGGCATACGCCGCCGGCCATCGTGAGCGCGCCGAGACCCAGCGCGACTTCAGGCAGTCCCGCGATCGCCGCAACCGCCGCGCTCAGTAAGCCTGCTGCCAGGGCCATCGTCGAGATTCGCGTGAACTTGATGCGCGCCAGGACGTGATTGGTAACTTTGCCCGCCTCGTGTTCTTCGTCGGCGGTCTTCAACTCGATTCGGGTCCAAGGATTCGGACGCACTTCAAGGTCGTAGTCGTTCCAGCCCGCGTCGACGATTGCGCCATGACCGGTGCGCGCGAACAGCTTCAGCATCTTGTCCATCAGGCGGTCGCGCGTGATGCTCTCGTTGTTCCAGTATTCCAGCCGCACGGTGCGCCGGAGCCAGTTGACGGTCGGGCGCTGGCGCACGCCGTCGATTCCCGCGAGTCCGGTCAGGGCTTTCGCCCGCGTCTTGTAGCGCGTCATCGTTCGCACCATCGGCCCCGTGTAAGCGAGATACGCGATCAGAAGTCGCGCGATAAAACTGTTGTGCGCCTTGTCGAGCGGCGCATGCCACGCATAGTAGAGCGCCCAAATCGGTCCCAGCGCGAGCATCGCAGCCGCAGGAATAATCGAGACGCCGAGAACGATCGACGCGACCATCGCGACTGCCGAGAGCACGGTCCACTCGAGCGTCTGCGGCAGAACTTTGGCGAGCGTCAGGCCGGGATCGAACAGCGACTGCGCACCGGCGGTCGCGTTCCACAGCACGCGCTTGTGGTTGCGTCCGGGAATCGTGCGCGCCAGGCCGGGGATCGTGCCGCGCCACGCGATTTGGCCCATCACATTGAAGCGCTCGGGATATTTCGGATAGAGCATCGCTTCGGCACGACCGTAGCCGCGCTGCTGTCCGTAGTAAGCCTTGACCGTGTTGCGGCGGAAGTGCCAGACGAACGCCGCCGGGGAGAAGCCGAGCTTGTAGCCCGCCGCGAGCATACGCCAGCAGATATCAACGTCGTCGCCCGCGGCCGTGAACTGCGGATCGAAGCCGCCAATCTTCGCGAGCGCGGCCTTCGAGAAGACCATGTTGCAGCCCGCCAGATGCTCGGCGCGATCTTCGGCGACCAGCACGTGACACGGCGCGCCCGGCGACGCGGCGCAGCTTGCTTCGATCCATCCGTCTTCATGCGGCGCGTAATTCGGTCCGCCGCATCCGTCGAAATTGTTTTCGGTGATCGAGCGGACCATCAGCGTCAGCCAATGCGGATCGACGACGCAGTCCGAATCGGTGTAGCCGATTATTTCGCCACGCGCCGCATGCATCCCGACGTTGCGCGCGACGCTGAGCCCCTTGTTGGGCTGGCGAATGAGGCGGAATTCCGGAAAGTCCATCGAGATGTCGGCGGTCTTGTCGCGCGAGCCGTCATCGACGATGACGACCTCGAAATTCGGATAGTCGATGCGCCGGAGCGACTCGAGGCACGGCCGCATCGTGCGCTCGGCGTTGTACGCACAAATCACTACGGACACCATCGGCATCGTCGCGGGCCGCGGCGGGCAGGTGCCGTTAAGGGTCACGAACGGCATCAGGTCCGACGCGCGCATCATGCGCACACCGAGCCAGTCGTGAGAAACCGGCGCAGGTACCGGCGGCGCGACCACGCCAGCAGCACCGGTGCCGAACGCCACCGCAACCGCCTCGTCCTGTCCTGGCGATGCATCCCTGAATTCGATCACCACCGGCCGCGCTTCCGCGATGTTGTGCAAGGCGACGACGAAATCGCGAATCTCGACCGGCGCGAGCGCGGGAATTTCCGCGTAGAGAAAATCTTCTTCCAAAATTGAAAGTGCGCGAGTTTCCGGCCGCACCTTGATTCCGACGATCGCTTCGGGCGCGCGTCCCTTGATTGTCTTCACGACGGTACGCATCCGGCGCTGCGCGTCTTCGAGTCCGCCTATGCGCAATGCGTCCTGGCCGATCTCGCAATCGAGAATGTAGCCGGCCAGCGCCGGATGCGTCCCGAAAATATTTGCCGTGTGCGCGATTCTTGAGACGACGGATTTGAATCCACGGCGGCTGGTCAGTTCATCGGCGGTGATTCTCAATTCGATCATTGCGACCAGCCCCGACTGCGCCGCGATATCGAGGCATGGCTGCGAATTGGCCTCGGTCAATACCAGGCCGGTAGTGTGCGCGGTCTTCAGATCGTCGAGACGTTTTCTGAGCTTGAGTTTCTGTCCGAAGTCGAGCGAGCCGCTCACATCAGCGAGTCGCATCGCCTTGAAAAAGAATTTCTGTCCTGCGCGAGAAAGGAACTTACCGTGGGGGGTGACTCGTTGGCTGGAACAGGTATTGGTAAGCATGGATGTGGATGTCCTCTCGATGAGGACCCAATTGCCAGAGCCGTGCCATCAAAAAACTTCAGCGATTATCTAGCTTATTTGAGCAACCTTCGACGCATACAAACCAATTGGGATGGGGCGCTGTACGATTTGCGCGGAGGCCTCCTGACGCCGCAATTCGCACGGTGTAAAATCAGGCAGGTTGCCGCCGCAATGCACACGCTAGATTGGTTATTTTGCGAATGTTATACGTCACTTTAGAGTTCAATACTGAAAATCCTCCCACTGGGTTGTAACGCAATGAAACTATCGCTCGCCTGTGGATGCTGCAGACCGTCAAAGTCGAAAATACATCGTGAAACGAACGACCCGCCGATTCAGCCAACTCCCGAAGAGCTGCAGGCGATAAGAAGCCAACTCGCCGAGATCGAGCAGTCGCTGTCGCGTCTTTGGGGCGAGACGATTTGGAGCCGCACGCCCGAGTGCATCCAGATTCGCTCCGAGGCCGCCGACCTGATCGATCGGCACTTCGACGGCATCGTGGAGCAGTGGGGAGAATCGATCGCATACATCGTCCATGGGCACCAGAAGTTCGACGAGAAAGGCCGCCCAGACAACATGGTCAATTCGCTCATCCGATTCCTTGACCATCTGCGCGATCCTGACAATGTTTGCACGTACGTTTACCTGCGCCGGCATTGCCAGGAAGGGATGCTCGCGCGGGCCAAGCCGTCGCAGTTCAACGTCATTCACATCGCGCTCAAGCAAATAGTTCTCAATCACATTAAATCGACGATGACCGGTCCGGCGATGGAACGGGTGCGCGATCTGATGGTGGCGGCAATAGACGAGCGGCGCCTGATGGTCTCGCAGTTCTACATCGAGTCGCGCGAACGGCTGCTGCGCGAGTCTGAAGAAAAGTATCGCAACACTATCGACCACGCGCCTGATCCGATGTACGAGATCGAACCGCACACGTGGGTCGTGATGGGCCTCAACGCGGCGGCCATGCGGCTCCATCAGATGGAAGCCGACCACGACCATGACCACGTCAAGACGGATATTATCGGGAGGGCGATCCCGGATTTGGTGCCGCCGGAACTGAGGCCGAGTGTGGTTGAGAGCCTGGAGAAGGTTTTGCGCGACGGTTTGTCGCAGACCCAGGAATTCCCAATCGGGCCGTTTTTCTTCGACGTAAACTCCGCGCTCATCACCTACGGCAACAAGCAATTCGTGCAGATGATCCTGCGCGATGTTACCCAGCGACGCGAGATGCTCGACTCGTTGCTCAAGGCTGAGCGGCTGGCCGCGGCGGGCACGTTCGCGGCGGGCGTCGCGCATGAGGTGAACAATCCACTGGCGTCGATCTCGTCGCTGGTGCAATCGATCCTCACGGGCGAGAATGACCCCGAGCGCCGCACCACCATGCACACCATCTTGTCGCAGATCACGCGCATCTCGAGCACGCTCAAGGACCTGGTCAATTTCGCGCGGCCAACTACCGCGCAGCGCAAACCGGTGGACGTCAATGGACTGATCGCCGAGACGCTGCGGCTCATCACTTACAACAAGCGCTTCAGCGGCATCCGGGTCGAGCCGATTCTGGCGCCCGATCTCCGGCGCGCGTACGCCGACGACAACGAAATTCAGCAGGTCCTGCTCAACCTGCTGTTCAATGCCGCCGACGCGTCGCCCGCCGAGGGCGCCGTCATCAAGGTGATCACCGAGAACCAGCGGGTTGGAAATGGCGGCGACAAATCGCGCCGGGTATTTATCAAAGTCGTCGACAACGGCATCGGAATCCCGCGCGAGCATCTCGAGCGCGTGTTCGATCCGTTCTTCACCACCAAGCCCGCGGGTGCGGGCGTCGGACTTGGACTGTCGCTATGCCAGCGCATGATCCTGTCCAACCAGGGCACGATTCGCGTCGACAGCGAGGTCGGCCGCGGCACCGCGGTCACGATCACGCTCGGCGCGGCCGAGGAAACGGTGCGCGCGCAACAGGCCGCGGAAATGGCCGCATCCTGATTGAGATTCAATGAACAACGACGCTTCATGGACCGCACAGGAACGCGGACCTTACCGGCTGCTGATCGTCGAAGACGAGCCGTTGATGCGGTCGATCATCGTGCAACTCGCGCGCAGCGAGGGCTACGAGGTCAGCGAGGCCCCGGCCGCCGAAATCGCGCTGCAGATCTTCGAAAAAGAAAAAATCGATCTCGCGATTCTCGACCTTAACCTCACCAGCGGCGGCAGCGGACTCGACGTGCTGCGCAAGATGCGCGAGCTCGATCCCGAGGTGATGGGCATCATCGTCACCGCGTATGCCAGCGTCGAGTCGGCGGTCGAGGCGCTGCATCAGGGCGCCTACGACTACATCACCAAGCCGTTTGCGAACGATCATCTGAAAAAGGTGATGCGCAATGCGCTCGAGGGCAAGGCGCTGTTCAGGGAGAACCGGTTTCTGCGGCAGGAACTGCGCGAGAAGTATCGCTTCGAGAGTATCATCGGCAAAAGCGACGCAATCGAAAGCACCTTCCGCGTTATGGAAAAAGTCGCGCGCACCGATTCGAGCGTGTTGATCACCGGCGAGTCGGGCACCGGCAAGGAACTGGTCGCGCGCGCGATTCATTTCAGTTCCGATCGCGCCAGCAACCGCTTCCTGCCGATTAACTGCGGCGCGCTGCCGGAGAACCTGCTCGAGAGCGAGTTGTTCGGCTACAAACGCGGCGCGTTCACGGGCGCCGGACAGGACAAGGTGGGACTGCTCAAAGCGGCGGACAAGGGCACCATTCTGCTCGACGAGATCGGCGAGCTGCCGCTCGCGTTGCAGGTGAAATTGTTGCGCGCGCTGCAGGAGCGCGAGGCCTACCCGCTCGGCGCCAACGATCCAGTGGCGTTCGACGTGCGCGTGCTGTGCGCCACCAATAAAAATCTCGAGGCCGAGGTCAAAGCCGGCCGCTTCCGCGAGGAACTGCTCTACCGAATCAACGTCATCAACATCAATCTGCCGGCTTTGCGGGAACGCCAGGACGACATCCCGCTGCTCGCCAACCATTTCCTGCGAAAATACGAAAAATCGCTGTCACGCACCGCGATGCGCTTTTCAAAAGGCGCGATGCGCTTGATGCTCAACTACGCGTGGCCGGGCAACGTCCGCGAGCTCGAGAACACCATCGAGCGCGCCGCGATCCTGGCCGAGACCGACGTCATCCACTCGCACGATTTGCCCGACAAGCTGCGCAGCACATCGCCCGTGATGGCGAGTATCGAGAACACCGGGCTGACGCTCGAGGAGCTCGAGCGCGAGCATATCAAGCGCGTGCTGGACAAGGTCGAGAACGACAAGGTCAAGGCGGCGCAGGTGCTGGGGATTCACCTCTCGACGCTGTATCGGAAAGTCCAGCGCTACCATCTCGACGATGGCGCGCCCGTCCATCAGGAGCCCGCGCGCTCGGCGTGACCTTTCGTTTTTCGGGTCCCCCTTGCAGCGCGCGAGGGGGCCAGGTGCTCCGGGAATAACCGTTCCAATCCGCTGGTCAAGGATATACAGTAAAAGTGGAAGGTCGCCTGCGGGCCGCCCGGAGAAAAATATGGACCTCTTTGCGCCAACTCACCTGCTGATCATTCTGCTGATCATCCTGGTCATCTTCGGGCCCAGCAAGCTCGGCGACGTCGGCGGCGCGATGGGTAAAGCGATTCGCGATTTCAAGCGCGCGATGAACGAGCCCGACGACGTGTCGAAGACGGTCGCGAAGCCCGACGAAGCGAAAGCCGCCGAAGCCCCCAAGCCCGACAAAGTTTCCTGATCGCTGCTGCTCGACTCCCTGATTTCAACATAGTTGTTGAATTGCGCGCCCTGCGCCCGACGCGGTGACGCGTGGCTTTTGTCACTCTGACGAGGGCGCGACAAAAGATGACGCGGGCATTGGGCGCGATACAAAGAACCTAACCCCTAACCCCTTCCCTCGAAGAAAGGGGAACAATCGCGTTGGAAAAGGATTCCTATGAAACGATACATCCTCACTGGCACTCCGGGATGCGGGAAGACTTCGATCATTCGATCGCTGGAAGTCGCGGGCTACCTCGTTGTCGAAGAAGCCGCGACTGACATTATCGCTTTGCGGCAGGCTCAGGGCATTGCCGAACCACACATGGATCCATCTTTCATCGACGACATTATCAATCTGCAGAAGCAGCGGCAGATGCGAACAGATCTGGCGTCAGGAGTGCAGTTCTACGACCGGTCGCCGCTATGCACCTATGCGCTCAGCGTATGGCTGGGGTTTCCCATCTCGATGACTCTCGCCGATGAGATGGAACGCGTCGCGAAAGCGCAGATTTATAAGAAGGAGGTGTTCTTTATCGAGAACCTGGGATTCTGCGAACCCACCGCGGCAAGAAAAATCAGCTTCGAGGATTCTCTAAAATTTGAAAAAGTTCACGAAGAAACCTATCGCTCATTGGGTTACGAATGCGTAAGAATCGCGCCCCAGGAGCTGGCCGCACGAGTGGAACAAATCAAACGCTATGTCTCTGCGCTCGGCTAGCTACGCGGCTGGTGCGCTGGCCACGGGCATCTGAAAGCCGGATCGCGCAAGATAGCGGGCCGGGAAACGCGTGTTGAACGCGAACCCCGCAATCAACAGCGCCATCGGCAGCGCATAACTCAGTAGCGGCTTGGCCAGGTTGCCGCCGACTACCACAGCTATAGCGGCGAACCCGATGTTGACGGTCATCAATCCGCACCAGACGAGCGTCATCAGCAGGTTAAGCCGGATGAAGATCGGATGCGTCCAGAATTCGGACGGCGCGCTGTCGCGCGCGTAGACGGCCGTGAACGGACGGCCGATCAAGACCGAGCCCCACGCAGTAATCGCGAAGCATGACCAGACGACGACCGCGCTGTAAACCGTGAACGCAGTCGAGCGCAGGCCAATGCTCATCACTGATGCGATCACGAAGAAGACGAGCATCGGCCAGTCCATCGGCTTAATCGTGCTGCCGCGGCGCGCCGTTGCGGCCAGAAATACCAGGCACAGGATTAGCCCGCCGCCGGCCGCCACGCGCCAATGATTGAAGCCCGACGCAAAGCCGTAGAGGATCCAAGGCGCGAACGCGGCAAATCCGATTGCGACGCGCGAGAGTTTATTGGGTTCAGCCACGTTCAGCGGGTTCTCCAGATGGCGGTTCGGCACCAGCCTAAGGTTGTCTTCGTCTTCGCGACAAGGACGTACCAAGTGCTTAACGCATTTTGAGTGCTGAAGGCGACCATATTTTGACGGCGCGATCGCCGCGAATCCCGGCTAGGCACTCCTTTCCTGCCTTCTAGGTACTTTTTCCGGCCCTTCTAGGTGATCTTCCGATTCACCCCGCCATTCTTTTGCTGCAACCTTGGATGGCGATTGGCGCGCGTAGCTTGTACCGAAAATTTATTGCGCAGCGCAGCCATTGACCGATCTAAGGGAGCGGAGAGCGGAAACAGGCGATTGTCGAATCTGGCAAATAATGGTCACGCGCCGGTGACCCCCGTCGAGCCGCCAATGCCGGCGGATCAATGGGATCAGGGGTTGCACATGGAGGCGCTGGCCAACCTCGCGCACGAACTGCGCTCGCCGATGCAGGCGATCCTCGGCTACCTCGACATCCTGCGCGACGAGTTGAGCGAAGCCGTGAGCGTCCGCCATCGACAGATTATCGAGCGCATGAACGCCAACGCGCACGACCTGGCGCAGACGGTCGAGAATGTGATGGATTTCTCGCTCGCCGACGCGATGGCAGAGGTGAGAGCTGAAGAGGAAATCCGCCTGCACGATCTGATCGGCGACCTTGCTCCGGCACTCGAGGCGGCCAACGATTCCAAGCACCTGGAAATCAGATTCGATCTCGACGGCGCGCCGCCGGTTTTTCGCTCGCAGCGCCGGCCAATCAGGTCGATCCTGCTCAACCTGGCGGTCAACGCGATCAAATTTACCGATCGGGGCAGCGTCACTATCGCGATTCGCCGCGCCGTCCTGGCGCAACTCGGCTCGGCGATTGAACTCGAAGTCCGTGACACGGGACCCGGTATCGATTCCGAGCTGGTTGCGGAGGCGTTCAAACGCTGCGCACAACTTTCGCATTCGAGCGTCCGCAGTCACCGTGGAATGGGTCTGGGGCTCGCCGTAGTTCAGCGGAATGTAGAAGCCCTCGGCGCAAAACTGGTCGTCAAGCGCGAACTACCGCAGGGCTCGGCCTTCGTCGTTATCATTCCGATCGTGGACCCAATCGCCGAAACCCATCCGATCCGCACCTAAGCGCTCTTTTTTATTACTGGGTGCAGGGGTCACCCCCGCCCAAGGAAGCGTGAAACCCACGGAGGGGTTTCACTACAATCAAAGTTCTGTTCTTGTTCCCGCGCTCAGCGGTAGTGACGCATCAGTCCGACCACCACGCCGCGAATCGCCAGGTCGCCCTCGCCGACCATGATCGGTTGCATCGCGGAGTTCGCCGGCTGCAGGCGGATCTGTCCGCCCGATTCACGGTAGAACTTCTTGACGGTCGCTTCGTTGCCTATCAGCGCGACCACTGTCTCGCCGTTGTCGGCGCTGTCGCGGCCTTCGACGATTATGTAGTCGCCGTCGCGGATGCCATCCTCGATCATCGAGTCGCCCTTCACCCGCAGACAGAACGTGTTGTCGCGCCGGATGAAATCGTCGGGCACGCTGATCGTTTCGTTGTTTTCGACCGCCTCGATCGGCGCACCCGCCGCAACGGTGCCGAGCAATCGGATCGTCGTCGGCGCTTCATGCTTTTCCGACAAGGCGACTTCGAGCGCACGGCTGTGATTATGCTGACGCTTGATGAAGCCTTTCTGCTCAAGGTTGTGCAGATGCTTGTGCACCGTGGCGAGCGACGAGAGCCCGAAGTACTGCCCAACTTCCGCGAGCGTGGGTGCGTAGCCGTGTTCGCTGATATAGTCGTTCAGGTAGTCGATTAGCTGCTTCTGCCGCTTGGTCAGCGTCGCCATAAAGCTTCTCCCCTTGCTCCGGTAGACGAGGTGATGATGGCGAAAATCAGGCGAAGATGCAAGCAATCCACGTCACTTTATTACGGGACGGTTTCGCGATCGTGACGCAGCGCATAATCTCAATGATGATCTGAATCCGATGGCAAAACTGCGAATCCAATTCGAAAACGGCGACCCCGAAAAGGTGATCGAGTTCGACCCTGCCAAGGCGCCGTTCCATCACGACGGCAAGCCCGGCTCGATTCTCGACGTGATGCTCGGTCACGGCGTCCATCTGGAACATGCATGCGGCGGCAATTGCGCGTGCACCACCTGCCACGTGATCGTCAAGCAGGGATTCAACAAGCTCGGCGAGTCCAGCGACCAGGAAGAAGACCTGCTCGACCGGGCGCCGGGGCTGACGCCGACGTCGCGGCTGGGATGCCAGGCCG
>Ga0209420_1000305_pt1 | contig 27902 bp, 24 predicted proteins | sample BlaSpr_A8_OM1_O1_FD_187972 | JGI IMG/M metagenome (GOLD analysis project Ga0209420, IMG submission 187972) | Forest soil microbial communities from Thunder Bay, Ontario, Canada - Black Spruce, Ontario site 2_A8_OM1_O1 (SPAdes) (version 2) | ecosystem: Environmental > Terrestrial > Soil > Boreal...
CTTCGGCAAGCTCACGATGCAGGATGCCGACGTGCAGCTGATCGACCTCGATCCGCGCGATCCTTTCGATTTTTTCCTGGATCGTTACCTGGACCAGCTCAGCTCAGGCTATCAGAAGATCACGCCCTCTTTCGGCGTCCGCGCTTACATGAAGGATTACGATAAATTGCCGAAGGCTCCGCCAAAACGAGGCAAGCGCGAACACTCATAAGGGAGTGTCTATTTCGGAGAGATCACCACAACCGCTCGGGATTGAGTTTTCGCGTCGTTTCCACTACTCGCTGGTAGTAGTCGCGGTGGCGCAACTCCGACGCCGCTTCGCGATCCAGCAACAGCGTGGTGTCCCGGTGAAGCTGCAGCGCCGACGCTGATACCGACGCTGTGATCGGCCCTTCCACCGCCAGCGCCACGGCCTTTGCTTTGGCTGCCCCAGAAGCCAGCAATAGGATTCTACGCGCCTCCAGAATCGTACCGATGCCCATGGTAATCGCCGCTTCCGGAGGCTGCTCGTTCGGCGCGAAATCCGCGCGATTATCTTGCGTCGTCTGGTATGTCAGCGTTTTGGGCCGCGTGCGCGAGGCCAGGCTCGAGGTGGGTTCGTTAAAGCCAATGTGCCCCTCTTTCCCAACCCCCAGTATCTGCAGGTCGATGCCAGACGCTCGCGCGATTAGCGTTTCATAATGCGCGCAGTACTCAATGCATTTGCCGGTCCAGTTGCCGTCAGGAATGTGTACGTTCTCCTTCCGCACATTGATGTGATCGAAAAGATTCCTGCGCATGTACGAATGGAAGCTCTGCGGATGATCGGCGGGCAGACCGATATATTCGTCCAGGTTGAACGAGACAACGCACGCGAAATCGAGGCCTTCTTCGCGATGTAACCGCACGAGTGCGCGATAAAGACCGAGCGGCGTGCTACCCGTGGCAAACCCGAGGCGCACGTCTGGTTTCCGCCGAACAGCGTTCGCCACCATCCGCGCGGCTTCGCGGCTTAGCGCTTCGTAATTTTCTTCCATCAGGATCAGCATCACAGGTCTCCTGCATTTTCAAAGCGTCGCGGCGATGCAAACGCCGCATGATCTACTTCGGCTGGGCCACGAACGGCCACTGGCTCCGGTAGCGCGCCTGCACCATGTAGGTTGCGGCGCCCAGGGCAATTACCAATGCTCCGCCCGTCGCAAACTTCCAGCCCGTGGCCACAAAGAGCGCGATCCATCCGGCAATCGTCACCACGGCGGGCAGAGGATAAAGCCACATCCGATACGGCAATCGCGCCGCTCCGTATTTGCGCCGCAAAAGCATCACGCCAACGGCTTGCCCGATAAATTGCACGAGCAACCGCACCGCCAAAATTGCCTTGATCACACTCTCCAGCCGAAACAAAACGCTAAAAAGCAATGACACTGCGCCAAGAAAGAGCAGCGACACGTAAGGAAACTTCTTCGTAGGATGCACCCGAGCGAAGATCGAGAAGAAGTTTCCGTCCTCCGCGGCCGCAAAAGTTACGCGCGAATAGCTGAGAATCGCGGTGAAAAGCGCGGCGAATGCGATCCACAAAATCATCACGGTCGCCACCGCGGCCGCGCGTGTGCCATAGAGCCGTTCGACAAACGCGCTCACAATGTAGTGCGAATATTGCGCCTGTCGCCATGGCAGCACTCCAAGGATGCTCGTTTGCATCGCGAGGTAGAGAACCGCAATGCCCACAATGGAAATCATTATGGTTCGCGGGATGGTTTTTTCCGGGTCGCGGATCTCTCCGCCCAAATTGCACACGTGGTAGTAGCCCAGGTAGGTGTACACCGTGTTCACCATGGCCACGCCGAGCCCCGCAAAGAAAATCCAGGAGAGGTGAAACGCCCCTGGTGGAAAATCAAACGCCATATGCGCATTGAAGTGCGTGGCTCCGCCCCAGATCAACCACACGATCGTGCCTACCACGCCGATCCACAACAATTTCGAAATGAACCCGATCGTCCCTATGCGTCGATAGAGCAGGATCGTCAGCACCAGCACCAGCGCGCCCGAAAGCGCTTTCTGCTCGTACAAACTGAGCGGGACCAGATACGTGGCATATTGCGCGAAGCCGATCGCGCCCGAAGCAATCACCAACGGCGCCTGAATCAGCGTTTGCCACACGTACAAAAATGACATCAGCCGCCCGGCACCTTGCGCGCCATACGCCTCGCGCAGGAATACATATGACCCGCCGGCGCGCGGCATCGCCGCTCCCAACTCGCTCCACACCTGCCCATCGAGCAGCGCCAGCACCGCGCCGCCCACCCACGCCAGCAGGCATTGCGGCCCTCCCATGGCCTGAATCACCAGCGGAATCACGACGAACGGCCCGATGCCGATCATCGCGTTCATGTTCAGCGCGACGGCTTCGCTCAGACCCAAATCGCGCGCGAGTTGCGGGTTTTGTGCTGGTGAGGACATGGCCGCCAAGCCGCCGAGTATGAGCCAAAATCCAGCGGGGCGCTAAAGAAAACGAGCGCGAGCGTAGAACCATTGCACTTTATTAGGTATCCTACGGGTCGCTCAAAAATCTGTTCGCGTACATGATTCGGCCTGACTCTGCTCTGGCGGTCAAATATTTCGAGGAGCGTTCATGAGCGTCCAGCGACACCCAAGACCCTCCAAGCGAATCCTGCACTGGGTTGCGTCGGCAGCGGTCTTTGCCATGACGCTGGCCGGCCTTACCAGTCTCGCGCAGCAGACGCCAAAGCAGGTCGCGGTCGCTCCCACGCCCGCTGGGCATGCCCTTGAAATGGACCGTGGGTCGGTCGGTCTATGGCAACTGCTCCTCAAACTCCACACTCGCGCCAGCATGATCCACATCACTGCGCATCCGGATGATGAAGATGGCGGCATGCTGACCGCGGAATCGCGGGGCCACGGCACGCGCGTTGCGCTGATGACGCTCAATCGCGGCGAGGGCGGCCAAAACGTGATGGCCAACGATTTTGACACCGCGCTAGGCCTGGACCGCACCGAGGAACTGCTTGCGGCCGATCGCTTCTACGGCGTGAACCAATACTTCAGCACCGTGATCGACTACGGCTTTTCCAAAGACAAGCAGGAAGCTCTTGATAAGTGGGGGCACGACCGCGTCCTGGGCGACGCCGTACGCGTTGTGCGCATGGTGCGTCCGCTCGTGATCACCTCCGGCTTTATCGGCTCGCCCACCGATGGCCACGGCAATCACGAAGTCGCCGGACAAGTGGCACAGGAAGTCTTCAACGCCGCCGGCGATCCGAATGCCTTCCCCGATCAGATCAAGGAAGGCTTGCGCGCCTGGACGCCGATGAAGGTCTACGAACGTGTTCCCGTAGGCTCGATCACACCGCAAGGAATCTTCGATTACGCCACCGGACACACGGAGCCGGCCCGCTTCCGCGACTACGTGAACAACACATGGATCGATGGCCAGCCCTCCACGAATCTTGAAGTCTCCGAAGGCGCTTACGACCCTATTCTCGGAGCTTCCTACATCCAGATCGGTCGCGAAGGTTTGAGCCAGCAGAAAACGCAAAACGGCGGTGGCGCGATTCCCAATCTCGGCGCGATCTCGGTTCCCTATCATCGCTTCGGATCGCGCGTGCAGGTACCCGACCAGGAAAAGACGCTCTATGACGGTTTGGACGTCTCTGTGATGGGCATCGCCGATCTAGCGAAAGGGGGCGACGCTTCCTTCCTTCGCGAAGCACTCGGCCGCATCAACACGCAAGTCGAACAGGCCCTCGCGCAATTTTCGGCGAGCCACCCGGAGAAGATCGCACCGTTTCTTGCCGACGGATTCAAAGGTACAAATGATTTGGCAGCGCGCGTAGAATCCAGCAATCTGCCGGAGACCGCGAAGTATGACGTGCTGCACGAGCTGCGCGTCAAGCAGGTGCAGTTCAACAATGCATTGGCACTATCCCTAGGCTTCTCTCTCGATTCCAACATCGCACCGGCACACGCCGGGGGACGCGGCGGTCTCTTCGGTTTTGGCATCGCCGCCGATTCATTCCGCTACGCGATCCCCGGCCAGGAATTCTTCGTCAATGTTCACGTGACGAACCAGAGCCCCGACGAAGTCCAGGTCAGCCGCGTTTGGCTCACCGGCCCACAGGGAGAAGATTGGAAATTTGCCGTCGAGGGCAAAACGGAATCGGGCGCGCTCGCCCCTGCCGGCGTAATCGACCAGCGCTTCAAAGTTAGCCTCCCCGAGAATGCCGCCGCAACGGCGCCCTACTTCGTCCAACCGAATCCCGAGCAGGCCTACTACGATCTCATCGATCCGCGTTACCGCAATCTTCCTCTCGCGCCCTATCCGCTCGCGGCCTGGGCCGAGTTGTCATATCACGGTGTTTCCATCCGCCTGACGCAGTCTGTGCAAACGGTCTCGCGTGAAAACGGTTTGGGCGTGGTGCTCGAGCCGTTGGTGGTCACGCCCGCCATTTCCGTCGCGATTTCGCCAAAGGCCGGAGTCGTGCCGCTAAGCGAAAAGGAATTCTCTGTAGCGGTCACGGTGAAGAGCCAGGTAAAGGGTCCGGCGAAAGGCACAGTGCATCTTGATTTGCCTGGGGGCTGGCATGCGAACCCCGCCGAGGCGCCCTTTTCGCTCGGCGGCGAGAGCGAGGAACAAAACGTTTCCTTCCGCGTCGCGCCTACCCAACTTTCCGAAAAGCCCTACACCGTCACCGCCGTTGCCGATTTCAATGGCCAGCAATTCAAGTCCGGATTCGTCACCACCGGCTACCTGGGCCTGCGTCCCTACAATCTCTATTCCGCCGCTACCTATCGCACGTCCGGCGTGGACGTAAAGATCGCCCCAGGCCTCAACGTCGGCTACATCATGGGCACCGGCGATGACGTACCGCGCTCTCTCGAAACCATCGGCGTCCAGGTGCATTTCTTAAGCCCGCAGGACATTGCTTCCGGTGACCTGCAAAAGTATGACGTGATCATCATGGGTGTGCGCAGCTACGCCGCGCGGCCGGAGCTAGCCACGAAAAATAATCGCTTGCTCGATTACGTGCGCGATGGCGGCGTCCTGATCGTGCAGTATCAGACCGCGCAGTACGATCGCAACTACGGACCGTATCCCTACAGCTTCGATAACGCCGAGCGTGTGGTCGTCGAGGACGGCGAAGTTTCGATTCTCGATCCGCAGAACCTCGCGCTTTCCTGGCCGAATCAAATCACTTTGCAGGACTTCAAAGGCTGGATCGAAGAACGCGGACACGGATTCATGCGGACGTGGGATTCGCACTACGAAGCGCCCGTCGAAATGCACGACGAGGGTCAGGATCCGCAGAAGGGCGGATTGCTGATCGCGCCTTATGGCAAAGGCGCCTACGTCTACATGGCTTTTGCTTTGTATCGGCAGCTGCCGGAAGGTGTGCCCGGCAGCTATCGCTTGTTCGCGAATGTGATAAGTCTGCCGAAGAATCCACGGCTCGCAGCGGCCGCCCAATCGGGGAATTGAAACTTCACTGGCGGGCGCGCGGCAACATAACTTCCAGACGCCCGCTTCGCAGCATCGCCTGCGAGGCTGCCGGATTGATCGCGAATGGCAGCTCAAAAATTCCCATCACTTTCTTGATGGTGCGGCCGTCGTCACCTCTTTGTCCTGACGCCCGATGCACGCCGCACACGACCGCGCGCTTGTGTCCCACCACAACTTCGAGGTCGCTCGCATCGAAACCCGGTACTTGCGCCGTGACCCGCACTTCATTTTCGGTCACTTCGTAGTCGGGTTCGAGCTTGGGCAAGATTTCCTGCTCCGCCTGAAACCAGTCCTCCTCATGGAAGCCGTGCCCGCCGCCGCGCGATTGGTAGATTTCATAGGCTCGCTGGGCGATCAATTCGCTCGTTTCGTTCATCCGGTCGAACACGTCCGCCTCGACCACCGGCACAGACTGTGTCCTTGCTGGCTCCGCCTTTACTGTCATGTTGTTCTCCTTCCGCCACAACGCTTTTTCACGTGCCCACTTGCTGCATGGTTTGAAGATATTTCACGATGTCGCCGCGGGAAATCATTCCCACGAAACTGCTTCCCTGCATGACGGGCATTTGATTGATTCCGTCGCGGCCCATTTTTTCCATCGCCGCCCACAATTCCGCGCTCGGTTCGATCGTGTGCAGCTTGTCCACAGGTATCATGGCTTGGCCCGCGGTGGTGGCGGCCCAGGAAGCCCGGGAAACTTCTTTCATGTTGTGCAGCGTGAGCAATCCGGCGACGTGATTGCCCTGGTCCACGAGGAAACACCGCCGTCCGTGCGTGAGAACTTCCTGATCGATCAGATTCTGCAAGGAAGTTTCCGCGGGTACGTGTGGGCATATCTCTCCCATCGCCTCCGACACTCTGTGGTGGCCTAACAGCCCTTGCACCATCTGCTGCTGCACCTGCGCGCCCGCGGCGCTTTCCAGGAACCAGCCGATGAACGCAAGCCACAATCCATTGATGAAGTTTCCTTTTAGCGCCAGCCACACGCCGGCAACAATAAAAAGAAAGCCGAAGAATCGCCCGGTGCTCGCGGCGATCAACGTGGCGCGGCGGAAATTCTTGTTTATTCCCCAAACGATAGCGCGAAAAACACGCCCGCCATCCAGCGGAAATCCCGGGATCAGGTTGAAGAGCCCGAGCATCCCGTTAATCAGCGCCATATACTTGGCCACCGCGAGGGCCGGTGCCGCACGTTCGAGCGTCGGCTCCAACAAGTAGAAGAGGGCTGCCAAGGCAAAACTCGTGAGTGGCCCTACCACCGCAATCAGAAATTCGGCGCTCGCGCTTGGAGGCTCGCCACCGATCTGGGATACGCCTCCAAAAATGAAGAGCGTGATTCTGCTTACGGGCACTTTGTAGCGGAGCGCCACCCACGAATGGGCCAGTTCGTGCACGACGATGCTTGCAAAAAAAAGCACCGCCGTTGCCGCGCCCATGAGCCAGTACTCGGTGCCCGTCGCACCCTTAAACTCAAACGGATAGTAATTAACCGCCAGCATCCAGGTGATCAGTATGGCAATTAGGAACCACGAGTAGTCCAGCTCAATCGGTATACCAAGGATCCGCCCGATCGGAATTGTATGGCGAAACAAAAGTCACCTGCCTTATCGGAGAACGCTTGCGTGTCCACATCCTCCGCACGACCAAGCCAGACCGTTATGCCGGACGCCGCTTCCGTGCCGGCAAACAGGCCCTGCCCAAGAGACACGTACCCTTTATAAGATGCGTCCGCCTTACACTTTGAGCCTTTCTGCTTGACCCAACACGGCGATCGAGCGCGTGCGAATAATTGACGGTTAAGAACTCTCGCAAGGCGCGCTCAAGATTGCTTTTCGAATCTCGACCGTGGAGTAACTCTACCGATGCCACAGTCGGCCCCAAAACAAGAACAAGATAATCAAGATAATCGCGCTTACGGTACTGATCCCGTAAAAGCTCCACTTCTTGCTATGTGGCCAAATCGGCAAACTGCCAACCAGCGCTATGAGGACAAATATGGGGAGAACAACCATCACCAGCATTTGTTGGCCTTTCTTTCACTCTTCCATATCGCGTAGTACGTTGAAAATCTCAACCAGACATTACTCTTTCGGATCGACGTTCCCCTTTCCCTGGTTATTGCGCGTCGGGTGGTTTCGCATTCGTGTTGCCGTCAAGATACTTCTCGAACCAATAGACCTGCCAATTCAGGCTTTCCACCAGGTGCTTGGGCTCGCCAGTTCGCGTCAAGTTGTGGTTCTCGCGCGGAAAGAAAACAATCTCGGAAGGCACGCCGTAGTGCTGCAGCGCGCGAAACCACTGTTCGTCCTGCTCGATCGGCACGCGAAAATCATTGTCCGAGCACAGAATCAGCGTCGGCGTCTTCACATTCCGCACATATTTGAGCGGCGATGCATCCCAATATTGATCGAGGTTATCGAAAAGTGGCCCCTTGAAATCATCCTCATGCCCGTAGGCGCCGTCGCGCGTGCCATCATCACTCACGAAATTCGATATCGCGCGCAACGTCACATCCGCTTTGAACCGGCTCGTGTGTACCACGATCCAGTTGGACATAAAGCCGCCATAGCTGCCGCCTGTCAGCCCAAGCTTGGTAGCGTCGATCCACGGATAGGCCTTCAGCGCTGCATCCACTCCCGCCATGATGTCCTGGTAGTCCATGCCGCCCCAGTTATTCACAATGCCGCGCTCGAATTTCTCGCCATATCCCGTCGATCCGCGCGGATTGCAGAAGAAAACCGCCCAGCCCTTCGCCGCGTATACCTGAAATTCCTGATACCAATCCACGCCGAACATCCCGGCAGGCCCGCCATGAATCACCAGCACCATTGGATATTTCTTTCCCTCTTGCCAGCCCACCGGCTTCACAAAGAATCCATCAACCGGCCAGCCGTCCGTGCTCTTGTACGGCAACCGTTCTACCGGCTGCAGAGCACGCTGCGTCCACAATTCGGCATTCAAATGAGTCAGCAATCGCTCGTTTGTGCCGTCGATATTCGCCACGTAAAGATCATCCATGTGCCGAAAATCGTTCGCCAGGTAAACCATTTCTCCGGCGCGCTCGTTCACGTCAAACGCATGCACGTTGCGCGGACCGTGCGTCACCTCGGAAACTTTCTGTGTACTCAGATTCAAGCGATAGACTTGCGTCTCGCCTTTCGCTACCGCCGAAAATAGCACCGTATCCACATTCCGCCAGTCGAGTTCCGTTGGAATCAGGTCTAAGTCGCCCGCAATCAGCTTCGACGCCGCGCCACCACTCGAGGAAGCCACATAAATCTTTGGAAATTGCCGTCGAACCGTCTTCCCCGCAAACACAATCTGTTTTCCGTCGGGAGACCACCGCGGCTCCTCATCTTCGAACGGATGATCCGAAATTTTCGCTAGCGGCCCGCCCGCTGCGGAAATCGTCCACACATCCGTGTTCTGGCTGCCGTCGTAAGCTTTCCCGGTGCGGTCAGAGACAAATGCAATCGTCTTGCCGTCGGGCGACCACTGCGGATCAGTGTCGTTCCATTCTTGCCCATCGGTAATTTGCTTTGCGTCCTTGCCCCCAACATTGACCACCCACAGGTGGCTGCGCTTATCGTCATACCAGCCGGTATCGTTGAACTTGTAGCTGATGTGGCTGTAATGCCGCACATCGCTCTTTCGGTCGGCCGCCGCCACCGCGTCGCTCGGTCCCGATACGCTCACGCAAACGATCCGTGTGCCATCCGGTGACCATTGGTAGCTTCGCACGCCGTTCTTCAACTTCGTGAGCGCCAACGCTTCCCCGCCCGCCGTCATCGGCAGCAAAAAGATCTGTGGGTGCGACGCCTCTCCTGTCGCCGCCGCTGGCTCAGCGTTCCCCGTCAAGACTCGCGTCGAAAGAAACGCCAGCGTCTTTCCATCCGGACTCCACCGCGGCGCCGTCGAGTTAAATCCATCCGCGCTGATCCGCCGCGGCGCCTCCGATCCGTCCGCCGGCACCAGCCAGATCGAAGGTTCGCGGCGATTTTTCTTTTGATCGATCACGGTCAGAACGTACGCAACCGATTTGCCATCCGGCGAAATATGCGGATCGCTGATGAATTGGAACTCGAAATAATCTTCGGGCGTAATCCCACGTTCATCGGTAGCGCGCACGGTACTACCAACCAGAAGAATCGCTATGGAAACCAGAAATAGCCGGCGGAATATTCGCATGGCAGAATCGTTTTTATCCTCTTAGTTATTAATTACTTTTCAATCGTAACCGGATCCCGTGCCACCAAAAGACCGGACCGGCGCCGTAGGCTGCGTTTCCGGGTGATCATCTCATGGCCGCGGTTCACCCACAAAGATACCGGCGAAGAAAACCGGCGCCCCATCTCATCCAACAAGCTGATGGTTGCATCGACCTGTGCTCCGTGCTTGAACGCACCTGGAATTGATTCGGGAAGTGTGCCCAACAACAGGCCTTCGAGACGGTGTCCCGGATCTAACCGTTTCCGATGATTGAGCACGAGATCGCGGTCGAAAGAAAGTTTGGAGTCGGGGAATACGTAGGCCTCCGTTGGAGGGTAATCCCCGCTCGCGTCCGTCATCCAGATAGGCGACCGGACGGAAAGAGGCGACCGAAGCTCCCAATCGCAGATTGCGATTCCGCGCGCAATCGTCGTCGCCAGCGTGAGCGACAACGTGTACCCGGTTCCCCCACTAAAGCTGAACGCGCTCGTTTCGATCACGCCGCCGATCATCGACAAACGGAACCTATCTGAATGGCTATTCGCGAGCTGAGACATATCCTCCAGCGGAACGCCCGCCGCCTGCAAACGATCCCGGCGGTACTGCGAAGTTTCAAATTCATAACGGAATGCTGCGCTCATGTTGAAAAATCCTCCATAACCTTCATACCTTCAAATCCATTCCATCGTCCGGTTCGCGATCTGATGAAAAACGCCCTGTTCCGTTAGCTGCGTCGGCACCGGATGCTGGCACGCAACTTGGGCAGCGCGAGCCTGATTCCAGCGAGCGCACCTCAAAATCGCGTGCAAGGCGGTGAATCCGCGCAACCGTTCCGCCGTCCAAGGAAATCCCCTTCCCGGCAGAGCCTATGGCCTGCGTGTGAAAACCAAGTCCTCTCAGCCTCCAACCAACACTCTCGGGCGAAATTCCGTGGTCCACACCGCGACCCCGTAAAATTTCGTTGGCATAATCAGTGAGTTCCTTCACCCGCACGGCCGAGCGATTTCCGTCGTGGCAACAGAACAGTAAGGCTTCCACTACAACCGCTTCGAGTCCCGCTGAGCGTTCTGCGCTGATTTCGCAATCTCGAGTACGCAGCAGCGCAACCAGCCCACTGCGCAGACTTTCGTCTCCACTGACGCCTGCGGCTAACGTGCGCGCGAGCATCGCAATCGGATCGGTGAGGCCCTTAACGTCAAGTGTGGGTGCGGATGTCGCTTCGTTGAGTTGCGTAAGGCGGTATTGCAAGAGCTTGGGCTGGAATTCCGCCGCAATCGTTTCGGCGATGTCTTGATTAAAATGTGGGATCGGGGAAGCAGCGGGCGGCAGAGAGATCTGCAACGGGAAATCCAGCGATGCCGGATCCTTGAGCGGCTCCTGGGAGCAAAGGACTTTGGCACAAAAAAGATTCACGAACGTACCGCCTGAGGACACGCAGAAATCAGGCTGGTTCGAAGCCCGAAGTATCTGCAGCAAGGAAGGTTTTGGCGCCGCAACATCCATCAGCACCGTCAGCCGCAAATCCAGAGGAAGCGACCGAAAATCGGCAGCCTTGATTTCCGTCAATTTGATCGGGTGCATGCACAAAGCATCCAAAAGGCGAAGAAAAGAGGCACGCCCCGCAGTCGCGGAAGAGTTCACAAAAAGGAACGGCGCAACTCCCGTCCGTTCCGGAAACCACGTCGAACAAACGAAGTGCGCTGAAAGTGACACAGCTTCGTCAGCAAGATTCGAAGACTGTGCGATCACACCGCAAATTTCACTAAAGAGGTCACGCGTCGAGCCGAACTCCGCCACGCCGGACGGCAGGCGCACAGCGCGACGGATTGACGCGTCGATCGTCGCGGGCTCGTAAGTGGTTCCGCAATGCTCCACGCGATGCCCAATAACGGCATTCGTGCGATCCCAGAGCAACAGATTTAAATCATCGCCGTTAGATCCGGCCAGCAACTCAATCGAAGCGCCATCCTTAATGCGCGTACCGGTCGTAATCTTAATGGGCCGCGCCACTCCACTGCTACTGCGTGGTTCTTTCTCTTGCATTGCGGCTCCATCGTCCGCCAAAAAAAAAACGGTCGACTTGCGGCAGCCCGCCGCTTCGTCCACCGTTCTCCAGAAACCCATACGCCGACCGTGATCGGCCTAAAACCGAGCAATTATGCCACAAAATGAAACTTCTGTAAACATAACGCTAAGAATCGCCGATTTGATCATGCGAAGTAAGCTACCGTCTGGGGGGAAACTCGCGGCCTCCTTGGGCCAAGAACGCTGCGACTGCGCGTCAAGAGGATGTATGTTTTGTACTTGCAACAAAACGCTTGAGATATTTCGATCCTTCCCTTCGATAACTTGCCACGCCAGCCTTCAAAAGGACCTCACAAATTTGAGCTAGGCTTCGGCCCTCCGTTTCGGCGATTTGTACCAGCATACTTTTGAGTTCCGCCGGCAACCTGAATCCGATTCTGTCGTTTTTGTCCATAAGTGCGCGCGAATTCTACGGCATGACGACGTGCCGCGCAAACGCAAAACCTTGACATTGCTGACAGCGACTGTTACCATTGTTCAACAATGACTACCATTCTTAAATATGGGGTCGCGTTAGTCGCTCTTGATAGCCGACCAGTTCGATCGGGTCCGTTCAGAATATTTTTGCATGCTCTAGAAATACGAGGTGACGTATGAAACGCCTCTCGCTGATTCGAAGAAACACCGACCTTTCCCATAGGCTTTGGGGACGGACATCGAAACACGCCGCAAGCGTCTTGATGGATCTTACTGAGCGATATTGCCTGTCAGTGGCGGCCGGCCATATGCAAATGATAAACGGGAAGTGGTACGTCACGCATGCGGGACTTCTGCATCTGGCAAAGCGATCCGGATGCGCGGGCATCAGAAGTTCCCTGCAGCTGAAGTGCTCGGATCCACCGGCGAATCGATGGGTTTTTAAGGCTGAGGTCTTCAAGAGGTGTAACTGTAAGGGTTTTGTTGGTTATGGCGACGCCGATCCATCCAATGTTTCTCCCATGGTTCGAGGAGCTGAGTTACGCGTGGCCGAAACACGCGCTGTCAATCGAGCTCTTCGCAAAGCCTATGGCATCGGCTTGTGCTCGGTCGAGGAACTGGGGTGGACGCCAAGAGCTGTCGACTCAGAGCCAGGCGAACACCGGAACGTCACGCGGCATAGGAACGGCGGGAATGGAAATCACGGTGGCACGAGTCCCCAGCCTCGCCTTCGCGATCGCCTCTGCCTGCTGATTCGCCAACATAAGCTCGATCCAAATTTGGTCAAGGCCTATGCCGCCGATTATTGCGGCACGGCCTCCATTCGCGATGCCAGCCGCGATCTCGTCGAAGCCTTCGTGAATGACATCGCTGATCGTGCGATCAAAGACCGCGAGGCCTTGATCTGCCACCTCAACAGCTACACGAAGCCTCAGGAGGTGCTCTCATGAAGCGCTACATTCCGGGCTTGCGCGGTAATGCTGGCGGTGAACTTGACATCCTCGAAGGGACCTTCCTCGCTTGTGTCGATCGTGTTTTCTACCGCTGGCATCGGGAACGACCCTTCTATGCTGTGCGATTTTCGATACTGGAACCCGAGCAGCATTCCGGCCGTTCGGTCCGGGGCCGCCTATATTGCACTCCACGAGCGTTATGGAAGCTGAACTGGTTTTTGCGCGACTTCGGCTATGACCAAGATCTATTGGGCAGAGATGAAGTCGATGAAAAGGCGTTGCTCGGTCTACGTGGCGTGCTGCGGGTCTCCCGCACCATCCTGAATGGGCGCTCTTTTGTGAACTTGGATGGGTTTGCGCCCGCTCAAGACTGGGGCGAGGTTTCAGGTCCTGTGGCGATAACGAGCCACGAGGCTCAACATGACCTATAGCCACACGCAGATTTCTCAATATCTGCAGTGTCCCCGAAGCTACCGTCATAAATACCTCGACGGCTGGCGAGAGAAGGAAACGCGTGCATCGCTCGTTTTTGGTCGGTGCTTTGAGAACGCGCTCGTGTCGTTCTTCGAACGTCAAGACAGCGGGGCGGCGTTGTTCAAGGAGTGGAGCTCCTATCGCGAGACACCGCTCGAATACAGCAAAGGCGATAACTGGGACCGGATGCTTCACCAAGGCATTCAGCTTCTCGAGCGCCTGGCGCAGGACAATCGAATTCGTATTCGCAGACCACACCGTGACATGCAACGAAAGGTTGAGCAGGTGCTGCCGAACGGGAATGACTTCGTGTCCTATATCGATGCCGTCGGAACATTGGACGGCCAGAAATGCCTGCTGGAGTGGAAAACCACCGGCAGCCGCTATCCAGAAGGGCCGGAAGGCATCTTGGCGCTCGATCCTCAACTTGTCTGCTACTCCTGGATGACCGGCATTGCCGACGTGGCCATCGTGGCCTTTGTCCGGAAGCGCTTGCCAGAGATTCAGTACCTTAAGACCTCGATTTCCGACGAACAGCGGAAGGAATTTGGTCACTTAGTCGAGACAACGATCGGCCAAATCGAGTCGGGTCAGTTTTTGCCGCACGGCGGCATCCGTTTTCCCCGGAACGTCTGTGTGAGCTGTACCCATCTGGGGCTTTGCCTGGGAAATGAACAGCTGATCGGGGCCAAGCTTACGCGCCGTCCAGGAGCAAGTGATCTTGATTGGCTTAGCGAGCTTGACGACTAACGGAAAGCCCTTGATGGCACCGCGACTCCATCGGCGGCGAGCTGTATTCGTGCTCTCGAAGGTCGATGAAATCCTCGCCTGGGAGCAAGCGACCGACCGCGAACGAGACACTCGCTTTGTCGAGCTTGGTCGGTATCTTTGTGAGATTCGTGCGGGCCAATATTGGAGGATTGAGAGCCTGCATTCGTTCGATGCCTTCCTCGAACTGAAGTTTCCCGGATCGAGACGCAAGGCCTACTACTTCATGGCCATCCACGAGCGGTTGCATCGCATACCGAAGGCGGATCTCAAACATGTGGGATGGAGCAAAGCCACAGAACTGGCGAAGGTCGCACGCAGGGATGGGCAGGAGTTCGATAGTGCAACCTGGCTGCACAGAGCCCACGAGCTTCCCAAGGAAGAGTTCAAGCATGCCGTCTTTCAGCACCTGACCGGAAAAGAGACCGAAGCGTGGGAGATTCTCTACTTTAAAGCGTACAAAAGTCAGCTCCCGGTGATCGAACAGGCCCTCGAAACTGCTGCCTTAATGTTGGGGACCGACAAGTCGCGCGGATATTGCTTGGAGATGATTTGTGCGGATTTCCTCGCAGGCGTGAGCCTGGAAGTAGGTAACGACCAAGCGCTTATGCTCGCTCTGCGTCGGTTGATCGGATCGCTTAGCGCGGAAAATACTCAGCGGTTGATCGGCTGGTTGAAGGACAATCTTGAAGAGACTGCCAACCAAACACCCGCGACTGAAGCTTGACGCCGAAGCTTATCGGCGGCTACATCAGCAAGTGCTTGCCCGTGATGGCTGGCATTGTCAAGAGTGCGGAAGTTCAACAATTCTTCAGGTTCATCATATTAACCCTCGAGCAAAACTGGGGGACGATGTGGGAGACAATCTTATTACGCTGTGTGCCCTGTGCCACCGGCGCAGACATGACAAGGCATAACCGTTGAGAGCGAGGAAAAAAACCACGTTGGGTGATTTGCGGCGATTCTTCCGGAAAATTAGGAAAGTGCCAAGCCTTATAAACGATCTCGGGTGTCGCGTCGCGTGGCCCACCAGCGCCGCGTTGCGATAATCGTCCAGGCAATCTCCACCAACCCAAACGGCCACGCCCCTTGTAGAAACCCATATGCGGAGCTCATCGCGCATGCGCCGGCGAACGCGAGGACGTACCACGGGCTGCGCTTTTCCAGCGCGTAAAATACGAGCGCCGCTGTGACGGAAAGAAGCCCAAACGCGGAGAGTACATCCACGCCGCTATTGTCGCCGTTTTCCCCTCTGGCTTACAAATGCGCGTTTCCTGCGGGAAAAAGACGCAGCCGCAAAGCATCTGCACCATCCAACTGGCTAGCTTGCCAGCAGCGCCGGCACTTCCTCCACGCATCGGCAGGTGATCAGCACCGCCACATCGCGCATGGCTACGGACTGGTTCATCGCCTTGTTGGCGTTGCTGAACGGACCGTACCATTTTTGTCGGTCCGCACCGATGCCTTTGGGCGAACCTTTTCCGTCATTGCATTGGTGGCACTCGCCCCGGTGGACAACCACCGTATGCAATCCAAGCTGCCAGCCTTCGCAGACGTAATACGTATCAGGAAAATACATTGGGCCGCACCTCTCAGCGTTCCAAATACCCCCTCATTTTCGGAAAATTCCGGCCAGAAGAGAATACCGTTGAAAGCGGATTCACTCATTGCGCACAAAACGTACTATTGCTGCTCTTTTTCTGAGCACCCTTGCGCTCTCGGGCGAAAATTTAGAGAAGCTAGTCCTTCCGGCCTACTAGACGGATCGCGTCGCTTCCTGCATCCATTCCCACAGTCGTGCCACGTGCTCGCGTTCTGTCGCTTCGGCGCCAATCGAAACGCGCACCATCCAGCGTCCCTCAAGAATTGCCGGCGTCAGATACGCGCGCCCCGACCGATTGATCCGATCGCACCACGCTTGCGTGTACCCATCCAGCGCTTCACCGCTGATTCCTGGCGGCTCGTGGCGCACACACAGAGTCTGCAACCGCACCGGAGCGAGCAGGCGCCAGTTTGGCGCCGCCGCAACCCGCTCGGCCAGCCACTTCGCATTCGCAATATCGCGGCGCAAGCGCTTCTGCAAACCGCTCACGCCCTGCTCCCGAATCAGGCACCAAAGCTTTAACGCGCGGAATCTTCGGCCGAGCGGAATGCCCCAATCGCGCAAGTTCTTCACTTTGTCATCCACCGCCGTCCGCAGGTAGCTGGGGTTTGTGGACATCACCCGCACCAGATGGTCCTGATCGCGTACGTAAAATAGAGTGCAATCAAACACCGCCCCCAGCCACTTGTGCGGATTGAGCACCAGCGAATCGGCCGATTCCACGCCCTGCCACAAGTCACGCAGTTCTGGCAAAATCATCGCTGACCCGGCCATCGCAGCGTCCACGTGAAACCACAACCCGTGTTCCTTCGCGATCTCGCCAATCGCCGCCAGCGGATCGAATGCTACGGTGGACGTCGTCCCCGACGTACCCACCACGGCACACGGCTTTGCGCCTGCCGCCACGTCCGAGCGAATGATTTCCGCCAATTTCGCGGCGCGCATCGCGAACTCCGCATCATGCGGCACAACGCGTAAATTGCTCCGCCCAAACCCCGCGAGCAGCGCTGCTTTTTCCACCGAACTGTGGCTGTGCGCCGCCACGTATATTGTCAGCGGTTGCTTCTCGGCCTGCATCCCGCCGCGGCTCAGGCCGTAATTCGTGCTGCGCTCTCGCGCGCAGATCAGCGCCAGTAGCGTGCTGGTGGACGCCGTATCTTGAATCACCCCACTCCACGCTCCGCTCAATCCCAGCATCTGGCGCAGCCAATCTGTCACTACTTCTTCAAGCTCCGTAAGCGCAGGGCTCGCCTGCCACGAAAGACCCAACACTCCGAGCCCGCTGCTTAGGTAATCGCCCAAGACACTTGCGAGCGAGGCATTGCTCGGGAAGTATCCAAAGAATTCCGGATGCTGCCAGATCGAAAGTCCCGGCATGAGAATTTTGTCTACATCACGCAGGATCGCCTCGAAATCCTGCGGCGCATCCGGCGGACCCGCAGGAAGCTGCGCCTTGATTGCGCCCGGCGCCGTCTGCGCCATCACCGGCAACTCCGCAAGTCGCTCGCGATAGTCCGCGATCCAATCAATCACCCTATGCCCCTGTTTGCGAAAATCTTCAGGCGTCATTTTTCACCTATACTCTGCACGAACTCGTTTCCGATGAAAACATTGCCTCAATGTCTTTCACTTAGAATGATGTTACATGCGATAGCACCTCCGGGCCAATTCACCCTTAGAACCGTAAAGGGTCCAGATTCGGACTACAAGAAATCGACGACCTCAGAAAACGAGTGGTTTATTGGCTCTGTCCATTGAATTCTTTATAGACCGATAGACAAGTCGCATTATGATTGGTGGTCTGACTTTGCATAGCAGCAAAATAGCTAATGGACATCTGTCATATCGTCGGCGCAAGACCTAACTTCATGAAGGCGGGACCGCTAATCCAAGCGCTGTCTGCACATTCCGAGGTCCGGCAGACGCTCGTACACACTGGACAGCATTACGATTCCAACATGTCCGATGTGTTCTTCAAACAGCTCGGGATTCCTCAGCCCGATATCAATCTGCAGGTTGGCTCCGGTAGCCACGCGCGACAGACCGCGGAAATCATGATTCGTCTCGAAGAGGTAATTCTTAATCGGCAGCCGGATCTGGTATTGGTTTATGGTGATGTAAACTCGACGATCGCCGCGGCATTGGTTTGCGCAAAATTGCTCATCCCATTGGGCCATATCGAAGCCGGCTTGAGATCCGGCGACCGAACAATGCCCGAGGAAATTAACCGTATCTTGACCGACCAACTTGCAGATCTTCTATTCACGCCGTCTGTCGATGGCAATGAAAATTTGAGAAAAGAGGGCATACCGTCTCACAAGATCCATTTTGTTGGCAACATAATGATCGATAGTTTGGTCCGCCTCCTGCCGCAGGCTATGGCGTCCTCCAATATTGATAGCCCCAACCGATTCGTACTCGTTACACTACATCGCCCTGCCAATGTGGATGATTCGCAATGGTTAAAAGACATGATCACTGCGCTGGGAGAGTTTTCGCAGGAGATACCTGTCTTGTTCCCAGTCCATCCCCGAACTCGCCAACGCATTTCGGAAGGTGCAATCCAACTCTCACGTAAGTCGCAGATCAAGTTTTTAGATCCTCTCCCATACCTTGACTTTCTGCGATTGGAAGCCAGGGCAACAATTGTCATCACGGATTCTGGCGGGATCCAAGAAGAGACGACTTACTTGGGTATTCCCTGTCTGACGGTTCGAAACAATACTGAACGGCCCATCACGTTGACGTTAGGAACAAATGTTTTGGTCGGACGCGACATTAGCTTCTTGAAGGAAAACATCCGGCAAATCTTAAGCACTAACCGAAAAAAGGGCCAGGTCCCAGAACTCTGGGATGGTCACACCGCAGAACGAATCGCCACGATTCTTCTGTCCCAACGTGACGAAGGCCAGCATAAAATCCTTGAACAAAATACGAATTCCTAGGCTGAGCCGCTCAGGCCTTCCGCTTTACATATCAGTTCTCGCGTAGCCGCCATATACTTGCCGTTTGACCGATTCGCAAATTTAACCCTCCATTCACAATCGCCGCGTTTTACAGCATCTTCATGGTTCCGTGACACTTATCGCAATCTCGATCGCGTGCGGTCCGCCGCTCGCCTAATTCTGCCAAGCCAGTCGCACGGAAAGCCTTGTACTTTGTTGGCCTGCCACGGCATATACTCTGCCAACTCTGAAGCCCAAGGAGTTTGCCGTGCCCCAAGAACGCCTCGCCAATCGTTGGGCCATCGCCGTCGCCGCCGTCATCATGCAGGTCTGCCTCGGCGCGGTGTATGGCTGGAGCGTTTTCAAGATCCCGCTCATGCGCCAGCAGCATTGGAGTGAAACCTCTGTCCAGCTCAATTTCACGATCGCCATTTTTGTGCTCGGGCTCGGCACCATCATCGGCGGTCTTTGGCAGGACCGCAAAGGTCCGCGCATCGTCGCCACCACTGCCGGCATCATCTATGGTCTCGGGTACATCGTGGCCGCGCATGGCGTCAGCCAACACGCGCTCACGGAAATTTATCTGGGCTACGGGGTGATCGGCGGCTTCGGCATGGGCATGGGCTACATTTGCCCCGTCGCCACGCTTGTGAAATGGTTCCCGGACATGCGCGGATTGATGACGGGCATCGCCGTCTGCGGCTACGGTTTCGGCGCGCTGGTCATGAGCCCATTCGCGGTGTGGGAGATCGCGAACCACGGTATTCCAGCAACGTTTCTAAGCCTGGGCGTCGTGTACGGCATCGTCGTCATTCTCGCCGCGCAATTCATGTGCAACCCGCCGCAAGGCTGGCGTCCAGCCGGCTGGGAGCCGCGCACACAGGTCGCGAAGGCGGCAAACACGGAACAGTTCACCGTCGGCGAAGCGGTGGGTACCTGGCAATTTTATTTGCTTTTCCTACTGCTCTTTTTGAACGTCTCCGCGGGCATCATGATCATCAGCCAGGCTTCGCCCATGGCCCAGGAAATGGTGGGTATGACGGCCGTACAGGCCGCCGGCATGGTGGGTATCATTTCCATTTTTAATGGATTAGGACGCGTTTTCTGGGCGGCGGTCTCCGATTACCTGGGCCGCGCGCGTGTCTGTTTCGCCCTGTACTTGATCCAGATGCTGACCTTCTTTATGTTGCCGCGCATCCACGGCTGGACGCTTTTTATCGTTGCGTTCGCACTCATTGGACTTTGTTACGGCGGTGGTTTCGGCACCATGCCATCTTTTACTGCCGATTTCTTCGGCTCCAAAACCATGGGCGGGATCTATGGCATCATTTTGCTCGCTTGGGGACTTGGCGCCATCCCCTCGCCCATCATGATTGCGCGCATCCACCAAAGCGTGGGCAAATACGCGCCAGCTATCAACGTAATTTCCGTCGTAATGCTCTGCGCCTTGGTCTTGCCCTTGTTGGCGCGCCGCCCCACCCACAAGCCCGGCGCCTCCGGCACGGCCGCGTCGCCAGTTGCCGTCCCGCGTTAGCCCGGCATGCGCGAGCGACGGGTGCCCCAGGGCCTTTGCCTGGAACTTTCCGGTGGCGAGCCAGCAACATCAGAGTGCGGCCCGCCGCCGCTGCGCGCCTCAGATTTTCCGGGTGCCGCATCCCTTTGCGCAGTCTGCAAAGGGTGCGCGAGGTGACGGTAGGCACCGGTACCCATGGTCCCTTTGCGATACTCTTACGCCGGTGATTTTGCCGAGTTGAATTACCGTTACGACAATCTACAGTTTTCAACTGCTCGTTCCATACAACGCGGCTATTACGATAATCGAACGGATACCCACTCTGTTCCGCTCTTCGCAAAGGCGCTTCCTCTAGGTCTATCTGTTGCCCTTGTTGCATCTCTGCGCCTGTCTTGTGATTGCGCTCGCCAGAGTCGAATCTGGTTGGCAATGGATGGTGGTCATTGACGTGCCAGTTTCGGCGTTCATCACGGCGATGGCCTACAACGCTGATCATCCATTGCTTCTATTCGGAATCCTTGGAACGCTTTGGTGGTACCTGTTGAGCCGCGCCGCCGAAATTGTCGGAACCAGGATGTTCATTGTCATTCGCAATCGCCGAGCTCGATCGGCGTAGGCTCTATTCCGGTAAGTGGGATTCATGCGCGAGAAACCGCAGGCTACTGGATGAAAAATGGCGACCCTGAAATTGCTGCAAGACGAAAATTTGGCAGAAATCCTATGGCAAGACTTCGTTGGGTCTATCTTTTGCCACTTCTTCATCTATGCGCCTGCTTCGGAAGCATGATCGGGTTAGCTCTGCCAAAGCTTCAGTATCTCGGTGTAGTCTGGGTCTTCATAATGCTTGCGGATCTTCCGGTTTCGTCGGTCGCCTATATGATGGGTTGGAAATACCCAACCCTGGCAGCTTTGTGGATCGTCGCGGCTGGTACGCTCTGGTGGTACTTGCTGGGCCTCGGAATCAAACGCCTTCTCGAATTATCTAGAAGTCGGCAACGCAGTTTGTCTATAGGCCCCTGAAAACCGCCTGTAGGCCGGGACACCCGTGGCAGCCTGCCATCTCCACGTCCGTTTATCATGCACGGAAAACCCCCATATCCGCGTGCAATGCGTTCGCGTAACCCCTTTGTTTACTGCGTGCGAAGCTAAAGCTGCGTAAATCAGCATCTAGTAAGCCCTTATTTATCTATAGATTGCGCACATCGGATTCTGTAAGCCTTTTCCCTGCCGCATTTACACGAAGAGGGCGGGGGGAGGGGGCGCCCTCATTTTTGCGTTTTGCGAAGCGGAGATTGACACTGGCGCGGCTGCGGGTTAGCGTGCGCACGCCGGAATTCACGGAACAACGCCTCTTGGGATTCGCCACCATCGATTGGGTTATCGTCGGCGCTTATCTGCTGGCGTCGCTCGCCATCGGACTCGTGGGTAAGCGCTACGTTGGAAGCGTCGCCGGTTATCTGGTTGCGGGACGCGAACTCGGCCTTTACATCGGAATCGCCACACTCGCTGCCACCGAAATCGGCACGATCACCTATATGTACAACGCGGAGCTTGGCTACAAGTACGGCTTCGCGTCATTTGCCGCGGCGATGATCTCCGGGCTGGTGATGATTTTTGTAGGACGCACCGGATTTGTGATCAGCCGCTTCCGGCAAATGAAGCTGATGACGGTGCCGGAATACTTCGAGCGCAAATATAGTCTCGGCTTGCGATTAGTGACCGGCGTTCTCGTCGCGCTTGGCGGCATTCTGAATATGGGCGTGTTTCTGAAAATCGAAGGCGAATTTCTGACGATCGTGAGCGGCATCGCCTCGCACTACCTAATTCTCGTGATGACGGTCATTCTATTGCTCGAAGTGATTTACACCACGCTTGGCGGAATGGTTTCGGTCGTCATCACCGATTTCCTGCAATACGTGCTGCTCTCGGTGGCGACGATCGTGGTCACTTTGTATGCGGTGCATCGCGCCGGTTGGGGAAACATCACGCACGTAGTGGCGCACACGATGGGTGCCGGCGGCTTCAGCCCGCTGGTCAATCCACAATTTGGTTGGACATTTTTGATTTGGCAGGTGCTTCTGTGGTTCTCCATTCATACCTGCTGGCAGACCACCGCGATGCGCATGTTTTCGACGAAGAGTCCGGAGACTTGCAAGCGCGTGATGACCTGGACCGGCTTCATTTTTCTGGGACGGGGCATGCTGCCGATGCTGTGGGGAATCGCGGCGCTCGTAATGTTTGGCACGGGCACGCTGGTGCAGGGAGTGCCTTCGCCGGTGGTGAATGGGCAAACTCTGGCGCCGATTGACGCCATGCCAACGATGCTGGCGCACATTCTGGCGCCCGGCGTAAAAGGGCTCGTCGTCGCCGGGATGCTGGCCGCGACGATGTCGGTGAACAGCTCTTATTTGCTTGGCTGGAGCGCGATCCTTTCGCAGGATGTGGTGCTGCCCGTGCGCAAATTGATGGGCCGCCAGCCGCTCAGCTCGAAGCAGCAGATCCTGGTGAATCGCATCGCGAATCTCTTCGTGAGCCTTTTCCTAATGTTCTGGGGTCTCTATTACACGCCGCCCGGCGCGGTGTATCTCTACCTAAATATCACCGGAACGATTTTTCTCGCGGGCGCGTTTGCGAGCGTGATTGGCGGACTTTACTGGAAACGCGCGAACACCCTAGGCGGTTATCTTGCGATGATTATGGGTGCGGCCGGCGCTATGATTCCCTTTTTCTTCTTGCACTGGAGTGAGAAAGCCGCCGGATTTGCGGCGTTTGGTTTGGCGGCAGCAGGGCTGGTGATCGGGTCGCTCATCGGGCCGAAGCGTCCACAGACAATAAAGGCAGTTGATGAACTCGCCAGCGCCGAGGCACAATGAAATCCTGGCAAATATTTTGGGAGATTAGCCTGGTCGTCTCCGGCGCGGCCTTCGCTGTGATTACGGCGATCGTCACATTTAAGGGCTTTCACGATTTGCGAAATATGTTTCGCGGACTGCTGCGGCAGCGCGAAGAATCATCAGAGGAACGTTCCGACCACGTTTAGATGAGCGGCAAAATTCACAAAGTGGTGATCCCCGCGCGCGGGCTGGGCAAACGCATGCGCCAAGGCGATGAGCGCGCCCAATTGAACGACAAGCAATCCGCTACGGCCGATTCCGGCGTGAAGGCCATGATCCCCTTCCGGCGTCCTTTCCTGGATTACGTGCTAAGCGGTCTTGCCGATGCCGGCTATCGCGAAGCTTGCCTGGTCATCGGACCCGAGCACGGCGTGGTGCGTGAATATTACGAAAAGAACGCGCCGCCACGGCGTATGCGTGTTTCGTTCGCGACTCAAACAGAGCCGCGAGGGTCGGCCGATGCTTTGCTCGCGGCCGAGAAATTTGCCGGCAGTGACGAGTTTCTCGTGCAAAATTCCGATAATTACTATCCGATCTCCGCGCTGCGCGATCTGTGCCGGTTGGGGGAGCCGGGGACGGCGCTCTTTGACGCGGAATCTTTGACGCATCAGGGCAATATTCCGGCAGAGCGAATCGCGAGCTATGCGTTGTGCAAAGTGGATGCGGATGGATACCTGGCTTCCGTCGCCGAAAAGCCAAGTGAATCGACGGCCGCGCACTTGGGCCCCGATGCGCTGGTCAGTATGAACGTGTGGCGCTTCGGGCCCGCTATTTTCGAGGCCTGCCGCCGCGCGCCGCTTTCTTCGCGGGGAGAGCAGGAATTGCCGGTGGCCGTGCAATACGGTATCAGCGCGCTGGGAATGCGCATGAAAGTAATTCGCTCGCAGGAAGGCGTGCTCGACCTTTCCTATCGCGGCGATGTGGCGAGCGTAGCCGAACGGCTTGACGCCATCGATCCCCAGCCGTAACCCATGATGACCGACGATCTTGCGGAGCGGATGACGCGCGCGGGAATGCGCAGCGCCGAGGCGGAGCGGAAGGCGCAGCACTTCGCGCGCGCGTCCGAACGGCTGCGCGGACTGCGCGGAACGGAATCGCGGGACGTGCGCCGGTGGTATGTGCCAGGACGCATCGAAGTACTTGGCAAACACACCGACTACGCAGGCGGGCGAAGCTTGCTATGTGCCGCCGAGCGCGGATTCTGCGTCGCCGCATCACCGCGCAATGACGCGGTGGTGCGAATCGCCGACGCTGCCGCAGACCTCGAGGCCGAGTTCCCTTTCGTTGCGGATTTGCCTTCAGGGTCGGGATGGTCTGCGTATCCCACGACGGTGGCACGCAGACTGGCGCGGAATTTTCCTGGCCCGCTCCGCGGCATGGACCTGGCGTTTGTGAGTGACCTGCCGCGCTCGGCGGGTATGAGCAGCTCGAGTGCGCTGATGATCGCCACATTCGTGGCACTCTTTGACATCAATTATCTCGAAGATCGCGACGAATTCGCCGCGAACATCCATGACCGAGAGGAACTCGCGGGCTATTTGGCTTGTATCGAGAACGGCCGGTCTTTCGGCACACTCGCCGGTGACTCGGGCGTAGGGACGTTTGGCGGTAGCGAAGATCACGTGGCGATTCTGTGCTGTCGCGCCGGGTTGCTGAGCCAATATGCGTTTGGCCCCATCCGGCTGGAGCGGCAGATCGCGCTTCCGGAGGCAATGACGTTTGTGGTTGGCGTGAGTGGGATCGCCGCCGAGAAGACGGGCGCGGCACGGGGCGCTTACAACCGCGCTTCCCGGGCAGCTTCGGTGATTCTGGAGCTTTGGTGTGCGGAGACGGGCCGGACCGATGCGACGCTCTTTGACGCGGTGGCCAGCGACCCGGACGCGATCGATCGCATGCGTCTCTGCCTGGGTAGCTCCGAAACCCGCGAATTCCGCTCGCAGGCTTTGCTCGACCGTTTCGCGCATTTTGTATTCGAGAACCAGATCATTCTTCCTTCCGCCGGCGACGCCCTAGCAAAAGGAGAGATGGGTAAGTTCTCGGGTTGGGTAGAGCAATCGCAAACGGCGGCCGAACAGCTCCTTGGCAATCAAATTCCGGAGACAATGGATATGGTGCGTTTAGCACGCAAGTTCGGAGCGATTGCCGCGTCGGCGTTTGGCGCTGGCTTCGGCGGGAGTGTCTGGGCGCTCACGCGGAGTTCCGATGCAGACACTTTTGCGGACGACTGGGCTTGGAGCTATCGTAAGCAGTTTCCAAACGCCGCGGGAGCGAGTGAGTTTTTTGCTACGAGACCTGGTCCAGCGATTCTGCGGCTATAAAGAAGATGAGCGATGGGCGCGATTTTCATTCGCCCATCGCCCGGAAATCAGTCAAAAATACAAAAGTTACTGGCCCGATGGCTTGTTGCGTGGGATGTCTTGATCGAGCTTCAAGGAAATATTCACATCGCCGCCGGCCTTCAGGGCAACGCTCTTTTGCCAGGCGGATTGTTTGTTTCCGCGATCAGCTTTGATTTCGTAGGTGCCAGGCGCCATCTTGGGGAACTCAAAGATGCCATCGAAATTCGTGATGCCGACGTGCTGTTTCGCGCTGTCGCCCGCGGGCCGGAGATAGACGTGGGCGTTCTCGACGGCTTTGCCGTTGAGTCCGGTGACCACGCCATGAATCGCTCCAGTCGTTGCCGGAGCGGGCTTCGTGGCTTGCGAGTATGATGGCGCGGCGATAATGAGAAGGCTGAACGCAATCGCCATCCACCCAATTTTGTAGCGCATGATGGTTAGCTCCTTCGTTAGGGAATGCCTTATTCTAGCAAAGATTGGCGGCATCGTTGTGCGGGCGAACTGAGCATTTCCTGCCCCACAACAGCGCCCTGGGGACGATGGGGCGTCTACCAATTGGACGCGCGGGAGCGGTATTGGGAAGCGCGGATCATCGAAGAATGATCGTCCGCCGAGGAGAAAATCTTTGTCGAGTTCTGGTGGGATGACGCGTCGCGATCTTCTGGCGCGGGGATTTTATGGAGTGGGCGCAGCGGCGTTACTGCCGGCCGGCGCCAGCTCGTTCTGGCGAACTCCGGCGCGTAGCAGCCAGAGCGAGGCGCACGCTGAAATTGATGATGCAGCGCTACACCTCGGAAATGAATTCATTCGCGGCGAATGGACGCTTACGGGTGGCGGCCTCATGCTCACGCGCGTGGCCGATCAACGCTCCGGGCAAGCGATCGCGGGGCCACGGCCGGCCTTCTGGCTCAGCTTCCGGCAAAGCGCGGCGATTCCCTCGGCACAGATGCAGATCGTGGGTGCGCCGCGCGTGGAGCGGCTTGCGGCCGACACAAAAGCTTCACGATATTCGGAGCGGTTGAGCGGCCAGCAAATCGTGGCCGAATTTCACGACGCGGGCGGGAAATTTGCGGCGACGTGGCGCGCAATTCTGCGCGACGGTTCGCACTATCTGCGGCAGGAAGTGACATTTCAAGCGTCGGCGACCGATTTGCCGATCGAGGAAGTTTGCCTGGTCGATCTGCCGCTCGAGAATGCGAATGTTTGCGGCACTGTGCGTGGTTCACCAATCGTTCAGGGATCTTGGTTTTGTGCTTTCGAACATCCGCTCAGCGTCAGCACGGAAGGTGGTGGGCGCGCGCGCGCCACATTGGCACGCCAACTGCCTTTGAAACAAGGGCAAGAGGTGACCTATTCCTCGGTCATTGGCGCGGCCGCGCCCGGGCAATTTCGCCGCAGCTTCCTGGAATACGTGGAACGCGAGCGCGCGCATCCCTACCGCACATTTCTGCACTACAACACCTGGTATGACTTTTCACCGTTCACTGAAGCGCAAGTGCTGGATGCGATCAGCGCCATCGGACAGGAATTACATGTGAAACGCGGCGTTACGCTCGATTCGTTCATGCTGGATGACGGCTGGGACGATCACAAGATCTGGGGATTTAACCCCGGCTTTCCGCATGGGTTTCGACCGGTGCAGGAAGCGACCGCGCGATACGATTCGGCGCCGGGTGTGTGGCTTTCGCCGTGGGGCGGTTACGACGAGGCGCGCAAAGAGCGGCTGGCGTATGCAAAGCAGGAGGTATTTGAGACGAATTCGCAGGGGCTGGCGCTTTCAGGGCCGGTCTATTACAAGCGGTTCCACGAAGTTTGCCTGGACATGATTCGCGATTTCGGCGTGAACCAATTCAAGATTGACGGCACAGGAAGCACGGCGCAAACAATCCCGGGAAGCCAGTTTGGAAGCGACTTTGAGGCGGCGATCGCATTGATCAGCGACATGCGCCTGGCAAAGCCCGATTTATATGTGAACCTGACCACGAGCACGTACCCTTCCCCTTTCTGGCTGCGCTATGCGGATTCCACGTGGCGCGGAGGAGAAGATAACGACTTTACGGGTGTGGGAACCTCGCGGCAGCAGTGGATGACTTATCGCGATGCGGCCACGTATGAAAATATCGTGGCACGAGGGCCGCTCTATCCACTGAATTCGCTGATGCTGCATGGGCTGATTTACGCGCGGCTGGCGGACAAACTGGACAG
>Ga0209420_1000306_pt1 | contig 27748 bp, 23 predicted proteins | sample BlaSpr_A8_OM1_O1_FD_187972 | JGI IMG/M metagenome (GOLD analysis project Ga0209420, IMG submission 187972) | Forest soil microbial communities from Thunder Bay, Ontario, Canada - Black Spruce, Ontario site 2_A8_OM1_O1 (SPAdes) (version 2) | ecosystem: Environmental > Terrestrial > Soil > Boreal...
CCGGCTCTTTATGAAGCCCGCGCATTTCGAGCTCGATGCGGATTTTTTTCGCGACGTTTTCGGCACGCCCCATTTCGGGGGTCATGGCGCCGCGCAGCATGGAGATTCCAGCACGTGAGCGTTCGCCCAGCCACGGGCAGTGCAGTTGGTGATGCTTGGCCGCCGACCCGAAATCCCACAATATAGGCTCGTCATTCTGCGGAAGCAACGTAAAGCGGTTCGCCTTGTCCTGCGCCCAGGTGCCGATATGGGTCGCGGTCAGGTAGCGGACATTATTCATGTCGAAGCACAAGAGAGAACCCATCTCCGACTTGTTCAAGAGATCCTTAGCGCGCGCCAGCCGCTCGCGGCGCAGACGATCGAAGTCAATCCGATTTTCCCAGTCGACCGCCATCGATCCGTATGTAGGCAGAGCCATAAGTTTCTCCTTGGAGCAGGTCAGAGGTTTCAGATTGCACAGGTTAAAATCCAATCATTGGGCTCAAGAAGGTTCTTACCGCTGCAATCTGACCTCTTACCTCTTACCTCTGACTTAGCTATCGTCCGCAGAGTGCGCGGGCGGCCTCAAACACCGTTTGCTCGGTCGGAACGGTTGCATCTTCCAAAGGCGGCGAAAATGGTATCGGGACGTGCATCGCGCCCATGCGTTTTACCGGTGCATCCAGATTGTAGAATGCGCCGGTGGCGATCACCGAGGCAAGTTCGGCGGTAACCCCATAGCGTTCGTAGCCTTCATCGAGAATGATTGCCCGGGACGTTTTCTTGGCCGATTCAATCAGCGTTTTCTCGTCGAGCGGCCACAAGGTACATGGATCGACGACTTCAGCGCTGATCCCAATTTCTTCGAGCATGGTTGCCGCGCCCAGCGCCACTTGCACCATACTGCTCGTGGCAACCAGAGTAATGTCTTCGCCGACGCGCTTGATGTCCGCCACTCCCAGGCTCACCGTATAGTCTTCCTCGGGCACTGGACCTTTGAGCTTGTACATCATCTTGTCTTCGAAGAAAACCACAGGGTTGTCGTCGCGAATCGCGGCTTTGAGCAACCCCTTTGCGTCATATGGCGTTGAAGGCAACACAACTTTCAAGCCGGGCACATGGCAATACCACGCGTGCAGCGATTGCGAATGCTGAGCAGCGGAGCGGCGAGTCGCCCCCATCGTCGTGCGCAGTACCATCGGAACTTTCCACATTCCGCCAGACATGTAATGGACTTTCGCCGCCTGATTGACCATCTGATCCATGGTCAGGGTGATGAAGTCGCCAAACATTATATCTACCACCGGACGCATCCCCGTCATGGCGGCCCCTACCGCTAACCCGGTAAAGCCCGCCTCCGAGATTGGCGTGTCAAGCACGCGATCTTTGCCGAATTCCTCGAGCAAGCCAGACAAGACCTTAAAAGGGGTGCCCGCCTCGGCCACGTCTTCGCCCATGATGCAGACCGTCTTATCGCGGCGCATCTCTTCCGCCAAAGCTTCGCGAACCGCATGCGCGAACGTGATTTCCCTCACCGCGACTTCAGGCATACACGTCCTCTCCCACTTCATCCACACTCGGATAGGGCGCCACCACGGCCAACTCCACGGCCTTCTTCATCTCCGCCTCAAGTTCCACCTCAACTCGGTCCAGCGCAGCCTGATCGGCGATTTTCTGTTCGACGAGCCACTTCCCAAAATTCGCTATGGGATCGCGTTCTGTCCTCCACATTTGCTCCTCTTGCTTGGAGCGATAATATTCGCGATTGATATCGCCGACGTGGTGCCCATGGTAGCGATAGGTATCGCATAACAGAAATGCCGGTCCGCCTCCGCTTCGGGCACGATCCACCAGGCGCTGCGCAACTTCGTTCACCGCGCGCACGTCCTGACCATCCACCTTCGCCGCTTCCAGTCCAAATGCTGTTGCCCGCGACAAAATATCTCCGGCCGTTGTTTCGGAGAAATGGGTGTACTCCGTATAAAGATTGTTCTCACAGACATAGATCACCGGAAGCTTGAAGAGTTGCGCCATGTTCATGACTTCGTAGAGCACACCCTGGCCCAGTGCGCCTTCGCCGAAGAAACATACAGCCACACGCGGGTTGCCTAGCCGCTGAGCGGAAAACGCGGCTCCCGTTGCGATGCCGGCGCTGCCGCAAACAATGGCGTTGGCTCCGAGGTTGCCGGTGGCCGGATCCGCAATATGCATGGAGCCACCTTTGCCTTTGCAATATCCGGCTTTCTTACCTAGAAGTTCGGCAAACATTTGATCCGGAGATGCGCCCTTCGCCAAACAATGTCCGTGACCACGGTGGGTGCTGGTCACGTAGTCCTCCCTCTCCAGCGCTTCACAGATGCCTACCGCGACGGCCTCTTCACCGATGTAAAGATGCGCCAGGCCCGGCATCAGTGCCCGCGTGTAGAGTTCATTGACCTGCGCCTCGAATTGGCGAATGGCCACCATCTGCCGGTACATCCGCAGCCACAACTCGATCTTTGCTGAAGCTTCAGTTGGCTGCACGGCGGTCCTCATTTCGTAACCCCTGACATACGCGCCAACACGTCGAATACCACGGCAAAGTCCGATTTCTCCCATCCCATCCCGCGAGCTGCTGTCAGAAACTCATTGCTGATCGCAGTAGTAGGAAGCGGCACGTTGAGTTTGCGCCCGAGTTCCATCGCCAGCAGCATGTCCTTCTGCATCATGTTGCAGTTGAACCAAGCTTCCTCGGGCTGTTGCAGAACGAAAGGGCCGCGATACACAATCATCGGGGAGGCGATCGCGCTGTGGATCATGACGTCGACCGCGACCTCGCGCGAAATTCCGCTTTTCTCCGCCAGCAAAATGCCCTCGCAGAAACACATCATCTGCACCGCCAACTGCAGATTCACTGCGATCTTCATCGACAGAGCCACGCCGTTGTCGCCCACGTGCGTGACCTTCGGGCCGATATCATAGAGCAGCGCTTTCAGATGGTCGAAGGTCTCTTTCCGCCCTCCAACCATCACTGAGAGCTTGCCCTGCTGCAAAGTGATCACGCTGCCCGAAACAGGGGCGTCGATCATGTCCGCGCCCTTTTCTCGCACCTTCGCGGCCAGAGCGCGACTCACGTCCGGACTCACGGTGCTCATATCGATGAGGAACTTGCCGGGGCTCATCCCGGCCAGAAGCCCATCCACCCCTTCGGTGACCGCCGCTAACGCCGCCGCATTGGTGACCATGGTGAAGGTCACGTCCGACTCGGCCGCTACTTTCGCGGGAGAACCGGCGAACTTCATTCCCTTGTCGATCAACCACTGCGCCTTGGAGCGTGTCCGGTTATATCCGGTCACGGTATGACCTTTTTCAAGCAGGCGCGCCACCATGTTGCCGCCCATCACACCAAGGCCTATAAATCCGAGTTTTGCCACAAGACTGCTCCTGAGAACCTATGCGTTCGGCCTGCGGTTCAAAGCCTTTTTACCTGGAGAGGAAGAGTCTGAAAGCACTTGCTGCAGATGTTCGCGCATGGCCGCGCGGGCCGCTTCCGGGTCGCGCTGTTGGACCGCTGTCAAGATTCGTTTGTGATGGTACTGGCCGCGCTCAGGCCCTCCTTCCACGTCAAAAATGCGGCTTCGCTGCTCACGCAGCAGTCCCACAATCGAGTCCAGCAACGAAAGAATGAGGGGATTTCCCGCTGCCTCCGCCAGCGCCAGATGAAAATCCAGGTCGGCTTCAATGTAGGCTTCGCGATCGTGCAAATTACGCTCCATGATGGCAACCGTCTCCTTCATGGTCCCAAGTAGCTGCCCGTCAATCCGTGAAGCCGCCAAGCCAGCAATTTCCGGTTCGAGAACCAGTCGCAACTCGGCCAAATGCGCAGACCCTTCCTGCTGGCTAATCCGGATCATTAAGTCGAGCGATTGGCGGATCGCCTGTGAAGTGCCGTTGGTGACGAATGTGCCTCGTCCCGAGAAAGCTTCGACCAGCCCCTTCTCCGTCAGTGTCTTCACTGCTTCACGAACCGCGGTGCGGCTTACTCCAAAGCTCTGGGCCAAGTCCCGCTCCGCGGGCAACTGGTCGCCGGGTTTAAGTTGGCCGCTGAGAATCGATTCCTCGACTTGCTCCACGATCTGCTCGTAGAGCCGGGACGTCTTCACCGCGCGGTAGAGGGGCTTGACAGATACGGAATCGATGCTTTCGTCTGACATTTGGACCTTAAGCCAACAACTGGTCTAACCACTATACCATGAACCACCGCAGCAACCGCCGCGTCCTATTCCATGGAAACCGTCTTAATATTCATGAATTCGCGAATCCCGATGTCCGCCAATTCACGTCCGTGCCCCGAATACTTGACCCCTCCAAATGGCAGACGCGGATCGGACGCCACCATCTTGTTCACGAAGACCATACCAGCCTGCAGATCATTTACAAATCGCTCGGTTTCCGCCGCGTCATTCGTCCAGGCGCTGGCACCGAGGCCGAACCGCACATCGTTCGCCAACGCGATCGCTTCATCGATACTCTTGACTCGGAATATCGAGGCCACCGGCCCAAAGAGTTCTTCACTGTAGGCGGGCGAACCTTTTGGTATATCGGCCAGCACGGTGGGGGCGTAGTAGAAGCCCGGGCGGGGCAAAGGTTGGCCACCAGCCAGCAGGCGTGCGCCAGCGGCGATTGACTTCTTTACGTCGGCATCGAGTGTCGTAACTGCATCCGCACTGGCGAGAGGCCCGAGCTGTGTGCTCTCATCGAACGGATCGCCGACGCGGAGTTCCTGCATCCGCTTAACAAACTTCTGCTCAAACTCAGACGCGATCTTCTCGGCGACGATAAAGCGCTTGGCCGCAATACAGGACTGACCGTTGTTCTGGATTCGAGCATCCACCGCCGTCGCTACCGCCGCTTCAAGATCGGCGCTCGGCATCACGATAAAAGGATCGCTGCCGCCGAGTTCCAGTACCACCTTCTTGATGCGTTTAGCGGCGGATATTCCTACCTGAATGCCCGCCTGCTCACTACCGGTAAGCGTTGCCGCGACTACCCGAGGATCATTCAGAATGCCATCGACCGGCCCAGACCCAATCAGAAGAGTCTGAAAAATGCCCTCGGCGAATCCGGCGCTGAGAATCATTTCTTCGATTTTGAGTGCACACTGCGGGACGTTCGACGCATGCTTCAACAGTCCGACATTCCCGGCCATCAGTGCCGGCGCGACAAACCGCATCACTTGCCAGAAAGGAAAATTCCAAGGCATGACCGCAAGGATGGGGCCACTCGGCAGATACCGAACGAAGCTGCGCCTTGCCCCGGTCTCGATGACTTCATCGGCGAGAAATTTACCCGCGTTCTGGGCGTAGTAGCGGCACCCGCTGGCGCATTTCATCGCTTCGGCAACGGCTGCCTTCAGCGGCTTGCCCATCTCCAGAGTCATCAAGTGGGCGCAATCGTCCTTCTCTTTTTCCAGAATCTCAGCCAGCCGCATCATTTTTTCAGAGCGCTCTGGAAACGAAGTGTGACGGTACGTTTTAAAGGCATCGGACGCCAATTGCAGTTTCGCCTCGATCTGCGCCGCAGTGAGAGGTTCGAAAGTTCTAAGGACTTCGCCAGTGGCTGGATTCGTAGTGGCGATGGCCATGTTTTAGCTCCCCGTGTGGCTTTGCAACTGCGCGGATCGGAAAAGCAGGGAATGCACGAACGAAAGACTCAACGACGAGTACCTGTCTTGTGGTCGGACCATAATACTACTTGACGGGTGGGCCGCGTCAAGGCTATACCTTCAAGTCGCCGATCTTTTTCGGTTTCTGTTCCTTGATAGCAGCGGTCACTGTCGACCGTGATCGGGGCAATTTCACCCGATTTGAAACTGACATTGCCTGAACCAATGTCTGAAGCAACTTGGAGGTCGTCATGCATTCTACGTCGAATCGCATCCGTATCCTGGGCTTGGTTTCGCTCGCACTCGCGCTCTGTCTGCCGCTCCCTGCGCAAACGACCACCGGACAGATTCTCGGCAGTGTGACCGATCCTACCGGCGCGGGCATCGCGGGAGCCGCAGTCCTCGTGACTGATACCCAGCACGGGACTACTCGCGCTGCCACGACTGGTCCTTCGGGAGACTTCGCTGTGCCAGAGCTCGAGCCTGGCACCTATAAGATCAGGGCCGAAGCCAAGGGGTTCAGAACAGTTGAGCGCCCCAACATCGTGATCGAAGTCGCACAAGACCTCCGCGTCGACATGTCGCTCCCTACAGGCTCGGTCAACGAAACGGTTGTGGTGACTGACGAAATACCTCTGGTCGATAGCGTCTCTTCAACTCTCGGCGGCATCCTGAGCAACGCAGAGATTAACGATCTGCCGTTGAACGGCCGCAATTATGAGAACCTGCTGCAGCTACGTCCCGGCGTCATGCGTTATCCCGGCGGCGGATTCTCCACGACAAGCACGAACGGGCTGCGCGCGGAGGATAACGCCTACTTTATAGAAGGCTTGTTCAACAGCGAACCGTACTCCGGGCAAGCCGTCATCAACGGCGCCGGTATTGCCGGCGATTCGGCAACGATCCTACCGATCGACTCCATTCAAGAGTTTAACGTGGAAGAACTCCCGCCCGCTGAGTTCGGTTGGAAGCCGGGAGCGGTGGTCAACGTCGCTCTCAAATCCGGCGCGAACAGCGTGCATGGAACCGCGTTTGCGTTCGGCCGCGACGGCGACGTGTTCGACGCACGAAATTACTTCAATACCCCACCGAGCTCAAAGCTCCAAAGAACCCTGGAACAATATGGCGGCAGTGTGGGCGGATCGATCGTCAAGGACAAGGCCTTTTTCTTTGGTGCTTATGAAGGGCAGATCTACGATGTAGGAAACTCGTATGGCGGCGTCACCAGTCCATCCATGGTCGCGATGCCGGCCAATGGCACTTGCGTATTCCTGGCGACCGGCGACTGCGCCGACAGCATTCCCAATGTGATCGCCGACCTTAACGCCGGAGGCATCGCGGTGAGTCCAGCCAGCTTGAATATCGCTGGCTGCGCACTCAACGGAAGTGCCATCTCTTGCAGCGGAACCGGCTTTCCCACCAACAATAATCCCAACATCAATATTCAGAACGGATTTCCCAACGACGTAACTGTCCACAACGCGATCGGCAAAGTCGACTTCAACCTGACCCGAAATCAGCATCTCAGCGGAATGTATTTCTTCGGCAACAATACAGGAACCGTCGAGGACTTTTCCGAATTGCAGTCGAGATGGCGGTCGGATATTCACACCCGCGCCCAGGTGGTGGGAGGAAGCTGGACCTGGACACCGAATCCACGCTGGGTCAACGAAGCGCGCGTCGGATATAACCGACTGTACCAGCCCACGCTGCCGGGCGATCTCAACACGCCCGCTTCGAGCTACGGATTGGATACCGGTGTTACCGGGCCATTTACGGGAGGCCTGCCGCGCATCGGCTTTGGTGGCTACTTTACGACCCTGGGCGGCTTCAAGTGGCCAAAGTTTCAGGGACCAGATTCCATTACCCAATTCATCGACCATTTGTCGTACATCGCTGGCAAGCATTCCCTCAAGTTTGGAGGCGAGCTGCACTACAACGATGTAACCAATGCCGCGTACGGCAATGCGCGGGGCAGCGTTAACTTTCTCGGCGGCGTGTTGAGTGCCGGCCCACCTCCCAACAATGCTCCTCCGGCTTCGAGCCCACTCGAAGACTTCTTTGCCGGCTTGCCCTTTAAGTCAACCCTCGAAGTAGGAAATCCGACACTGCATCTGCACAATTGGGCTTATAGCGGGTTTCTCCAGGATGACTGGCGAGCCACCAAGAATCTGACGCTAAACGTTGGCCTGCGCTATGAGTTCAGCTCCGTCTTGCAAGAAGAGCGCAACCTGCTCGGCAACTTCGATCCGAACTTCGGCTTGGTGCAGGTCAAAACCGGCTCCAATGCGATTCCCAGCCTGTATAACCCTGATCACAAGAACTTCGCGCCGCGCCTCGGATTTGCCTGGGATACAAACGGCAAAGGAACAACGGTTCTCCGTGGCGGCGTTGGTCTGATCTACGAAACCGTGAACTGGCAGTCGTTCATCGCCTTCAACAACGCCTTTGGCCCCGGCAGTGTTCCCACGGGAGGTCTCTACGCAGGCGCCCCCATCGATCCCGGTGGCACCATCCAAACGGGAAATGTCCTCACCAAGAATTTCTTGAATAACCCCCCGTTCACTGTGACCTGGGACAATACACCGGTTTTCAATACCTCGCTCGATTGCACTCCGCCAAATGCGTGTCCCGTCATGAGTGTGGACCGCAATCTCACCACGCCGTACGTCTGGAACTGGACCTTCAGCGTGCAGCACGCTTTTACTCCGAACCTTACCTTGGAGTTGGCCTATGTGGGAAACCACGGGGACAATTTAACCGGCATTCGCGACATCAATCAGCCGCTGGTAGGATCGGGCTGGCTGGGCGCCCCGCTTGCGGCGTGTCTGGGCAGCGCGGGCAGCGGTTACAACAACTGTGCAGCGGACACGAATGCCGAGACGGCGGCCGAGCCATTCGTGACCACGTTCCCTTTCCTGAGCAACATCTTCCAAATGGGCAACGTCTACCGCTCGAATTACAACGGACTGCAAGCCACCCTAAACTCGCGCAACTATCACGGGCTGTCCATGGTCGCCGGCTACACCTGGTCGCATGCCCTCGATGATGTGGGCGCGAACTGGGATTTCGGTTACGGATCGGGACTGCCACAGAACGCATACAACCCGGGCGCCGAATATGCCAACAGCGATTTCGATGTTCGCCAACGCTTCACGCTTTCGCTCACCTACGCTATCCCCGGCAAGAAGGGCTACGCCCAGGCACTCGAAGGTTGGGAGCTCAACTCGATCATCACTTTGCAAAGTCCGCAACACTGGGGTGCGATGGATGAAGGAACCGATGCTGCGGGTATAGGAGCGTTGCCAGTCAGTCCCCCGGCGAACAGTCCCATTCGGTGGGATTTCTTTGGAAACACCAATGACTTCAAGTCGGGGCCAAACGGCACTCCAAAGTACACTGCAGCAACCGGCTTGCCCGCACCCTGCACGGCGAAAGCCCTAGAGGTGGATGGGGGATCTCCCGGTGCAGCAACCGCTGCCGTCAACCTGTTTGGCTGTTATGCCAAAGGCAATTCCGTGATGATTCCGCCAGCTCTCGGAACCTTCGGAACCATGGGACGCAACATTTTCCCCGATTCCGGTTTCCGCAACTTCGATTTCTCGGTCGCGAAGAACTGGCACCTCGGCGAGCATTTCCACGCCCAGTTCCGGGCGGAGTTCTTCAACATTCTCAACCATCCCAACTTCGCCAATCCTTACGGCGGGCAGAATGGTTTCGGTTTCAATGATCCGTCGGCGCCGGGCTTCGGCTGCGGCTGTGCCACTCCCGATATAGCGGCCGCCAACCCGGCTGTAGGTTCGGGCGGACCACGTTCAGTGCAACTAGGCCTGAAGCTTGCTTTTTGAACCTGAGGCCTTCGCCAAAACCGGGTTCGGAATTTCCCCGTTCCGGCCCCCATCTTCAAGTTCGACTGTATTTTGACCGGAAAGGAATCATCTCGTGTTGACACCGTTGGAACATCATCATCCACAGTCCGTATCAACCACATCGTTTGCAACTTCCTTGGGAGCATTGCTGACTCTAACTGTTGCGGTCTGCATAGCTGGCTTTGCCCAGCAGCACGCCGAGCGCACCATCGACGATATCAGAACAGAAGCGATCCACCGCGCCGAAGTAGGACAGTACCCGCTCATCGGACTCGATCCCGGCGACGTGAAGGAGGCATTCAACTCCATCCACACGCGCGATAAAGACGAGTGGGCCGCAGCCTTCATGGGAGTGGCCGACCGCTACATGAACGAAGCCAAGTCGATCGAGAAAACCGATCCCACCAAAGCGAACGCAGATTACATTCGCGCCTGGCGACTTTATTCCTTCGGACGGTGGCCGATTCCCGCTTCGCCCGGCAAGCAGCGCTCCTACGAAAAAGCTCTCGAAGCTTTCCGGGCTCACGCAAAATTCTGGGATCCTCCCATGGAGATCGTCAGAATTCCGTTTGAAGGAAAGGAGATCATCGGCTACCTGCGCCTGCCGAAAAATGCCAGCGGTCCTGTGCCGCTCGTGCTGGCCGTGAATGGACTCGACAGCCGCAAGGAGGATCTGGCAGAGAGCTTCAGCGCGATTCTGTCCTTTGGTGTCGGCTATGTCGCAGTGGACGGTCCCGGTACCGGTCAGAATCCGATCAAGGTGAGTGAAAATGCGGATCGTATGTTGTCGCGGGTGCTCGATTATATTGCTACCCGGCCTGAGATCGACAAAACTCGAGTCGCGATGCATGGCGTTAGTTGGGGCGCATATTGGGCGACGAAAATGGCCATTGTCGAGCGCGCCAGACTCAAGGGAGCCAGCGCACAGTCACCGCCGACCGATAAGTTCTTCCAGAAAGATTTCCTGATGGATTCCTTGATCGGCAATCGCGAATATCTCTTCGATCAGGTTCCCGCACTGATGGCAATCTTTGACAACGTGCACACTGTCGACGAATTAGCGGCGGCGTTAGAGAAAATATCACTCGTCAAGCAAGGCCTGCTCGGCAAGCCAATGTCGCCGATGCTCATTTTGGCCGGAGTGAAAGACACGCAGGTACCCATCTCCGACATCTACCTGCTTCTCAACCAGGGAGACGTGCCGAAGACGGCCTGGGTCAATCCTCAGGGCGGTCATCTGGGACGACAGGTTGGAGTGTGGCCTGATCCGAGAATTTTTAAAGAAGTGATCATCCCGTGGCTTGTGCACACACTGCAAACAGAGCCGGGTCGCGAGCAAATCAATTCCCGATGATGATAACGACGAGCCCATCTGGCGGGCAGACGAATTCTGCACGTGATTTGCCTGAGCTCCGATCTGCGTCAGGACCCAGAAAAACTCCTCTCTACAAGGTGCTCTGGGTGCAAGTGCTGGTCGCCATGGCGTTCGCCATTGTGCTCGGTTACCTGAACCCGGCGCGCGCCGTCGCCATGAAGCCCTTAGGCGACGCCTTCATCCGGGCAATTTCCATGATTATCACCCTGATAATTTTCTGCACAGTCGTGACGGGAATCGCCGGCATGGAAAGCCTGAAGAAGGTCGGACGCATCGGCGGCATGGCGCTCTTATACTTCGAAGTCGTCTCGACAATCGCGCTCGTCATCGGGCTACTGGTTGCCACAATCGTGCAGCCGGGCCGTGGCTTCAATGTGAATACCGCTGCGCTAGACGCCAGATCTGTGGCCGATTACGCCGGACAGGCCAAAGCTCAGAGCGTCCCTGATTTCCTGATTCACATCATCCCCACAACCGTGATCGACGCCTTCGCCAAGGGAGACATTCTCGAAGTGGTTTTCGTGGCCCTGCTTTTCGGTTTCGCACTCTCAAGTCTTGGGGCTCGTGCGAAGCCTCTCGTCGACATCGTCGACTCCATGACTTCCGTCGTATTCGGTGTGACCAATATTCTGATGAAGTTCGCGCCGGTAGGAGCGTTTGGAGCCATGGCCTACACGGTCGGCAAGTTCGGCCTGGCATCGCTCGGTCCGCTTGCCAAATTGATTGGAACCTTCTGGCTCACCTCGGCGTCGTTTGTCATTATTGTTCTCGGTCTCATAGCCTGGGCCGCGAGCTTCAGCATCTTTCGTTTCCTGGCCTATATAAAGGAAGAGATCCTGCTGGTCCTGGCGGTCAGTTCGTCGGAAATCGCGATCCCGACTCTGATGAACAAACTGGAGAAGTTGGGCTGCTCCAAGTCCCTGGTTGGACTAGTGGTAACGACCGGCTTCACGTTTAACACCGATGGCTCTAGTCTTTATATGACTATGGCCGCGCTCTTTGTGGCGCAGGCGACCAACACACATCTAACGTTGACCCAACAACTGACTATCCTCGCCGTAGCGGTTCTCACTAGCAAGGGTGCCAGCGGTGTTCAGGGTGCATCGTTTATTGCTTTGGTGGCTACGCTCTCTGTCATCCCCAGTATTCCGGTTGCAGGCATGGCATTGATACTCGGCATTGACCGCTTTTTGAGTATGTTCAGAGCCGTGGTTAACATGATTGGAAATGGCGTTGCGACTTTGGTGCTCGCCCGCTGGGAGGGTGAATTGTCAAGCGAAACGCTCAAACAGCATTTAGCCATGACCTCTTAGGTCACCTCCTGACCGAAGCTACTTCCCCCACAACCAACACTTCAAATTGGCCCGCCTCCGCCGCGGACAAGAAAAGTTGGTGCGTTATAGGATCCAGCGCCATCGTTTTCGCCTTAGGCAAGGTTTTCACATTTTCGACAACGGAGTACTTGTCCGGACCATCCTGGTGAATCACAGTGATCGTTCCTTCGCCATTGGAATTGAAGATAAGGTGGGAGGCCGGATCGAAAGCAGTAGCATCCACGTGGTCGCCGATGGGAAGGGTTGCGATCACTTGTCCTGTGTCCGCATTCACGACAGCCATGCGTTTGTTTCGGCAACCGATGAATAAACGTCGATTCGGACGGTCCATCGCGACGCTGGAAGGTGAAGCGCAAGGCGCGGTTGGCCAGCGCTGCTCGACTTTCAAAGAACGAGCATTAATCTTCAGTACTATGCTCGCATCCTCAAGATTGTTATAGATGAAGCCGGAGCCGTCGGCCACAGCATATTCAGGACCGCCCCCGAGATCCACAGTTCCAGCGGCTTTGCCGGTTGCGGCCTCAATCGCAGAGGCACTATTGCTGTCACCATTGAAAGCAAAGACTCTCGAAGTCGCCGGGTCGTAAATGATTGCATCGGGCTTCCTGCCAACCGGTACTTCCGCAATTGTCTTCAGAGTTTTCAAATCGAAGATCGTAACCGTCGAAGACTGCCCGTTACTCACGAATCCCCGCCCCAGTTCTGGAGCGATGGCGATGCCATGGACGCCGGGAGTGTTCTCGACCTTGCCGACGATTTCGCCCGAATCGACATCGAGCACTTCGACTTGGGTTCCGTGGGACACGTATAACCGGCGTCCGCCTTCATCGACGACGAGATAATCCCAACTACCCTTGCCGGGAATCGGAATCTTTCGGGTGATCTGATAATTCACGGCAGCGGCCGACGCAACGAGGCACACGAATAAAGAAATAGCTGCTCGCTTCAAATGCTCCTCCTGAAATGAAATGCTAGTGGCAAGAGCCGGTGCCCGAATCGTGAAAATTCTTTCCTGCTTCTGGCACGAACTCCCAGTCATAACTCGACGCATGCAGCGTGAGCTTCAGCACACCGAATGTATCGGCTTGATGCGCTTCACTATTGGCCCTCAACGTCCCGAATGTCCGATGTGAGTTTTTCCCACCCGTACCGACCACAAATTCGCGAATGCCGCGTTTCTGGTCCGCCTTACCGTCCGGGTCCTGCGGGGCAAAGCGCTCGTAGTCGTGATCGTGACCGTTGATCACAACATCCGCGTTAGCAGCGTAGAGCGTCAGCCAAAGGGGCCTCATCTCGGAGTCATTACCATGGGCGGCTCCGGAACTGAAGAGTGGCTTGTGAAAATAGGCGAGCGTACATTTTGTGGAATGCTGCGCGAGATCCTGCCGCAGCCACTTTCCCTCCGGGGAACTGGCACCGCATCCTCCCACGTGCTCGCACTCGCTGTTCAGAGCGACGATATGCCAGGCGCCCAAATCGTAGCCGTAATATCCCTTCTTAGGGTCACCGGCGGCAGCGCCGAAATAGCGGGCGTACCCCGATGCACCGTCGTTGTGATATTCGTGATTTCCTGGCACTGGCCGCGTGCGATTTTTAAAGCGGCCCCACGTGGGGTCATAACATTTCGCGAACTGCTCGTCGGAACCGTCGGGGTACGCCAAATCTCCTACTGCAACAACCGTGCCCGCAATCTGCTCGATCAGCTTGGCGGTTGCCTCCGCACCGGCAAGGTCATCGCAGCTGGAGATGTCACCCGCTCCCACTAATACCGGGTCGGGGGTCTTCACCTCGGCAGTCTTGTCTCCGGATCTCGTACCTAGTTTGTTCTGGGCGCCGAAAGCACTGGCTATCGCGCTCAACGCCAGAACAAGAATCACCACGGCTTCGCACCACCTATTCATTCTGCCGACCTCCGACAAGTAGTTCATGCACATCCTATGCAGCACACCTTGAGGTTCCCTGAATGCAGATACGGAAAGACTGCGCGACTCCCGTCAAAAGGATCGAATGAAAAGGCTTCAGGTTCATTTGAAAAAGAATCGACCGGACAGCAGACGCTGTTCCTCAGTTTTCTCTTCGCGGCTCCCAGCGCAGGCCGAAGGAATAGGTCGGCCTGTAGTATTCGCGCTGAGTCACATACCACGGGCTGCCGTTGTAGAAACCGAAGACCTGGTCGGTGAGGTTCAGGCCCTGCCAGAGCACGGTGAAGCCCTTCGCGACGCGATAGCTGGCCTGCGCATCGACTTGCAGGTGGGCGTAGAGGTAGTTGTCTCCCACCGGTCCCTTTGGACCAAGGTTCGCGGGATCTTCGCAACCTCCGCCTGCGGCCGCTGCCGCGGTGCACTGCTCCCACTGATATTGATAGATACTAGCGCTGTTGTAAGTGGCTCCGAGACGGGCCGAGAATCGGCCCCTGTCGTAGCTAGGACTGAGATTCCACATCGTCGGCGTCTGCCGTTGCAGTGCCGGACTGTCGGTTCGAAGTGGCAGTGTGCCGGCGCTCGAACCAGTCTTGCTGAAGTTTGCGATGATGCCGAAACCACTCAAAGGGCCGGGCAGGAATGCGAGGCGCTGGGTGTAGGCGAACTCTACGCCATAAAGCTTTGCGTTGACCCCGTTCGCGATGTAATCAAATATGTCACCCGCGTACTGGGGGTATTGCGTTCCCTGGTAGTTGGGGTCAGCAAGATAGTAAATGGGCTGGCTCAACTGTTTGTAGAAGAAGCCGCCCTGGAGCAGGCCGTACGGCTTCAGGTAATACTCGTAGAGAACATCGTAGTCGTTGGCGTGCTCCGGCTTCAGGTTCGGGTTTCCGACGGCAAGGCTAAGCGGGTTGCTACTGTTATCCAGCGTCACATACGGCACCATGTCGTAGGGGTTGGGACGGGATATTGCGCGTGCATAGACGGCGCGAATATCGGAATCCGGAGTAATTGCGTAGCGCAACTGAACACTCGGCAAGGGATCCCAATACCATGAGCTCGCCGGTTGCGGCACAACAGTTTCGGCAGTCTGGGTGGCATTTTGGGTTATCGAGAAGCCAAGGATATCTAACTGCGTGGCTTCAACGCGCAAACCAGCCTGCAGGCGAAGTTTTCCGAACTCGATTGTGTTCATGGCATAGGCGGCCGAAACACGTTCGGTCAAATCGAAGTTGCTTAAATCGGAGCCGAAGATTGTAGAGGGCTCATCCAGCGAAAGGACTCCATTGTTAATAAGGTTGTTAAGGTCGCCGGCGATCTTGTTATAGCTGGTGACCGGTCCGTACGGGTAGGCTTTGAAGTAGTAGTTGGGGTTGGTGAACCCGCTCAGGAACTGCGGCATGAGTGCCGTAGACGGGTTTGGCAGGAAGGCCTGATCATAGGTGGGTGAATATGCGTCCTGCCCTTTGTGCGCATTGCGCATCTTGAAGCCAAACTCAAATGTGGAGAAGTGGGAACCTAGGTGGTAGTTCCTCGCCATCGACAGAGCGCCTTGCAAATTTACCTGCGAAGTTATCCCCTGCGTGCCGTCGAACTCGGTCAACTGATACTGGCTAGGATCAAAGGTGGGCGAACCGGGAGCGAGGCAGGCGGAATTGAATTGGGGCAGGTGAAAATTGTTGGTGGCGGCTTGATCGTAATTACAGACGAAAGAGCTGTTGGGGTTGAAAGTGAATGTCGCCCCGGGATTGCCTGCCGCGCCCAACTCGCGTGAACGCGATGCCGAAAGCTCCCAGCTCAACCATGAATTGCTGAAGACATGCTTGCCGCCAATCGCCAGACTAGCGGCTCCGTAATCAGGCACGCGACTGGAAGTTGAGAACTGAGGCGCGCCTCCGTCATTCAACGTATAAACCCACTTGTTTCCGTAATCTTTGAAATCGGAATCGAAGTAGTGAAGGTACAGTCCTGAGCCTTCGGCGAGCTTGTAATCAAGCGAACCGCCAAAGCCATAGCGTTTTCGTTGGTATCTATACTCCCGGATGTCCATGCTGTCGTAGTAGGGAGTGGCAAAGTTTGCGTCCGGTTGCGGCTCGATGTCGTCAATTCCGCGGCCGTTATAGTCATAGCTTCCGGAAAACAGCGCGCCAAAGTTCTTCTTATGTCCAAAGCGCTTCCCCACGGTGCCCATGACCAAGCCGATGTAACGGGTGTTCACGATGGGAGTGAATCCGCCGATTCCCTCCAATTTCAGGGTCGGTATATCGCCGGCTTTCTTGGTCACAAGGTTTACCGTCCCGCCGATGGCATCGGCGTCCTGATTGGCGGCCAGGGTCTTGTTCACTTCGACCGACTCGACGATGTCCGAAGGAATGGTGTCCAGTTTGAACTGGCGCACGTTATCTTCGGGCGCTGGAAGCTCGACTCCATCGACTGTCGTGCTGTTAAGCCGAGGCTCTGTGCCGCGGATCTGCACGTACTTGCCCTCACCTTCATCGCGCTCCAGGCTTACGCCCGGCATCCGGCCTACGACATCGGCGATGTTTTCATTAGGAAGGCTCTGGATAACGCCTTCCGACATCACATCAAGAATATTGTCGGAGGTGCGCTGAACGTTGATGTCTTCGGCTACGCCGAGCGCGTCAGACACAACTGTGACTTGTTCCCCTTTCGCCGCGACCTTCAGCACTGCATCCACGCGAGCAGCTTGGCCGGCAGCCACCTTCACGTCTGCGGTGTAGGGGAGAAAACCAACATAAGAAATTGTAACTTTGTAATCGCCTGGGGCGAGGTTGATAACCGTGAACTCGCCCACCTGGTCAGTCGCCACAGAAATATTGCCCGGTTCGACCAGTACCTTCGCGCCAGGCAGGAGCGCCCCGGCGGTATCGGCTGCATGACCGACGAGGTTGCCCTTCCCCGTCTGCGTGAAGGCCGATTGTGCCAATACCGCGCACAAAGCCAATACTGCCGGCGTTCTAGAGAGGAAAGAGAAAGTCCAGTATGATTGCTTTGGCTTCATGATCCCAGCTCCTTTAAAGGCGTCGCCTAATCAAGATCGGAAGAGCCACATTTCCCCGAGATACGCAACTCAGCGGGAGCTGTACTCAGTTAATGCGGTCGATTCAGGCGAGAGGCGATGCTAGGTTGAGGGTGTGAAGCCCTTATTAAAGGACCGTAAATTTTTTTTCAGATTCAATTCGCGCGGCTCATTTGCGATTTACGCTTATGCCAGTTCTCCCGAAACCTCTGAGTCGGACAGATCTTCGATGAAACTGCTCCTGATAGAAGATGAACGCCGAATGTTGGAATTGCTCAACCAAGGATTGAGCGAAGAGGGACACACCGTTTCGTGCGCCGCTGACGGCTATGAAGGACTGCAGGAGCTGCGGGATCACAGTTTCGATGTTGTGATTCTCGATGTGATGATGCCGAAGATAAACGGATTTGAGCTGGCCAAGCGCATGCGACTGGAGAACAATTTCACGCCTATATTGATGCTCTCGGCCAGAGATTCCGTTCCTGACGTCGTCCACGGCCTGGACCTCGGCGCCGATGACTATATGACCAAACCGTTCTCCTTCGACGAATTGCTTCTGCGTCTGCGCGCCGTGCATCGAGCTACCGTTCCGCGGAAAACTCAACTCCAGGTCGGGGATCTAGTGTTGAATGTCTCTACTCGCGAGGTTAGCCGTGACCGGATGCGCATCAGCCTGACACGCACCGAATACCAGTTATTGGAACGGCTCATGCTCCATGCCCCGGAAGTCGTTCAGCGAGAGATGCTTATTGCATCGTTCGGGCGAGAAATGGGAAGCAACTCCTTGGACGCTTTTGTGCGGCTGTTGCGGAATAAAATCGATTGCGATGATCGCCGGAAGCTGATTCATACCGTGCGCGGAGTTGGCTATGTTATTAGTTCGGATTGGGAATCGTGAAAAAGCTCTCCATCGGCTCTAGGCTCACTCTTTGGTATCTGGTGATCTTTGCCGCCGCGCAGCTCTTGTTTGGGGTGGCGATGTGGATTGCCCTGCAACAGGAACTTTATAGCGCCGCCGACCATGCATTGGAAGCCCAGGTCGAAGACCTTACTAATTTTCTGAAATCGCAGAAGAAAAAGAATATGACCGTAACCAAGCTCCGGGAAGAGGCCTCCGAAGCTTACGATCTGGAGCACTCCGGCGACTTTTTGCAAGTTTACGACCAAGATGGAAACTGGATCTTCCGCGCCCCTTCGCTGGAGAAAAACCAAATCGTGCCGGCAGCAGCCGTAGCCATCAAAGGCCGGTCGTTTCAGAACGTGCTGCTGGCAAACAGACCATTTCGTTTTATTACACAAAGGATCGGGGTGAATGGCCGCTTCTACACGGTGCAAACGGGCGTTCCCGCCGATCAGATCGTTGCTACGCTGTCTTTGTTCCGGTGGTATCTCGTGATGTTTGCCCCGCTCCTGCTGCTTGCCGCCGCCTCCGGAGGGTACTGGCTTAGCCGCAAAGCTTTATCACCCGTCGATGCCCTTACTCGAACTGCGCGCAGCATCAGCGGGAATAATTTAGGCGAACGACTGGAGAAGCTTTCCACCGGCGATGAACTCCAACGGTTGTCAGACACATTGAACGAAATGCTGGCGCGCATTGAAAGCTCTTTTCTCCGTGTAACCCAGTTCACCGCGGATGCTTCGCACGAGCTGCGAACACCGATCTCTCTCATTCGCACGGAAGCTGAAATCGCCCTGCGGAAGTCGAGGGGAGATGCCGAATATCGCGATGCCTTACGGCACATTCTTCTGGAGGCGGAACGAACGTCGTCTCTGGTTGAAGAATTGTTGTCGCTCGCGCGTGCTGACTCCGGTCGCGAGAGCTTGCACCTGACTTTGGTCGACCTGCGTTCGGCAATCACAGACATCGCGAATGAATGGCGCCCCCTGATAGAGGCCCGTAATCTGCAGTTCACGCAGTACTCTGCGGATTGCGAGTTTCCAGTATTGGCCGACCACAGAGCCCTGCAACGATTGCTGGCTATCCTGCTCGACAATGCCGTCAAGTACACGCCGCCGCCCGGTGTAGTGGAACTCGGATTGGAAGTGCAGGGCGATAAGGCTGTGATTAGCGTGCGTGATTCGGGAATCGGAATCGCGGAGCCGGATCAAACCAAGATCTTCGAACGCTTTTATCGTGTAGACAAGGCAAGAAGCCGCGAACTTGGCGGAGCCGGTATCGGCCTGGCTATTGCCGATTGGATTGTGCAGCAGCATCGCGGCTCGATCGCCGTTCAAAGCTCAATCGGCAGGGGATCTTCTTTCCTGATCGAGTTTCAGTTGCAACCAGCATCCGCAGTTTTAGATCTATCACAGCCACGGGCGTTCACTGACTACGCTGACAATTCTCCGGAAATGCCTCGCGGCTGATCAGTGGATCGGTTTTTCATGCGAGTCTTGATCATTGAAGACGAGGTCCGACTTGCCGCAAACATCGCAACAGCCCTAAGACAAGGTGCTGGACTGGCAGTCGATTGTGCTCACGATGGAAGCGAGGGTGCCGCGCTTGCGGAATTTGAGCACTATGATCTACTGCTGCTCGACTTGATGCTGCCGAGCCTCGATGGCCTGAGTATCGTGCGTCGTACTCGCGCCCGCGGCGATCGCACGCCCATCCTCGTGTTGACAGCTCAGGATGAACGGAGTCATGTAGTTACGCTTCTGAATGCGGGCGCCGATGACTACCTGACCAAACCGTTCGATCTTGGCGAGTTGATCGCGCGGGTAAAGGCGCTGATCCGCCGAGGGAAGGGTGCCGCGCAGCCTTTACTCACTGTAGGTCGGCTCAGCATCAACGCTGTAGAGCAGACGGTGCGGTGTGGCGGCCAGTTGGTCGACCTTTCACCGACAGAGTATCGAATCCTGGAGTACCTGATGTACCGCCCCCGCGCCATAGTGTCCAAGCAGGAACTGCTGGAGCACCTCTACGACTACACCTGGGAGCATCACTCCAACGTGATCGAAGCGCATGTCTCGAACCTGCGAAGCCGCCTGCGGTCGGCGGGTGAAGAGGCGACGGTGGAAACGGTGCGGGGTCGTGGCTACAGGCTGGAAGCGCCAGAGCCCAAACTATGAAGATGCGCTCCCTCACGCGACGATTAATCGCCGGAGTCCTGCTTGCGGAATTGTTGTGCGCTGCGGACTTCTCTGTCGTTGCGATCGCGCATGAGATGCATGTGCGACAGCGAGCCTTCGACATCATGTTGCGCGGGCGCGCCGACTCGCTGCTCGGCGCGGTGCAGGATGCTGACGATCCAGAGGCTAACGTAACCGTGGACCAGAGCGAACTGATTCTCCCGGCCGAAGACATCTACGAAGTGTTGAGCCCTACGGGTCGTCTCCTTGGAGAGTCGCCGAATGCAGACGCAAAGGTCCTCCGAGCGCTTGTGTCTTCCCAGAGTCAAGGTTACTTCAACGTTCGGCTGGGCAGAGTTCATTACCGCGCTCTTCGGACTCAGGGCGTGCGCGTGATTGACCGGCTGGAAAACGGTGGCACGCGGCGTCCGGTCACATTGATTTACGGCGCCCCGACCCAACACTTTTTTCATGAGGTTTTGGAGGCTGTTCGCTTTTACGTGCTGACGAGCGTTCTCCTTCTGGCTGCCACCGGAGTGATTCTGGCGTGGCTTCTGCGGCGCTGGCTCTCGCCGCTAAGGGAGCTCGCGCTAAACGCATCGCGTGTTTCAGTTTCGTCCTGGGAATTCGCACCGACCGACAGCGCTCTGCGGACGCGGGAGTTGCAGCCGATTATTTTGTCAATCCGGCAGTTGCTCGCGGGATTGCGGGAAGCTTTTGAACGGCAGCGGCGGTTCACCGGGGATGCGGCGCACGAATTGAAGACGTCGATAGCGCTGCTCAAGTCGAGCCTGCAACTGCTGAACATGGGGCGTCGGAGTGCAGAGCAATATGAAGAAGGACTGAGCGATCTAACCGTCGACGTTCAGCGGATGGAAGAACTTACGGAACGCATGCTCCTTCTGGCGCGCATCGAGGAAGAACCGATCAAAGCGTTGGACGTGGTTGATCTGGCAACAACTGTCCGGTCGCTCGCAGATCGCCTGGAGCCGTTAGCCAAGGTAAAGCAGGTAAGGATCAGCCAGATCGCAGACGGGCCATATTTTGTGAGCATGCAGGTTAGCGATGCCGACATTCTGAGCTCAAATCTTTTGATGAATGCCGTGCAGCACAGTCCAGAGCGGACTGAGATCACAGTCTCTCTGACAGTGCGGAACGGAATAACAGAGATGCGAGTGGTCGATCAGGGAGATGGAATTCCGGAGACCGCGCTCCCTCACATCTTTGAGCGCTTCTATCGCACCGATGCATCACGCAGCCGTCAAAGCGGTGGTACCGGACTCGGACTGGCAATTTGCAAGGCAATCGTTGCTAGGTCGCACGGGTCGATTGTGGTGCAAAGTGCACCAGGTCGAGGTACGCAGATTGTCGTTACGCTACCTACAGCTCGGGGATAATTCGCATTCAGCTTTTCTTAAGGTTTCTTCGCCATGATAGAGAGAGACCGCAAACACTTCTCAGGCCGATGGAGAAAAATCATGGCTGTCATCGTCAACCGCTCACGCCTTCGCTGGACTACCGTACTGGTCGCAATTGCTGTCAGCTTCCTCACGGCTGCCACCGCCACTGGACAACAGCCTTATCAAGTACTGGAGCACTGGCAGATCGGTGGCACCGGCGGATGGGACTATCTGCTCGCCGACCCAGCGGCGCATCTGATCTACGTCACTCACAATTCGCGGGTTGAAGTCATCGATACAAATAGCGGTAAGCCTGTCGGAGCTATCACCGGAATGAAGGGCACCCACGGGATAGCGCTCGACGACCAGGGCAAATTCGGTTACATCAGCGACGGCGGCAGCAACAACGTCGTCGTCTTTGACCGCCACAACTTTCAGACCCTCACGACAATCCCGGCGGGCACTAATCCCGATGGTATCGTCTTCGATCCCAGTACAAAGAGCATCTGGGCGTTCAACGGCCGCAGCAATAACGTCACCGTCATCGATTCCAGGACCAACCAGGTTGTCGCCACAATCGATGTTCCCGGCAAGCCCGAGTTTCCCGTCGCTGATGGCAACGGTTCCGTTTATGACAACATCGAGAGCGCGAACGAGATCGTCCGGTTTGATGCCAGTGCGAAGAAACTCACCACCACCTGGAAGCTCAACGATTGCGATTCACCCTCGGGGCTCGCCATTGATCGCGAGCACCGCAAGCTCTTCGCGGTTTGCGATGGCAAGAAAATGGCGGTCGTCGACGCCGATAGCGGCAAGCAGGTCGCCTCACCGGAGATAGGAGAGGGCCCGGACGCTGCAAACTTCAGCCCAAAACATCAGGTTGCCTTCAGTTCCAATGGCAAGGGCACGTTGACGGTTATCGATGCAGCCAACGGGTACAAGGTCCTTGAGGATCTACCCACGGAGCGCGGCGCTCGTACCATGACTTACGACGAACTGACGGACCGCATCTACCTCGTGACTGCGAAGTTCGGACCGCTTCCAGAGCCGACAGCCCAGGCGCCCCACCCTCGGCCACCAGCGCTCCCAGACAGTTTTGAAGTGATCGTCGTCGGACGAAAGTGAGAACAGTGAGGTGAGGGTGAGCTGGGCTTATATAGAGGATCTGAGGTGGGCAGTCCGATAGGTGATTACAAGTTACCTCGAAAGAGGGGCATAGAATGAAAACAGTCATTTTGGCACTACCATGAGGAGGCCGAGTGCATTTCTTCCGATGGCAGTGTCGCTTACCGCCCTGGCCCCTCTATGGGCCACCTAGATATTTGCTGTCACCAGGGCGAACCCGGATTCGATCGAGAATCTTCGGGGACGCTCCCTCCTCATTCATTCTTAGTGTTTTTGAGCACGCGATATAGACTTGAACCGTCATGACTTGGGTGATTTGGTCTTTGCTTTCGGCCCTTTTCGCTGCCGCGACGGCACTTTTGGCTAAGATGGGCCTAGAGCGTGTCGAACCGAATTTAGCAACGGCGATTCGGACGGCCGTTGTCCTGGTGTTTGTTTGGTCAGTTGCGCTCGCTTTCGGACAGCACCGGCAGCTTTCGACGCTCGACCGCAGCAGTATTGGCTTCCTTCTGGCCTCCGGTATGGCGACGGGCCTATCCTGGCTCTGCTACTTTCGAGCATTGACCAGCGGACCCGCTTCGAAGGTCGCGACTCTCGATAAATTGAGCGTAGTATTCGTCATTCTTTTGGCGTGTCCCTTGCTCGGTGAATCCCTCACGAAAGGGAAATTAATGGGCGGCGGCCTCGTTGTGGTTGGGGCCGTTATTATCGCGCCTGCACACTAACTGCTGGTGATGATCGCGATGGCCGTTGGATTGATCCTCTCCTCAACTCACACAAAGCGACAGTCTGCATCCAACTTTCAGAATTGCGGTGCGCGCTAATACTCTCGGGCGCCGGAATACCTCTTTGCGAATTACAATCCCTATGGCCTCTTTTTCAGAACGCCGTCGAGTACCCTGAGATTGCCATCGATCGGACCTGTCTTCAGATTGGTGGTGTCGAGACCCAGTATCTTTTCAATCAGTGGATACACGTTAACATTCTCAAAGGGCGCAAGCGCAACTCCGGTTCGAATATCGGGTCCCGCGGCGACAAATAGAGCCTTCATCTCGGGCATGTGCGTGGCATCGTAACCGTGCATTCCCGCGGACGGATTCTCCGAGTTCCGGAAGTCCGTACTCATCCTGAGGAAGTAAGGGCCGGTCGGAACGACAACCGGATCCTCCTCGCGGGGATTACTCTAGAAATGCAGGTGCGAGGGGACTTGTGTACGGGCGATACACAATAAATTTATCGCTCTTTCCGCGCATCGCTTCATACGCCTTCTACGCATCGTCGTCGGACTTAGGGTAAAGGCTCGCATCGATGGTCTGAATAAACTAGGAGGGGTCTAAACCGTATTGATCGAGGCGGATGGGCGGCACCTCGACTTTCACCATGCCATGATCGGCGAGCACGATTAAATCTACTGGGAGCCTAGTTTCCTTGATGGCATCCATCAGTTTCCCGATCTCGCCGTCGAGTTCGTGAACGGCTTCGGCGCCTTCAGGACTGTCAGGACCGTACCGGTGGCCCGCCGTGTCGGTATCGGAGAAATACAGCGTGATCATGTGCGGGCGCTGCTCCGGTGGCAGACGGAGCCACGCGAGAACTTGGTCGACTCGCTTCCCATTAGGAAATTCCCGATCGTACTTCAGGTAGTAGGTGGGACGAACTCCCAATATATCCGCCTCGGAGCCAACCCAGAAGAAACACGCCGACCGAATGCCCTGCTGCTCGGCCAGCACCCAGAGCGGAGTTCCGCCATACCAGGTTCCGTCGCCGACTGACTTGGCATCGCGATAGCTGTATATCTGTTTTCGAACCAGATCATAAAATGTATTGGCCACGATGCCGTGATGTTCGGGATAGAGGCCGGTCACGATCGTGTAATGATTTGGGAAAGTGATGGAAGGGTACGCGGGAAGCATCCCTTCCGGCACACTCGCGCCCTGCGTCGCCAGGCTGAGCAGATGGTCTGCATGGTATCGCTTCGCGTAATCGAATCGAAAGCCATCGAGAGAAACGAGGACGACGTAGGGTTTTGAAAGCTGTTGTGATGCATTCGGTCCGTGATCGATCGTAATGATTGGAGAGATGGTCTGCGCGGAGCACACAAACGCGAAGTAGCCGGCAGCAAGTGCGCAGCTGAAAATACGGATCGAAACTCGCTTCAAGAAACAGGGTATGAAAAATCTCCGGGTGCCTTTTGGCAACGCCACATCGGTTGCCAGGATCCTTCACCCTGGGATTGCAGTTCTATCCATATCGTCTCCAATCTCTATACTACGGTTTACTTTCGTCCGGCAGCGTTTGTTCGACTTGCGGGGTGACGCGCTCTTTTGGTCCTAGCAGAACCTGCAGTCCAACATACGCGATCCAACTCGGCTGACTATTGGACGCGGAGATGGCCTGGAAACTCCGCCCGCCCATCAGCAGCAGGTTCCGCGTTTTCCCTTTGTTGAGCGCCTGCCGCCCACCCAGACCCAAGGTCGTCTCGCGCTGTTTTGGATAGCCCGTGGCGAACTCTCCCACGCCCAGCCCCGGAGGAATGCGGTTGGCGTCCTGCTGGTCGTACACTTCGAGGTAAACCTCGGTGCGATCGCTGAACTCATGGCCAAACAGCAAGCCACGCCCCCAGCTCTGCGGCACCGAGTGGTTCCCAAAGTTGTAACCTACTTCGCCTAGCAATCGCATGGGTCCAACGCGACCGTTGACCTCGATCGGAAAAAAGAACGTAGGCCCTGCGGCCACCAGTCCTCGCTGGACCGAGTTCGTGGGGTTGTTGAGAAACAACTGCGGGTAGGTTGACACGCTGAAATTAACCAGCGATTCGGGCGAGTCCTCTTCTCCCGGCGTATCCCCGGACGCCTCGGCGGGCTGGCTTTCCGCGTGATGGCCGAAGGCAGCCGGCAGTCCTGTGCCAAACTGATTCTTCAGCCACGGATCGTTCGGATGATGTTCATAGAAACGCCACTTAATTCCCAGCAAGCTTTCACCCAGGCCGCCAATCACATGGCCTGGGACTGCTGGTGCGGTTGCTGTTCCGGGCTGAGGGCGGGTCTCCTCGATGGCGATCGGGATCTCGTACTTCAACTGAATCCGATCGCCCAAACCGTAGTTGATATCGAAGTCCGGCACCTGATATGCCCCCGCCGAAGGATTGCGGTCGCCGATCCAACCGAAGTTGATCTCCCAGTGACGGTTGCCGGGAGTTTCGGGGTCGTCGGTGCGAAACGGCGGTCCACCCTGCGCGTACGCGGCAACAGTAAACAAGAGGGGCAGCGCAAGCACAATCGCACCGGCCCATCGGGAACATTTGAGACCCTGTCGCTTTTCTCGTATCGAAATCCCAGCGTAGGGACCGTGGAAGTTCATCCAAAAATGCTACGGAGCGAACATTAAGGCTGGCTGAAGGCTCTTCTGAGGGCCTTTAGGTGCTTACCCAATGTATCCCGAACTTTCTAGGCCGCTTTCTTCGCCCGAACCTTTGCCCATCGTGCCCTTTGTGCGGCTGCGATTTTCTTGCGCCCTGCGGCTGACATTGTTCGTTTCTTGCGTGTTGGTTTGGCTCCGTAGTATGTTCCGACAAAAGCGGATAGGGCCAAGTTCAATGCTGATAACTGCTTCTCTATTTTTTCACGTTCCTTCTTCATCTGCTTCACGATCACAGACACGTTTCCCATTGGTTGGTTCCCCCTCAAGGCTCAGGATCATAGCAGGATGATCGGTTTTCGAAAAATCAAATTAGTAAACAAGGGCGACTGCGAATGTAGGACATACTTGGCGAAGGGGGGCAGAGGGAGTTTATCTGTACGCATTCGAGTAGTCGTTCGTCGTACGTTTTTTCCCACAACACAAGTCTGATCGCATCTAAGGCAGAAAAAAAGAAGCTTTCAGACGTTGGCAGTCTGGGTGCTGGTCTGGCTCTCGCGCTCGTCGTGACCTTAGCGGCTATCTGGCTGTCCAAGTGGTTGAATGAGAATCAAATCACTTCCGATGGGGCGACTGCCATTGCGTTTTACCCTCGCAGTCGTGAAGCCGACGGTATTCGGATAGCCCATAGGAGCGAAATTCTCGAACGATTCGGTACAAATCTCTAACGTAAGGTGCTGACCTTTGCGGGCGTCGGGGCCGCGTCCTCCAAAGAAAATGCGATCGCCACATTGGGATGTTCTTTTCCGCGGATCTCCACGTATGGATAGACAAAATAGTTTAGCGGGGGGCCTTCTTGAGCTGGGGCGAGTTTGAGATCCCGTCCTTGGGTGAACTGCACCCGGTTCACGTCATGTGCGCCAAAAAAATAATCGTGTCTCTCCTGGTGCCCTCGGCTTGCGATTCAACCAACTGAGCAATGTTCGCCAGAACCTCGGACAGAGGAGAGCCCGCAAAAATCAATTTTTGCAGGTTGAGGACAGACTCAGTCGAAAATAGCCCCGACTCGTGCTCTGAAGGTGCGTCCCGCGATAGGACTCTTGCGGGAAACTGTATTGCTCTCTCCATGAATTGTCCCTCCCGGCCCCTATTTGATTCAGAAGTCGAGGTATGTCCTATCGCAGGCCGATTTCATAGTGCCGACCCCGGGCCGCGTTAGACACTACTTTAAGCCGGAAAGGGGCGAAACTGCCACTCTTTAGAGGAGCGAGTGAGCGGTTGGGGGCTTTGCAGTTTGGTTTTGGGGCAGACCAGTTTTGAGATCGTTCGTGATCGAAACGCAAATAAGGGAACTCACCTTGCCGAAGGGTCGGTACGTCGCCGAAGCGACCCCACCACAGCTGTTGTACCGCTGTACCGATGCGTCGTGGAATTGCGCCCCAGCAACGGGCAAATCGGAAGTTATGGCCGGCGACAAACTCTCAACGACCCTGGCCAGAAGTCGGTTTGTGGGGGAGCTCCCCATTAGCTGTTGTAATCGCATTATAAAAGGGCGCCCCTGTTGGAGTAGGTTGTGATCATGACAGCACCACCTACGAAAAGGAGCACCCTTATGAACAGTGAAAAGTATA
>Ga0209420_1000307_pt1 | contig 27708 bp, 20 predicted proteins | sample BlaSpr_A8_OM1_O1_FD_187972 | JGI IMG/M metagenome (GOLD analysis project Ga0209420, IMG submission 187972) | Forest soil microbial communities from Thunder Bay, Ontario, Canada - Black Spruce, Ontario site 2_A8_OM1_O1 (SPAdes) (version 2) | ecosystem: Environmental > Terrestrial > Soil > Boreal...
AACGAGCCGTAGCGGCGTAAATGGAGGCACGGCTGTAGAGCGCGCGCAATTGCGCCTCGGTCTGGGGACCGCGAATCGCAACGCAGGTTTGGTCAGTGTCCACCTTCACATCGGCGCGGATGGGAATGCGGGGCATGGGGACGGTATGTTCGGCACCGACAATGCAGACGGGCACGGAATAGGGATGCTGGGTCAGGAGAAAGACCTGCTTGCTGGCATCCACCAGGCGGCCGACGGCCAGCACGCAATCGTCCTTATTCACATATGGATTGAAGAAAATGGGATTGCGTCCAGGGTAAATCACCTCTGCTCGTTGCGGCCGCCGGTAACAGGCGGAAATGCGATCGAGCATCCAAGTTGAAGGCGCCACTACCACATCTGCGCCCGCCAGGCCGTTGAGAACCGTGTTGCGATACCACGTTAGCGAGTTCTCAGGGCGTGGGGCGCGATTGTGAACAGCGTGCGTCCGGGTGATCAAATCGCCGTGGGCCATCACCACCCGCGGTACGTCGACCGGCAGGTTCCCATAGCAAAACTGGTTGAGATGCAGAACGTCGGGCCGCAGTTCGCGAACCAGAGCGGCGAGGAAAGCGGACGATTCTGGCAGATCTTTTTCCGCTTCTTGCATCCACTCGAGGTGGAAGGCGGTCGGCCGATAATCTAGGCCGTGCAGGTGATCCATCCAGCAGGTCTGATCGGGAAGCGGAATTTCGCCGAAGCTGACCAGCGTGACTCGCACACCCCGCGTAACCAGGCCGGTCACAAGTTCGCGAGTGTAGGCCCACGACCCCGAGAGCAAGTCGGTGGTGACGAGTAGGTGCACAAGACCTCCGAGAAGAACTGCGGAATACCGCGAGGGACGCGGACTCCGCCATCAGGCGGGCTCCATTCTAGTTCGAATCGAGCAGGACGGGAAGTGATTTCACCGTGAGGGTATGCGAAGATCTTGCCGGCAGGGAGGCGGGGCAAGATGCAACAGAATTTCGCGTCAGGACAAGTGGTCCGCTTCGGATGCTCTGAGAATTAAGAAGTTCCTGGGAAACCAAGCGCGGAAGTACGGACACTCGTGCGCCGCCGGCCGATGTGCTATCCACATTGGATCAGGCCGCCGTTGCCGGTTGCGATGTCCCAGACCGTGGCCAGGCCGAGCCCAGTCTCCGGGTCGGCTTTGGCGATGAAAAAAGCTTCGAACCGATGCGCCGGGGTAGCGTCATCCATGACGCTACCCCTATCAGCCACCACAAAAAGCGCGTCGTCGGAGGAGAGGTTGGCTGGCCGGCCGTAAGATATGGCTTTTTCACGCAACGGAAACGGGAAATCTTGTGGAAAACTTTGTCCGAATACGCAAATGAGGGGAAGTCGAGGTTCAGTGACTGGCCGGTGCCTGTAGACTGGCGGCAACATAGACTGGCTGGGTCAGACGGAAAACCAGCCGGCGGCCTCTTTCCAGCCGAAGGACCGTCTGGGAGACCTCGCCGTCTCGAACCTGACTTTGCGGAGCTTGGGTTTGGCCAGCGTTCCCACCTACGAAAAGGCTGGATGTCTGAAGCGGCACATCCACTCCGGCGAGGTGAATCGAAGCGAGAGTGAGGCGTAGATAGCCGCGATTGCGTTTGAGATTGGAGGCCCGGGCGGACTCCACGCGTCCTGAAACCGCCGCGCCGACGGGAACCAGTGGGTTGCCTTCCCATAGGATCGGTTGGTCGACGACTGCCTCGAAGGTGGCAGTCGCATCCGGATGCTCGGCGGATATGGGATTGCTTAGTCGAACCGTGAGCAGCGTGCCGGCGGGAAGATTTTGAGGATCGTGGAGAGGATCGTGGAAAGGAAGATCCGTTTCAGGCTTGGCGTCATTGCCACTGTCCTGTCCCGTTGATGGATTGCCAGGCTGGGATGGTTTGCCACCACCCTCATGAAAAGGAATTTGCTGCTGGCCTGCCGGAGTGGCGCCCTCGCCATTTTGCAGCTCGGCCGGCGGTGCACAGCCCACCGCCCCGAGCAGTGACAGCAGTGTTATTGCCATTGTCAGACTCCGGCGTCCTCGGAACCGGCTCATCAGAGTTATCCTCGCCCGCCTTGCTTCGACAAGGAAGTGGCAAGCCGAATACCAGACACAGTCTCATCAAATCAATCACTTGGCGATAGCACTTTCAGCGAGCGTGTAGATTCTGCCGGGACGGTTCGCACATTTCCCCAGCGCGTAGGACCAAATTGCAGGGGCCAAGAAAAAACGGAGGGCATGGAGCTGCCCTCCGTCTGATTTTGTTCACCCACTACCGTGGGTCGTTACGGCTTCTGCACCGGTTTCTTCTGCACCGGTTTCTTCCTGGGCGCACGCTTAACCGGTTTCTTCATTTCGCCTTCCCGCCCGCCAATCAAGCTCAACGCATCGGCGGCGTTGAAAGGGAACTTGCGGACTGAGGTTTCGGTCTGGCCCGCGGATTTTAAAGTGACATCCACGCGGCGATTGCTGGCGAGCTTGAGGACGACGATTCTGGCCAGAGCGCGTCGCCGCTCTTCGGTTGTGAGCGAGGTGTCATTTTCGATCGAAGCCCTCACCTCGTCGGTTGTGAGGTTGCGCTGCCTGCCATAGGCTACGGTCTCAATGCTGGACTCTGGAATGAGTTGCCCAACCAGGTAGGCTTTTACACTGGCCACGCGACGTTCCGTGAGCCTCTGGTTGAACGCGTCGGTACCACGAACATCGGCATGCCCTTCGAGAACGAGGTGAGCATCGGGCTTGGACTGGAGATAGGTCTTGAAGTCCGTTGCTAAGCGCTCCAAGGTCCTCTGTTGACTGGGCACCAGGCCAGCACCCGGCCTATCGGAGGAAGGTTGAGCGGTTGGGTAATAAATGCTGTGCAGAGCCAGCCGAGCCTCCAGTTCGGGACTGGGCGGCGGGGGTGGTGGATTTTCCACCGTCACCTGGGTTGCGGCTTGACCATTCAGGCCACGCGAATCGGTGCAAGTTGCGGTGATTGTGACTGTACCTGGCGCTGCGCCAGCGGTGTTCAACGTTACCGAGTTGCCGGTGCCGGAGACAGTGCCCCCGGTCGCCGTCCAATTCGCAACCGAAACGGGAACGCTATCGGGGCTGGTGCAGGAGGCATTCAGGGTGACGCTGCCACCGGGAGCGACGCTCACCGGGACGGCCGACAAGGACATCGTTGGAGGATTCTTCGGCGGCAACGGTTTCACCGTATAGTTCGCCGAGCAACTCGCTACGTTGTGGTTCTTCGCCTTGGCATCGGTCACCTGCGCCGTGACCGCGTAAGAACCAGGAGCGGCGTTGGTGGTGTCGATGCTGGCGGTGGTATCTTTCCCGGTCACCGTGCCGCCGTTAGCGCTCCAACTGTACGTCACTGCGTGCTTGGGATTGAAATTACTGGGGGTAACGGTGGCCGTGATCGGTTCGCCGACCAGCACTTCGGCCGGTTGTAGCGAACAGGCAGCGGTGGGAGCGATTCCCTCGGCGCCGCCAAAATTCAGCACGATGCCGGTGCGCAGTCTCACCCCTTCGAAGGCCGGACGCCGCAGATTCGGAAATTCCGGAGCCGCCAGATTTGCGAAGTGGTGCTGCGCCCAGACGTAATCTACTTGAAACAATCGCCAGGAAAACATCTTCGAAAGCGGGAGATCCATACCACCGCCCAGAATCGCACCAATCCCATTGTCGTTGGGGGAGCCAGAATCGTAGGTGATTCGATTGAAGCCGGGCAACGCATGCAGGAAGAACGCGGCCGTATCGGTGCGCCAGATGAACCGCGGCCCCGCGGACGCCGTCCATTCCGAAGCGGCCTGGTTTGTGTTCCGGCTGTATCCGAGGTCGGTCTCCAGTCCCCAATGCGAATCGAAATTGTAAGTGAGAGCGCCGCCAATCCCCTTCGACATGTCGGGAAACGGATACGCCATAGGATTATTAGGATTGGTGTCGATGGCGGGGACCGAGGCGCCGGGATGGAGGTACTGATAACCGATGAACGCATCCCATTTCGGGTTGGAATCGGTCTGAGCGTAGCCGGAAGCGGAAATCAAAAACACCGCAATAAGCGCTGCGAGGCAGGCCGCCAAAAGGCGATGCCCGCGTGCAGGGGAGTTAAGCATCATGAAATCCTCCGAAATAAGGTCGTCCCAGCGTTACCCTGGCAGCGAGACGTTGGTGCGGAAACCCAAGCCAGCAAGATCGATGGAAAGTCAAGACCATTGTTGGGAAGGGGAAATTCTATCGCACCGCTGTTTAAAGCGAAAGGATAGACTCAAATTGCTCCCCCGCAACCAAAGCGCGGTGGTTTCGTCTCAAATTGAAATTCCTGACGGAGCAGCGCATGCAGATGCTACCCAGACCTTGCCGGGTGGGAAGCTAGCCGCGTATTGTGGGAACTCGACCGGAGTGCGGATGCGGATCGCGAGTGGGTCCGTGCCGATTGGAGCGTGCCGGTCGGATCTGCGCACTGACTGAGCCAGCGAACAGGGCGCGAGCAACCAGATGAGCCACGAAAAGATATTGATTGTCGAAGACGAAGAGAACGAACGATCCGGACTGGCCGAACTGGTGTCATCCTGGGGATTTCGTGTAGAAACGGCCCGCGACGGCGTGGAGGGCTTGCAGAAGTCAACCCAATGGTCCCCGTCGATTGTCATCACCGACTTGAAAATGCCGCGCATGGGGGGGATCGAACTGTTGGGGCAGCTTGCCGAACAGGACGCGACCATCGCGGTTATCCTGGTCACCGCCCAGGGAACCATCGACAGTGCCGTGCAAGCCATGCGTATGGGAGCTTACGACTACATCACCAAGCCGATCGACACCAACCGCTTGCGAACCATTCTCGGCAACGCCTCCGCTCTGTTGGGGACGCGCGCAGAACTTGAGGCTACGCGGCGCAGGCTGAGGGACGCGGGATCGCTGGGGCGTCTGAACGGCGCTTCGCGCAAGATGCAGGAGATTTTCCGGCTCATGGAAATGGTCTCGCCCAGCACTGCCTCGGTGTTGATTACCGGTGCCAGCGGCACGGGAAAAGAGCTGGTGGCACGGACGATTCATGAGCTCAGTCCGAGGAAGGACCGGCCTTTCGTTGCCATCAATTGCGCCGCGATACCGGAGACTTTGATGGAGAGTGAGATCTTCGGCCACGAGAAGGGGGCCTTCACCGGGGCTCTGGAACGCCGTACCGGCTGCTTCGAACTGGCGGAAGGCGGAACCCTGCTGCTCGATGAAATTGGCGAAATGCCGATTGGAACTCAGGCTAAACTGCTGCGCGTTCTCGAAGACCGCAAACTACGGCGCCTGGGCAGCAAGGTTGAAACTTCGGTGGATGTCCGCGTGCTCGCAGCCACCAACAAGGTTCCAGACGAGGCGGTGGCGCGGGGTGAGTTGCGCAGCGATCTCTATTACCGCCTTAACGTGTTCAACATACACATGCCTCCTCTGCGCGAGCACAAAGAGGATATTCCCAGCCTGGTGCAACTGTTGCTGGGCGAGATGAGCAGCAAGCACTCCCGCAAAGTTGCCGCCGTCAGTGAAGCCGTGCTGAATCAGTTCAACCAATATTCATGGCCAGGCAACGTGCGTGAGTTACGCAACACCATTGAGCGAGCGGTAATCGTATGCGACGCCGGCGTAATCGAGACCAAGCATTTGCCCCCGGGGTTTGGACAGGCCCCGCTGCACGCCGCGGCCAATGATCCCGACGCGGTTCGCCTGGGCGTCGGCACCACCGTCGAAGAAGCGGAGAAGATGCTGATTCTGAAGACGCTGGAGGCTACCAGCAACAACAAGACCCGAGCCGCCGAAATTCTCGGGATCAGCCTGAAAACCCTTCATAACAAATTAAAAGAATACGGCGCCGCCGCCGCGGAGGCGGTTTCGGGCAAGGAGGAAGTACCTAGCGGCTAAGAAATTTTCGTACTCCCGTGGAATGAGCCACTTGCTTTCCCTTCATGCTGCGACGAAAAACCATCATCGTGCTGGTCATCACTCTTATGGTCGCGACCATGGTGACCGCCTTCTCGATCCTCTATATCTCTCAAATTCTGCGCCTGCGTATCAGCAACGCCAAGGAGACTGCAACCAGCCTGACTCGTCAGTTGGCCTATGCCGCAGCCAATGCCGTGCCCGACTTCAGTAGTACATCGATCGATACCAGCAACCCCTCTGCCGTGCGTCGCGCGTTGGCGGATTATGTGCAAACCGACGTTGCTCTCAACAATCTGCTCCAATCCGATCCCGGCGATTGGAGGTTCATTTACGATGTTTGCATCGTCGACGTGAACGGCAAGGCATTGCTCCATACCAACGCCAGCATGGTGGGTAAACTGATTCCACCGCGTCCCGACTTCCAGCAAGTGGTAAATGCCCGCTTCCGCGAACAAATGCGCCTGGTCTTCAGCCCGGCCGAGGTTTACGACGTGACCTACCCGCTGGAGTTGAATGGCCAGCCTTTCGGTACGATTCGCATCGGCGTGCAAACCGTGTTTCTAAAGAGCGAAGTGCAGACTCGCCTGATGAGATCGGCTTACATTTCGGTCACGTTGGTTTTTGTTTCATTGTTTCTCGCTGCGGGAATCTCCAACCTGGCGTTGGGTCCGTTAAAAAAAATCAGCCGCAATCTTGATAGCGTGAGCGCGGGAGACGCCGAGGCCCTTTACGGAGATGAATCGAGGCGCGACGAGTACGGTCTGGTCTCCCTGAAGATTGCGAACCTGGGCCGCCAGATCCGAGATAGCCGAGAAATTTTTTCCGCGCTCAAGGACAATGTCGATCAACTCATGGCCAAGCTACAGGATGGGTTGATGCTGTTCGCGCGCGATTCGCGGGTGGTGCTGGTGAGCGCTCCGGTGGAAGGGTTTCTCGGACGTCCGCGGGCGGAACTTCTGGGACACACGGTGCATGAGATATTTGACCAGGAATCCCTACTGGGTGCCGCCTTGCTGGAGGCTTTTGAGCGCCGACGCCCACTGTCACAGCGGGAGTTTGAAGCGGCTGGAGGCAAACGGGTGCAGGTTTCGCTGGACTTCGTGCAGGAAAGAACGTCGCAAATCGGCGCTCTCCTGATTATGCGGGACACCGAATCGGTGCGGCGCATTGGCGACGAAATTGAGATGTCACGCCGGCTCTCCGCCAGCGGGCGCCTTACTCGGGGCGTGGCCCACGAGGTGAAGAATCCCATCAACGCGATCGTGCTTCACTTGCAACTGTTGCGCAACAAACTGGCGCAACCGGAGCCCGATACGCGGCGTCACATGGATATTATTGATACTGAAATCCGCCGCCTGGATCGGGTGGTGCAGACGCTGGTCGATTTCACCCGGCCCCGCGATCTTCATCTGGAGGAAGTGGACCTGCGCCGCTTGATGGAAGACGTGGCCCAACTCGCCGCGCCGGATGCGGAGCAGCATGGAGTGATCATCCGGCGCCTTATGCCGGAGCAACGGCTGCCGATCAAGGTCGACATCGATCTGATGAAACAGGCGCTGCTCAACGTGGTGATCAACGGAGTCCAGGCCATGCCCCAGGGAGGGCTGCTCGCCATCTCTGCCCGGCGAGAAAACAATACCGTGGTTGCCGAAATTCGCGATGAGGGTCGAGGAATTCCGCAAGACATGCGCGACAAGATTTTCGAACTCTATTTCACGACCAAGAAAGATGGCAGTGGCATCGGTCTGGCCCAGACCTATCAGATTCTGCAATGGCACTATGGTTCGGTAGACTTCGAATCTGCTGAGGGGAGCGGAACGGTTTTCCATTTTCATATTCCAGCGGGTGCTATGCCGGATGCTGGTCCGCAGTATGCCGCCGACGCGCAGATGGACAACGCGGAGATTGATTTATAAAAGAGTCATTGGTTTGACCGATTTGCCGTAGCCGATTTCGAAGAAAGAGAATCGCGACGCCTCCGGCCGCACTGCGCTCCTCGACGAGGTAAAATCGTTTTGCGTCAGTGTTCGATCGTCCGGGACCCGAGGTTATGACTCTGGCAGCAATCCTTCTCATCAGCATTTTCTGTACAGCCTCGGCCTTGCCGTTGGAGGCGGCGAGGTACCACGCGCCGGCGTCAGAGTCTGCGAATCAATCCGCCAGTTCTGTAGGAACCGAGCCGCAGGGAGCCGCCTCCCCAACGCAGACTCCCGCGAATACCCCCCAGTCACAATCCGCTCCCACTCCAGCCACGACTTCTTCCGGACAAAATCCGCCCGGCACCACCAAGAGGCGGCGACGCAAGAAGAGAGCGATTGCATCGAACTGCAACGGCGCTCCCGCTGCCTCTGGTCAGGATGCTTCAGCTTCTCCCTCCACGAGTGCGGCTGCCAGCGGAAAAGCTCCGACCACTGGAACGTCGAGTCCTCCCGCAAACTGTCCACCATCGAAAGTGATTGTGCAGCAGGGAGGGACCTCAGATCCAGGCGTTGCGCTGGCTGGGGGCACGACCGGTAATCAGGCGTCCCCACAGCGGGACGCTGCCAACCAAATGTTGGGGTCGACGGAAGAAAACCTTAAAAAGATTGCCGGACGCCAGCTCAGCTCCGATCAGCAGGACATGGTCAATCAAATCCGACAGTTTATGGAGCAATCGAAGGCAGCGGTGGGAGACGGTGATCTTGAGCGCGCTCGCACCCTGGCGTGGAAAGCCCAAGTACTCTCCGAGGAATTAGTGAAGCCGGCAAAGTAATTGCAGAGGGTACGCCTTCCCCAGTAAGAGCCCTCGTAAGGAGGCGTCATCCCAATCGAAGCGCGTTGGAGCGGGTAGGGATCGCGCGCGGGACATCCCGGACACCCACCCGTCCCTCGCGCCAGATCCTTCCCTTCCGCCCGAAACCCGGCTCCGCGAAGGCGTGACTACCTTACTCTTGAAGCGCAAAATAAAAGGAGTTGTAGCTCACTTGCCTTTCGCTCGAGCGCTGTTTACTTTCGCCAGCAAATCCTGCGACATGGGTTGCAGAGGACCTGGAATCTTCACGGCCTCGGTGAGCACTTCGCGGGCTTCGGTCAATTTGTTCAACTTGCCGTATGCAAAGCCCAGACCGTATAGAGCTCGAGCATATTGCTGATCGTCCTGACCTTTGAGCAAGCCCGCGGCGATTTTGAGTTCGGGGATGGAGGCTGCGGTTTTCTCCTGCTTCAGGTAGGCCCAGCCGATCGTGTTGTGACCAACTCCGGCCGCAATCTTTCGCGATTTGTCTGCGTCGGGAGCATCCGCTTTCGCTACCTCGATGGCCTTCTGCGAATAGGTGATCGCTTTGGCGGCGCTGCCGGGCTTGGCATCGTCGCCGTAGAAATTTGCCAGCAGTAGCAGCGCCGCCAGCGAGTTTGGATTGGATGCCAAAACCTTTTCTCCAAACGAAACCAGGCGCGCTTTATCGTTCAACTGGTCCGGTCCCAGGGTGTACATGGCATAGTTGGAAACCGGCTCTTGAAACTTCGAGTCGGGAAAAGCTGCGGTGAACTTCTCGATATCCGCCATCCGGCTCTTGGGATCCGTTTCGCCGGCAATCCCATTGAAGCCAGAGGTCTCCAAAAAGTCGCAACTGTTCTGCGCGGTAGATTTGTCGTCATTTACTTTCCGAGTAAAGTCCTCGTCGCTCATGCCCTCGGCCTTGGCTTGCTTGGCGATCGATTGGCAAACCTCGCCACCCCTTGCGGCGTAATCCATCAGCTTGGTGTTGTTCTTGACCTGCTGCGCCAGGCTCGCCTGGGAGACTAATATGTCGAGATTGTGGGAAGATCCAGCCAGCGCCTTATCGCCGTAGTCAAGCGCCTTTTCGAAGTCGCCGGTTGCCTGGTAGGCCTGCGAGATCTGCCAGTTCCCGTAGGCTACGGCTGCCGGGTTCGAGGAAAACTTTTGCACGAAATCTTCATACAAGGCGAGCTTCTTCTGCGGGTCCGGCTCGTTGGCTATGGCTTGCAGGGCGTGATCCTCATCGGTGCCAGCCGCAATCTGAATGCGATCGACTTGGGCAGACGCATGAGGGATAGAAACCGCGAAAGTGAGGATCAGGACAACCAGCGACAGCAAACCGCTGCAGAGTCTCATAACCGGCCTCCGGTATACGCAGGAAATTGAGAACCTCGAGTTTCGAGCAGGCGAATCGTAGCGCTGAAGGCGGTTGCACGCAAGGGCCGAGATCGCCCCATCGCCCCCGCACCGACAAAAACGACTCCACCGAGGAGACACGGAGCCATAGGAAAATCCAAATCCTTTCTGCGCGCCTCCGTTCCTCGGCAGTAAATTCCAGCCGATCCCGACTTCGGCTAGAGTAGAAAGATGCGGGCCATCCTCAGCCAGCGACCTTTGCGCTTCGTCTTTGCCGCCAACTTGATTTCCATGTTGGGTAGCGGGATGAACTCGGCTGCGGTCGCCTGGTACATTCTGCAGGCCACGCATTCCGAACAGGCTCTGGGAACGCTCGCCGTAGTGCAAACGATTCCTGCCATGCTCATGCTTCCCTTCACCGGTGTCATCATCGACCGGGAAGACCGTCGGCGACTGGTCATGTGGTTGGACGCGGTGCGCGCCGTGATCATAGCTGCGGTTGCCATGCTTGCGTTCCGCCATCGCGTGCAAGTCTGGGAACTCTACCTGATGAACATGCTGGTGGCTGCCGGCTTCTGGATGTTCTGGCCAACCATCACGGCCCTCATTCAGGAATTGACGCCGGAGGACCGCTTCGTGCACTCGAACACGTTTTTGCTGGCGGGCGTGCAGGGCGGATGGCTTATCGCGGGTTCGGTCGTGGGCTTTATGTACAACCACATCGGTCTCGGCGGCGTCCTGTTCATCGATGTGTCGACCTACGTTGTCTCCTTTCTCTGCTACTTCGCGGTGCGCAAAGGACGCCATGTCGTGCTGCGCCCCCAGGAGTTGCGAGCCGACCTGGTCGCGGCGGAAAACCAATTGCAGCGCTTCTGGCGGGATCTCGGCGAGGGACTGCACTTTCTGCGCGATCATCGGGCCGCGGTGATGCTGGGGATCAGTTGGGCTCTGTTTCTCGGAGCCATGATGACGGGAGGAGTGGTGACTCCTTCGCTGAGTGAGCGCGTCTTTCACGCCGGGCCGGTGGGCTATGGCTGGCTCAGTGCGGGATGGGGTACGGGGGCCTTCTTCAGCGCGCTCTACGCGCCGCCGGCCATTGCCGGCCTGGGTGGCCGCCGCGCCCTGGCGTTCTCGATGGCGTTGCTTTCAGTGGCTATGATTTGTGCGCCGGTCTCGGGATCTCTGGTTCTGGCCATAGCGGCCTACTTCGTCATGGGTTCGGCGCGAGGAGTCGGTGGAGTGGCCATGAATACCAGCCTGATGGAAATGGTCCCCAAACACCTAATGGGACGCGTGCAGAACACCTATTATTTTGCGGGGACGTTCCTGCAAATCGCGCTCGCCCTGAGCGTGGGTGCCGTGGCGCACAGGGTGAGTCTGGTGGCCGCATTCGCTATCCTGGCCTGCGTGTACGGCATGGCGTTCGTGGCGGCAAGTTGGCCGGCGGGTACACCAGTGGTAGAAGAAGTCGCCGTGAGGTGAGCCTAGCGGTGGCGGGATGCCCCTCGCTAAGAGCGAAGAACTGTCAGGGACAAAGATTAAAGATCTGGTGCCCGCGTTTTGAACCGCGTTCGTTTTTACCGGAGAGTCTTGTTGCCAGAGAGAGTCTTGCGCACTTCGGGCAAAGATGGGAGTTTGATGCCGCGGTCAATCCGATCGTCCGCCATTTTGCTTGGCGAACTGTGTAAACCGTGCCAGCCTCCATATCGCGAGGGGCTCGCGCGAGTTGAAAAGCAGCTCCGCCATCCTCTGTCCCACCGCCGGTCCGTGCTTAAAACCATGCCCCGACCCGCCGCCCACCAGCCACACGTTCTCCATCAGCGGATGCCGGTCCATGATGAAGTGACCGTCCGGCGTCTGCTCGTACTGGCAAACGCGAGTCTGGACTAGCGGCGCACCCTTCAAGGCGGGGAAGCGAAAGCCAACATATTCGCGAATGTTTCTTAGAGTCTCCTCGCTCACCAGGCGATCGCCGTCCGTAGGATCGAAAACCGCCCCGCGCGTGTCATCTGCGATCTTGAACCCGCGCCGACCGCTGCCGGGAATTCCATATCGAAAACGTCCCCAATGATCAGCCCACACCGGCAGACGCCCGGCGTTGAAGCGACCATCCCCCGCAGGCGTGCCAAAGAAAAAAACATCCTGCTTGGTCGCTTGCACCAGATCGCCGATGGCGTGGGGGAACAACCGGCCGAGCCACGGCCCGCAGGCGAATATATAGCAGTCGGCCTGGATCCGTGACCCATCCGAAAGCGCAAGGGCCCGCAGCGGCCCAGGTTCAAGGCGGTCGGCCAACACGGCGACTTGCCGATACACGCCGCCCGCCGAAACGAATGCCTCGACCACCGCCCGGCAGCTGGCGCCGGCCTCCAGATATCCGCATTCCGGCTCGAAGATTGCCCACTCGATTCCTTCAAAGTTAATCTGCGGCCAGCGTTTCCTCATCTGCGCCGTCGAAAGTTCTTGAAACCTGATCTTCGCCGCGCGCAACATTTTCACCGACCCGCTCTCGAACGCATCATCGCGTCCCGATGCCATCCACAGCACGCCGGTAGGATGTAAAAACTGCCGCTTCCACCGCTGTTCATACTTCCGCCAAAGTTTGAGGGCGCGGGCCGCCATCTCCGTATAAGGTTGATCGGGCCCGTACGTTCCCCGCATCACCCGCGTCTCCCCACCCGACGACGCCCGCGAATTTCCCGGCCCCCAGGCGTCGACGAGCGTAACGCGCGCCCCACGCTCCACAAGATGCAGTGCGGTCCAACCGCCGAATGCGCCGGCGCCGATGACCGCTACATGAAGGTTAGTTCTCATCGTGCGGAATGTTTTTGCTCAGGAAATCTTTGCTCTTCGTTTCAGCACGAATACTGGAAGGAAAGCGCCGAATGTTTCGTCGACAACACCCCTCTACCCTGCGGCCGTAGAACTTTCGAACGAAGTGGACGTGAATGTCCAAGCCTTCAACTCGTATCATAGTAGATAGCGTAGATAGCGTTTTTGTATGGCTTTTGTGAACCCCAGCGAAGCAGCCTGCAGTGCAAGTTTGCCGCCCACACCGGTTACGGTGGAGTTGCTCATCCAGATTTGGCTATCGGTTCTGAAACGGTCGCCCCTAGGGCTGGATGATGATTTCTTTCAGATGGGAGGCAGTATTCGGTCCGCGGACTAAACCGCCCCTGGTTTTTCGGGCAATCCTCTTCATCAGCTGCTTCGTGCTCCACCAGCGAAACGAGGTTTGGATTTGATCGACCCATCGTTTCAGTCAAGTTGCTGGGGAGCGGCTTCTCAAGAAGTAGGCTGGGTCGAGCGCCAATCGTGCCTTCGTAGCGGTGAATGCGCATCCTGGAGAGGAAACCGTACCTCTGTTTGGCAACCATCCCGTCTATCGCGGCGAGATCCGGGGCTCCTGCGTTGTATGCAAACGCAATGCGGTCTCCGGGAATGGCCGAGCGGGGGGACAGAAATCTGTAGTGGGATGCCTGATCTAAACAGGTACCCACTGTTACCGCGGTGCAACCAACCGAACGCTCTGTGTATCAAATTGGTATGTTCTTGGAGTTTCAAGGGTTGCTTGCTGGTTAGTTCCGTAAATCTGGAATGCTGCGGCTGACACATCTCGAAGGTCGATGGCGCAGGAGTTGCTGTGCGATCGTCGTTTTTTTGGCCGTGGCTGCGCTTGCGGTCAGCGTTGCTACCCGCTATTGTTCTCCGCAAAGGTCTTCATATTCGGTAAGGACGACCTCGCACCGGCATTCGTTGCCGGAGCTAGGCCGGCAGCGTCTAACCCGGAATGCAGCCAGCTGGGTACCTCAAGTGGTGCGATCCGGCGTCCTCGAAGCTCCAACTTCTTATCCCCGCATTGCCCCGGTTGGGCTTCCCATACCCAGCGTGCTGCTCGAAACCAGTCTGTACAATCGCCCCCCTCCTTTCTGCTGACCTTTTCCCCGACTTTTCTAGATGTTTGTTGCTATCGCTTATTGCCAGCAATGAGTTTTGTCTGGTTGATGGGAAGGGTAAGCCCTCGGGGTTTTCCGTGCGGGGTGGCGTAAAACCGGGCTGAAGTCGAGCGCCAGAGGCCTTCGGAGGGTTGCCGCGGAAGGTGGCTTGTGGTGTACGAGTAATGGTCTATATCGTCGTGAACGATGGCGGTTTACGATGGTCGCTGAGCGATCAGATTGGCGGACTCAGGAGTACTTGAATTGGTCGGCCTGGAGTGAGAATCGGGTCCGGAAAGGAATCCTACATGGCGCTTGCACCCTTGTTGAGGGAGGGAGCGTTGGACGCTGTTCGGCAGTTCGATACCTGCATGGTCGCGAATGCAGTCGAGACGTTTAACGTGCGACTGCACAACACGGGATTCACCAACGCCGGCATTCATTGCATGTTCAAAGATGAACCTCCGATGGTGGGTTATGCGGCGACGGCTCGACTGCGCGGCGGTGAGCCGCCCATGGTGGGCAGCACGTTCCATGACCGTGGCGATTTCTGGAACAGTATTCTTCAGATTCCGACTCCACGCATTCTGGTATGGGAAGACCAGGATCATCCGCCTGGCCGCGGAGCTTTTGTCGGGGACATGCACTCGGCAATCCTCAAGGCGCTGGGCTGCATCGGTGATTTGACCAACGGCGCGGAGCGGGAACTTCCTTCCGTCCGGGCGATGGGGATACAGTTGTTTGCCGGAAGCGTTGCTGTTTCGGGCGCGTCTGCGTACATTTCGACGTCGCCGCCGCTCCAGCGCCTTTTCCGTGGCGAAGCTGGGCGCGGTCATGAAAAAGCCAGGCTAGGCCGAAAACGCCCCCCCCGAAATCGCAGTGAAAATAGCAAAGGAATTCGCAAAGAAGGTTGGTCCAAGAAACGATGACTCAACACCGCACGGCGACCCTCCCGCGAAGCTGCAGACGCCAGGCAACGATTTCGTCTTCGTCGCTTGCCGCACTCATCGTCGCGCTTGCAGTCGGTCTGTCTTCTTGTTCCGGAGAACGGACCGACCATGTTCAAGCGGACGGTGCAACCGTGACGGTCGGAGTGACGAAGGTGGTGAAAAAGTCTCTTGGCCGGCATATCACGCTCTCCTCCGAATTGGTGCCGTTTCAAGAGATCGACGTCTATGCCAAGGAATCCGGTTACGTCAAGAAGCTGATGGTCGATTACGGGACCCATGTGAAACTCGGCCAGGTCATGGCGATTCTCGAGATTCCCGAGTTAGAGGCACAACTGCAAGAGGATCGGGCGGAAATCAAAGACGCCTACAATCAGGTAACCAGGGCGCAGCATGAGTTGGCGCGTTATCAGGCGCAGTACAATGCGCTGCATCTGCAGTTCACTCGGCTGAACGGAGTCTTCCAGAGCCAGCCTGGCATCGTGGCTCAACAGGAAGTGGATGACGCCCAGGGAAAAGACCTGGCGGCGTCCTCGCAAGTCGACGCCGGCCAAGCCGCTTTGGATGCTTCCCAGAGCCAGCTTGGCGTAGCCCAAGCGAAACTAGCGCACGATCAAAGCCTTTTCGACTATTCCAAAATTACCGCGCCTTTTTCTGGCGTCGTCACCGAGCGTTATGCGAATCTGGGGACGCTCGTGCAAGCGGGGACGGGTTCAAGCACGCAAGCGATTCCGATCGTGAAGCTGTCCGAAGATGATCTGTTCCGCCTCGTCATACCAGTTCCGGAAGCCTACGTGCGCTACATCCGCGTGGGTGATCCGGTGGACGTTCACGTCCCTTCGCTCAACCGTACTTTTCCGGGCAAGGTGGCACGCTTCTCGGTAGACGTGCAGTCAGATACACGAACCATGCACACCGAAGTCGATGTGGCGAATCCCCAGCGCGTTATGTTGCCCGGCCTGTATGCCGACGCCGATCTCAACCTCGATGAAAAACAGAATATCCCGACCGTGCCGGTGCAAGCCCTCAATCACGCAGGTGAAAAGATAACGGTGTTCGTTGTGGGTCCTGACGGTACGCTGGAGGAACGCACGGTGCAAGTCGGAATCCAGACAAGTAACGACGCCGAAATTGTTTCCGGATTGAAGGAAGGCGAGGAGGTTGTAATGAGCGATCGCAGCGGCCTGAAGCCCGGCCAGAAGGTCCGGTCGCAAGTTATAACCTCGCCCGAATACCACGAGGGGGATGGGCAGCAATGAAGCCGGGAACTTGGGCACAGGTTAACGAGTTCGAAAAAAGAAAGATGGGATAGGTTTTATGCCAGGGTTTTCCATTCGTAACCCGTATTTCATTATTGTGATCTGTTTGGCGCTCGTGGTGATTGGTGTGACCAGCATGGCGCGCATGCCGGTCGATTTGTTTCCCCCCATCAATTTGCCGGAGGTGGTGGTGGCGACGTTTTACTCGGGTATGCCGCCAGAGGATATCGAAACCGATATCACCGATCCCCTCGAGCGTTTTTTTACGCTGGCTGCGGGAGTCGATCACTTTGAGTCCCGCTCGCTTCTCGGCGTGAGCATCATTAAAGTGTACTTTCAGCCAGGCACGAGTCCCGACGCCGATGTCACCCAGCTCTCCAACCTGGCGCTGGCGGACTTGAAGCGTCTGCCACCCGGAACTCTACCCCCGGTCGTGCTGAAGTTCGATGCCTCCAGCTTGCCGGTGGCCCTGGTGACCGTCAAGGGAGAGGGTCTGAATGAAACACAACTTCACGACTACGCTCAGTTCCAGATCCGTAACCAGATCACGGTTGTTCCCGGCTCTTCCATCCCTGGCGTGTTTGGTGGCATCTATCGCCAGATTATGGTGTACGTGGATCCGTACAAGTTGTCGTCCCGCCAGCTCAGCCTGATGGATGTAGTACGTGCCGTCAATAACGCAAATCTGATTCTGCCCGCAGGCGACGTCAAAATAGGGCCGTACGATTACTTCGTTTACTCCAACAGCCTGGTCGACGACATGAAGGAACTGGGGGAAGTTCCTCTCAAGATCGACGGTCATTCCTGGGTGACGGTGAATGATGTCGGGAGAGCGGAGGATTCGCACCAGATTCAATACAACATAGTTCGCATCGATGGTCAGAAGTCTGCCTACATTCCGGTTATGAAGCAAGGCGGCGACACCAACACGATTGCCGTGGTGGAGGGCGTTCGGCAGCTCATCAAGCATCTCTACGACATCCCCAAGCAGATGGTCACCAGCATTGTGTTTGACCAGTCGGTGTACGTGAAGGAAGCCATTGATACCGTGCTGCACGAGGGAGCCTTGGGCTTGATTCTAACCAGCCTGATGATCCTGATTTTCCTGGGCAGCTTCCGCGCCACTTCGGCCGTGCTGCTGTCAATTCCATTGTCTGCGCTGGCCGCGTTCGTGGTGTTGGCTCTGATGGGCGGCACGATCAACACCATGATCCTGGGAGGAATGGCTCTGGCCTTTTCGCGCGTGATCGACAACTCGGTGATCTCTCTGGAGAATATTTACCGCCATCTGGAGATGGGGACCGCGCCTATGATCGCGGCTCAGGTCGGGGGCTCAGAAGTGAGTCTGGCGGTGCTGGCGGCTACGCTGGTGGACGTGGTTGATTTTTTCCCCGTCGTGTTCCTCTATGGGGTTGCGAAATTTCTGTTTTCCGCTTTAGCGCTGGCCTTCTGCCTCTCGCTGTTGGCTTCCTTTGTTGTGGCGATGACCGTGATTCCCTTGTTCTGCTCACGCTTCTTAAAAGCCGTTCCTCACAGCGCAGAGACCGAGATCAAGCACGGATCTGAGAACCAATCGGAGAACAAAGAAAACGACGATGAGATTGAGCCGACCCCGACCGCCAGTCCTTCCTGGATGGATCGATTCAATGCGCGCTTCAACCGGATCTTCAACCAGGTCCTCGATTATTACGAGTACTGGGTGCGACGGGCGCTGGTGCGTCCCGGGGTTACGGTTTTAATTCTGAGCGGCCTATTCCTGGCCAGCTTGTTGATCTATCCGCTGCTCGGGTTGGCGTTTTTTCCCAAGACCGATGCCGGCCAGTTCACCATCAACCTGAAGGTCCCCACCGGCACTCGCATCGAAGTGACCGACCAATATGTCGGCAAAGTCGAAGATCTGATCCGGAGCTCGATGGAAGGGAATGATCTGAGGAGGATCGTCTCCAACATCGGTGTTGTTCCGGATTTCTCCTCGCTCTATACAACGAACTCTGGTCCTTATACTGCGACGGTCCAGGTGCAGTTGAATGAGAAGCGCAGGTTGAGCAGTTTCGCATATATGGATCGGGTGCAGCAACGAATGGCCAAACAGTTTCCCGATATTCGCACTTTCTTTTCCAGCGGCTCGATGGTGGACGCCATTTTGAACTCGGGCATGCCGGCTCCGATCGACGTACAGGTGAGCAGTTCCAATCTGGACCAGATTTATGGCATCGCACAGAACCTGGCCACAGAGATTCGGCAGGTGCGTGGGGTTGGCCAAGTCTACATTCCACAAGATATGAACTACCCGGCGCTTCGTCTGGATGTAGATCGCGTGCATGCCGGAGAGTTGGGACTGACGCAGAAGGATGTGGTGGATAACGTAATCACCGCTCTCAACTCAAACTACATGATCGCTCCCAATTACTGGGTCGATCGCAAGAGCGGCAACGACTATTACCTGACGGTGCAATTTTTCGAAAAAGGCCAAGCAGCGATTCACAACATGGCCGACCTCGGACAGATTCCGTTGCGGGATCCGGATCGAAGTGCCGACCTGAACTGTGGTCCCGGCGGCTCGCTGGGAAAGGGTCAACCCGCTTGGAGCTGCGCGGGAGGCGGCCGACCCACCACGGTGCTCAACAACGTGGTCAGCGTAAAACAGGTTCAGACTCCAACCGAGGTTGACCACTATCAAATTCAGCGAGCGGTCGATATCTACGTGACCCCCACTGGAGAAGACCTGCAAGCGGTGACTAGCTCGATTCGCAAAATTCTTGCCAATACGAAAGTTCCGGGCAACGTGCGAGTGAATCTCCGTGGAATGGTGCAGGGAATGGAGGCGTCGTTTAAGAGCTTTGCCTTCGGATTCCTAATTTCTTTTCTTTTGTTATTTCTCATCCTGACGGCGCAGTTTAAATCGTTCATCGATCCTTTCCTGATCATGCTGGCAATTCCCATGGGGTTCGTTGGCGTATTGATTATTCTGCCGCTCACGGGCAGCACCTTAAATGTGATGTCGCTGATGGGAGTGCTGATGCTGGTAGGAATTGCAGACTCGAACAGCATTCTGATTGTGGATTTTGCCCACAATCTGGAACGGCAGGGACTAGCTCCGGCGGATGCAGTCATTACCGCGTGCCGGGTGCGGCTGCGGCCCATTCTGATGACCTCGCTGGCGACCATCATTGGCATGATTCCGATGGCGATGAAATTGGGAACGGGCGCGGAACAGTATGCCCCCATGGCGAAGGCCATTATCGGAGGCTTGACCTCTTCCGTAGTGCTTACGATTTTCATCGTGCCGGCCGCGTACCTGCTGGTGTACGGCGGGAAGCGGAATCAGCAACCTGCGACCGCTCAGCCAACGGAGCCGAGGGCATGAAGCCCGCTTGCTGGAATCGCTCCAAGATCGAACCCGGCTCCCCATGCAGGAGATCGAGAGGCAACCCGATGGTGCGGAACAGAATTTTCATAGCGTGCAGGCTCCTGCTATTGGTTGGGGCGCTGGTTGCTTTGCCTGGCGGGGCACAGACTTCGGAAAAATCAAGTGCAGTCGAGAACTTACCCTCCGCTCCGCAACCTCAGTCGTTGCAAGCCCCAGCTCGTGCTTTGATGCCCCGGCAGGCGCAACTGGCGCTGGTCGTCGTTTTGCAAAGCGGCAACGGACGGCAAGACAATTCTTCCATGACTCCCATCTCGCCGCCAGCGGGTCAAGCGCCCAACGGCCCCATGCGCTTGACTCGCACCCAGGCTGAGCAACTGGCGCTTAGGAACAATCCCCGGATCAGTGTGGGGCATTTGCTGGGTTTGGCACAGCATCAGGTCTATCGCGAGACCAGGGCGGGGGAACTCCCCACCTTGAATGGGGCCATCACGGCAGTGGATGCCAATGAAGGCAGCCGCATTGGCGCCGGAGCGCTGACTGCATCTCGCCTGCTGGAACATGCGGGCGCCGGCGTGACCCTTAGCCAGCTCATCACTGACTTTGGGCGCACAACCAATCTGGTGTCCTCCTCAAAACTTCTGGAAAAGGCACAGAACGCGAATGCGCTGGCCACTGCCGAAGACATCGTTCTCGCTACGGACCAGGCTTTTTACAACGCGCTCGAAGCCCAGGCGCTGCTCAAGGTCGCGCAACAAACGGTGACTACTCGCGGGTCCGTGCAACATCAAATCGATGAACTGACGAAGAACAAGTTGAAATCAGGTCTGGACTTGTCCTTCGCTGACGTCAATCTGTCGCAAGCCAAACTGCTGCAACTCGATGCCCAGAACAACGTCGATTCCACCGTCGCTGCCCTCAGCGCGGTCCTGGGCTTCGACAAACAAGTGCAATACGAACTAAGCGATGAGGAGACCCAACTGCCTTCGCCGCCGCCGGATGTGGATGTGCTGATCCATACCGCGATGCAGCAACGCCCCGATCTGCAGGCGCTCAACTACGATCAACAGGCCGCGGAAAAGTTCCGCCGTGCTCAGCGCGATCAGCTTTTGCCGACCGTCAGTGCGCTTGGAACTGCGGGCGTAACTCCGGTGCGTCCGGACTGCTTTGGCGGCTGCTTCCCGAACTATTTCATTTCCAGCTGGTACGGCGCCCTGGGCGTGAATATGAGCGTCCCCATCTTCAACGGCTTCCTCTACACTGCCGAGGCTTCGGAAGCGAAATACCGGGCGAAAGCCGCAACCGAGAAGACCAGGGATCTGCGGGACCAGGTGGTGCGCGACGTTCGCACCGCATGGTTGTCGGCGAATACGGCATTTCAGCGCGTCAGCGTGGCCGAAGAACTAGCCAAGCAAGCTGACTTGAGCTTGCAACTGGCGCAAGGGCGCTATCAGCTTGGCTTGGGCTCGATCGTCGAACTCAGTCAGGCACAATTGCAGCAGACCGATGCTGCCATCGGCTATGTGAACGCGCAATACCAGTATCGTCTGGCGCTCTCGACACTGAACTTTGAGATTGGAGTGCAGCCCTGAAACCTGGGAGAGCCCGACACAATCCGGCGAAGTAGCGTGCCGGGCAGGAAAAGAAGCAACAAGAATCACAGCGCCTGGTTCACGATTCGTCGCGTTGTGCCCATGCAAAAGTCGGTAGAATGATCGGTCGCTTTCGTTTCTGAGGTCTTTCCATGTTGCCATTCTCGCTCTATTTCGTTACTGCGGTGGTCACGGGCTTTCACATGTATGCCCTGTTGTCGGTCGTTGTTTATGGTGTGCCCTTGAATCCGCTGGAGTTGGTTTCGTGGTTGGGCTCGTTCTGTCTGCTGGTGGCAGCCTATGTGAGCCTTTTCAGGCCCCGTGCTGCAGCCCGAGTCGCGCTCATCGCTTGTCTGGCAATGTGGTGCTTCTATGCTCCGGCGACGGCTAACTTTGTCCGTGCCAAGCGAGACAAGGCACCGGCGGTATCCCAATGGATGCGCCCACCAGCGGGGGCAGCCAGAGACACTTCGTGGCGAATCGAAACTGCTTGTCTCTGAACTCGCATGCTACTGCCTTATCTAGCGATTGTTCTTCTGGCTGTCGTCACTCTCTATTCCGCCGTTGTCAGCTTTCGGCAGAAGCCGGATGGTGAACCGGCGGCGCCAGGTTGGGTTTTTCCCGATGCCCCAAAGCGTACCGCTCGAATTTTCGTCGGGGTTGCCACCCTGTTACTGGCGATCGGCTTGGGCGCATGGTTCAAAATCAATGGGTCCAGCGTCAGTCCGAATTCGATTCCGCGCTCCTGGCGCTTCTTGATTCCTGAGGGCTATCGCGGCTGGGTTCGTGTCGAGTTCGAGATCCCCGGCGCGCCTCCTTTGCCAGCGCAGGCGGGCCAGATCGTGCTTAAAATCCCGCCCACTGGATTGTTGAGAACGTCGTCGTCGGAGCAATACGGATGGGCCAAGGATGACTACGTTTTCTATGCAAGCGGCGGCCTGCAACCGATCCCGGATTCCGGCGCAGGAAAACTCATCTGGGGCAAGATCAACAGTAGCGAACATTCCGGTTCTTCGGGCAAACGAAGCTATGAGGAATTTTTCGTCGGGACCCAGCAGCAATTTAAAGATCAAGCGGAACCGTCGAGACCTAACGATTCGCCAAAGGAATCTCATGTTCCCGCGGCGGTTCCGTGACTCGTGCATCAAAAAGAAAAGAGTGGCTCGTGCGACCGCAGTCGCCGGGCCACCCTTATGCTTGAATCATTTTCCCATCGAACCGCTTTACGCCCCTGCGCTCATTGCTTTGACCGCAACTTCCGGCCTCAGGGTTTGCGCCATCTTTCCAAAATACAACTTGTAGGAACGGTGGATTCCGTACATGACCGGGAACGCGGCGAGCGCCAGTCCCCATCCCGGGTGAGAACTTACCGCCTGCACCATCGTGGTGACTCCCGCGCTGACTACGTAGTAAGGGAACGAAAGGTGCGCCAGGCCCCACCAGATCTCCCCAGCCGCCTTCCCCTCACTCACAGCTACGATCGCAGCTACCGGAGCGGTCTGCCCCAGGAACAGGGTGGCTGTCGCTAGCGCTAGTCCCAGGGTGCTGGAACTCCACTCGATCCCACGCAGCCAGTCGGCATGAAACATCAGGCTCGCCAGGCAGCTGGCAAATGACATCATGCTGAGGTTGAATGCCATCTGCTGCGGGTTCAACTTCGCGTTCTTCCGGGGCCAGCATTGCACCACGGTGGAAACGCATGTGATCGCCACCGCTTCGACAGCGCTCAGACTCACAACTGCGGTCAACAGGAATGGCAAGTTAACCGACATGTTACCGTTCACTCCCGGCAGTTTGACTTTCATCCGCGAAGTCATCGCTGCCAGCGCCAGCACCGCGAGCGCAAAATAGGTGTGCAAGGAGTGGCTCACCCATCCCGCATATCCGGCGGTGATTAGCGCGGCTGCCATCATGGCGCCGATGAACGTTCTGATTTGCCGTGTGTTGTTGCTCATGATTCTTCTCCTTTCCTTGGATTCACACACGACAACTACTGTTCATCGTCGCCGGCGTCGGTAAAGGCGGCATCCGCACTCAGCATCGATGCTCCCCAAACCACGCTCTGTGCCGTACTGCTCGCTCCCGTGCTTGCTCCCCAAACCACGCTGAATGCACTCAGTGTGTTGTCGTTCCAGGGTAACGACGAGCCCCAAACGACCGAAGTTCCGTTCACGATCGAACTTCCCCAAACCACCGAAGCTCCCCAGACCACCGAGCTTCCCCAAACCACGGAACTGGAGGCAACGCTCGAGTTTCCCTGCACCAGAGAAACCGTGTGGGACTGGGCGTTATAGGAAACTGAGGGCGAAAGGGCCGTCCCATTGGTGGGCGGGGCCAGGTCATTATTCGCAATCGCGGCCTGTACGTTCAGCAGTCCTGACCCATTCGAAAACAGGTCATAGAAGCTGACGAAGGTCTGCAGCAGATGGGGCACATAAGCCGAGGTCGAAGTGAAGCCCATTTTGTATGCCGTCTTCATCAGCCGGGCCTTCACTTGATCGGGAGTGAGCGTGCTTGTTTCTTGCAGCAACAAAGCCGCTGCGCCCGCGACTGCAGGCGTAGCCATGCTGGTTCCACTCAAAGTGAAGTAGTCGTTGTTGCCGTCGCTACCGCCTACCAATTCGGACGGATACTCTGTCTCCAGTGTGGCTCCCGGGGCGGACAGAGAAACTACGTCGTTTCCTGGCGCCATCATGTCAGGCTTCATCACGAGATCGTACGTCGTGGGTCCCTTCGAACTGTAGCTCGCGATGGTCTGAGCCGAGGGGTAGGTGGATCCGTTGCTCTTGCTCGCGCCCACTGTCAGCACGAAAGGATCGTTGCCCGGCGCTGTAATGGTTCCATAACCGTTGCTTCCATTCACGCTCAAACGGCCATAGTTACCGGCTGCCACTACCACGACGATCCCGCTCTTCCAGGCTGCTTCGACCGCCTGGCAGAGAGGATCTTGGGTGTAGCTGACGGGAATACCGCGGCCCAGGGACAGATTGATAACCCGGATGTTATAGGTCTGCTGCAACGCAATCGCCTGCTGAATGGCCGCGATCACGGTACTGTCAGTGCCCGCGCCGTTTTCGTCCAAGGCGCGAAGGTCGACCAGGCTGACTGCGGGAGCCACGCCTTCATACTGGCCACCCGATAAGGAGCCGTTGCCGCCAATAATTCCGGCGACGTGCGTGCCGTGACCGTACAGGTCGTACCGCGCTCCGCTGGAGTTGGTCGTAGGTGTTCCCGTGAAGTCCTGGTGATACACGACCCGCGAGGTTCCGTTTGCATTCCGCAGATCGGGATGGCTATCGTTGATACCACTATCAATTACGGCCACGCCCACGCCCGCTCCGTTGTATCCGGCGTTCCAGGCCGTGCTCACGCCTGTGGCATCGTTGGTCATGTCATCCATGACATTCATGGGATGATCAATGGTCACCGATACGATCTCAGGATCGGCTTCTAAAGCCGGAAGAGCGCTGACCGGAATCGCAAATGCCGCACCCTTGATCATGTGCAGCTTGGAATGCAGGAATCCGCCACGATTCTGCATGGTGGCGTAATGGGCCGCCGTCGGGACCTGTTTGTATTGCACGATGACGTTTACGGTCTGGCCCTTGGTCGATCCCTGATTGGCTTTCGCCAGAAATCCGGAGAGTTCGTCTGCAATTCTGCCGCTGCGGGCAGGTTGGTTGGTCACCCGTTGTCCAAACGCCATTCCCGTTGCCAAAAGCAGCGTCATGCTCAGGCGCTTACCCCAGGCGGCGCTGTGTCGTTGTTCGCGGCCCGGCGGTTTCCTTAGTTTCTGCGTGTGCACCATGAATCTCACCCTTCTTTCTTGATGGGGGGAAGATCGCTTGTACCCACTCCCCCTGTTGCACGGGAGGAGCCAATCGAAAGCTTGCAAGTCGTTGTTTCTATTGAAGATGGTTCACTTCTGGCAAAGCCCTCCGGGCCACTGTGTCCCGCCCGCGCGGGCACGGGACAGTTTGTCCCGCCCCAACTTGGAAAGGAGTGGGACTGCAGTCGGGTGGGATTTGGGGTGGGAATGTGGAGCAAACGGCGATGAACCGTCGCAGGGGGTACAGAAATTACTCTTGATTTTCGGGGGAGCAGATGTGACGGAGGACCGGTAAGCACAGCGAGCGGCATGTTCTAGACGGCGGCTGCTTTGCCCGCTGCAATGCGCTCGGCCAGCTTCGGCATCGCGGCCATCAGGCGCTGGGTATATTCGTGGCGAGGACTGGTCAAGACCTGTTCGGTGGTTCCGGTCTCCACGATCTGTCCTTGGTGCAGGATCACAATCCGGTCGCAGATTCCTGCTACCGACGCAAGATCGTGCGAGATGTAAAGGATTGCCATCCCTGACGCGCGGTTCAGTTGACGAAACAGTGCCAGAATTTCAGACTGCGTAATCACGTCAAGGGCGCTCGTAGCCTCATCGGCGATCAATAGCGCCGGGCGATGCATCACCGCCATCGCAATCAGCACGCGCTGCGCCTGTCCCACGCTCATTTGTGAAGGATACTTCCGCAGAAATTCCTCATTCGATGGCAAACTCACACTCGCGAGCGCCGACCGAATCGGCGCCTCACCATCCGAGCTGGAGCCGGCAGCGTGGGCCCGCCACGCTTCCTTCAATTGAGTTCGAATTTTCAGTGCCGGATTCAGCGATGACAGCGGACTCTGCAGCACCAGCGCAATTTTGCGTCCCCGCAGACTACGCAACTCTCGCTCGCGAAGAGTCAACAGATTGAGACCGTCGAATTCGATAATCCCTTCGCATCTGGCGCTCTTGCGATCGAGCAGGCCCAGAATCGCCATCGCCAGGGTGCTCTTACCCGATCCACTCTGTCCAACCAGTCCGAGTACCTCACCCCGCCGGATCTCCAATACAACCTCGCGCAACACGGCAGGCCGACCTCCATACCGCACAGAAATATGTGCAGCGAGAAGAACGTCGGGTTGCATCCTGTCGTTCATGACCATCTTGCCCTTCATTCGTATGTGCACGACTCTGTTCGCCCTTCTCCTCTGTAGATCTCAGGGCTGGCTGTGGTTGGAGTTTTGATTTACTTCACCGAAAGCCGTTCCACATTCCAGTAAGTCTGCGGCGCCAGAATCACCGGGATGGCGCCCTGCACTGTAGCGGCGACCGCCGACAGAGCGTTCCGGTTCACCAGATAAATAAACGGCGCTTGTTCGATAGCGATCTCTTGCACGCGATCGAAACTTTCCTTCCGCTTCTTGGCGTCGGCCGAGGAAGCCTGCGCCCGCATCAGCCGGTCAATCTCCGCCTCCCACGCGGTTTCCGGAGACTTTTCCTGCGGGTTCCACTGATGATTCTCCGACGAACTCAGCCATACGTTCATCTGCTCGTTCGGATCCAGTCCGGTATTGGTCAGACCCAGCAGAATTGCCTCGTAGTCGAATGTCTGCGTCATGCGCTCGATCAGAGAAGGGAAGTCGAGCGTCACCACATTGACGTGCACCCCAATCTTCTGCAGGTCTTCCTGAATCATGGTCGCCATGCGCTCACGATACTTATTGCCCGCGTTGGTGACGATCGAAAACACCACCGCGTTTCCCTCCTTGTCTTTCAGCGTTCCATTTTCCAGCCGGAAGCCGTCGCCCTCGAGTGCCTTCAGCGCGGCATCCGGCGTATAAGCCTGAGCTTTCAGCTTCGAATTGAACCAGAACTTATTGGCGGGAGAGACCGGACCCAGCGCCGCTTGCGCGTGTCCGCGAAACACCACGCGGCTCAAGTCTTCGCGATTGATCGCCTGGGAAATCGCCCGCCGAAAAATCGCCGAGCGGAACCAGTTTTTCTTGTACTCGGGCAGCGGAGCCTTCGCCACCTGGTTGAACCACATCTGCTCGCTATCGAGCGACGGCCCCGCATCATGCACGAGCTGCGGAGAAGTTGCCGCCAGCTTGTCGAAGTAATCGCTGTCCAGCGAATTGACCAGATCGATCTCTCCGCGCTTGAAGCGCAGCATTTCCACATCACGGTTCGGTTGAATATCCAGCCGGATCGAGCCCAGGTAGGGCAACTTCCGGCCCTGCGCATCCGTCTTCCAGTAGTTCGGATTGCGCTTCAACTGCACCGTCGATCCCGCTTTGTAGTCCGCCACCATGAAGGGGCCAAGCACCGCCATTTCTTTCTGAGGGGAGTGTGCGGAAAGCATCGCGACCTGATCGAACTGGCGATCGAGTCCAGCCACCGCCGCCGGAAATGTAATTGAAATCTGCGTGGAAGAAATGATCTTGGTCTCCACATTGCCCGGCCCCGAACGGAACGCATCTCCCGTCGGCGAATGCAAGGCTGGATCCATCAACTGCTGCACGGTGTGCGCCACATCTTCTGCGGAAAATGGTGTGCCATCGGAAAACAAAATGCCGCTGCGCAATTTGAATGTGATCTGCTTCCCATCTTTCGATACTTTCCACGATTGCGCCAGTTCCGGCTCCAGCGCCTGGGTCTGGCGATTCACACGCAGCAGCACGCCCCCGGTTAAATAACGGATCGTCACCGAGGCGTCGTCTTCCACCTTCAACGGATCAAAGGTCTTCGGTTCGGAGCGCAAGC
>Ga0209420_1000308_pt1 | contig 27631 bp, 26 predicted proteins | sample BlaSpr_A8_OM1_O1_FD_187972 | JGI IMG/M metagenome (GOLD analysis project Ga0209420, IMG submission 187972) | Forest soil microbial communities from Thunder Bay, Ontario, Canada - Black Spruce, Ontario site 2_A8_OM1_O1 (SPAdes) (version 2) | ecosystem: Environmental > Terrestrial > Soil > Boreal...
CTTTGGGCGTCGGCATTCCGCGAGTATTTTACTCGCACTCGGCATCCGAGTTTTTCCGCGCGTTATGAAGGTCGACGTTTTACAGGCGAAGCAACCTTAAAGAAAGTGCGAGAATCGCGGGATTTCTGTTCATGCCGCACTCTCCCCTGCTTTATCGGTAGTGTCCGTATCTTTTTTATTGTCATGCCTTTCGGCTTGTTGATTTGAGTTCCGTTCGGCGCTGGCAGCGACATCATTTGCTTCGGCCTTTGCTCCGGCACTCCTTTTCTGCGCGTCTTGACGGTCTCGGTCGTCCTTGTTTTCCTCGGGGGGAGACGTTTCAGCGACCGTATCCCCTGAGGATTGCTGGCTTTTTTCCTCAGGCTTCGGAGACTTCAGTTGGGCGTCGCGGTCGGCGGCCTTGAATGCGGAGGAAAGCAAATAATCGATTCGCACGCGCGCAGCCCGCCATCGAACGTTACTGGCGTTTCCCGCCTGCTCGAGGTAGGGTGCAAGTTCCTGGTCGCTGGCCCATCCTTTGTCCTTCGCCAATTGTAAAAGGGCCGCGCTCTGGGTCTCTAAGGCCTCGAGTGAGGAAAACAATTCATGGAGTATTTCCTGTGCAATGGTCTCGTCCACTTCCATCTCCTCTCAAAATCTGATGCTCGGACTGACGTATACTGGGCGCTTTGGCGGCGCTTTCCAGGTTAGTCATGATCGTGCTCGTTCCAATCACGATCGCTGTGCCAGCGGTGCTCGTGCTCATCCCACCAGCGGTGCTGCTCGCGCCAGCAACGTTCTCGCGCCTCATGCAATCGGCGGCGCTCGTGATCGGCCTCAGGGCTGTTGTGTCCATGCCTCTCGATGGCCCGGTGGAGTTCATGGTCAGCCTGAACGACTCGACGCTGACAGCGGTCGATATCCTCGGCGTGAAGGCGTGGCGCTGCGCCGAAGAACATAACTGCGCTCAGGATTGCGCCGGAAAGTATGGACATCGCTGCGGTGAAAGGCTGGTGCCGAATGGTCATGAGTGGTGCCTCAGGGCGTCAAGGATTTTGTGATTGGCCGAATTTGTGGGTGGTCGATTCTCCGGCAAGTTAGGACGCCCGTTTGGGCATCGGAGTTGCAGGCAAAGTCGAACCCGCTCACGGAAAAATGGGCCATCGAGCAGCCGGATGGGATGTTCCGGGGAGTAGATTCCTCCTGGCTGGCAACACTGGCGCGTCGGAGTGACAAACCTCCCATTTTTCATGGAATTGCGGCGGAGGACGGCGGCCAGGAAAGGGGAAAAGGCAGCCGGACCTACAGCCGCGTCCGTCCCACTCTCCGATTACCTCCGTAACGTTTCGGGGCTTACGATTTCGCTTTAACCTTGAGACTCAAACCTACATCGAGGAGCTAGATATCTCCGTCCCAAACACATCGCACGGCGCGCGCGCCTCCTCCGCACGGGCGTTTGTTCACAGCCTTAACATCCTGATCAAGTACGCGCGGATGTATGGCTATGATCACAAGCGCACGGAGATGCAGTTCGAAACCACGTGGAACGAGTTGCGGCTGGGTCTGCCCACCACCGGGGACCAGGGTTTTCTACTGGGCGTTTCGGACAACAAGTTGCTGCTGGATGGGATACCGCTCGAAACGGGGAATTCGGAGAGGAGTTTTGCGACGCTGTTGTCCACCGCTGGACTGGCCAGCCTTCATTTTTCCCGAGATGTAACCGAAGAAGATTTTGTTCGACTGGTGCGCGCGTTTACCGTGGCGGGATCGAAAGCTCAGGATGTGGCAAAGCAGATCAAGGAAGCTCTGGGAGCGAACAAACCGGGCAGCACCATCCGGATCAATGAAGTGAAGTTCGTGGCGGCGGATCCGCTGACGGGAGATGTGAGCATCGCGGCGCAGATCGCGGCGCAAACCCTGGGACCGGAGTTCCGGCAGTGGCTGAACGATCCGCAGAAGTTGTTGCAGTTGATCGCGGCCGCCGAAGGCGCGAACGCCGGAGGAGGACAGGTCTCGCCGGGCGGAGTTCCGATGGTCCCGCTGGGAAGCGTGCCCAACCCTCTGCCGGGCACGGGGAAGGGAAGATGGGTTTCAGACGGCGCTGCAGGCGGCGCGGCAACTGGGGCGGCGCCGGCATGGACGGGCGGAATGGTTCCGCTCCAGGAACAGGAAGTGATTCAGGCGATCCGGCTGTTGACGCGGTTTGGCCAGGTGCAGACCGATCCCGGGGGCAAAGAAGAAGATCTGCAGAAGGAACTGACCGAGACCGATCCGAATACGCGGCTGAACCTGCAACAGTTGCTGGGAAGCCTGGCGGCGAAGGCGACGACCGCGGACGAGCAAGATACGCCACTGCTGATGAAAGCCGCGGAGCATATGGCGATCCGCTTCGCGCTGGAGCGCTATTCGAAGGGCGAGGTTAAGGTCAACGCGGTTCATCAGATGATGGAGCACATGAGCCGGCAGATGGACTCACTGCGCCAGATTCTGAAGTTGCAGGAAGAAAAGATGAGCAAGGCCGGGATTCTGGTGGAGTCGCACGCTGACATCCTGGACCGCATGTTCTGGGCGGAAGTGCCGGAGTCGGGTAAAAAAAGCGTTCTCCTTTCGCACGAGGCGCCTTGCGTGCCCCCGCGGAATTTGCGGCAGTTCGTAGAAGTGCTCCTCGACCGGGATGACCAGCAGGGAGCAGCAGAAATTCTGAATAATTATTCCAGCTGCCTGGCCGCGAAGGAAGCCGAACCGCGCCGCCGAACCGCGATTGGACTGAGTCAGTTGGCGGACTTGTACGCGCGGTTGGGAGGAGAGCCGATGGGCCAGGCGATCCGGAAACTGGCCGAGTATTTGATTCACGAGAAAGACTCGGAACTGCAAAGCCTGTTCAGCGCTGCGTTCGTGCGGCTGAGTCAGGAAGCCAGTTCGGCAAAGAACTACGGGGCGGTGAATGAAGTGTGCGCCGGGATGGAACTGATCAGCATCGAGCGCCCGGTGCTGATGAGCGATTTGCGTCCGCGGGTCGGAGTGGAGAATCGTCTGCCCGAGTTCATTGAGGAAGCGATTCACATGGATCCGATTCCGGCGGACCTGTTGTCGGTGTTGCGCCGGACCAGCCAGTCGGGAGCCGAACACCTGGCAGACCGCTTTTTCCGCTGCATGCGCCGCGACGAATGCGATCGCATGATTGAACTGGTAAAGGAGCTAGGGTCTCCCATCCTGCTGCAGTTGCGGGAGATTCTGCGCACCGGGCAGCCCCGGCAGGCTGCGGGCGTGGTGGGATTAGTGAGCCGGCTGGACGTGGGAACGCTGCTGGAATTGCTGCCCGCGCGTTTGCCGGAATGGAACCGTTTCTATCACGACATGGTAGTGCGGCAGATTGCGTTTGGGGCGGCTCCGGATCGCGGACGCACGCTGCTGGAACTGGCAGAAATACTGGATCCGCTGGTATTGGCGGAGGCGGTGGACGAAATTGGGATGAGCGGCGACATGACGACGATTCCCCCGCTGATTGCGATGGCGCGACCGGGCGAATCGGCATCGCGCTCGCCTTTCCTGCAGCTCAAGGCAATCGAATCCCTGGGCCGATTGAAGGATGCAGAGGCGGTGGCGACGCTGCGGGAAATCCTGGAAACCAAGAAGACATTTGGGTTTGCCCATCATCGTGAGTTGAGGATTGCGGCGGCGCAGGCTTTGGCGAAGACCGACCCGCGATACAGTTCGCAGGTGATGACCGACAGCGGACTGGAGCCCGCGGAGTTGGCGATCGCGCCGCTCGATACGGCTCCGGCATGTCCGTGGGTGCGGCAACGGCGCTACGAGCGGCTGGTGTTGGCCAGGACGGTGTATGGGGTGCTGGGCAGTTCCTGGGGAAAATCGAGGATTCAGATTCGCGAATTGAGTCTGGGCGGCGGGATGGGCACGAAGGAAGACAACCTGCGCATCGGGAGCGAAGCGGATCTGGAGATTTCGGTTGGAATGCGATCGAAGATTCGCGCGCATGTGCTGTTGCGGCGGGCGCGGGTGAGCGAAGTGGGATTTGAAATTGTGAGCACGGACCTGGAAAGCCGGTACCGGCTGCGCCGGCTGCTGGTGGATGCGCTAAACCACGCTCCGCAGAATAAAGAGCAGGAGTGGAGTGGGGAGCGGAAGATTTAGCGTAGGAACAAGGGTAAGTGTCAGTGTCCGAGCAAACACGATTGACGGGCTCTTGACTTCGCAAATTGTCTGCATTGCAAACGTCAAACATCTATTTGAAGAAAGCGCTTTTAAATGCCTCGTAACGTTGACGCGTTATATTCAAAATCTGAGCGAACTCCGGTTCGCTGTGCAGGTCGCTTAATAGTGGGTCGTTTGCAATATAGGGATAGCTGAAGAAACCTGACTCAACGCTCATGCGCAGCGCACGCATAGCGGAGATTTTATCTCCTAATACGGCGTACGCTTGCGCGACCTTATACGTGCCTTCTGGGTCGCCGACCCCCTGGTCTCTGATCTTCCCCTCCAATCCGTTCAAGAGATCCAACGCTTCTGCCTTGCGCTGGTGAATCGAGTCGCTGAGGGCCTTGCCGATCCTCGTATACAAAGTGGAATCGAGCTCGTATGCACGATCGAAATCTCGTGAAGCCTGGTCAAACTTCTTTTCGTGAAATTCTCCAAAGCCATGGTAAAAGAGAGTGAACGAGGAATCGTCGACTGGCAAGCTCTCAAGAAACTTCTGGTATTGCCCTAAATAAAGGTAGGCGTTTAACACCGAGCCGTTGGCCTTGACCAAGGGAGCGAGCTGGCGCGCCCGCTCGCACTCCGCGACGGATTCGTTCAACATCCCGGCGAATCGGTAGGCATATCCCAGCTCCCAGTGAGCAGCGGGATAGTTGCCATTCGTCTTCAAGGCGTCACGCAGAAGCGGCACAGCCTGCTCAACTTTTCCGGTGTCTACCAAGAGGTTGGCGAGAAACATTTGCGCATCGAGCAAGTTCGGTCGTATCGCCAAAGCCCGCTCGTACGCGGCTTGGGCGCGGCGATATTGCTCGCGGCCGCCAAGCTCGAATGCTGCGTCTGAAGTATATGACGCCCCTAAGTAGGCCCAGGCTGGTGCATAGTTGGGATCAATTTCAGTGGACTTTTCAAGCATCTTGATCGCTAAGGGAAATTTGTGTTGCCCATGAAAATCGAGTCCCTGCAGAAAGTATTCGTACGCGAGCGGATGAACCGCAACTTCCGGCTTCAGGCGGTCTGCTTCGGTCGGAGACAAGGTCAATTGCAGTTCTGAAATCAATTGTCTTGTAAACTTGTCTTGGACGGTAAGCAGATTGTCATACTTCAGGTCGATCACTCCTTGACCTAGAATCTTCTCGGTTTTGGCATCAACCAGTTGGTACGTAATCCGCAAATTGTCACCGTCTCGAATGAAACTTCCGGTGAGAAGGGTATCCACTTTGAGATCGGCGGCAACTTTCTGGAGATCAATGGCCGTCCCTCGATACTTCTCAATCGCGGCGGAAGGACGAACGCTTAGGGTGTGTACATACGCCAAGTTCGTGATGAGTACATCCGCGAGAGATAATCCGAGGAAGTCACTATTCGAATCCTGGCCATGATTTTGCAGAGGTAGGATCGCGAGGCTCCGGGGACTCAAAGACTGCTCTTTCGCAGATCGCATGGGAAGAAACTTCGGCAGAACGATCACACCAAGGAGCACGGCGAATCCAACGGAGGAGAGAAAGATGAGCCTGCTGGTTCGTGGTCGTGTTGATCCCAGAGGCGCTACCTTGGGGAGTTCTCCTTTCGCAAGTGGTCGAGAGGAAGGCAAAAGAGTCTCGCCCACGCCACCCTCGGAATCCACTAGTGAATCCGTAGATTCCAGTTGGCCCACGAACCGGTAACCGCGCCGCCCTACGGTCTCAACGAACAGTGGTCTTTCGGCGGAGTCTCGCAGCGCATCCCTTACCTTGCTTACGGCCACAGCTAAGCGATGGTCGAAATCGACGAAGGTATCCTCCGCCCAGAGGCGCTTGCGAAGTTCTTCACGAGTGACGACTTCGCCCGCTGATTCCAATAGCACAGTCAGGAGCGAAAACGGTTGTTCCTGCAGCCGTACTTTGCTGCCTTCTCTTCGCAGCTCTCCTGCGCGAAGGTTTACCTCGAAATTCGCGAACCTTATCAGTGGTGGGAGGGTAGACGGCATCAGAGTCGGTCACATTGTTCGAAAGTTTAGCACGCCCTCACTCAGAGTGCGACGCTCCACATCCTGTTGTGAATGCACGACTTAATAGGGGATTGACAGGGTATCGAAAGAGAAGTGTCGAAGAATTGACGGTCGTCGCTCGCCGAGCGACAAGTGTAGAGACACTTGGCCCGGTGGCCAGAGTGCCCAGCCCTGGAGAGGTAAATGGCAGCTCCTACGATATCAACTCATGGCGTCATGGAAGGTGGCGGCTCCTACAATTTGCACGCCAGGATTCCCGCCGAAGGGGGCAATCTAGCGTTGCCTTACTTAGAGGACGCGGCTCGATCCTTAGCAGATCGACAAGGAACTGATCCACTCGTCATCGCCGACTATGGCTCTTCGCAGGGAAAAAACTCTCTGGCTCCGATGCGAGCCGCCATCCGATGCCTGCGCAGCCGTGTGGGGAACAAGCGGGCCGTAATTGTTGTTCACGTCGATCAACACGCGAATGACTTCAATACTCTTTTCGCTGTACTCCACAATGATCCGGAACGATATTCGGTGGATGACCCGAACGTCTTCCCGTTCGCCATTGGAAGATCATTCTATGAGAACGTCTTTCCGCCAGAACAGGTTGATCTCGGATGGTGTTCTTACGCTGCCGTCTGGCTACGCCATATTCCAGCGTTGATTTCAGGACATTTCGTGTCGATAGCTTGCACTGGCGAAGAGCGTGCAGCATTCGACCTTCAAGCCGCTGATGACTGGAGACTTTTTCTTTCGCTGCGTGCCCGGGAATTGAGAGCTGGGGGCCGTCTGGTTGTGGTGCTTCCAGGCTCAAGTGATGAAGGTGTCACAGGATTTGAACTCCTCTTTAATACAGCCAATGAGATTCTCGGGGAAATGGTCGATGAGCAAGTCGTCGGTGCCGATGAGCGCAAACGGATGGTTTTGGGCGCCTACCCGCGACGACGCACGCAGCTTCTCGACCCCTTCGCACGGGGAGGTCAATTCCAATCGCTCTCAGTCGAACGGTGTGAGCTCTTCGACTTGCCTGACACGGCGTGGACTGACTACCAACTGGATGGCAATGTGGAATCTCTTGGTAGCCGTCAAGCCGCCTTCTTCCGTGCAATTTTCGTTCCCTCCCTGGCTTCGGCGATCAGCGATGCCGGCAGACGTCTTGTCTTCTCCGACCGCCTAGAACAGAAATTGAACAAGCGCTTGTGCGAACGCCCGACGCCATTTCACTCGTTCGTCCAGACCATGGTGCTCGCCAAGTCAAACCCCTGATGCAGGAGTTCCACGCCGGTCGTGCCGCGGCCGGATTTCTCGTTGCAACGGTGCTGGGAGCGATTCTGATGGGTCGGCTGGTCCGTATCGTTTTCGTCCGCCGCAACTGAAGGACATGTGCCAATGAAACCGGAAATTGCGTCAAGAACTCAGATCCAAACGGAGGAATCAATGTCTGTAGACACCAATAAACTGAACGAATTCCTGGGGCGCTTTATCAACGATTTGGGGGCTTCAGTACACGCTGGGATGGTGGTGATCGGAGATCGCCTCGGGTTATACAAGGCGCTCGCCCAAAAGCCAATGACAGCCGCTGAACTGGCAAAGCAAACGAAGACTGACGAAAGATACGTCAGTGAATGGGCCGCTTCCCAAGCTGCAGGTGGATACCTCATCTACGAACCGACAACGCAACGGTTCGGCATGACGGAAGAACAAATCCTCACGTTGGCGAGGGAGGATGGTCCGGCGTTCCTGCCAGGGGCATTCGAACTTGCGCTTGGGTCGCTCGCGGCCGTCCCACGGATCACCGAAGCGTTTCGCTCGGGGGCCGGAATGGGATGGTTCGAACATGAAGAACGTGTCTTCCACGGATGTGAGAAATTCTTCCGCCCGGGCTACGCGGCGAATTTGATCACCTCGTGGATTCCATCTCTCGATGGCGTCAAAGAGAAACTCGCTCGGGGAGCGAAGGTTGCCGACGTGGGATGCGGCAAAGGAGCCTCCACAATCCTGATGGCGAAAGCCTTTCCTAAATCACAGTTCCACGGCTTCGACTACCACGATAAATCCATTGAGCTGGCGCGAGCTTCGGCTAAGGATCAAGGTGTGGCTGATCGGGTCAGTTTTGACGTTGCGGCAGCGAAGGAATTCCCCGGCAGTGATTACGACTTCGTTTCGGTTTTCGACTGCCTGCATGACATGGGCGATCCGGTGGGCGCTGCCTCTCATGTCCGGCGTGCGCTTAGGAACGACGGATCGTGGATGATTGTTGAGCCGTTTGCGAATGACGACCTACAGGACAACTTAAATCCGGTTGGCCGGGTCTACTACTCCTTTTCAACCTTGTTGTGTACACCCTGTTCCCGCTCGCAAGAAGTGGCCCTGTGCCTTGGGGCTCAGGCCGGCGAGAAACGGGTGCGCGAGGTCGTGAATTCGGCAGGTTTCACTCGCTTCCGGCGTGCCACTGAAACCCCTTTCAATTTGGTTTACGAAGCTCGACCCTGAGGTGTCACGAGAAGTATGAGTCTTCGCAGAACGTAACAAAAAAGATCGTGCTGTTGAAATAGCAAGTGAGGCGATTTAGTGGCAGCACAAGAAGGCAGCACAAGAACCAATTTCTGAGGTTCGGAATCGCTACCGCAGCAAAAATCGAAATCGATAACCTTGCTCAACGGATTCGAAATGAAATCCTCGCGAAAGATGGTGTTATCTTCGCACCGTTATTGATCGGTGCGTGGGCGCGCCATCCAGGTTTGCAAGGTGCCCTCGTTTCAAAGAATTCCACCATACTGGGTCGAAATGGTATGGTCATGAATTCTGCAATCCAACAGCATGAAGGAATTCTTATGGCATGAAATTCAACCACGGAGGCAGTCTATGAAACGAAACACCTACGTTGCGGCTCTGGCCGCTTTGTTGTGCGCGGGGACATTGGCCTTCACGAGCTCGGCCCAAACAGGTTCTTCCGCCAAACACGCATTCACGCCCGATGCTATCCCCTACGGACCCGGACCAGCTTCTGTACCAGCAGGGGCGCAACTTGTGGTACTTGAGGGCAATCCAGGAGCTATGACGGGGGACTACACTGTGCGTTTGAAGATGCCGGACGGATATCGCATCGCCCCGCACTGGCATCCGAATCGGGAAAACGTTACGGTCATCACCGGCACCTTCAAAGTCGGAATGGGAGATCGCTTTGACGAAAGCAAGATGGGAGATTTCCCATCCGGCAGTTTCGCTTATCTCGATCCGGATATGCATCACTACGCGATGGCGAGCGGAGAAGTGGTGGTCCAAATCCACGGCGCATCTCCGTTCCAGATCAACTATGTCAATTCTGATGACGATCCGACCCGCAAGCGATAGCCCAAGTGCTGCGGCGATGGCCTTTCGCGTAGGTGATGACCGCGATTTTGGTTCAGTCTCCAACGTGCAACGCGATGCTGGGTAGTCAGATTGGCTCAAGTCGCATATTCAATGACGTGACTCTGGGCCACATCGAAGTGCCCTGCACCACGTTGGTCAATGGCAACAACACTGTCGGTACTTTCAATTGCTATCTGCGGAGCCGCAACTTCGGGGTGAGGTCGGTGTCCGACTCGTCTTTGGGACCTGCATATCAGGCGACTCCAGGCTGGGGACTTCGCCACAGGACTTGGCAGCGTCAATGCCTACAAACTGGTGCGAGCCCTGGCACGGTTCACACCTCCACTGATCCCCCAAGACCGGGCTGGATTAATTAACGAGATGAGTACCGACAAAGTTGGCAAACCGGTAGTAATCCGCCGTGAAAGAAGGGACGAAGGCTGGCCGCCTGAGAATTGCTGATGAAGTGATGAAGCGGAGAAGTCGCGCTGGGTGGGGATTGAATCGGTCAAGCGGGTGTTTGCTCTGACACTTACGGGAACAGGAAAGCCTCTGCTGGTGCAGAGGCTTTTCTTCTGGCGAAATCTCGGTTATTTCACTTTCAGGAAGATAATCGCGAGGGTGTAGAGGGCCAGGGACTCGATCAGCACCAAGCCCAGAATCAGGGAGAACTGAATGCCGGGACGGGCTGCCGGATTGCGAGCCAAGGACTCGGTGGCGGCGGCGACGGCCTTGCCTTGGGCGAGACCGCAGACCGCGGAAGCGATCGCCATGGAGAAGCCGGCGGTGATGGCGATCCAGTTGGTTTCAGCTGCACCGCCCTGCGCGAAGGCAGGGGTGGCGAAGCACAGGGCGGATAACGACATGAACAGGTAGCTTAATTTACGCATTGTGTTCTCCTTTATCAATTTGCCGCCAGGGGGTGGTTGACGTCGTACCTTGCAGACGCCCTCACGCTGGCGGCGGGTGAAATGTTTTTTGAGATTCAGTTCTCGGTTCTGGGCAAAACTTTCTCCCCGGCGCAACCGAGAACTGACAATTCATCACTAAAAACTGCTTTCTAGTGCTCTTCGGCTACTGCGCCGGAGACGTAGATGATTGACAACAGCATGAAGACATACGCCTGCAGAACGGCGACTACGATGTGCAAGCCCATGAAGATGATCGGCACGCCGATCGGAATCATGGAAAGGAAAACCAGTGTGACTAGATCGCCGGCAAAAATGTTGGCCCACAGTCGGACGGTCAGCGAGAGCAGGCGGGCGAAGTGGCTGACCAATTCGATGGGGAGCATGAGGGCGGCGAGCAGGATTCGGGCAATGAGCGGCATGCCTTCCATCGGCGGTCCGAAAAAGTGCAGGAGATATTTGGCTCCGGCGTGTTTGAAGCCCTGGATGTGATAGTAAAGAAAGGCGCAAATGGCGCATCCCAGGGGTACGATGGAAACTCCGGTGGGCGATTCGAAGCCGGGAACCAGACCGATCAGGTTACAGATCAGGATGAAGATGAAGACGATGGTGAAAAAGGCTATGTAGGGTTCGCTGTGATGGCCGATGATTTCCCGGCTCTGGCTGAGCACGAAACCCTCGAGGGCTTCGAAGCTGTGCTGCAGACCTCCGGGGGACTCGACGGAGAGACGCGATCGTAGCAGGAGGAACAGGGTCAGCAGGAACGCGAAGACGAGCAACTCCATGGCGAAAGAATTCGAGATCGGAGCTTGCGGATATTTGGGCTCAATGTGGAGCGTCCGCAGAAACGATAAGACGGGCGCGGCGAACAGATGGTTCAGGATTTTGGTAAACCAGAGTTGTTCCATAGGACTGCTTTAGGACAGCTTTTCGCTACTTCTTCCCATCGCGACGGCTTCTTAAATCCCTCGAGCCAACGATGCGTACAGTTCGTAGACTGCTTCGCAGGCGATGGCTGCTACCGGCAGAAACAGGCCAGCAAACAGGCCGCCAAGGCTCGCGGGAAAACTGGTTAATATAGCATACGCAGCGGCTCCCAACAATAGATAGCGGAGGAGAAAGCGGGCGATGATTCCTTTGCCGGACTGCGATTTACCGGTGTCGGTGACGCGGTCGGCCAGGCCGGTGACCCCGCTCTTCAGCCAATGGAAGTTCAGGTAAGAGATGACGCATCCCAAAAAAAAGCCGAGCGAAGGGGTGCGGCCGAATTTCCACCAGGCTGCGGGGCAGAGAATCAGGGCCAGCAGGAGCATGGTATTGCGGATGCGGGTGAGGGCGCCGGCATAGAAGGCGTCGGCGGGAACATCGGCCATCGAGGGGGGGAGGCGCATGGGCGACAAAATGTCTGGCGAAAAATGTCTGGCAAATCGGTCCACAGTGCGCCCGCGAGGGATCTGGTGCTGAGCCCGCACTGCCCAGGAAATCATAGTAAGCCACTCATGGGGATGTTCAAAGAGCGGGGGAGCGAGCAAAGACCAGAGTCGAGGCAAAGGCGGCCGACAGCAGTGTCCGCCCCAAAGTTACTTGTTGTCGCGCAGGACCGTGCGGATGAGTTCGATCATGCCGGCGGCAATTCCTACGAAAAGCCCGACTACGCTGATCCAGGAGGTATGCAGCCGGCGGTCCAGGAAGGAGCCGATAAGCCATCCGGCGACGGTGCCGGCGGGAAGCATCAGGGCGAGTTGGCTGTAGCGGCCGACCTGGACCCAAGGGTTTTTCTTGGGGCCGGAGTCACGGTTTTCGGGAGGAGTAGAAGGTGGCATGGGTCGCGCTCCGGCGAAGCGATTGTACCCTACAGCAGCGTGAAGATCGGCCAAACTTCTTTCCTGGTCGGACCGGCGAGGTGGCTGTCGCTATGCGAGCCTTTAATGCGTCAGCTTCGCTATGGCTGGGTTTTGGGCTATGCCCAGGGCCCAGTTTACTAGTTCGATGAAGCGGTTGGGGAGGATGCCGACGTAGAGGGTGGCTGCGGCCGTCAGGGTTAAGGCGGCGCGCATGGCCAGGCTGATGGGGAGTTTTTCCTCGCCTTTCTCTACCTGGCCCATGAACATGGCATTGGCGATCTTCAGATAATAGTAGAGGCCGAAGACGGAGTAGAGGACGCCCAGCGACGCGAGTGCATAGTGGCCGGTTTCGATCAGGCTGAGGAAGATGAAATATTTTCCCCAGAATCCGGCTAGGGGCGGGATGCCGGCCAGCGAGAGCATGAAGATCAGCATGAGGACGGCTTCGACGGGAGCGCGCGAGTAAAGGCCATTGAGGTCGTCGAGTTCGTCGCCGACTACGTTGCGGTGACGCAGCGAGGTGATGACCGCGAAGGCGCCCAGGTTCATGAAGGTGTAGACGAGCAGATAAATCAGGATGCCTTTGATGCCGTCGGAACTGAGTTTGGTGGCGGTGCCGGCGATCAGGCCCAGCAGCATGTAGCCGACGTGGGCGATGGAGGAATAGGCGAGCAGGCGTTTGGTGTTGGTCTGGGTGAGGGCGGCGAAGTTGGCGCCGGTCATGGTGGCGATGGAGACGAAGACGAGCAGAGGAACCCAGATCGGGCGCATGGGAAGGAGTGCGACGAGGAGGATGCGGAGCAGCATAGCCCAGCCGGCGGCCTTGACCGCGACCGACATAAATCCGGTGATCGAGGTGGGTGCGCCTTCATAGGCGTCGGGAGCCCATTGGTGGAAGGGGATGGCGGCGATTTTGAATAAAAGACCAGTGATGGTGGTGAGCAGCGCCACCACGGCGACGGGTTTGTATTCGCTGTGAAGAATATTTCGCGTCAATACCTGCTGGATGACGGCCAGATTGGTGCTGCCGGTTAAACCGTAGAGCAACGACAGGCCGTAGGCGAAAATGCCGGAGGAGAATGCGCCGAGCAGCAGGTATTTTAGTGCGGCTTCGTTGGAGCGGCGGTCGCGGCGGAGAAATCCGACTAAGACGTAGGTGGAGATGGCCATTAACTCGAGGCCGATAAAAATTAGAACGATGTCGTAGCCGGCGGCCATGCACATCATGCCGGCAACCGAGAGCAGCATCAGGGCGTAGTATTCACCGTGATTTTCGTGCTCGGTTTCGAGATAGCGGCCCGACATGAGGATGGAGATGGCCGTGCCGGCAAGGAACAAATACCAGAAATAAATGGCAAAGCGGTCCACGATCAAGGTATGCAACAGGCCCAAGGAGCCGGGGGAGGCGCCCATCAAGAGTTGAATTTTGTAGACGCCGGCGGCGGAAAAGAGCACGCCGATCATGGCGGTGACCGCATTGGTCCACTTCATCTCGCGCGGCAGCATGAGGTCGATGAGCAGGATGCCGAGGGCGAACAACGTCAGCAGCGTAATCGGCAGCGCGAGAACGTAGTCGGTCCAGACCACTATTGCTTCCCCTTTGCTTTCGTTGCCGCAGAGGTGGCCGCGGGTTGCGGATTGGTCGTGTACGTCATGTCCCGGGGCGGCGCGACTGGAGTGGCCGACGCGGCTGCATTCACCGCGGGTTGGGGATAGTCCGGGCGCGCCAGAGCGATGGTGTGGCTTACCGGCTGTTCGAGAATCTGGAAAAACGGTTTGGGATAGAGGCCGATCCAGAAGGCCATGATGAGGAGCGGCACGAAGGTTGCGACTTCGCGAGGGGTCAGATCGTGAAGCTTTTCATTTTTGGGATTGGTGACGGTGCCGAAGAAAACTCTCTGATACAGCCAGAGCAAATACGCTGCGGCGAGCACGACTCCGGGGACCGCCCATGCGGTCCACCGCCAGTTCTCCATGAATGTGCCATACAGGATGCTGTACTCGCCAATGAAGCCGTTGAGCAGCGGCAGGCCCATCGAAGAGAGGAACATGATCATGGTAATGGTGGCGTAGACCGGCATCACGTTGGAGATGCCGCCGTACTCGGAGATTTCGCGAGTGTGGCGGCGTTCATAGAGGATGCCAACGATCAAAAACAGAGCGCCCGTGGAGATACCGTGATTAATCTGCTGCAGCACGGAACCGCTCAGCCCGAGCGGGGTGAGCGCGAAGATTCCCAGGGTGCAGAAGCCGAGATGGCTGACCGACGAGTAGGCCACCAGCTTCTTCATGTCCTTTTGCATCAGCGAGACCAGCGCGCCATAGAGGATGCCGACGATGGAGAGGAAAATCATCCAGCCGCGGACGGTCATGCCGAGGAACGTGGTGGGATTCGACAACACGTTGGGGAAAAAGGGGAGAGAGAAGCGGATGAAGCCGTAAGTTCCCATCTTCAAGAGCACGCCCGCCAGAATTACCGAACCGGCGGTGGGAGCTTCCACATGGGCGTCGGGCAGCCAAGTGTGGAAGGGGAACATCGGCACCTTGATGGCGAAGGCGAAGAAGAAACTCAGGAACAGAAGAGTCGCGACCTGCGGACCATAGTCGGAATAAATGCGCGGCGCGGTTTCGTAGAGCGCCTGAAGGGCGAAGGTGTAGGTACCGGTCACGTGTTGATGATGAAAGTAGAGAAACAGGATGCCAAGCAGCATCAGCACGGAGCCGGCAAGAGTGTAGAGGAAAAATTTTATGGCGGCGTAGAGTTTGCGGGGGCCTCCCCAGATGCCGATCAGCAAGTACATGGGAACAAGCATGGCTTCCCAGAAAACGAAGAAAAGGAAGAAATCCAGCGCCATGAATACGCCCAGCATGCCGGTCTGGAGAACTAAGAACCAGATGTAGTATTCCTTGACGCGGGTCTCGATGGCGGTCCAGGAGGAGAGGATCGAGATCCAGCCGAGGAGGGTGGTAAGCATGATGAGCAGGAACGAAATGCCGTCAATGCCGAGCATGTAGCCGGCGCCGATCGAGGGAATCCAGTTGCCGGCAGCGCCTTCGATGAACTTGAAGCCGGGCTCGAAGCGCTGCTCCCAGAACAGGGGGACCAGTGGGATGGAGACCAGGAGTCCGGCGAGGGCGAAGAAGTTCGCGATCCACCGGATGGCGTCTTTGTTCTCCTTCGGGACGAAGAGGAGAACCAGCGCGCCCACGAGCGGCGTGAAAAGGATGATGGATAGGATGTAGTTTTGCATAAGAAGCTCTTGGCTTTTGGCTCTTGGCTTTTAGCTGGAAGCTAAGCGCCAATGGCCAAGAGCCGGTTGATCAGTGATACACATAATAAAAAGCGAAACCTACCAGTCCTGCGGTCATGACCAGGGCATACCATTGCACCAGGCCCCATTCGAAAAGGCGCGCCGGATAACTTAGCATGCGCGCCAAAATCGCGGGACCGTTCACCCCGATACCATCGATGATCCACTTGTCCCACCAACTGGAGAAGGTTGCGGTTCCGCGGGTGATGGAGCCGGCGGCGTTTACCGCGCCGTCGATGATGTGGGTGTCGATCCACGAACTGGCTTCACCCGCGCCCAGCACGCCCAGGCGTACATCTCCTACTGGGCGGCGGCCGGTGAAGACGTAGTCGTAGCCTTCGTCGACGTAATACTTGTTGAGCAGCGTGGTGTAGACCGGGGCTGAGAGGTTGGCGATGGGCTCGGCATAACCCTTGTCGGCATGGCGATAGCTTCGCCAAGCCATGCCCCATCCAATGCCGGCGGCGGCAAGCGACAGGCCCATCAACAGCCATTCTGCGCTGGTATTTTTCTCTTCTTCTTTTTCTCCGGCGGCCAGTTGAGCGGCCCTGCCTTCTTCGCTCAGAGTCTGCGCCTCACCGGCGAACACCGGTTCCAGGAATTTCGTGAAATGGTCGGAGCCTCCCAGGCTGTGCGGCCAGCCAAGAAATCCGGCAAACAGCGACATCACGGCCAGCACGACCAGCGGCAAGGTCATCGCCATGGGCGACTCATGAATGTGGTGCTCCACGTCGTGACTCATGCGCGGACGTCCGTGGAACGTCAGATACATGAGGCGGAACATGTAAAACGCGGTCATGAGCGCGGTGGCGTAACCGACACACCAGAGGATGCGGTAGGCACCACCTTCGCGCGACCAGGTCTCCCAGAGGATGGCGTCTTTGGAAAAAAATCCGGCGAAGGGAAAGATGCCGGCGATGGCGAGCGTCGCAATGAACATGGTGGCGTGGGTGGTGGGAATGCGCTTGTGCAGGTCCCCCATGTTTCGCATATCCTGCTCGCCGCTCATGGCATGAATCACCGAGCCTGCCCCGAGGAAGAGCAGAGCTTTGAAGAAGGCGTGAGTGAAGACGTGGAAGACGGCGGCGGAGAAGGCTCCGACGCCCAGTGCGAGGAACATGTATCCAAGTTGCGAGACGGTCGAGTAGGCGAGGACGCGCTTGATGTCGTTTTGTACCAGGCCGATGGAGGCGGCGAAGACGGCGGTCAGCGCGCCGACGATGGCGACGACCAGCATGGATTTCGGGGCCAGCACGAATAACGCGTTGGAACGGGCCACCATGTAGACGCCGGCGGTGACCATGGTCGCGGCATGGATGAGCGCCGAAACCGGGGTGGGGCCTTCCATGGCATCAGGAAGCCAGACATAGAGCGGTAGCTGCGCCGACTTCCCGCAGGCTCCGACAAATAGAAGCAGCGTGGCGGCGGTGATGAGGGGATCGCCGATCGCGAACTGGCCGCTGCGCGCGGCGTGGGTAACGTCGATGAAGCGCAACGAGCCCATATGCCAGGCGATGAAGAACATGCCGAGGAGGAATCCAGCGTCGCCGATGCGGTTCACGATGAAAGCTTTGTTGGCGGCGTCGCTTGCCGACTTGCGGTGGAAATAGAAACCGATCAGCAGATACGAGCACAGGCCTACGCCTTCCCAGCCGACGAACATGAGCACGTAATTGTTGGCGAGGATGAGCGTGAGCATGGAGAACATGAACAGGTTGAGGTATCCAAAGAAGCGGTAGTAGCCGCCTTCATGCGCCATGTAGCCGGTGGAATAAATATGAATCAGCATGCCGACGCCGGTGACAAACAGCAGCCAGATGCTGGAGAGCGGATCGAGAAGAAATCCGGCGTCGGCTTGAACCGGGGCCTCGGTGCCGTCGGATTTTAGGTAGTTCAGGTGTCCAGTGTCGGTGCCGAGCCAGGTGTAGAGGATTTTTTCATAAGGCTGGTCATGGTGTTCGGCAGCCCAAGTGGTGTATTCGAGTACGGCGCCGCAGGACATGAGGAATGCGAGCACGACAGAGCCGACGCAGACGGCGCTCACCGTCGGCTTCCGCAGCTTGCGGCCAAAGAAGAACATGAGCGCCGCGCCGAGGGCGGGGAAGAGCGGGATGAGGTAGATGTGCGAAAGAAACATTGCTTTTGGCTTTTGGCTCTGGACTCTTAGCTTGACCCTAAACCGCCCGCGGCCAAGAGCTAATCGCTGAAGAGCGCTTTTCTACCACTTCAACAGATTCACTTCGTCTACGTTGACCGTCTCTTTATTCCGGAAGAAGGCGATCAGGATGCCGAGGCCTACAGCGGCTTCCGCGGCGGCATCGGTGATAACAAAAATTGCGAAGACCTGGCCATGCAGCGCCGTGGGACCATGAATTCCCTGCCAGTAACGGGAGAAAGCGACCAGGTTCAGGTTTACCGCGTTCAGAATCAATTCGATCGACATCAGAACGATGACGACATTGCGACGCGTGAGCACTCCAATGACCCCCAGCAGGAACAGGGCTGCGCCGAGGACCAGGTAATGCAGCGTCGTGATGTGCAGCATGGAGTCCATTTGTCGCTTAACGGCACGGCCAAGAGCGGCGCGGAAGGCCCGCTCTTCACAGGTTCAAATTCTTTTCTTTGCCATGACTACGGCTCCGATGATTGCTACCAATAACAGGAGGGAGGCGATTTCAAAGGCGAACATGTATTGTCCGACGTTGCGATCGAACAGCAAGGCCGCGATTTGTTGCGTGTTTTGCGTTTCGCCGTAGGTCATGCGGCCTTCGGGGAACAGCGCTCTGCCTTTTGTGGTGGTGGTGTAGACCGCGATGAACAGGCCTCCCAGAGCCGCCGCGGCTACGATTCCCACCAGCCATTGTTTGTTGAACTGACGCTCCTTCTCAGCGCGCTCGATGGAGATCAGCATGATTACGAACAGGAACAAGACCATGATGCCGCCGGCATAAAGAATGATCTGCACGCCAGCGACGAACGGGGCGTACAGCATCAGGTAGAGAGCGGCTTGGGCTAGCAGGGTGGTGATCAGAGCCATGGCCGAGTGGACGGCGTTCTTGCGGGTAATGACCATCACGCCGCCGACAATCATGATTGCGGCCAGCAGATAAAAGAAAAATGGCGTCGCGACCGGAGGATTCGTTCCTGCGGGAATCATTCCTGCGGGATTCATGGGCGCCACACTCCTTGCAGTTCTGCCCAGAGTTCGCTCCGCATTCCGACGACGGCGGTCAGGACCAGGAGCGCCAGACCGGTGGGCAGCAGAACTTTCCATCCTACTTTCATGAGTTGGTCGAAGCGGTAACGCGGGAACGTGCCACGATACCAGATGTAGAGGTACATGAACCCGGCAACTTTGGCCGAGAACCAGAAAATGTCGTTCACGCGAATGCGGACGGCAGGGAGGAACAGAATCAGACCGATGAGTCCGAGAACCGCGCCGAATCCGGCTAACCCTATGGTTTGAACTTTGAATAGCGGGTGCTTGGGCATGCGCGCAGTGTTGTAGAAACACATCGCAGCCAACAGCAGAAACGTGATTCCGGGGAAGAGCAAGAAGACCAGATCCCAGGTGGGGCCGACGAGCAAGTTAGGGAACGGCCGCAGCCAGCCACCAAGCCATAGAGTGACCGCGATCGAAGAGACGGCGATCATCGCGGAGTATTCCGCCAGAAAGAACAAAGACCAGCGGAAGCCGCTGTATTCGGTATGAAACCCTGCGGTCAATTCCGATTCAGCTTCGGGCAAGTCAAACGGGGCTCGATTCGTCTCGGCCACCATGGCAATGGCGAAAATGCCGAACCCGATCAGGCCGAGCGGGAAAAATTTAAAGATGAACCATTCCTGCTGCGCCAGTTGCGCCTGCACGATGCCGATCATGCTCAGCGTGCCGGTGCTTTGATCGTTGAGGCTGGTCATCAGAATGACCGACACCACCGCCAATCCCATGGCAACTTCGTAGGAAACCATCTGCGCACTCGAACGCAGCGCGCCGATCAGCGGATAGTGCGAGTTGGAAGCCCATCCGGCGGTGACAATTCCGAGCACGCTCAGCGACGAAACCCCGAGCATGAACAGAATGCCGATGTTCATGTCGGTGATGGCGTGGGTGGGGCCGAAGGGGACTACTACGAAAACGGTGAAAGCGGCGAGTACGACGATGAAGGGGGCAATCCAGAAAACGACGGCATCGGCTTCGGCGGGGATGATGTCTTCTTTGAGCAAAAGCTTGATGGCGTCGGCGATGGGCTGGAGCAGGCCGTGCGGGCCGACGCGCATAGGGCCGAGGCGTACTTGCATGTGTGCGAGAATCTTGCGCTCCAGCCAGTTCATGGCGATGACGGCCACCGAGAGGCCGGCAAAGACGAGCAGGATGTACACCGTCGCCCAGAAGATGTTTCCGGCGCCTCCAGGCGTTTTGTCGCTGTCGAGGTAGGACAGGATGTACTGCAGCAGCGCGTGCATCAGCGGGACCTCATTAGCGATCCACCTCGCCGAGAACAATGTCGAGCGTGCCGATGACGGCGATGACGTCGGCCACCAGCTGGCCGCGGCACATGACGTCTAGAGCTTGCAGGTTCACGAACGACGGCGGGCGCACGCGGATGCGATAGGGCTGCGTCGATCCGTCGCTGACGATGAAGTATCCCAGCTCGCCCTTGGGGGCTTCGATGGAGTGATAGATTTCGCCGACCGGAGGCTTGATGACCTTCGGAACTTTGGCCATGATGGGGCCTTCGGGAATGTGGTCGACGGCCTGCTCGATGATGCGGAGCGACTGGCGGAACTCAGCCATGCGCACCAGGTACCGGTCGTAGGTGTCGCCGTTCTCGCCGGTGGGAATGTCGAAGTCGAAGTTCTTGTAGTTGGCGTAGGGCAGGGCTTTGCGGATGTCCCACTTGACGCCGCTGGCGCGGAGGACCGGGCCGGTTACTCCCAGCGCGATGGCGTCTTGGCCGGAGATTTTGCCCACGCCTTTGGTGCGTTCCAGCCAGATGCGGTTCGTCGTGAGGAGTTCTTCGTATTCGTCGATCTTGGGCCGCACAAAAGCGACGAAAGTCTTCACATCTTTTTCAAAGCCGTCGTAGGTTTCGTATTGCAGGCCGCCGATGCGGAAAGCGTGGGTGGTGAGGCGAGCGCCGCAGTATTTTTCGAAAATCTTGAGAATCTCTTCGCGGTCGCGAAAGGTATAGAACAGCGGCGTGATGGCGCCGATATCGAGCGCGTGCGTGCCCAGCCAAAGTTGGTGACTGGCCATGCGGTTCAGTTCGGTGAGGATGACGCGGACGTATTGGGCGCGAGGCGGAGCTTCGACGTTGAGAAGTTTTTCGACTGCCTCGCAGTATCCCAATCCGTTGGAGACCGCGGCGACATAATCCATGCGGTCGACGTACGGATTGAACATCGTATAAGTGCGATTCTCAGCGATTTTTTCGACGCCGCGATGCAGGTAGCCGATGACGCACTCAAGGCCCATCACCTTTTCGCCGTCGAGACGAAGGATGACGCGGAGCACGCCGTGGGTCGCGGGATGCTGCGGTCCCATGTTGATGACGAGCTCGTTGGCATCGAGAAACGTTTTGTCCGGCGTTTCCAGATCTAGCGGCGAGAGTGAGGTCGGGTCGTTCATGCCTGGCTTCTAGGTCTTCGGTTTGAATCTATTGGCCGCTCTCAATTCCGAGGTTGATCTGCACCCACTCATTGTCCTGCTGCAGGATTCCGTAGTCTTTGCGCAGGGGATGGCCCTTCCAGCCGTCGGGCAGGAGAATACGTTTCATGTCGGGATGGCCGTCGAAGCTGATGCCGAACATGTCGAAGACTTCGCGCTCCAGCCAGTTGGTCGTCGCCCAGATGGGAACGGAGCTGGGGAGAGTCTCGCCCTCGGCGATTTGCGTTTTGACGCGGATGCGTTGGTTGCGCGGGAACGAGTAGAGAATCCAGAGTACATCGAACTGCTTTTCACGCTTGGGATAGTGCACGGCGGTGATGTCTACGCAGTAGTCAAACTGCTCTTGGTTGCGCAGGACTTGAAGAATTTCGGGAATCAAGGAACGATCGACCACCATGTAGTTCTGCCCTAGATAAGTTAAGGGCTCGATGCCTGATCCGTAACTGCCCTTAAGCTTCGCGATCATCGGCGAATCCCAAGGCGTGGGCACCGGGGCCGCGGGTTTCGGCGGAGCTGCGGCGGGCTTGGCGGCGGCAGGAGCAGCGGGCGCACCGGCAACGGCTTTGGGCGGTGTCGCGGGAGCGGCCGGCTGGTCGGGAGCAGGTTTGGTTTCCGATTGAACTGAGCCGGAGGAAGTGGCTTTGACGCCGCCCGGGGTTGCGGGGCGATCCGCCGTCGGCTTCGGTTCACCTTCTGGCGGCGGTGAAGCGGGGGATTTTGTTTCGTCCGGCATATCGCGAAGGCACAAACCTCCGGCCCAGTGTGTGTTGAAAAGAACGTTAACTTTTATCAGCTTGAGGGGGCGAAGTCAACGAGGGGGCGCCGCCCAATTACAAAATTTGAGGGGTGCGATGTTCGCTCAGCCGTGCCGGGAATTCGCCGTCGAATCAAGGCTCCCGCACTCCTTGAAAGGTTCTTCGACTGCGTTGCCCTTCGCTTCGCTCACGACAACATTTGCTCAGGACGACAGGTTACGGCAGCGGGGATGGGAACCAAGAGCCTAGACGCGGGATTGGGACTGATAGGTTTCGATCAGATCGCGGATGCGTTGGGCTTCGGCTTTGCGGTGGCCGTGGCTGGTGATGGGGTCGGTGCCGCCGGTCGATTCGATGACGATCTCGGACCAGAAGACGCCGGTGGAGATGTGGACCGAGGCAATCTTGGTCATGCCAATGCTTTCTTCGTTGCTGCCGAACAGGCGCGATTTGACGCGGGTGACGCGCTGCGGGCTGATGATGAGGCGGGTGGGAAAGAAGAAGTTTCCTTGCGTCCAGCGGCTGGCGGTAAAGGTTTGGGCGGGGGAGCTGTCCATACGATTGTCGGGGAGTGTGGGCATGGTTCAGTCCGCCAACTCCAAAGCTTTCGCTCCGCCGGACGGCCAGGGGCGGCTGTTCCCAGATGAACCCACACCGTCCGCGCGTGCACTGTGGAAAATTTCTAGACCCATTCGAGCGCGCCTTTGTTCCATACCCAGATGTAGCCGACGATCAGGATGGCGAGGAAAATCAGCATCTCCAGCAGGCCGAAGAGGCCGAATGCCTTGAACCGTACGGCCCAGGGAAAAAGAAAAATTGTTTCCACGTCGAAGACTACGAAAAGGATGGCGATGATGTAGTAGCGAACAGTGTAGCGTCCGCGAGCGCTGTCGATGGGGTCGATGCCGCATTCGTAGGGCATCAGCTTGGTCTTGCTGGGATTTGAGGGACGCACCAGTTTCGCCGCCAGCAACGTGACCGGCAGGAGAGTTCCGATGATGACGATGAAGATGAAGATGGGGACGTAGTTTTGCGGCATAGAGGACGCTTCGCAATTGATGGAGCAGCCATCCTAGCGCGGATGCGGAGATGGTTCAAGGGCGAATGACAGGGGACGAGAGGGGACCCGCATGGGTGTATGCCGAGAAGGACGGCGGAGACAGATTCCCCACCCAAGCAAAAACGGCTTGAGTGGGCCGCCCGCCAAATCTACAAACTAAGTCGAGCGCGTTGGAAAATTACAAAGGCCAGCAGCGTGCCTAGCAGAGCCGGAAGCGGGAGGATGAATAATAAGAGCACGGCGCAGACAAACTGGGTATTGAAACAACGCGATCCTTGGGGCGGGTGGCCACACAGCTGTGATACGACGATGCACATAATCAGCAGAAAATGTGGTGCAAGGAGGAGAAGAGTGGCAATCCGTTTTCTGAGTCCCATTTTTCGCCAGGCCAGACAGCCGAGATACACAACCCCGCAGAACACCAGAACAACTACACAAGGCAAGAGCAGCCAGAGCCGTTGCATTCCCACACTATAGGAAGGTCTCTATACTTAAGGCAAGATTACCATTGCGGAAAGTCTGCTTGTCATTCAGAAGCCAACCCCAAACTGGTGGCAAGCCCCACTTCGTCGCGTCGGCTCCAGAAATATATCGCCATCAGGACAGAAACTACGAGCAGCGCGGCACCAAATTCGCCTGCCACATACCTGGTTTTGCTGTGGTCGACCGTGAGCGGATCGAAGAATTCTTGGATGAATGTATTGTGTGCGGCGTGCAATACGACACCGGGCCCACAAACTGCCGGACGTTAGCCTCATCCACGTCCACACAAAGCTGATGGCCGGAAGCAACACAGTGAACAGTGGAAGGTAGTACCAGACCGGTGTGCCGCCGTTATCGCCGTCTGCAAGCAGAAAAATGGGATAGTGCCACAGGGCCCAAATGAATCCAGAAATGAAACGGCTTTCTACTCAGCCTACGACAGCAGCCTACCCGGCCTGCTGTTGCTTACGATTCGGAGCCGCGCAATTTTGGGTGGTGAGCGCGGGGAGCGCTCGTTAACGGGAGAAAAAACTCGTCCCACGAAAGAGCGACAGAACCCTCTTGACTCCGAGCGGCCTTCTTATGGAATGCCATTTCGTCAACTGAGAACAGGCACGGCGGATCCTACTTGACTGCGGCGAGGACCTTCACCCGATCTTGCGACGAGATTAGGCTCACATATCCGACTGCGCCCGGAGTGGCAGCGACGTATTCGATAAGGGCCGATTCGGTATCGAATGCTTTGGGCATGGCACCCTGCCCGGTGAAGATCACTTTGCGCCATTCCGAGCGAAATTCCTCAGGACTCTCGCCGACATGGCTTTTCAAAAAGACTTCGTGCACTGGTCCACCCTTTAAGGTCACCGGCACAGCATGGGAACCGTCAGCGAATCTGGTTCTCGTTCCCAGGAAAATGGCGCGCAAGTCGGCATTTGTGATTTCGGAAATCTGCACACCCTTATTCGCGACCAGCACGACATCCTGGGCTCTGGCCGCAGACCATGAGCCAAGCGATCCTAACAGCAGGATTAAGAAACGAGTTTTACTCATGTTCCGACTCTCATGGTGCTAGGTCCCGAAATGCTTAAAGCGAGCTAGAAGGTGAAACCGATCTTGGCTGCCAACATTTTCGAGTCTGGAGCCAGGCCATTTGGGTTTGTGCTGGTGTAGTATCCAAGGTCGGTTCCGTGAAGGAAATGGCCCTCGATCTTTGCATAAAAATATGAGTTAAAGTCATAGCGTCCGGACAGCACCCAGTCTTTCGAGTAATTTGCCGGCTGGGTTGTGTCCGCTGCCTTGTTGACGTAGTGGCTGTAGTAACTTCCTGCTTGAAACTTTTTACTAAGTCGATAACTTCCCATTGCGAACCAAGATCGCCCATCCGCCACATATGGAATCGCGGTCGACCCAATCGTGATGGTCGCATTGATCGGTTCCCGGTCATATTCCGCCGCCAAGTAAACCTTTCCCCGGCTAAACTTAGCGTACATTGAGGGTGTGAAAGTAGGCGGTAAATGTATGCTACCGGTAGGCGCTGTCCCGTCTACGGCCTGCACATTTCCGCTGGATCCGATGTCCAGCCCTTTTACGGGTGTTTCCCATCGCAGATCACCCCCGTAAGTCTTGCCTCCCAGAGAATTCGTAAACACCAGCCCGAGGTCAGCGAACTGTTTAATATATCCATCATTCAAGTCAACCGTTGCTTGTCCCGCGTACCCATCATAGTGGAGCGTTCCGGCCCGTTTCCCAAGGAAAAGCGCGCCGTAAACATCTCCTCCCACGTGCGCCAGATAAAAGCTCTTATGGTCGATTGGGTAAGAGCCCTGGGGCAATAGTATCCAAAGGAAAACTGCGTCTATGTCCTGGGAATCATTGAATAAGCCCCAGACCGTCTTGACCTTGCCGGCCCTAATTCCAAAATGGTCATTGACTCTGTAGTCTCCTGAAGCCCAATCCACTTGAAGGTTCGGGCCGCCGAACTCTCCCAGTTGATACATGTGCAACTGAATGCCGACATGCAGGTTATCCCCCAGTGAGTCGGAGATGGTCACGGCGCCGTCCGTCCACTGAAGGCTGCCATCACTCGATTTCATGGACAAGTAGTTGTTGTTGGAACTGAACAGAAAGCCCTGGCTGACAAACCCGTGGACCGCAATTCCCGCTGCGTCTTGCGCGTACAAGCTTCCCGTGCAGGTACAGACAGAGAGGAACAGGAGCAGATGTCTTGCAAACCGGTGCATACGATGAACAATGTGCATCCCCAGAGCCAACCCTCAGTTTCGTCGCAAGTGATTGATTCGCATGGCGTTTCCCGATAGGAATTGCTGGGGGAAAAGCCCCGATTGTCTTTGGCATAGACACCGTTCCGGATTATCGACACTCTGTTTTCACTGCTGGAAGCAGTGGTGATCGCAATGCTGCTGGTCCGGGCTGCCACGTTATGTAACTGTTGATAGAGGCGATGTCACGTTGACCGCTGTAGAGAAGTTACGGCAATTATCTTAGCGGCGTAACGAAGTGCAGTATGATGGGGGCACTCAGCGGGCTGTCCTATGAGGCCTCGTCCAGCATTAATCGTGCTCTGGATGCTATTGCTCAGCGTCGGTCTTGTTCTTTTCCTTCGGGCATTCCTGAATCGGCACACAGTCTACCCGACCCCTGAAACTGAAAGCGCCTTCCTGAAGAATTACGCGCCACGATCTGTCGTCGCGCCGTTCGAGTCGAAGCAATTCAACTCACAATGGTGGGACCACGAAACTGCCGAGGCAGGGAAAGGCTTCGCGACCCATCAGGGCGCATTTCAAGGAAAGGTCGCCATCAGGCCGGAGAAAGGGATGTCTCTGATGACGGCATTGAGTGACGACGTGTCGACACAGCTTCTTCGCGATGGGGCACAGATTCTCAGTGAGAGTGGCGATCCTCGTGGCGGATTTCACTTCGATTACAAACTTGGCAAGAGCTACGGCGCGGTAACGATTTCTCCCTTAAAGATATACCGGAGTCCGACGGTCCCAGAAGGGTGCGTGCAAGCGGTTGTTGATATTGCCTTCATCGAAAAATGGTTTCCTAAACTAAAGAGCCGGGCATGATGACGGTGAAGCTCAACATCGACGTGCATTAGCCATTTAACTGACGCTATTATAGTTGGCGAGATCAGGCGGTTACACTCACCGAGAATCGCCCGATAACCCGTCCGTGTCAAAAAGTGTTAACGCGATATTTCGCCAATCGAGGCAGGTGGCGGGGGGTTACTGTGCCGGAGTAGCATGCGTTTATGACAGAGTCTCTCGAATCCGCTTTGTCGCTTCAACCCGACTGGCTTAAGCAGCGGACTACCGAAGCGGCAATATGGGCCTATGCCGAGCTCAGCAAGACCACGGTCATACAAGCGCTCAAGGAAAAGTTGTGGCGCGGAGAACCTTCCGCTCAACTTCGCTCCTCAGGGCTAGACCCAGCAGTATTCGGGGCTGCGTCTTTTAGAGGCGGGCGCGGAAACATTCCTACGCGAGAAGCTGTCGAGGCACTGGTCACCCGCAGAACCGAGTTACTGCAGAGCCACACAGGGTCGTCACCTCTAGCGAATGTTGACGGAGGGAAATTGCTACTCTTCACGCCGCAGGATTCGCTTTCTGACGGGGCGGCCACAGTTGCATCAAATGGTTTTTTCGACGTTGATAACGTGCCAGCGTGGGACACGTGGTTGTATTTCGATGGTCGCACTCTTGTTTCGTGGGTACCGGCGCAGCTGATCTCAAAAGTGCAGTTGGGCATAGACGTGAACCCAGAGAGTTGCATCAGGTGGGCCGATTAAAGGATTAAAGCCTGATCCGCGAGCTGTTCGCTTTACTCAAGTGACGAGAACAGGCGATTGCGCTCATCGAGAATTTGGCCCAGTCCGGCTATCGACGGCGAGCCGCCTCCAGCCTTCTTTTTCGGAGGTGGAACACAGAGAATGCCAATACGCCGTAGCAGATGGTGCCGCTGAGCAGAGCTATGGGCCAACCGACATCATGAGCGCCGAGGTTCGCGATTGCTGGCAGAACCCAAAAGGGCGCCGTGAGCCAACCGAATACAATCGG
>Ga0209420_1000309_pt1 | contig 27607 bp, 22 predicted proteins | sample BlaSpr_A8_OM1_O1_FD_187972 | JGI IMG/M metagenome (GOLD analysis project Ga0209420, IMG submission 187972) | Forest soil microbial communities from Thunder Bay, Ontario, Canada - Black Spruce, Ontario site 2_A8_OM1_O1 (SPAdes) (version 2) | ecosystem: Environmental > Terrestrial > Soil > Boreal...
AGGCGGGTCAGCACTACTGACCACACCAACACAGTCGCAGACTTTCGACCCGAGCGGCAGAGCCTACCTATCGTTTGAATGTTCAAAGCCTGTGAACAACAGATCTTTCCTGTGCACCGCTGAGGAAAAGACTCGAACAACTACCGTCTTCGAGGTGACCGCAAGCTTACAATTGGGATCGTAATCGGGCCTGCCGTAGTTGCTATCTCGCTGCATCGGAGATGACCCGCAGTGAGTTCCCGCGGCCAAGGCAACCCCGCGGGGGGTTGCCTGCTAGTCATACTTATCGGTGTCGTCCTCAGCGGTCAGCAGCTGCTTCCTACAGATTGGCCAGTTGATTGTGAGGAAAACTATCGCTGTTTGTCGATGTGTAGTTCTTAGAGGTTATTTCGGTGGTGCACACTTGCTGCACAGATGTGCCCGAACATGACTTTCCCTACCCGAAAATAGACAATCGCATCCGACCTAAGTCACTGAATCCGAACAGCAGGCCCCAGGACGGCTTAGTTTGCTAAACCGTTGTACGGGCTAACACCTGTACCCAGGGTTCGAATCCCTGCCTCTCCGCCACACAGTCTGGACTGCAGAGAAATTCTGTTGGCTCTCCCGCCGAAACACGCGTGCAGTGCCCGCATTTTGCGACTGTTCGCAGACAAACCGCACTGCGGAGAACGGACGGCTCGGCATGTCAGTGCCCTGGCCTTTCTCCGAAAGGCATCCGTGTGGGAAGTGGGCGCCGGATGATTATGCAAAGAAATGATCGAGAAGATGCAAGATTGCGATGCCAGCTCTCGACGGGAAAACGCAAGGACAGCCAAGTCCCTCTTTCTAATAGGAGTTGGCGGTCTAGGTTAAGGCCTGTCAATACGACACCAATCGGCGAATCGCTGAGTTTTTGATTTCTACCGCCGCACTATTGTGGAATTCGATTGACGGAATGCTGCCCGTCCTAGTATTGATTTGTTATGACCTCGTCGAACTACCGCCGTCACCATCATCACCACCGTCATGCGATGAGCGTGTCGGCGGAGGACTACGGATAACAGCTTAGAGAGCACTGATAGGAAATCCGAGCCCGCTGACGCGAACTGCGCAGCGGGCTTTTTGTTTTTGCTGCGGGCATCGAAGCGGCGGGACGGATGGAAGGAGGAATCCGATGGAGATCAACTTCGACAAAATGCAGGGCTTGGCACCAGCGGTGATTCAGGATGCAGGCACCGGGGAATTGCTCATGGTGGGCTTCGTGAACCGCGAAGCGCTGGAGGCAACCTTGCGGACGGGCTTCGTCACATTTTATAGCCGCACCCGACAAAGGCTGTGGACCAAAGGAGAAACCTCCGGCAATCGACTGCAGGTCGCGGCGGCTTGGACGGACTGCGACCGCGACACGGTGCTGCTCCGCGTCCGCGTGTTGGGTGAGGGCAATGTGTGCCATACGGGGTCGAGATCCTGCTTCACGGAGGAACTGCAGCTAGGAGCGGCGGCCATGGCTGCCGCGGAGGGGACGCAGCGATGAAACTTCGTCTGGGCATCCCCAAGGGAAGTTTGCAGGAAGCAACGCTCAGCCTGTTCACGCGCGCCGGGCTGCGCGTCTACACCAGCGCGCGCTCCTACTTCGCCGCCACCGACGATCCAGAAATTGAATGCCTGCTCATTCGCGCGCAGGAAATGGCGCGCTACGTCGAACACGGTGCACTGGATGCCGGCCTGACTGGCCTCGACTGGGTGGCGGAAAGCGGCCTTGACGTGGTCCGCGTTACCGACCTGATCTATGCGAAACAGAGCGTGGGAAAAGTGAAGTGGGTGCTGGCTGTGCCGGAGAATTCGGACTTTCATAAACCTCAGGACCTGGAGGGCCGGATCGTTGCCACTGAGCTGGTGAATTTCACGCGCAACTACTTTGCCAGCCGGAACGTGCCAGTGCGGGTTGAATTCTCCTGGGGCGCGACGGAAGTGAAGCCGCCGTTGCTGGCGGATGCGATCGTCGAAGTCACGGAGACCGGGAGTTCGCTGCGCGCTAACCATCTGAGAATTATCGAGACAGTGCTCGAGTCGAACACGCAACTGATCGCGAACAAGGCAGCCTGGGCCGATCCTACGCGGCGGCGCAAGATCGAAAACCTGGCGGTGATGCTATCTGGGGCCATGGCGGCCCAGGGCCGCGTGGGCCTGATGCTCAACGTCCGCAAACCCGATCTGGCCGGGGTTCTTGGCCTGCTTCCCGCGTTGAAGAATCCGACCGTCGCGCCCTTGGCGGACGGTGAATGGGTCGCCGTCAACACCATCATCGAGGAGCAGACTGCCTGGACTCTGATTCCGAAGCTCAAGGAAGCGAATGCACAGGGAATCGTCGAGTATCCCCTGAACAAGGTGGTGATGTGATGGGCGACGAGATACGCATTCTTGAGGGGACTAAGAAAGACCGATTCGTGCGCACGCTGGAGCAGCGCGGCGCGAGCGATCTGACCGAGGTTGAGCCGGCAGTGCGGCGCATTGTGAACAATGTCCGGCGCAATGGCGATCGTGCTTTGCGCCGCTATGCGGAGCGCTGGGACGGGTTGGCAAGGGACGAACCTGTGCGTGTTCTCGAAGCTGACCTGCATGATGCCTGGCGGAATACCCCTCGGGATCTGCAAGAGGCCATCGCCCTGGCCACAGATAACATTCGCCGTTACTGCGAGTGGCAGAAGCCGCAGGAGTGGCGGCGTGAAATTCATCCCGGAGTTTGTGTGGGGCAGTTAGTGCGGCCTCTGGAATCGGTGGGATGCTATGTTCCTGGCGGACGTTATCCTTTGCCTTCCACATTACTGATGACTGTGATTCCGGCGCAGGTTGCAGGCGTGCCGCGGATTCTCGTGGTGTCACCGCGCCCCGCCCAGGCGACTCTGGCTGCTGCGGCGTTTCTCGGCGTGCGCGAATTCTATCAGGTGGGCGGAGCGCAGGCGATTGCTGCGCTGGCTTATGGGACGGAGGGCATCCCACGTATGAACAAGATCATCGGTCCCGGCAACCGGTATGTGACTGCGGCCAAGAAGGTGGTTGCGTTCGATTGCGCCATTGAGTTCCTGGCGGGCCCTACTGAAGCCGTGTTTATCAGCGGACAAGGTGATCCGGCGTTCATCGGCTGTGACTTGGTGGCGCAGGCGGAGCATGATCCCGACGCGCTCTGTGTCTTGATCACAAGTTCGCGTGGATTAGCGAAAGCTGTGCAGGCCGAGGTGCAACGGCGCACGCGGGCGAATCCAATTGCTGCGGAATCACTTTCCAGTCGCGGGGCCATCCTGTTGGTTGCGTCTCTTGATCAGGCGGTCGAGACCGCGAACCGCATTGCGCCAGAACATCTCACGCTCCCCGCAGCCCTGGCACGGTCCGTGCAAAATGCCGGCTCGATTTTTCTCAACGACTTCACGCCCCAGTCAGCGGGTGATTACATCTCCGGTCCCAATCACGTATTGCCAACTGGAGCGATGGCACGCGTGCGCGGCGGCCTGAGCGTGCTGGATTATGTTCGCATCATTTCTTGCCAGGAGGTCTCCCGCGAAGGCATTCGCGGAATTGGCCCGGCGGCCATTGTGCTTGCCGAGGCCGAGGGTTTGCGCGGACACGCCGAATCGTTGCGGGTGAGGTATGCGAATGCTTGAAGCCCGCGCCGCAGTCACGAATTTGCATGCTTATCGGCCACCCCTAGCGGGCCGTCAAGGGCTGCGTCTCGATTTCAACGAGAGCACCATCGGTTGTTCGCCGCGTGTGTTGGCACGGCTGCGCTCGCTGGATGCCGAAGCCCTGGCCCGGTATCCAGAGCGCGAGCCGGTTGAAGGCGAAGTCGCCAGTTTTCTCGGAATCGACGCGTCTCAGGTCCTGCTGACGAACGGTGTCGATGAGGCGATTCATCTGCTCTGCTCCACTTATCTCGAGCCCGGCGACGAAGCGATCATCGTCGTACCCACTTTCGCGATGTATGCGATCTTCGCTCAAGGCGAAGGTGCTCGCGTGGTCCAGGTTCCTTCCAGCGAGAACTTTGCCTTTCCTCTGGAGGATCTGCTATCTCGGATTGGTCCGCGCACACGGCTGATTGCCTTGGCGAATCCTAACAATCCAACGGGAACGGCCGTCCCATGCGACATGTTGCTGCGAGTCGCTCGCGCCGCTCCTCATGCCGCGGTTCTGGTGGACGAAGCCTACTTTGAGTTTCACGGAGAGACCATCCTTCACTACACGGTGCGGCCGGCGAATCTCTTCGTGGCGCGAACATTCTCGAAGGCTTATGGGTTAGCAGGTCTGCGCATCGGCACTCTCGCCGGAGATGCGGCCCAGATTGCAATGGTGCGCCGCGTCGCTTCGCCCTATAACGTGAATGCGGTTGCGCTCGCGGTGTTGCCCGAGGCGCTTCGAGATCAAGATTACGTTGAACATTATGTCAGCGAGGTGCAGCGCGGCCGCGAACTATTGCAGCAGGAACTCAAAGATCTTGGCCTGGGCTACTGGCCGAGCCGGGCCAATTTCGTTCTGGCGCGTGTCGGTCCTGCCTATGCGGAATTCATTCAAGCTTTGCGCACGCGCGGAATTCTGGTCCGCGACCGGCACACCGATCCTGCGTGCGATGGCTGCGTGCGCCTGACCGTCGGATCTCTCGAACATACACGGACTCTGATTGTCGCCCTGCGCGAAGTGGTTCGGAAACTCAGGGAACATCGTGAGGTGAACGCGTGAGAAAGGCCAGGCTGCATCGCGCGACCGCCGAAACTGAGATTCGGATTGCGCTCACCATTGAGGGTCGGGGGAAGTACGACGTTTCTACTGGAATTCACTTCCTGGACCACATGCTGGAGTTGTTTGCACGGCACGGGGGTTTCGATCTGAAACTCAAAGCGGACGGCGACCTGGAAGTGGATCAGCACCACACCGTCGAAGACGTCGGCATTGCTTTGGGTGAGGTCTTCAACCTCGCGTTGGGAAATCGTCGCGGCATTTTGCGGGCGGGATATTTTGTCATGCCCATGGACGAAACTCTCGGCCTGGCAGCCGTCGATTTCGGTGGACGTGCGGCCGCGGTGGTCGATACCAGGGTCCGCGCGGCGCGAGTCGGAGACTTACAAGTTGAACTGGTGTGCGATTTCTTCGAAGGCTTTGCCCGCGGCGCTCGCGCCAATGTTCACGCCCGGGTGCTCTACGGACGCTCCAGCCACCATAAGATCGAAGCGCTGTTCAAAGCATTCGCACGAGCCCTGCGCGTGGCATGCTCCCGCGATCGTCGCCTGGGCCGAATGCTCCCGAGCACCAAGGGGCTTCTATGATCGCCATCGTAAATTATGGCGCGGGCAACCTGAATTCCGTGAAGAAGGCATTTGACTACCTCGGATCTGATGTTGTGGTGACAGATCAGTCTCAGGCCCTGACCGCGGCGGACAAAATTGTATTACCCGGGGTCGGACATTTTTCCTCCCTGCGAGCCCTGGAACGCACGGGCCTGCGCGAGCCCTTGTTGCAAGCGGCCTTCGCAGGAAAACCTCTTCTTGGGATCTGTTTGGGTATGCAATGGTTCTTTGACGGAAGTGAAGAGTGCAGTGAGGTTGCGGGGGCGGGCATTTTTTCTGGCAACTGCCGGCAGTTTCCGTCCTCAGTGAAGTCGCCTCATGTTGGCTGGAATTCTCTGACAGTCCGGAAGGGTTCGCGGCTACTGCGAGGCATCGCGCAAGATTCGTTTGTCTACTACACGCACTCTTTTCATGCGCCGATGCTTGCCGCGACCAGTGCGGCGAGTGAATACGGGCTGCAGTTCACCGCCGCCGTTGAGCAATCGAACATTTTTGGAGTGCAGTTCCACCCTGAGAAATCAGGAGATGTGGGGCTTGCGATCCTGAAGAATTTCTGCGAGGTCTGAGGTGTTGACCAAGCGCATCATCGCCTGCCTTGACGTGGATGGTGGCCGCGTCGTGAAGGGCGTGCGTTTCAAGAATTTACGGGACGCCGGTGATCCCGCGGAGTGTGCCACGGCCCATGCGAGCAGTGGTGCGGACGAAATCGTGCTGCTCGACATTACGGCGACCAGCGGGAACCGGCGCACTCTGCTCGACGTGGTCCGCGCGGCGGCGTGCTCGCTGTTTGTTCCGTTCACCGTGGGCGGCGGAATTCGACAGCTGGAAGATGCAGCCGCGGTCTTCGATGCGGGCGCAGACAAGATCGCGATCAACTCGGCCGCGGTTCGCGACCCCGCGTTGATCGGCAAAATCGCAGCCTGTTTTGGTTCGCAGGCAGTTGTGGTGGCCATCGACGCCAGAAAGTCCAAGGATAGCTTTGAAGTGTTCACCGGAGGTGGACGCGTCGCCACAGGCCGGGATGCGATTCAATGGGCGCGGGAAGCGGCTGCTTGCGGAGCGGGCGAGATCCTGCTGACTTCGATGGACCGGGACGGAACTCAATCCGGATTCGACTGCCAGTTAGTGCGCGAAGTGGCAGAGGCAGTCTCGATCCCTGTCATTGCTTCCGGGGGCGCGGGATCTGCGCTCGACTTCATCCAGGTGTTTCGGGAAGGGAGCGCAGACGCGGCGCTGGCCGCCTCCATCTTTCACTTCGGCATCGAAAATATCGCACAACTGAAACGCGAACTGCATCATGCCAGCGTGCCGGTGAGGTGGCCATGCTGATTCCGTCGATCGACCTGATGGGCGGCAAGATTGTGCAGCTAGTTCAGGGCGAGAAGAAAGCGCTGGAGTTCGACAACTTCGGCTATTGGATCGAGCGCTTCTCCGGCTACCCGTTAGTGCAGGTGATCGACCTTGATGCAGCTCGGGGCTCGGGGAGCAACCGGCCGCTGATGACTCAGATTATGCAACGGCTCAAGTGCCAGGTGGGTGGCGGGATTCGCAGCCTCTCAACCGCGCGAGAGCTCTTGCAAGCGGGTGCACGCCGGGTCATCCTCGGCTCCGCGTTGTTGCAGAATGGCAAGATCAACACCCAGTACGCGGCTACGCTGGAAAACGCGCTCGGCGCCGCGGCGCTTGTCTTTGCCCTTGATTCGCGAGGCGGCCGGGTTGCGATCGATGGCTGGCGCCAACAGACTGCCGTTACGGCCTTCGACATGATTCAGGCACTGGAACCGTTCTGTGGCACGTTTCTCTACACGAACATCGATACGGAAGGTTTGATGGGTGGAATCCCGATGCAGACTGCAAGGGCAATACGGCTGGCCACGTCGCGGCGGCTGGCGGTCGCTGGCGGCATCACGACGCAGCAAGAAATCGACCAACTCCATGCGCTTCGGATGGATGCCGTTGTCGGAATGGCCTTGTATTCAGGCAAGATCTCGGCGTAAGCGTCTCAAACTAGCGCGAAAACGGCGTGTCATCCCTCGAGGGAGACTAAAGCCTCAGTGGAACACTCGCTGCTGCGCTATTATTGCTTGCTGTCAGATTTTTCTCGACCGAGATCCGAGGAGAAATTTTGTGGAAATGAACTCTCGACGCAACTTCTTTGGCAAGATCGCGGCGATGTCAGCTTTGGTAGCAGGCGCCCTGAAAGTCTTCGGTCAGCAGCAGGCTCCTGCTGCCGGCGCACCCATGCCCGCCAGCGCACCTGGCGGAGATGCGCCTCGCCGTCCGGGCGGCAGCCATACACATGATGGTATCTATTACTTCTCCGGCACGGGTTCCAATGACGGCTATCCTAAGGAGGATCACGTCCTGGTGACGGATCCTTTCGAAAAACACGTTACTCGGACCATGGACGCGCTCAAGAAATCGGTCGAGCGTGCAGGCTGCAACATGGACAGCATCATCCATCTCCAGGTTTTTCTTTGTCTGCCTCTCGCTGACACTATTACCATGCCGACCGGCAAGGCCCGGTTCGATGCGCACAAGGCGCAGTACGACGCGTTGAACAAGATCTACGGAACCTATTTCTCCCCCGGCAAAGCTCCGTCCCGTGCCTGCATGGCTCTGGAATGGATTCCGGGCGATTCGCTGATTGAAATCGTCGGCAGCGCAATGGTGGTGACTCCTCCCGCACCGTCCGCCGAGAAGTAAATTTGCCGAGAGCATCGAAGGGAAACTACGCATGGGCTTGAAGCTGGGTTGGAACCGCCGTTCATTTCTCACAGCACTCGGGGCGGCCGGTAGCTCGCTGTTGACCCCGGCCAGGTTGAGCGCAGCGAGCATCTTTGGCAAAAAGCCCAAGGCGTCCGCACCCTCTACCGATGGCAGCCCCATCGTGCCTATCACGACCGGCCTGGGTTCTACCGGCAACATCTACGCCGAACTTGGAGTAACCCCTCTCATCAACATCAATGGCACCGTAACCGTCATCGGCGGGTCGGTGATGCAGCCAGAAGTCATGGAGCTGATCCGGAGAGGCAACGAGCACTTTGTTCTGATTGATGAGCTCGAGATTGCAGCCGGTAAATTCATCGCGAGCTTGTGTAAATCCCCCTCTGGCTACACTGGTCTGGTGACGAGTGGCGCGGCCGCAGCCATGGTGGTCGGTTACGCCGGGATGATGACCGAAGACCTGGAGCCTCGCATGCGCGACATTCCCGACGTAAGTAATTTCCCGCGGAACGAAGTCATCATCCAGAAGAGCCATCGCTATCCGTTTGATCACCAGATTCGGCAGACGGGCGCGAAGCTGGTCGAAGTCGAGACGCGCGAAGAGATGATTGCCGCGATCAATCCGAAGACGGTGGCGATCCACTTCACCAATATTCTGTCGGACAAAGGCAAGGTCAGCGGGCCTGAGACGGTTGCCATCGCAAGAGAACACAAGATCTACACCTTCAACGACGCTGCCGCGGACGTACCGCCGAAAGAGCGGCTCTGGGAGTACCCGGCACTCGGCTTTGATATGGTCGCCTTCAGCGGCGGCAAGGATATTCGCGGACCGCAGGCAGCCGGCATCCTGATCGGCAGGGAAGAACTGATCCACTATGCCCTGCTCAACATGAGCCCGCAGGAAGATCGCATTGGCCGTTGCTGCAAGGTGGGCAAAGAGACAATCTTGGGCATGCTGAAAGCGCTGGAGATCTTTGTTAATCAGGACCTTGACGCATCGCTGAAAATGTATGACGAGCGCGCGCAGGTGATCACCGAGGCGGTGCAGAAGTTCGGGGTGACGGCGCTGCCGCGACAGTTCAACCTGCAAGCTCTCGGCAACGTCACACCACGTTACAGCTGGCAGATTGATCCATCGAAGCTCAACATCACCGGGAGGGAGGTTATGCAGAAGCTGGCCGATACCCGGCCAATCGGCATCGGGAGCATGGGAGCCGGAGCCAGCGGCATGCGGGGGCGGAATCCGGATGCTCCGGCCGGTGACAGTCATTCCGGTGACAATCATTCCCCTGACAATCATGCTGGCGATAACCATGGCGAGCATCATGGCCATACCAGCGGCCCGAACAGCTTCAGTTTTGCCGTCTGGCAGCTCAAGGATGGCGAGGACAGGATAATCGCGGACCGACTGGTCGAGATTTTCAGCGCAGCGCTTAGTTTTTCGAATGTCCACGACAAGCGTCTGCGCCGTACTCGCGTATTAAATCGATTCATCTCTGCATAAAGAGTTGACATTCCGGCTGCAACTGAGATAAACGGTCATGCCAACAACTTGTGGACTTTCAAAGCGAAACGAACGGTTTCGCTAGATGAAAGTGCGACACGGAGGCAGCAATGGTATCGAGCATCAAAGGCCGGGTGACGGGAGTTGGTCTCGGGATCGGAATCGTTTTTTCCGCGGTGAGTTGGACAACGAACGCGGCAATCGCCCAGACCATCGTAGTTGACGCTGCGCCATCCCACGTCGCTAACACCTTCAGTCCCGTCCGCTCTCTGGGTGCGGCCATCGACCGTCTGAGGACTGGAACGCCCGACCATCTGCTGACCGACCCCGTCCTCAAAGAGATTCTCGGCGCGGGATGGCAAACCGTGACCTATCGCCAGAACACAGAGCTGATGGTCGAGGCCTGGCATTGGAACCCGAGCGGCACCTGGAGCGATGCGGAGAAACAACAGGGCTACTTTGTGGGCAATGCGGAACCTACCGCGGACATGATCCGCCATTCGTGGGCAGCTCCGCTTCCACATCGCGGCTTCAGCCGCGGCGATGGAAACGGCTGGTCCCGGCTGACCGACGGCGATCCGAAATCGTATTGGAAGAGCAATCCGTACCTCACGAAAGCATTTACCGGAGAAGACGACTCGCTGCACCCGCAGTGGGTAATCATCGATCTGGGCAGCAAGGTTCCACTCAATGCCATTCGGATTGCGTGGGCCGAGCCCTACGCGAAGAAGTACTCAGTTCAGTTCTGGACCGGCGAACTGGAACCCTTCTATGACGGGACGACCAAGGGCACGTGGCAAACTTTTCCGCTGGGCGCAATCACCGAAGGCAAGGGTGGTACGGTCACGCTAAAGCTCGTTTCCTGGATGATCCCCGTGCGCTATCTCCGCATCTGGATGACGGAATCTTCTAACACCTGTGACAGTCATGATTCCGCTGACAAGCGAAACTGCGTGGGATATGCGATCAATGAGCTTTATGCCGGGGCGCTGTCGGCGGATGGTGAGTTCAATGATTACGTCACTCATTTTCCCAGCCGCAATCAGACTGTGACCTGGCCTTCTTCGGTTGACCCATGGCATGCGGGTTCTGATATGGATGAATCGAGAGGAGATCAAGTCGGATTCGATTTCTTCTTTACCAGCGGTGTCACCCGCGGACTTCCCACCATGGTTCCGATTGCCATGTTGTATTCGACGCCGGAGGATGCGGCGAACGAGATTGCCTATTTATACAAACGCCACTATCCCATCTCCTGGATCGAGATGGGCGAAGAGGCTGATGGGCAGCACATCCTTCCCGAAGACTACGGCGCGCTGTACCTGCAATTCGCCACCGCGATTCACCGGCTCGTTCCGGAAGCCAAGCTCGGAGGTCCTCCTTTCGAAGGAACGTTTGATGATGTTGAAGTGTGGCCAGACGCGGCCGGGAAAGTCTCATGGCTCGGACGATTTGTTGACTACCTTAAGGCTCACGGGCACCTGAATGACTTCACCTTCTTCTCTTTCGAACATTATCCCTACCAGGACAAGTCCACCTACTCCTGGGCCGACCTGTACCCGGAACCGGAATATGTCAAACACATCATCCAGGTTTGGAAAGATAACGGGTTGCCTCCGAACATTCCGTTTTTCATGACAGAGGGCAACATCGGAGGCGGAGCCGGGGTTTCGAACGTGAAAGGCGCGCTATGGCTCGCCGATTACGTTGGCTCCATGATGACTGCCGGCGCCGGGGCCACTTACTATTTCCACTACATGCCTTCGCCGGGCCACTGGGGCGCCTATCCCCTCCTCCTGCTTGACGAACACTACAACTTGATCAGCTATCCTCCTCAGTACATGGCTTCGCAGGTGATTACAAAAGAGTGGGTGCAGCCCGTGGACGCTCCGCACAAACTCTTCAAAGCTTCGAGCGACGTAACCGACGCTGCGGGAACGCTGCTGGTCACGGCCTATGCCGTGGAGCGTCCGGATGGACAGTGGTCTGTAATGTTGGTCAACCGTGACCAATCCAACGATCACGCGGTAAAGATTGTTTTCAACGATCCTGGAGCCGGGCGCGACCGCCACTTCTCGGGCCAGGTTGATCGCATTACGTTCGGATCCGCCGAATACAAATGGCACGAAGCAGAAGGCGGCCGCGCGGATTCCGAGGGCGCACCCCCCAGGTCGGGGGACCGTGGCCACGCCGATCCCGACGGCCCACCCTCCAGGTCGAAAGTAAGCGGCGGCGCGGAAGCGCTTTACCAGCTTCCGACGGCGTCCATTACAGTGCTTCGTGGTTCCGTCGGAGATCGGTAATCGCCTGGCGAGTTTTTACGATTGCGGTTGAGGGACAGTTGCCGTGGCACCGTTCGAGAGCAACACATGGAACGCGACGGCGGCTACGACCGCGACCACGGCCGTGACACCCATCACTTGGGGATAACCAAAACGCGCGATCCCCTGGCCTGCGGCCGTAGCCGCAATGGTGCTGGCCAGGGAAATCACAAAGAAATTGAGGGCTGACGCACCGGTTCGTTCCGAAGGAGCAACCTCGCTCATGAGGAGGCTATACATTCCAGGTTCACTCATCCATTGGAAAGCCATGTAGCCCGTATACATCACAACGGCAGCGGAAGTGATCGGAACTGCAGCCAGACACCCAAGAGTCAGGGCCGTGGCAATCTGGGTATACATAATGCCGGGGATGAGTCCGTATCTCTTGTAGATAAGAGGAGCGAGCAAAATGGCCAACACCTGCGAGATCTGTGACAAAGAAAAGACCATGCCAATGTGCGACACCGACATGTGCAGATACTGCGAGAAATAGATATTAAAGAAAGGACCGAGCGATCCGGTGACCAGGCTCCAAAGCCCGATGGCAATAAGAAAGCGGGGAAGGAACCGGTTTCTAGGGTAGAACTTCTTCTCCCGGGCAGGTACCGCGGGAAAGCTGAGCCGCGCGGCAGGCAATAGGCCAAGTCCGACGATGCAGCAGGAAATCAACAGAGCTAGTTGCATGACGTGGGCTGAAGCCGGCGTGGGCAGAATTCTTCCGAGCCATCCCGGCAACAGGCCTCCGAATAAGCCGCCCAGCACACCGACCCCGATCCCCGATGAAAAAACGAGGCTGAACGCGAATGGGCGATTTTTCTCGTCGGTGAGTTGCGCCAGAGCGGGAGAAATGCAAACTGCCCAGATTGACGCGGCCGCTCCGTTGAGAAAAGCCAGAGCGATTTGAGGCGCCTCCGAGACAAGCACGGTACGCAACGCTGAGAAAACTGCTACTCCGGCAAGACACAACAGCAACGCTTTGCGTAACCCGAAACGATCAGCCAGTAACCCAGCCGGAATGGTCCCAGCGAGGGCGCCCAGCGCCAAGGCTCCGTTGACCCATCCAAGCAATTTCGTCGAGGCGCCACGATCCACCATGTAGAGGTTGTACAAAAGGAAAAAGATGAACCCTCCGAAATCGAAGCAAAAGGACGCACCAAAGAACGTCCAAAAGCCACGATCAAGACCCTTTCCTGCCCACCACCACCGCAGGCCGCGCCAAAGAGTGGGCGGCAATGTGCGAGCGTGATGAAACAAGCGCGATGCGAGGTAGAACCCATATTGTGCATGACGCTGCGACGGCCAAAATCTTTTCGGCTTTCCTTCCACCGTTGTACCCTGACCGGGAGCACCGATCGGCGGAATACGGGAGGGCAGTAGTGTCCCGCGAAGAACAGCGGTTTGGTCTCGCGTGGATTCCAGCAGAGCCACATTCAGCCACAAGGCGTCCTTATTAGGGCGGAATATTCCGGTCAGCGGAGAATCTGAAAACTGCCGAAACCATTGCTGGATGGGAGGCGCCAGGTTGCCGATCTCGGCTGCAACCTGTTCCGATACGTCACACGCAAACCAGGTTCTCGCCAGACGAAAGGCGATCGCCTCGAGCGAGCGCAGGGGTGCGTTGTGTAAATCCTGCCAGTTCTGCCAGAAAGCATCGTTCTCCGCCTGGGCATGCAGAAACTGTGCGACCTCATAAACGTAATGGAGCATCCACTCGCCACGAAGCAGGTTCCGCAGCAGGTGAAGGCTGACGTAGCCTAAGTTATCCTCCGGCCTGAGCCCGAGGAAGCTGATCTCTTCCACTCGGCGCCCAATGCGCCGGGGCCAGAATAACTCGAGTCCCGGAGGCAGGAAACGCGTCGAAGTGTCGTCCCACAAACGAAAGTGAAGCTCTACTCCGATCGGAATCTCGGGATCAAAAAAGTTTCCGGTCCATTGCCAGCTGGTGTCGCGGCCCATAGGTGCGAGATGGTCGCTGGGAAGGTGATCGAGCCGCCGGTCGGGCCGGTAGCCGAGACTTGCAACTACGTCGCGCGCCTTGTAGACGGTATCGATCGGCGAATAAAGATCGATGTCGGACTGCAGACGCAAGCGGGGATTTTCCACGTAATCGGGGCACTGGGCAAAGCCTTTGATAACCACACACTCCAAGTTGGCGTTGCGCAACCCTCCTGCAAGCTCTGAATACGCTGCCTTGATACGTACGAAGCGCTCGGAATTATCCGCGAGGTTGCGCTCGATTCGCCTGCCGACCCACTGCGGCAGAATGCTGCCGCAAACTTGTCCAAGGGGGAGCGTCAAGCGCATGAGATCGCAGAAGGAGAGGAGATCCTGCCATTGCGGTTCGTGCAATTGTTGCAATCGCTCCAAGGAAGAATCGCGGAACTGAAGCGCTGCGAGCAACGCCTCAACGTGGTGTGGAAGTCTGCGCATTTCCGGTTCGCTGCCTGCCCCGTGCGTCGAGGTCAGGCGCCTTCCCGCACGAGGGCCTCGAGACGATTCACAGCCCAGTCCAAATCGCAATAGCAAAGCTCATACACAGGAACGGCAAGCAGGTGGCGCAAAGCAGGATCCCGGGCATCCTGGTCCTCCTTCTCGCCATAGCAAACGAGCTGCTGGAACCAGGACGAGGCGGCCTCTCTGGAGTATGGAACAAGACGCGGAGGGCCAGACTTTTGCCGATCGAGAAACACGATGTAGTCGACGGAGCTGCTGAGCGTTGTCGCGATCTCGGGCATGCTGACAGTCGCAAGTTCAATGGCCATCTCGCCGGTGGCGCGCGGCGTGATGCGCTGCTGTTTCAACTCGGGGAAGAGCTCAATACTGGACTCGCGGAACCGCATCGAATATGGGTTGCCGACGACGAGACGATCCTTTCGGTTGCGCACCAAGCTGGTCGAATCGTCCGAAAGAAACGTCCAGCCACGGCGGGCGCACGCAAACGACAATGATGACTTGCCGGCGCCAGAATCGCCGCAGAGCAGAATTGTTTTTCCCGCCAGCTTCACGCAAGCCCCATGAATTGAGGTAATGTACCTGGGATCGAGCGTCATCCAGGTCATCGCTTCGAGAAAGTGGTAGCGGAAGAACGGGCGGTTTTCAACCGTGGCCTGCGTGAACCACGCAAACCCGTATCCCCGCCCTATGTCGCAGACGGCAAAGTTTTCCGTATTCCCGGCGATGCTCAGCAGCCCCAGCCATGAGCGGAACACCGGGGTCGGTGAACATTCTTCTGAGTTGCCTTTCATCGCACCGATTCTGAAACGGATCGGCGGTTCCGAAAAGAGCCGTTGAAATTGCCCCCAACTTTCTTCCGCCGCGGCGAGCACTTCGTGAGAGTTGGTTGTAATTTCGACTGAAAAACCTTGCGGATGATACATGCCACGCAAGGGGAGTTCGGAGCTGCAGAGCAAGGGATCCGGCAGGGCGGCAACCTCGTTTGCGGCTTCTACTTGACTGTCATTCATAGCGTTTCCCGGCTTGACGTCGCGTTCCATGCGCTTGCAGCATTCGCTCTGCGGCCTCGTTCCTCTAGTTCGCTAGGGTCGTCAAAAGTTGTTCCTTCAAAAGTTGTACTTGAGGGCGAATTGAATAATCCGCGGGTTGGATACGGTGGACGAAATTATTCCAAAGCTTGGGTTATTCAGATTGCTTTGAGTACAGACGCTTCCCGAGGAACAACCTCCAGCAAAATCAGAGCCTGGTTTGCCAAACTTTGGAGTGTTCGTAAAGTTGAAAAACTCAGCTCGGAATTGCAGGCCGGTGCCCTCGGTAATCGCGAAGTTCCGTTGGATCGCGATGTCGAGGTTGAGTTGGCTCGGACCGCGCAAGATGCCCACACCGCAGTCGCCAAAGCCAGTGCCATCCCCAATTACCGGAGGCGGAGCGAACGCCGCGAGATTGAAATAGCCGTTCAGCCGACTGGAGAGCGATCCTGAACTCGCCGGATTCGCTCCTGTACACTGTGCGCGAGAGAAGCCGGAAAGGTTCCCATAGATCAAACCTGCCGTGCTGTCGATTGCAGTGAGAGGCACTCCTGATTGCAGCACGGACTCACCCGAGAGTTGCCACGAAGAGAGCGCGCTCCGCAAAGCACGGGGGCCGGCGGTCAACCGGGGCGGAGCGTACGTAGAGCTCAAAACGAACCGGTGCCTGCGATCGAAATCGTTCAATCCGCGCGCCTGCCTGGGATTTGTCTGGTCGTTGGTAAGGAAGGACAGCAAGAAATTCGAACTCGAGCCAGTTCCGCTGGTGAAATCCAGGTTCTTCGAGAATGTGTAGCTTGCCAGGAACTCGAGCCCGTGCCTTAGCCTGTGACTCACGCTTGACTGCAGGGAATTGTAGTTAGAATCGAACGTCGTCTCACAGAGGTACGACCCGCTAGCAATGCCCTCGAAGGGAACTCGATAAGCCAGATTTTCCACCGTGCTGGTGGTCTGCCCGTTCACTGGATTCTGCGGCGTCGCGAGCAGCGCCTGATTGAATTGCACGCACCCGGCCTGGTGCGTGGTCTTTGAGCCTACGTAGCCGGCCTGCCAGAGGAAATCGGGGGCAAATTCGTACTGTACGTTCAGGTCATATTGCTGCACATAGGGGCTGGTGAGGTGTCTGCCCACTGCGAAAAAAGTCAGGCCTCCGCCCTGGCCGTTGCATAGGGCCCCAGTGCAAGGTGGAGGAGGAATTCGCGGAAGGAAGATGGGAAAGCTTGAATCTTGTGGCAGGGCGGGCACATAGGGTTGTTGAAACGTGGCCGCGCCATTCTGCGCTCCCGAAAACGACTGAGTGAAGCCGAAAGGCGGCTGACCCACGGTCTGCTCGACCAGATCCCCAGAAAGCTGATCGTAATAAATGCCGTATCCGCCTCGCAGAACTACAGTCGGACGATTGTACACGCGCAGTGCGAATCCCAAGCGCGGGGCGAAGTTTTTGTAGTCCGGGTTCCAAAGTCCGGAAGTGCCACTCTTTACGACTCCCGCAGGAAGCACGCCAGTGTAATTTGCAGGCAGCACATAGCCACTGAAGCTGCCGCTCACAGGCACTTGAGCAGAGGCAATCGCGGGATCGAAAGTCGGCAAATTTCCGTGGATCTCGCTGGCAGGGCCGAAGAACTCATAGCGCAGTCCCGCATTCAACGTGAGCCGCGGGTTAACCTTAATGTCATCCTGAACAAAACCGGCAAGATCCGTGTAACGCTGGTCTTTGCGAAAGTTGCCTGCAGCGCCGACACTGTTGAATACATTGCTGTCGGGACTTCCATTCTGCGCCGCGCTCTGGCCGAGCAGGAAGTCAGGAAAACTCAGAAAGAAAAGAAATCCATCCTCGACGAAAGGCACATTGAGGACTAACTCATGCCGCTTAGCCTCGCCTCCGATTCGCAGATTGTGGCGGCCACGCGTGAGAGAGATCGTATCCTGCCAGATGAAGGAGTTGGTATTTTCGAAATAAAAGGGCTGGCCGCCGGTTCCAATCGTAAATAGCCCGTTCACTTCTATGCCGGGAATTTCAGGAAGAGGGCCGGGCGTTGCCACCCCGACGGCTGCAGCTTTAATGGGTTGAGCAATCGATGCGAGCCCGTCAAAGCGCATAAAACCGAAGCGTGCCACATTAATAAGGTTCGGGCTGAAGGCATGGGTGTCCGATAGAACGAACATGTGGTTGCGGTCGGTTTCGGTGGTTCCCCATCCCGGCAGATTGGCGCCGAACGGCGAAAAGGGCTCGGTAAAGGGGGCGCGCGAATAGAAGTATCTGCCGGCTAGCTGGTTCTTCGCCGAAACATTGTGATCAAGATTCACGCTGATCTGGTCTTCGCGGTAACTCGCGGGAATCGAGTAAGTCAGCTCTGCATTTCCAGTCGGTGGACTTGGAATCGCATAGCTGCCATTGGGAAATTTAAAATTCAGGAGCGCGAGGGCCACGGGATTGATATTTGATCCGTCGGGCGCAACCGCGACCCCGCCCAGCAGACCGGACTGCCCGCCGAAAGCCTGGCCCAGAGCCGCGGCAGAACGGTCGTTCGTCAGAGCGGGAAGAAACGGATTCGCCTCGCCGCTGCTGCTGACGCCATTCCGCATTGTCGTACCTTGATACGAAGTAAAGAAGAACGTTCTGTTCTTAACCAGCGGACCACCGAGGTCTCCGCCAAACTGGTTTTGCTTCAGCACCGGCGGCTTGTTGCTCATGCCTTCTTCCATCTCGCTCTGCTTCAGGAAATAGTCGTTGGCGTTCAGCGCGTCATTGCGAAAGAATTCCCACAGGCCGCCATGAAAGCGGTTGCTTCCGGTCTTGCTCACAATGTCAACGTTCGCCCCTGCACCTCTCCCATAGCTCGCGTCAAACATTCCAGTTTGCACTTTGAATTCTTCAATCGTGTCGGGAGCGGGGATGGCGAGACCAACTTCTGCCTGATATCCTGAAGCCGAGTTTTGCGAAAGGTTATTCGCATCCACACCATTGAACTGAAAATTGTTAGAAGTGGTTTTGGCTCCATTTGCGGAAACATTCTGATTGCTCTGCGCTTTGCCCAGAGCGCCGGCGTCGGGGACCTCCACAAGCACGCCCGGGTTCAAAGCCAGGATTTGAGTGAAGTTGCGGTTGGCGAGAGGCAGCGAGACGGTTGTGTTCGCGTCGGTAACCTGCCCCAGAGCTGAACTCTCCGCCTGCGCAAGGTCTGGGGAACCGTTAACTTCCATCTTGGTGGTGGACGCTTTCCCGACCTCAAGACTGATATTTACTACTACAGTTTCGCTGACTGTTACATGGATCGCCCGGACCGTCTTCGATTGAAAGCCGCTGGCTGCCGCATCGAGCGAGTAATTTCCAGGCGGAAGGAGAGGGACGCGGAAGAGGCCCTCCGCCGATGTAGCGGCTTCGCGCGACGCTGCCGTTTCCTCGCTTACCACAGTCACCCGAGCATGCGGGATGACGGCCCCGGACGGATCCGAGATCGAGCCCGCGATTGCTCCAGTGCCGGGGGCCTGAGCCGCCAAAGGCAATGCCGCGAGCAGGAATCCGGAAACCATCGAGCACAGCCACGTGCGTACAGTCCCGCGCGGTCTGAGTCCGGATGGGAAACAGATATGAATATGTCCATCCGTGACGTGCTGTTGAATGATTCTATTCATTGGAGTCTCGTCCAAGTCTCTGCACAAACCAGAGCGCAGCTTGAAGCATCATCAATCCAAACCCGTGATGGTCTCGACCTTGAGTTTGTTCTTCTTGAGAGTTCCTGAGACGCGAACTCTCCGGCCGGCAAACGCCTCCGCCTTTTCCTGGTCGTCGAGGCTATAGATTTCTTTCTTCACGGCGTCATAAAGGACATATTGAGCGCCCAACTGTGCGCACTTGACGGCACACGTATTCTTGTCGCGGCCCATGCTCTTCATCTCATCCATCATTTTTTCGTGGGTGCCGTCCTTCGCACAAAGTGAGTCCATAATCTCTCCCGTGAATACTTGAGGAGTGTTGTCATTCGATGCCTTCTGTTCACCGGCCAAGAGCGGTGCTGCCCGCAACATGGCGCAAAGCAAAACGGCAATTAAAACGGTTTGGTTTTTCATTATTGGATAAGCTCCGTTGGCAAAACTGCCAGATCATCACGAACTAACTTAGAAAGTACCCGGCTTCCAGTTGTCAGGTGAATGTCAACAGTTTGCAACGTTTCTGTCACAGGTCTTTCGATCTGAAACGGCAGGGGCGGACGAGTGTTGCCACGCGATGGGCAACATAAAAGGTGACAGAGTATTTACATCGCTGTGACAAACCAGCTGCCGGATGAGGTCTAGCCTTCGAACTTGAGCTGCCTTACTAAACCCTGCAGATGTGACGCGGTTGCGACTCGCTTTGTGGATGTGAAGAGCAAGCAAGCACGTCACGGAAAGAGTTGAGCGATGCAAGAACCAAAGCCTACTAACAGCGGCAGAGGAGCCGGGATCAAGGACGGCAGAAACAATAGAGCGCGCAACCACAAAACGCGCTGCCGTTTTGTGCCGGTCAGTTTCGGGTTGGTTGTCACTTCTTTCGTATTTATCTCCATCAGGCTGGCGTACTCCCAAACGTCAACTTCAGTTCCTCCAGTGCCGGCTCCCGCGGCCGGAGCAACACCCCAGGACGCTGGTATTGTTTTCGTGGAAGGATCCGTCTCTCAGGTCCTTGTTGTACGCGACGGAAAGCGTTATCGAGTCGACCTGGCTGCGCGGGAAGTTCATGAAGAAGGTGCCGGTGACGTGTCAGTGAGCTCGACCGCTCATTCCGACATCGCTTCTGCAGGTCCACAAACAGCGCAAAGCCAGTCTTCATCGAAACCAACTCCTGCAGCGGAGCGAAAAACCGCGCGAGTCTATCGACCCGGAGACGACAGTTTATTCAATGTTCCCACCGGGCGGCCTATCGATCGTCATGGTCTCTATATCAACTTTACGCACCGCTTCCCGTACGAGGCTGCCTTCACCGGGCCGGGACGCGGGTCAACGCTGCTAGGGTTGGACGACTTTTCGATTTCATCACTGGGATTGCGTTACGGAGTGACCTCGAAATTGTCGGTACTCGCGTACCGCTCGCCGAGCCTTATTGGCCGCCCGATTGAACTTATGGCGGCCTATAACTTTCTGAGCGAGAACAATCGACAGCCTCTGAATGCAGCGTTCCGATTCTCAGTAGACGGACAAAACGACTTTTCCGCCAATTTTGCCGAAAACCTCGAACTGGTTTTGTCGCGCAGCCTGGGTCATCGGGCACAGTTGTATGCGGTACCCACGTATTCGGTTCACGCGCGGCCTTTGCTGGCAAATCCGAACAGTTCGCTGGCCGACCCCATGCCAAACCAGCCTTGCAGCGCTGCGCTCGCGGCCGGAATTCCAGCTTCGTTCAATGCCCGTCCCTGCGCGGACACATTCTCGCTGGGAACGGGCGTAGCGGTTGACATCCGCCCGACGGTTGCGCTTATTGCTGAGGCAACTCCCACCTTGGTGAATGCCCGAGCTCTCGCGATTCATCGTCCGGAATATTCGTTCGGGATACAGAAGAAAATCTGGAGGCATGCGTTTACGTTCGCATTGTCCAACGGACCGGGATCCATTGTTTCCCAGCGCGGGGGCACACGAGCGACGTTCCTCGAGGATCCGACAGCGGACAAGCCAGGGGGCCTCTTCGTAGGTTTCGACCTGACTCGGCAACTTTTCTAGCGGGTGATTTGATGTGGAGGGCTGGAGGCAACGTGCAGCACGGCCAGAAAATTTTGGGTGCAGGCAGCAGGAGAATTGTTTTGGACGATGCCATTCTCGATGAACCCGAATCAGGGCTATCGAGTAGTCAACCCGAGATTCATGGGTCTGGGCTCCCCGGGAGCATCGCCAGCGTGTTTCTGCTCGCTGAAAACCGCTTGCTGCGCGAGGCTCTCGTCCGCATCTTGTCAAAACGCGAAGATATTCAGGTAGTCGGAGCCGCGCCGTATTCCCCCGACACTTTACAGCGCGTTGTTTCGGTCCTACCAACGATTGTGGTGCTTGATTCGATCGTAACGGCCCTTGGCGGGAAGGTGATCAGCCGTCTGCACGAGGGAGATTCTGGAATAAAGGTCGTCATGGTTGGCATGGAGGCGGACGAAGCAGAATTTCTGCGCGTGGTGCAGGAAGGAGCTGTGGGGTATGTCCTCAAGGACGCTTCAGCGCTTGAAGTTGCACATACAATTCGAGCCGTTGCTGCGGGCGAGGCCGTTTGCCCGTCTTCGCTTTCCGCTGCGTTATTTCGATGGGTCGCCCGCCACCGGGTTACGCTGCCAAGTCTGCACCTGAAGCAAAATCTTGGTTTCAGCCTGAGGGAACAGCAGTTGGTACGTCTGATTCGGGATGGCCTGTCCAACAAAGAGATGGCGGCGCGGCTGAACATTTCGGAACAAACTGTGAAAAACCACGTCTACCGAATGATGCGCAAAGTCAGCGCGCCTGACCGGCTCGTGATGGTCGAAATGTGTCGCGTGGAAGGAGTAAATTTCTAGTTTGACGCCTTCGGTTCTGAAGAGCCGGTGTCACCGCGCGCATACATAGGAAACAAGTCAGCCAGCAGTGCAACTAGCCCTGTGCGGCGATCTCGCGATCAACCGGACGTTGAAAAGTGGCCGCACTCCGGCAAATGCGGACCAGGTCGTCACTTGAGATGCCGGTGAAGTCCCATACTGCGGCGACCGCGCCAGCCGCGAGCAGGCCTTCCGGGCTCTTGTGACCCGCGACCGCGAGGCAACGAAGCCCGGCTCCGGTGGCGGCCTGAATTCCCGCAATAGCATCCTCCACTGCAATCAGAGATTCTGCAGTTTCACGAAGACGATCCCGGGCAAGTCGGTAGCTGCTGGGGTCGGGCTTACCCGAAAAGACGTCTTCTCCAGTCACAATCACGGAAAACAAGTTTTCTACGCCGAGCTGACGGAGGGTAGTGAAGGTGCGGCTGCGGCTGGCGGAAGTAGCGACAGCCAGCGCGATTCCTCGGCCAGCAAGTTCTCTCAACAATCGAAGGACACCGGGAACCGGCGTGACGTCCTTCTGCATCGACTGAAAGAAGCGGTCTTTAATTTGACCGTAGTACTCGAATTCCTGGTCGGACAGATCTCCGAGAAAGTGACGCAGAATGTCACGCCGCTTTCGGCCATTGAGGATGAAATCCAAATCGCTGTCGGAGACGTCGAGCCCAAGGCTCAGGCAAAACTGATGCCAGGCTTTGCGGTGCGAGGGGTGGCTGTCAACGATGACGCCATCCAAATCGAAGATGACGCCGCGCAGCTCTGGCCACGGTTTGGTGTGAGGGGCCGTCGTCATACGTTTTCTCCAGCAAGGTGAACCCCAGGCCCGGCAAGCTGCTGCAGCGGCGACGCCCCACACTCCAACCCGGGCCAGGAACGCTGAGCCTCCTGGTAATTCGGCAGGGTACCAATGTCCAACACATAGTCCTCGATGAAGTAAGCCATCATGCTGCCCACAAGTGATGGCAAAACATCAAAGCCAATATCGACGGGAAGGCGTTGCGGAATAAAATCGAGCACTCGCGGACTAGCGACCATCAACCCAGTGAAGGCCCAATCGCTGCGCGGAAGCTTAGGTTTTTCTTCAAAGTCGACAATCACCCCGCTCTGATCTGCGATTGCAACGCCGCAACGTGAAGGATCCGGAACCCGGTAGAGACCCAGTGTTGCCAGTGGGTTGTGGCGGGCGTGAAACTCCGCCATGCGCCCCAGGTTTGTATTCGTCAGAACGTCAGAGTAGAGGACCCAGAACGCCGGATCGGACTCGACCAACGCTCGATTCGCAAGCAATGTCCCAGCCGAGCCCAACAGCGTGTCCTCGCGAACCACGTGAACCTTCACCGGCGGCTGGTGTTGCCGGAGATATTCTTCGATGGAATCAGCGTGCGAATGGAGGTTAATTACGACCTCTTCAATTCCTGAGCAGGCGCAAAGATCCAGCCAAGTCTCAAGCAGAGGCTTGCCTCGTACCGGGAGCAGACACTTGGGTGTGACATCGGTAAGTGGGCGGAGTCGTGTCCCACAACCGGCGGCCAGCAGAAAGGCCTTCATTCAAAGCCCCCAGCCAAACCTCCGCCCAAACCTCGGCCTCGCGCACTCTGAGCAGGAGCCATTGGGATGTTCGAAACTGGCAGGAAGGTCCAGCGGGTCCCACCTCGCCCCTCTCCGTCGATAAAGGGATCGTTCACGATGATTTGAGCGCCCTGGAAATCGAAAGCGAAGGTCATCTCCTGCACTCCCTCGCGTTCCAGCGAGTCGCGGACGAGATCCTGAAGTTCCAGCTCACAATAGAGCAGCAAAAATCCACCACCGCCGGCGCCGGTGATTTTTCCACCCAGAGCGCCTTGCCTCCTTGCCAACGCGTAAAGCGCGTCGATTCGCTCATTCGAGACGAGAGGAGAGGTGCGCTTCTTGGCTTGCCAGGCCTCATCCAGAAGACCTCCGAATCGTTTGAGGTCGCTAGCCATGAGCGCGTCTCTCATTTTGGCGGCCGACTCCTTGATCTCGTGGAGGGCCTCGACGGTACCGCCTGTGCGGGCCCGCACGGATTTTTCCTCACTCGCAAGGATCTTCCAGGAATCATGTGCGGCGCCCGTGAAGAAAAGCATCAGGTTCGCTTGTAATTCGGCCAAGGTATCCGGATCTAGGTTCAATGTGTCCACCTTCGTACTCCCGTCAGGACAGAAGGTAAGGTGGTTCAGGCCGCCGAAGGCGGCGGCATATTCGTCCTGCTTGCCCACATGCCGGCCCAGATTGTGGCGGGTGATGGCGAACGCACGTTCCGCGAGATCGTATTTCGATAGAGGATGTCCCAGGCAGGTGGTAAGCGCCTGAAGAATATTGACGCAGACACTGGCCGAAGAACCAAGGCCCGTGCCGGGGGGGATTTCAGATGCAAGGAAGAGATCCACGGAAAGATCACAACCAATGTCCTTGAGCACGGCCAGCGGAATCTCCAAGTCACTGCCGCGACTTGACATTGCTGTCACATCCCGCCAGTTTTCGAACAAACGCAAGTCGGAGGAAATGACCTGTACCCGCCCGTCAGTACGCTTGCCCACGACGGTATAGAAGTACTTGTTAATGGCGACGCTGAGCACAGCTCCGCCGAACTGTTCGTAGTACGAAGGCAGGTCGGTGCCGCCGCCGCCGAAACTAATCCGTACCGGACTGCGCCCTATGAGCACCTTGCAGCACCTCCGCAGATAAATGTCTCGGCGAGGAATAATGTCCGGAATCCACGAGGTTGTGGAAGATCGCGGGGGACAAAGAGCGAGCCAGGCGCATGGCCAAGGTCCACACTGTCTCAATCAAGAGAGAAACGTCGCTGAACAGCGACGGAGACATCAGGTATTGCAAATCAAACTCTGTCTTTTCTTCGGAGGAATGTTGCTCGCGCAGGCCGTGCACTTGCGCGAGTCCCGTCATCCCGGGCTTGGCTGAAAGCCGCTGCTGCTGGCGAGGCGAATAACGGCGGGCGCGTTCCGGACCCTCCGGTCGAGGCCCCACCAGACTCATTTCTCCGCGCAGAACGTTCCAGAACTGCGGCAGTTCGGAAATACTCAGTTGCCAGAGCATCCGCTGGAAGGGCTGGTCCTGCTCCGGGTCGCGCGCTACGTTGAGGCGCAGCATGGAAAATTCTTTGCCGTGCCATCCCACGCGGCTCTCCCATCGGAACGCTCGTCCGGTGCTCGAGCGCAGCGCGATGCTGCAAATCAGCACAATCGGCAAGGTGACTCCGGAGAGCAAGGATCCCAGCAGCAAATCCAGACATCGCTTCGCGATCCTGGCAAACGTCGACGGGGTCACTGCCTCCAGGCGAAGCAGGAATAAACCGTCGAGATCGAGTAGATTCGGCCGGGAGAGATAAGGTTCGTAGGGCTGAGGAACATAGCTAACGCGAATGCCTTCCTCCCGGCAACGCGCGGCCAGGTTGTGAACCTCTGGGGAGTTTGAAGCATGAACCAACGCCAGTTCGGTCACCTGTTGTGATCGCAGTAGAGCCGTCACTTCCATCGTGGGGACGCTAATAGGGAAGTCCGGTCCTGAGAACGGTCCGCTAACATCGGTTTCGGCACAGACAAGACCGGCAACTGTGCAGAATAGCTCAGGATGACGATGAAGTTTCAAAGCTAATCGTTGCGCGACCGGCCCTGAACCAAGGATCGCGACGCGGTCCAGATGTCCATTCCGATGGCGGCGCTGAAGCCAGATAAACACAGACCATCGAATAGCGATGAAGCCTAACAAGAGCATCAGCCCGAAGCAGGCACCCAGATAGGACGAAAGATGCGGCGCCGAAAAATACGTGATGGCGGCCAGTGCTCCGATCAATAGCATTGCTGCAACCAGCAAATGCGAAACTGCAGCTGCCAGCCGCCAGCCGTTGCGGAAGCCATCAAGTCGTATCCGCTGGGAAAGTAGAGTCCAGAGCAGCCAAGAGGGAACAAGATAGGCGACGAAGTCTGGAAGCGGCCATCGAGAAGGATAGGCTGGCTGCAAAATGTGACGCAGAGCACCCGCCAACACAAGAGCAAGCGGCAACCATGCCAGGTCGGACGCGAGAATCCAGGTGTGAAGTGACCGTTGTTTCATTTGAATGACTTCACTCGGGCACGCGAAGCCGGGAATTCACGATTGCTACCTGAGGCACTCGTTGCACACTACCCGCGCGATGAATCTCGCGGCGAACCGCAGTAAAGACTGCGTGTGCGATAGAAAGATGAAGATCTTCGATGATCTGCATGTTGCTGGAGGGAACGATGACACACACATCACAGAGTTGCTTCATCTTGCCGCCCTGACAGCCGGCGATGCCGGCGGTGATCGCGCGGGATCTTCGAGCGAGGCGAAGAGCTGCCAGCACGTTCGGCGAGTCGCCGCTGGCGCTAATCGCGCAAACCACATCGCCGGGGCGTACGAAACTCTGCAATTGCTGTGCGAAAACGTCCTTATAGCTGGCATCATTGGCCCAGGCCGTGATCAGAGCGACGTTATCGGTAAGGGCCAGCACACGCAGCCGCTTTCCGGAACCGTTACTGGCGCCTTTTCCCAAGTCGCACGCCATGTGAGAGGCCAACGCTGCACTACCTCCGTTACCAAACAAGAAAACCGTGTGGCCGGTGTCATGGGCAGCGAGAAAAAGACGCACCAGGCAGTCTGCAGCCTCCAGGGGCAGCAGCGGAATCGTGCGCGAAAGTTCCTCGAAATAGGCTTTGGTTACCAACGAATTCAGCATGCGACAAGTTTCCTTGGAGTTAGGGTTCTGTCAAAATAAAGTGGAGTCCGCGGTACTGATCTTCCGCCTACGAAACAGCGCCGAGCACGACTCCGGCGTGGCGCATCTCGGCATAAGCGTCGGGTGCGGATGTGAGGTCCGGCTTGGTGCTTTGCAGCCAGTCGAGAAAGTCGTCCAGGATCTCCCCGAGACTTCGCTGCGGCCTCCAGCCGAGTTGCTTCAGCTTTTCTACATTGGAAACGCTGTGCCGGTTGTCGCCGCGGCGGTATTCGCCTGAAAGTTCGATGCCAGGCGCCCCGGGCACGCGCCCAAGCAATGCTTCGGCGTATTCCAGCACGCTTGTGGAACGGCCACTCCCCACATTGAACGCGCTAAAATTGGCTTCGTCTTTTTCGAGCACGAGCATATTGGCTTCAACTACGTCTTCGACGTGGATGAAGTCGCGGGTCTGGCGGCCGTCCTCATAGATAATCAAGGGAAGCCGCTGCATGGCGCGGCTGCAGAAGATTCTGCAAATTCCGGAGTAGTGATTGTGCAGCGATTGCCGCTTGCCCTGGGTAATGGAATACCGAAGCGCGACCGTGGGGATGCTATGCAGCCAGCCCAGGCCGAGAGCGACCTTCTCTTCGGCTAACTTAGAGACCGCATACTGGTTGTAGGGATTGCTATGCTGTTCTTCCAGGCGGAGAGGAATGGCTCGTTCCCCACAAAGTGGGCAACAAACTTCCCACCCTTCGAGCCGTAACTGCTGGTTCGAACGCGATGGAGGCTGAAAGAATCCGTGATGCGCACAGCTGAACTGACCTTCGCCATACACCGCCTGCGAAGACGCCACGACGATCTTTTTCACTGGGAGCCGGTGCTGGACGATGAGCTCGAACAGCAGCGCAGTTCCCACGGCGTTGACGTGAAGGAATCGGGAGAAATCCAGCATGTAATCCTGATAGGCAGCTTGATGCGAGACGACGTCAACGCCCTGGAGCGCCGCGAGCAAAGCGA
>Ga0209420_1000310_pt1 | contig 27571 bp, 21 predicted proteins | sample BlaSpr_A8_OM1_O1_FD_187972 | JGI IMG/M metagenome (GOLD analysis project Ga0209420, IMG submission 187972) | Forest soil microbial communities from Thunder Bay, Ontario, Canada - Black Spruce, Ontario site 2_A8_OM1_O1 (SPAdes) (version 2) | ecosystem: Environmental > Terrestrial > Soil > Boreal...
GGAAATTGTCGTGGTTCCCGACTCCGGCAGCGGCCAATTGACCGGACTTGCCGGAAACATGACCATCATCATCAAAGACAGCAAACATTTCTACGATTTCGACTACACGCTTCCCGCCACGCAGTAGTTACGCAGGTGACGCACCGCGCCTCCTGCCCGAACGTCGCGGATCTTTCCAAGGGCTAAGTACCAAGTAAGAAGGCGTAGCGGTTGCGTTAGCCTTGCTCGCCGCAATCAGCCTGCGCCGGACGAGCCAAGCGACCGCGGACTGCACGGAGCTTTTCGAAACGCCCACGCACTCCGCCAGCGCCTTATAGCTGATCTGCACCGCTACACCTTTCTGTTGTTGCTCCACGGCGAGCCATAGATAGACGAGAAAGCTTACGGGCCTACGGTCGTGGCCCACCAAGTCACGCATCAGCACGTCCGTAATGTAGGGATCGAACGACGGCATCACTATACCGACAGTTAGTATAGCACCTGCTGGCTGATTGCAATCCGAATTTCCCCCGCGCTATTCTCGGCCGGGCCACCAAGGAGGGCCGCATATGATTCGCGGATTGAAATTCGTCAGTATTCCCGTGCATAACCAGGACGCTTCGTTGAAGTTCTTTACCGAAAAGCTCGGATTCAAGGTGGCCACAGATCAACCCTTCACGCCAAAGCAGCGCTGGATCGAGTTGCTGATCCCGGGCGCGCAAACCGGCCTCGTACTCTTTACACCCACAGGGCACGAGAATCGCATCGGCGATTTCCAGCCCATGTCGTTTTGGTGCGACGATGTTTTCGCCACCGCCAAAACTATGAAGGCCAACGGCGTGGAATTCGATCAGGATCCGAAGAAAGAAAGTTGGGGCACGTCTGCCATTTTCAAGGACGTGGACGGCAACAAGTTCGTGCTATCGAGCAAGTAACCGGTTGTACTGCGGCGGCACTCGGAGCTCGCGCCGTATGCGACCGGCAATTTTGCCGCCAAGGGAACCTTCTTTGTCCGCAAAGCGTATCCCCAAGGTAGAGGCATAGCGCGCCTGCCGTTCGAGATGCGGTGACGTCGCATGAGGGGGCCGATTCATGGGTTCGTTGGGCGCACAACTCAAGCAAATCTTGCGCAGACTTCGCCGCGCCCCGATGTTTACCGCGATCACTTTGATTACAATCGCCGCGGCCATCGGCGCAAACACCATCGTATTCAGCGTGGTCGAAGGCGTGCTCCTGAAGCCTCTGCCCTATCCCAACTCCGATCGTTTGATCGGCGTCTGGCTCACCGCGCCCGGCATAAACATAAACAAGTTGGAGCTTTCCCCCTCCACATATTTCATTTTTCGCGAGCAGAACCATTCGTTTGAGGATATCGGCATCTACGGAAATGACTCCGATAGCGTCACGGGCATTGGCGAGCCCGAACAGGTCCGCGCTTTGCTCGTCACCGATGGCACTCTGCCAATTCTAGGGATCGAACCTCTCCTGGGCCGGACGATCACCCATGAAGATGATTCCGCAAACGCCCCGAAAACGGCGATGCTTTCTTACGCATATTGGCGCAGCAAGTTTGGCGGATCACCGGGCGTCCTCGGCAAGACCATCATCGTGGACGGCAAATCTCGCGAGATTATTGGCGTCTTGCCGCAAGATTTCCATTTCCTCGATCGGCCCGATGCCGCGCTGATCCTTCCCTTCCAATTCGACCGTGAAAAGCAGCATCTGGGCAATTTTAGCTATGACGGCCTGGCGCGCCTCAAGCCCGGGGTCACGATCCCAGAGGTCAGCGCTGACATTGCACGGATGCTTCCCATCGTCAACCGCACTTTCCCGGCACCTCCGGGGTTCAGCATCAAGCTCTTCGAGGCCGCGCGCATGGCGCCAATCCTCTACCCCTTGAAGCAAGACGTTGTCGGCGATATCGGAAATGTGTTGTGGGTTCTGATGGGTTCGGTCGGAATGGTTTTGCTGATCGCGTGCGCCAACGTGGCCAGCCTGATGCTGGTCAGGGTTGAAGGACGCCGGCAGGAATTGGCCGTCCGCTCGGCACTGGGCGCGGGCCGGGCACGCATCGCCGGAGAGTTACTTTTCGAGAGTTTCTTCCTGGGACTGGTCGGCAGCGTTTTTGGCTTGGCCATCGCTTATGCCGGATTGCGGGTTCTGGCGGCCATCGCGCCCACCGGCTTGCCAAGAATCCGTGAAGTTGCCATTGACGCTCGCGTCCTGCTCTTCACGCTCGGCGCGGCGTTGCTCGCGAGCGTGCTCTTCAGCGCGATCCCCATCCTCAAACACGTGGGCGTCCGGTTGAACACCGGCCTGCGCGAAGGCGCCCGCGGCATGAGCCAAAGCCGCAGCCAACATCGCGCGCGAAACTCGCTGGTGGTGATCGAGGTAGCGCTGGCGGTGGTGCTGCTGATCTGCTCCGGGCTGATGATCCGCACGTTTCGCGCCTTGACCCACGTCGACCCGGGATTTAACTCGCCCGCCGCTCTACAAACGTTTCGCATCTACATCCCGGAATCGCAAGTGAAAGAACCCGAGCGCGTCATCCGCATGGAGCAGGCGATCTCCGATAAGCTTGCCGCCATTCCGGGGGTCTCCTCGGTCGGGTTTTCCACAAAAATCCCGATGGATGGAAACGGGAATTTTGATCCAGTTTTCGCGGAAGACCATGTCTACGCAGAGGGTCAGCTTCCGCCTGTGCGCCAATTTAAGCATGTGACGCCGGGTTTTCTATCCACGATGGGCACACCGCTCGTCGCCGGTCGCGACGTGACCTGGACGGATACCTACCAAAGGCTCAACGTCGCTCTCGTTTCCGAGAACTTCGCCAAGGAATATTGGCAGGACCCGCGCAACGCCCTGGGCAAGCGCATCCGTGTGGCCACCACCGACGATTGGCGGGAAATCGTCGGCGTGGTGGCCGACGTGTACGACGATGGCGTGAGCGAAAAACCATCCAGTTCCGTTTACTGGCCCGTTCTAATGAACAACTTCGAAGGCGGCCCCACGGAGGCCGAACGCGGCGTGGCCTATGCGATCCGCAGCCCGCGCGCAGGCAGCGCCAGTTTGTTGAACTACGTTCGCCAGGCAGTCTGGGCGGTGAACCCAAACCTTCCGCTCGACGCGATTCACACCGTCGATTACTTCTACTCGAAATCCATGGCCAGAACGTCGTTTACCCTGATCATGCTGGCTGTCGCCGCCGGCATGGCGCTGCTGCTCGGTGTGATCGGAATTTATGGCGTGATCGCCTACTCCGTCTCACAACGCAGGCGCGAGATTGGCATTCGCATGGCGCTCGGAGCGCAGCCTCAAACCGTGACCTTTGTTTTTCTGCGCGAGGGATTGTTGTTGTCCGGAATCGGCGTTGCGTTTGGCTTGGGCGCGGCGTTCGCCGCCATGCGCCTGATGTCGTCCTTGCTCTTTCGCGTAAGTCCGGTCGACCCGTTCACCTACGTCGCCGTTTGCGTGGGGCTTGTAGCAACCGCCGCTCTAGCCAGTTACCTACCCTCGCGTCGCGCCGCCGTTGTAAGTCCAGTGGAAGCGCTGCGCGCAGAATAGCCGGAACGGGTTCCTCGGCTGCGCGCTGGCGATAGTTAGCCTCGTTCCAGCCGAGCGAGAAGCTTACGACTCCGCGCTTTCATTGCCGCCGTGCCGTCTCGCGTTGCCACACGCAGAAGCTCCACCACCCTGGGCTGCAAGCTGGCGTCCTGCAGCGCCAGGTCTGCCAGCCCCTGTAGCGCAAAGGTCCTGACGATCGAGCTACGGTCTTTGAGGTAGTCGTGCAGTAGCGAAACAGCGAGTTCACGCTCTCGCACGTCAAGAGAAAGCCGTGGAACCATCACCGCTAAATGCCAGCGCACTTCCGCTTCGGTACTCTCCGCCATCAGCCCCAATAATTCTTTCCGGTACGCACCTAATGGTGCCGGTTTCTCCCGCGTCACCTTCTCCATGGCATCGGCTGCCCGCATCCGCACCAGCCGGTCCGCGGACCACAGGCCCGCCACGATCTTCGGAAATAGTTTTGGATTCTTCGATACGAGGGACACAACGCGATCGGCGTGACCGATCGACCGCCGGTCCCCGCCTTCGAGCAATTGCAGAATATTCTTCATGGAGCCACAGAGACACGTCCCGCAAAAGACGACGCTTACACTGCCGGTTCACTCTTATTACAGGTGACGCTCTTCCCCGCCACCGCGGCAATCGCCAACCCGGCCAGCATCCACGTGATCACCGAGTTGGCAATGTCCACGGCCGTGTAGGCGCCCGAAAATCCCCACCAATTCCAGTTCGGCAGATCCACGATCAAGCCGCCCGCCAGACCGGCGACCGCCAGAAATGCCACACGTCGCGTATAACTCAATCCGCTCGTTTGCAAGAGGAGCCACGTCAACACAAATGCCACCGCCAGCAGACTGAGCACCTGCAGGAGGATGGCCCTGCCGAAGGACGGAAATCCTCCCACTCGCACCGCCGCAACCACGATCGGCCCGCGCGTCATTCTCGCCATCAGAGCGTCGTTCGCATTCTTCTTTTGATCCGGTGTCATCCCTTGAGTAGGCAGCTCTCCCGGTAAGAGATACGTGCCGTCGCTCGGCGCGTGTGAAGCGATGATTGCGCCCACTTCGTCGTCATTGTGAAAATTTAGCATCGTCTTTTCGTGCCACCCGATCACTTCCCAGGATACGGTGCTCCAAGCAAACGCCACCAGCCCGCCGAGAATCGTTCCCAGCACCAGAGACTTCAGCATGTTTGCTCCTTGCTCCACCGCCAGCAACCGCCGCGCGCCTACGTATGCTGGCTCACCGACAGCACATTCCCATCCGGATCCTTGAACCACGCTACCTTGTCCCCGCCGGGGGCAGTCCAAATTCCCAGTTCTTGGTCTTGGATAAACGGGTACTTCTCAAAAGTCACTCCCTGTTGTCTCAACCACGCCACCACCTTGCCGATGTCGGAGACTTGCCACCCGAGAACGGTGTACGGGGCCGGCGTAAAATTCTGCGTCTTGGCGACGCGAATCATGGTGTCGCCCGCCTTCACCACCAGCGCAAATGGATCGTCGCTGACAAATTGGAAGCCGAGTTTTCCTTCGTAGAAAGCGCGCGCTTTCTTGGCATCTGTCGTTGGTACAAAACCCATCATCTTGCTGGCCGCTAGCATCGTTTCCTCCTCGTCCGTTGGGGCCAGAACATAGCACTTGCCTCAGGGCTTTCCCTTCGCTACTGTGCCAAGAAATGTCGCAAAAGTGCCACAGCATCCTTTTGGACCGCAAGGGCAATCTGCTTTCGGAAGTTGCCACGCTCTCTTTTGACTTCCCGAGCGGCCACGCGATCCCCGAGCACATGCATCCCGAGGATCAGCTCGTCTTCGCCTCCGCCGGAGTGATGACGGTTCGCACCAGCCAAGGAATTTGGGTGGTGCCGCCCTTGCGCGCTGTTTGGATTCCCGCCGGCATGCGCCATTCGATCCGAACCGCCGGCGCCGTCTCGATGCGAACTCTGTATCTGATTCCCGCGCTAGCTCGCAAAGTGCCCGCCAGGTGTTTTGTCATGAACGTTTCGCCTCTCTTGCGAGAGCTCCTCCTTCACGCCTGCCACTCACCGAGGCTACACAAAAAGATTCCTGCGGAGTGGCGGCTGATCGAGATGATCGTGGATCAATTGGCGATCGCGAGTTCCGTTCCCCTGCAACTCCCCCAGCCGCGTGATCGTCGCGCTGCGCGCATCGTCGATCGATTAATTGCTGAACCTGGTCTGCAGAAAACTCTCGAAAGACATTGCAAGGATTGCGGTGCAAGCAAGCGCACCGTGCAGAGGCTTTTTGTCGCCCAAACACATATGACCTTTGCCAAATGGCGCCAACAGCTTCGCCTCCTTCATGCCATGCAGTTGCTTGCTTCTGGAGAGAAGGTCACCTCTGCCGCCTTGGAGGCAGGCTACAACAGCACCAGCGCTTTCATTTCCATGTTCAGGAAACAGTTGGGGAAAACGCCCGGACGTTATTTCCGATAGGACTCTAGCTTTCGCAGCTAGCGGTCAAATCTTCGTCGCTCGCGTCATCAGGTAGCCCTGCCGGATGATATTGTCGTCATAATATTGTGCCGCTAGCGCCTCATATTCGCGGCGAAACTCCTCAAGCTTCGCGGGATCGCTGCCCGTCAACGTGTCGACCACCTTCCGCATCGGCCCGGCGGTCTTTTCGGTGGCTGACCGAAAATGCCGCACGCTCATCGCCGGCACTTTCATCGTTTTGTTGTCGAACACGATGTCTTTTACCGCCGTTCCGAGCCGCTGCCGAATCACGTTCATCTCGCCCCATTGCGTTGGCGGCGATACTCCCGGCGGCGGGGGCGGCAAGTACCGCGCCACTAGGCCAAAAACCCGTCCCAGCAAAAGATCGGGCGGCCAAGTGGAAAACGCGATCGTGCCGCCCGGCTTTAGTACGCGCAGCATCTCCGCGATCGCGACATCAGGACGCGGCGCAAAGATATGCCCATACTGGCTGACCACCACGTCAAACGCAGCGTCGCCGAACGGCAATTTCTCCACGTCTCCTTCGTGCCATTCGACGTCCACTTGCGCCATCGCCGAATTTTCGCGAGCACGCTGCAACAGCTCGGGCGTAAGGTCCAAACCCGTCACGCGCGCCCCCGCCCGTGCAGCCGTGATCGCCACGACGCCGGTACCGCAAGCCACGTCCAGCACGCGGTGGCCCGCGCGAATACCGGCGTGCTTTACCAACTGTGCCGCCGGGTCCGTTGTAATGGCCTCGAGCGGCGCAAAGTAGGCCCATCCTTGCTTTTGCGCTGCCTTGAATGTCTCAAATGGATCCATATGGTTCTCCTCCGCTCAACGTTGGTTCGCGAGTATATCGTCCGGCCCCACCGCGTTCAACGGGATCAATAGCACACCGATATTTGCACGAATTCCCAAGTCCTGGGAGCCAGGCCGGTTCCATAGCCGTCAGAACTGGTTTGCTATCTCAGTACGCCCGCTGCGAAGGTATACTCAGTCTCACGAATGCCTGTGATTATCTGCATGCTCCGCGGCGTCAATGTCGGCGGACACAACAGGATCAAGATGGAAGCATTACGCGCGCTCTGCGAATCTCTTGGCCTGCGCGATGTGCAAACCTACATCCAGAGCGGCAACATCGTCTTTCGCGCGAAACAAAAGAATCTCGTCAAGTTGGGCGCCGATTTGCAGAACGCCATCGGGCGAAGCGCCGGATTTCGCCCTGAAGTCATCCTGCGCACGTCCGCGGAAGTAAGAGATGCCATCGCGAGAAATCCTTTCGCCGGCAGGCGCGACGTTGAGCCGAACAAGTTCCTTCTCGCTTTCCTGGCGAGCGTCCCGGCTCCAGATGTTCGTGAAAAGGTTTTGCAAATCAAGATTGCCCCCGAGGAACTGCATCTCGACCAGCGGGAAATGTATATCTACTTTCCGAATGGAATGGGGCGCCCAAAGTTGTCTTGGGCAGTCCTTGATCGCATCTTGAAGATCCCGAGCACAGGCCGGAACTGGAACACCGTGCTCAAGCTCCTTGAAATGGCAACAGCCCTCGAAGCCCAGCATTAGGCCCAGCCAGACCCACCGAAGAAAGCTCCCTTTCGTGTAAGAAGCTCGTACTGGGACTAACCCGCTAGCCCCTGCGCGGCATCTACAACTTACACATTAAGCATGACTTATGGGCAACGGAGGCCCGCAGCGCCCGTGGAGCGACATGTGCAAATACACGCAAGGGGCGAACCGTACCGCGATTGTAGAGCGGGGACTCTGGTCGCGGGCAGGGCCCCCGCTCCGGGCCGCGTCTCCGGTCTGGAGCGTACATCGTTTTTTGCGACCTCGTGTCAGGGCTGGCAAGAATAGGTTAAGTGAAGTAACGACGGAAAAGGGGGGGTGCGCATGACGGGACCACTCTTCCTCCACATCCTGGCTTTTGCCTGCGGACGGTGTGCGCTGCCCCTTCCCGTTACAACAATCCAGCACATGAGCAGCCTGGAGGACGTGGATGCCGCGCTCTTCGATGTGAAATGTGCATGCGGCTGGAGGGCTAGGCTATCCGGTCTTCAGGCGCGCCAGCACTGGGTCGGCCCGTGGACCGGTTACGGCGCCGCCGCTTGATCGGCGAATATTAAAAGCCTCCGCACCGTAGCGTATCGAGCACAAATTAGTACCCGGGCCTTGCCCTGGCGCACACCGTCCAACAAACTTATTCTAACGTCGCTCCCATCAGAGGCACAGCATAGATGGTCGGGGCGGCATAGGAAATCAACGGTCCCGACTCCGATGGCGCTAGATCAGAAAAAACTTCCGAGCCATTCCGCAACATCCGTCAGCGAACGCCGCACGCAGCAACGTTATCCTTTCACGGCCGCCGTTGAGCTCACCAATGCGGCGGATGGCGCAACGCTTCTGGCACAAGTCAGTGACCTGGGCCGGCGCGGCTGTTACGTCGAAACAAATCAGCCGTTCCCGGTCGGCACCACTGTGAAGCTGCGCATCTCCAAGAGCAGCAAAACCTTCGACGCTCAAGCGCGCATCGTCTATTCCCAGGAAAAAACGGGCATGGGCGTCATGTTCACCTCCGCCGACAACGAGCAACTCCGCACGCTCGAGACGTGGCTCGCTTCCTCGTTTGAAAGTTCCTGGTTTTCCTCGCCCACCCGCCGCAGCCGCCGCATTCTGCTGGAAATTCCGGTGCGCATGTCCGTGCAGGTATCGCCCGGTTCTTTCACGCGCGAGGACACCAAAACACTGGCTATCAGCGCGCACGGCGCGTTAGTGCTTTTGAAAACCCCTGTAAAGGAAAGTCAGCGAATCGCGCTCGAAAACTTGAAGACGGAAGCCATCCAGGAATGCATCATCGCCTACATCGGCGATCGCAAAGAAGGCCGCCGCCAGGTTGGCCTTGAATTTTCCGTCCCCAATCCATCGTTCTGGCACGTCTCTTTTCCGCCGGACGATTGGACGCCGAACCACCCAGAGGCGAAGTCCCGCAACCGCTAAATCCGCTCTTTGAGTCCCGCGCGGAAATTCGCAGCAGCGCGCCACTTCGCAGCGCCGGCTCTCCCGATTCCCCTACCCGCGGCCCCTACGTCCGCCGCCTGCCGCCGGAACCACCACGATGTGTGGTACTCCGGATTCGTTCATCATTTTATTCAAATTCTCGAGGTCTTCGTTCACCAGCTTTTGCACCTGCTCGTGCCCAGCCGGAACTTCCTTTTCGAGAACGGAGATTTCTTCCATCTCCTCGGCGTTCGGAGCCGCCGTGTAGCTTTCGAGCAATCCCATCAGCCGGGTGACGCGCGTGGGCAGCACCGGCGGCGCACCGCCCCCACCGCCTTCACCCGGGCCGGCACCCTGGTATTTGGCTCGCACTTCATCTACTTTTTTCGAAAAGTCGTCCGCGGCCTTCTGCACGTTGTCGGGGATCTTCGGTGCACCCGGACGCTTCCATCCGGCCATTGCGGCATCCAGCGCGGTCTTTAGCGCGTTGATCTCGCGCTGATCGAGCGTGGCCGTGCGCGTCAACGCATATAGCCTCATCATCGCGTCTTGCCGCGCCTGCCGGTCCTGCGCCGAAATCTGTACGCGCGGATCTTCGCCTACCTCCACGGCCTGGCTTTGCGTCTCGGAACCGGCCGCCACTTTCACCGTGTACGCGCCCGGTTCCACAAGCGGCCCGCGCCCACCGCCGAACCCGCCGCCACCCCCGCCCCGCGCTCCAGCCGCTCCCGGTGGCTCGGGAGGGACCGCAGGGTTATATCGTAGGTCCCAGGCCACGCGATTGATTCCCGCTCGCGGCGTGCAAACTGACTCGCTCGCGAAAGTCTCCGAAGAAGGCGCCACTTCTTCCGCTCCTGGCCGCGGTGCTTGGCAGCGAATATCGCGAATGGTTTTCCCTGAAGAATCGCTCACTGTAATCGTCACGCGCTGGTTTTCCGCTGGAGCGCTCTTGAGATAGAAATTAATCAGCGCTCCGTACGGCGGATTGGGACCCTGGAACATTTTCCAGCCAAAACCGAACCCTGGGGGCGTGTCGCTCTCGGTCCGGAAAAGATAGGCAGGGCGCACTTCGAACAAATGCAGGCTGGAAGTCAGCACCTGCGGGGCGAGTTGCTGGATCGGCGAAATATCATCGAGAATCCATAGCGCGCGGCCATGCGTCGCGAGAATCATGTCGTTATCGCGCGGGTGAATCAGGATGTCGTCCACCGGCATGGTGGGCAGATTCGCTCCGACCCGCATCCAGTTCGCGCCGTGATCGAACGTCACAAAGAGCCCGCGCTCCGTCCCCGCGTACAGAATGCTCTGCACCTTGGGATCTTCGCGGACCACGTGCAGGCTGCCATCCTTCTCTGTGATGCCATTCGAAATCGGCTTCCAACTCTGGCCGTAGTCGGTGGTCACGAAAAGGTAGATGTGATAGTCGCCGCTTCGGTGATTGTCAAAGGTTGAGTAGGCCGTGCCCTCCGCATACTTTGAGGCCACCACGCGGCTTACGTAGGATTGCTTCGGCACTCCGGAAAAATGGCCGATCACATTGGTCCAGGTCTTCCCGCCGTCGCGCGTCACCTGCACGTTTCCGTCGTCCGTGCCCACGTAAATCACCTGTGCGTTCATCGGCGATTCCCCGATGGTCGTAATGCAAGGCCACGCGCCCACGCCATCATTTCGCGAAAGCTCTTCAGGCGTAGGCAGCTTGCCCAGGATTTCCAGCTTGCTGCGATCCTCGCCGTTTGTCAGGTCCGGACCGGCTTTGCTCCACGTCTCGCCCTGATCCGTAGACTTGAAAAGAAAGTTGCCTCCAAAATAAATCGTCTTATGATCGTGCGCCGAAATCTCGATCGGCGAATTCCATTCGAATCGGTAAGACGCCTCGCCCGGCTTTTCCCGCGGCTTGATGCTGTGCGTTTCCGTGGTCCGGAAGTCGCGCCGTTGTAGTGAACCATCCTGCGTTTCCACATAATCGACGTTCGGGTCCACCGGATCGAGCCGGTTAAAAAACCCGTCCGCCCCGCTCACTTCCTGCCAATCCGCGTTCACGATTCCGCGCGTTTGGAGCGAATTGCTGGGACCGCACCAGCTTCCGTTGTCCTGCAGCCCGCCGCACACCTTGTAAGGCCGCTCGTTATTTGCGGTCACCTCGTAAAATTGCCCGACCGCGATCATATCGTCGTGCTCCCAGGTTCTGCCGCCGTCGTGCGTTATGAACATGCCCCCATCGTCGCCGGCGATCACGTGGTTGGAATCGTTGGGATCGATCCACAGAGCGTGGTTATCGTAGTGAACTTTCGCACTGCGAATGTTGAACGTCTTGCCACCGTCCTCCGAAAGAAAGAGGTCCGTGCCTCCCACCCAAATCCTCAGGTCGTTATTTGGGTCGATATCCACACGCCCGAAGTAGTTCGGACGCGGATCGAAATCACTCATCTTCGTCCACGTCACGCCCTTGTCGTCGCTGCGGAAGATTCCGCCCTTTTCATGCTGCACGCGGGCGTAAACGACGTTAGAGTTCCGCCGATATACCGAGAGCCCGATGCGGCCTACGTCACCGCCCTGCGCGTACGGCAAGCCATCGGTCAGTTTCGTCCAATTTGCTCCTCCATCAACGCTGCGGTAAATCCCGCCCTCGGGCCCGCCGCCGTTGAATCCCCACACGGTGCGCCGGCGCTCGTACGCCCCCGCATACAAAATATTCGGGCTTGCCGGATCAATGGCGATATCGCAAGCGCCTGTGTTCTCGCTGATGAAAAGCGACTGTGTCCAGGTCTTGCCTCCGTCGGTAGTCTTGTAAACTCCGCGATCGTGGCTCGGCCCCCATTGATCGCCCAGCGCCGCCACGTACACCGTATTCGGGTCCCGCGGATCGATCACGATCCTTCCAATCGAGTTGGTGTTGTCGAGTCCCTCAAAAACCCAGGTCGCCCCGCCGTCCAGCGATTTGTAAATCCCCGCGCCCCATGACGCACTCTGCCGATTGTTCGCCTCGCCCGTCCCCACCCATAGGATCGACGGGTTCGAGGGCGCCAGCGCCAGCGCGCCTATGGACGACGAAATCGCATGATCGAAAATCGGCGTCCACGTGGTCCCGCCGTTTGTTGTCTTGAAGACGCCTCCCCCTGCCGTGCCGACATAAATTGTATCGGCGTCATGCTCGCTCGCGGCGAAGTCGTCAATGCGCCCGCCCATAATCGCGGGGCCAATGTTCCGAAATTCCAGGTTCTTCAGCGCGCCATCCAGATCGGACGCGCTAATCGCCGGTTGTGCCGGCGCGGCCGTGGATCCATTTCCGCCTGCCTTCAGCCGTGAAAACGCCGGAAGTGCCGCAACTCCTAGCGCCAGTAGTATCAAAAACCAGGTTCGCCCGCTCACACCGCGTCGTGTCATCGAAGCCCTCGCTATGAATGGCAGTCCTTGGAGAAATCGCAAGTCCCGGCGATATTCGTGCTGCAGCGGACGAATACCGGGTTCACAGTGAAATTGCAGCGGCAGTATAGACCAAAATGGGACCCCTCGTACCTCAAGTTTTCGCGCTCCCATTTCGGCCCAGGGTCAGCTCTGCGTCTCAAAGCACTCGATAAAGCGCGCTTCGCTCAGGCCAAGCCTGAAGATCGTCTCGGCCTACAGCATTCGCTGGAGTTACAGGCAGTGCGCGAAGTGCTATAAGTGCTTCGGCATGGCAAATCCCGGCGTTGATACGGCAACCTCTGCCACCATCGTGAGACGCTCAGTGCGAGTCCTCGTCGCCGACGACCAAAACTTGATCCGCGAAGGTGTGCGTCTGCTCCTCGAATCGCGCGCGGGTTATAGCGTTTGCGGTGAAGCCGCGAATGGACAAGAGGCCGTCGAAAAGGCGCGCGAACTGCAACCGGACCTGCTGATCCTCGACGTAACCATGCCGGTCCTTAACGGCTTCGACGCCGCGCGCATGATCCGAAAATTTTGCCCGCACGTGCCGATTTTGATCCTCTCCATGCACAATAGCCGCCAACTCGTTGAGGAAGCGCGCAAGATCGGCGTGCAGGGTTACGTCACCAAAATGAATCTGGAAGAACAGCTCGTCAATGCTGCGCGAGCCGTGCTCGACGATGAAACCTTCTTCCCGCTGATTTAGCCTTCGTCCGCCGCACTTTTACTCCTCTATCTTCTAGCATCCAGCAATGCTCACTGTTCGGTCCCGCCTTCTTTCTGATCCGCCGCCTTCGCCACGCCGATCGCCGGCACACCCTGTTTGCGCATCAGTTCGTTTAGCTCCGCCACATCTTTGCTCTGGATTGCCTTCCAATCCGCGCTGAGCTGTGCCATCCGCTTTCGATAGACCTCATATTGCTCGTAATCCTGCTGCGGCGGCACATCATCGGCTTCGTCAATACTGTTCTGGAGGTAAGACATCTGGCTGTTCAGCATATTGCCGTAATTCAACTGATCCTGATCCGCCGTCGCTTTCGGCTCGATCAGTTGGCTTTCGATAGCGGCTATCTTCTTATTGATCGCCTCCACCGCCGCATTTAACGGCTTCGCGTTTGCGTCTTGCCCGATCCGTTTCTGGAGAGCCTGCATTTGCGCGCGCAGGTCGCGCATCTGGACCACCATTTCGTGATCTTCCACGATCAGGTCCTTTACCTGCGCCGCCAGAGCAAACTGCTTCTCAAGATCGGCCGCCGATACCTTTACCCTTGGATCGTTTTGGATTTCGATAGGCGCAGTGGACGCCTTTCCCGCCACGGTCAGCCGCACTTGGTATTTCCCCGGCAACACCAGGATCCCGCTGGGGCGTCCGTTGTCATACACCGCGCCGGGAATTTCTTGGGGTGCCGCATAGCGCATGTCCCAGACAAAGCGGTTCAACCCCGCTCTCTTCGGCAACACCGGCTCCGGCGGGCCCGCCGGCTCTCCGCCACCCGGCTTGGTTTCCTTCGACGAATACTTACGAATCACCTGCCCCTTCGCGTCCAGAATTTCCATCGCCACATCATCCTTGGGCTCCGCCTTGAGTGCGTAGTCCACGATCACACCCGATGGAGGATTGGTCCCTGCGGCCCCGCCGCCCCTGCCGCCAAAACCACCGCGCGCGTGCGTGCGATAGGCCATGGCTGGCGTGAACAAGTGCGCGTCCGCGCCCAGCGTATCGGCTCCCAGTTCACGCAGGGGCGCCAGATCATCCAACACCCAAAATGACCGCCCATGCGTCGCAATTGCCAGATCGTCGCCCTTCACGATCAGGTCGTGTACCGGAACCACCGGCAGATTGAGCTTCAGCGATTGCCATTTCGCCCCGTCATCAAAGGACACAAACACGCCCGCTTCGGTCCCGGCATAGAGCAACCCCTTCCGCTTGGGATCTTCACGAACCGCATGTACGAAAGCCGCCACGGGAATGCCGTTGATGATTTCTGTCCACGTCTTTCCGAAATCAGTGGTCTTGTAGGCATAGGGCTGAAGGTCGTCCAGCATATGCCGATCCACGGCGATGTAAGCGGTGCCCGCATCAAAGGGCGAAGCTTCAATCAAGCTGATCTTGCTCCATTCCGGCAGACCCTTCGGCGTCACGTCTTCCCAATTCTTGCCGCCATCCCGCGTAACGTGCACCAGCCCATCGTCGCTGCCCGCCCAGATCAGATCGCGCTGCTTTGGCGATTCCGCCACGGTAAAAATCGTGTCGTAGAATTCCACGCTGGTGCTGTCGTGCGTGATCGGCCCACCGGGCACCTGTTGTTTTGTTTTGTCGTTGCGCGTCAGGTCCGGACTAATTACCGTCCAGCTTTGCCCATGATTCGTCGTCTTGAAGAGCACTTGCGCGGCGATGTACATCGTGTTCGGATCGTAGGCCGAAATCAGAATCGGCGCCGTCCACTGGAACCGGTACTGCTGATCCGCCGCGCCCGATCCATCCATGATCACCGGGGCCGGCGTGATCAGTTCTTCTTCCTCTGTGGCCTTGCTCCATTTCGTGATAATTCCGTAGTTCCCTCCCGCATACACGACGCCCGCGTCGTTCGGATCGGGCGCAATGTACCCGCTCTCCCCGCCGCCTACCGGATACCAATCCTGCCGGCCGATGGTGCCGTGATTGGTGCTGCTGGCAATCGCCATCGTGGAGTTATCCTGCTGCGCGCCGTAGAGGTAATAGCGAAATTGATTGTCCGCCGCCACATGGTAAAACTGCGCGGTCGGCTGGTTATCTTCGGCCGTCCAGGTCTGCCCCGCATCCTCGGAAATTGCCGCGCCGCCATCGTCGCCTGTGATCATGCGATTCGAATTCTCCTGCGCAATCCACAGCGCGTGATTATCGCCGTGCGGCGGACGCAGCGTCGCCCACGTCTTCCCGCCATCGGTCGAGCGATGAAAATTCACGTTGAGGATGTAAATCGTGTCGGCGTTCCTCGGATCGGCAAAAATGTGCGTGTAGTAAAACGCGCGCTGCAAAAAGCGGTGGTCGCCGGTGACCAGTTGCCACGAATCGCCCGCGTCATTCGAAACGTAGACGCCGCCCTTGTCCTTTTCCGCCTCGATCAACGCGTACACCCGCTCCGGCGCCTCCGCCGACGTAGCCAGCCCGATACGCCCGATCAACACCCCTTCCGGCAGCCCGTGCGCCTTCATTTCCTTCCACGTAACTCCGCCATCGCCCGAGCGATAGAGCCCGCTCCCCGGGCCTCCGCTCACGATATCCCAGGGCTTGCGCACTTCCTGATAAAGCGCCGCGTACAGCACATTCGAATTGCCGCCGGCAAAGGTCAAATCCACGGCCCCGGTCTTATCGTCTTTGTAGAGCACCTTCTCCCACGTCTTGCCGCCATCCGTCGTCCGGAACACGCCACGCTGCTCGTTCGGCCCAAACGCATGCCCGATCGCCGCCACGTATACGATATTCGGATCGCGAGGATTGATCAGCACCTTCGAAATATGCTGCGTATCCTCCAGCCCAATGTGCGTCCAGGTTTTTCCCGCGTCGAGTGACCTGTACATCCCGTTTCCATACGTAATGTCCCCGCGCAGGCAGGGTTCCCCGGTGCCCACATAGATCACATTGGGATCGGAGGGCGCCACGGCGATGGCGCCGATTGAAGGATTCGACTCACTGTCAAAAATCGGTGTCCAACTCACTCCGGCGTTCGTCGTCTTCCAAACGCCACCCGCCGCCGCGCCAAAATAGTAGACGAACGGGTTATCCGGAATCCCCGTCACCGCCTCAGCCCGCCCACCGCGAAACGGACCTACCAGCCGCCACTTCATTCCCGCGAGCGAATCCTTATCGAGCGTCTGCGCGGAAACTCCGCCGCAACCGGCCATTGCCGCGTAAATAATGACTCCAAGACACATGCGCACAAACCACGGCCGGTCCGCTCCCATAGAAACCTCCCTTATGAATAGCGGGACGGATTCTACTCCATCCCTCTCGGACTGGAAAAGTTAGCTCGCCAACGTCCTGGCATCACCCAGGATTTCAACAGCAGCCGGAAGTATTTACACCGCCCTTACTTAGCCGTAACAATCCACGGTTAGCTTGCCACCGCGCAATCCATCTAAGCGATTGCCGGGAGGACTCCATGTCCAAGCAAGCGGCGGAGCATCATCACTCGGCGGCCGAGCACCACGAGCACGCGGCGCGCCATCATCGCGAAGCGGCCAGGCATCACGAAGAAGGCAATCACGAATCGGCAGCACATCACGCCCACACCGCGCAGGGACATCTTCATCACGCCACGCACCACGCCGCCGAAGCGGCTAAGTCTCACACCGAGCACCACGGACACAAAGCCCGCGCCGCCGGCCAGCAGTAAATGCGGATTCCCAGGCTGTTCTTCGAACCCGAAAATGAGGTGAGCGATGGCGACACAGACATCCGTCTTAGATCAGAAAACAGCTCCTTCGACGCCCGCCAAGGTCGGCATTTGGATCTTCGGCGTGGCGCTCGTTGGCGGCTTCATATACGCCGGCAGTCACCTGATCTCCGATCTGAGCGGTATGCACGCCACGAGCGTGATGCCGTATTTGCTGTTAGGCGTCGCTCTCCTCACCGCCTTGGGCTTTGAATTTGTAAACGGCTTTCATGACACGGCCAACGCCGTCGCCACGGTGATCTACACACATTCTCTCGAGCCGCACGTGGCCGTGGTCTGGTCGGGCATGTGGAATTTTATCGGCGTACTTGTTTCGAGCGGTGCGGTCGCCTTTGGAATCGTTTCCCTCTTGCCGGTCGAATTGATCCTGCAGGTCGGCAGCAAGGCGGGTTTTGCGATGGTTTTCGCCTTGCTAGTCGCCGCGATCATCTGGAATCTCGGTACGTGGTATTTTGGCTTGCCCGCTTCCAGTTCGCACACGCTGATTGGCTCCATCATCGGCGTCGGCATAGCGAATCAATTGATGTCTGTAAAGACGGGAACCAGCGGCGTCGACTGGGCCCAGGCCACGAATATCGGAAAGTCGCTATTGTTGTCACCCGTCGTCGGATTCGTCGTCGCCGCCCTGCTCTTGCTCAGCTTTAAGGTCGTCTTGCCCCGTAAGGAGCTCTACACCGCTCCAAAGGGTGACACGCCGCCGCCGTTCTGGATCCGCTGCCTGTTGGTGCTCACCTGTACTGGCGTGAGCTTCTTTCACGGCTCAAATGACGGCCAAAAGGGCATGGGTCTCATCATGCTCATCCTGATCGGCACCGTGCCGACGGCCTACGCCGTGAACCATGCCGTAACCTACGAGCAAACGCAGGATTTCGTCGCCGTTTCCACTCAAACGGCGGACGTGCTAGGAAAATATGTATCGCCTTCCGCGGTGGTCGCCGATTCTCGCGAGGAGGTTACTGATTACATCCGCACGAAGAATTTCACACCGAATACCATGCTCGCTCTCCGCGGGCTGGTGAATGGCATCGGCACGGAAATGGCCCTCTACAAACAGCTCAAAGAGGTGCCGCAGGACAAGGTGCGCAATTTCCGGAATGACATGTATGTGGTCAGCGAGGCCTTGCGCCTCATGCAAAAGAATCACAACCCCGTATTTGCCGCCGGCGATGCGGCCGTAATCGCCAATTACAAAAAGCACATAGACGGTGCGACGAAATTCATTCCCACCTGGGTGAAAGTTGCCGTGGCCTTAGCGCTGGGCATGGGCACCATGATCGGTTGGAAGCGTATCGTGATCACCGTCGGCGAGAAAATCGGCAAAGACCACCTCACCTATGCGCAAGGCGCCGCGGCGGAAATCACCGCGATGGCCACCATCGGTGCGGCGGATTGGTTTGGCTTGCCGGTCAGTACGACGCACGTCTTATCTTCGGGCGTCGCCGGCACCATGGCGGCGAACCATTCGGGTCTGCAATGGGGCACGGTGCGAAATCTGGCTTTGGCGTGGGTGCTTACGCTGCCGGCATCCATTTGCTTGGCCGCATCGCTCTTTTGGGCTTTCAGTAAGATTGGATCCTAGGCGAATTCCTTTACGCGCATATTCCGTTGATGGCAAAAGGCGAGAATATCGATGACACTTCCTCCTAAAGTAATTCTGGCCCCCGTGGACTTTAGCCCAGTCTCTGACGATGCCGCCCGGGTCGCTGCCGACCTCGCCGCGAGTTTTGGCGCGACGCACTGCCTCGCTCACGTCGCCCCCATGATTCCAGACCTGCCGTCGTCCGTTTCCATCCTAAAGGAAGGCCAATACGAGCAAAGCCTGCATCGCGACGCCGAGCAACGCCTCAGCGAACGCGTGGCTACGCTTTCCGCCAAGGGTGTGCGTGCCGAGCAGGTCGTTGGCACCTCAAACGACATTCCGATGGAAATCATTCGCATTGCCGAGCAAAAGAATGCCGATTTAATCGTAACGGCCACGCACGGTGTTACCGGCTGGAATCGCATGGCCTTTGGTTCCGTGGCAGAGAAGGCGCTTCACTTGGGTACTTGCCCGGTTCTTGTACTGCGCGGAAACGTCGAGACGCAAAAGCGAAATCCCGTGCCGAAGGAATCGATGGCCGCCACGGACTAGCTCTCTCTATAGCTTATTCAGCCCGTTCAGCCCCGCCACCTTGTAGGCTTCCGCAAACGTCGGATAGTTGAACACCGTATCCCGGAAATAATCCATCGTCCCGCCAAAGCTCAGCACCGCTTGCCCGATGTGGACGATCTCCGCCGCGCTTTCCCCGATGGCGTGTACGCCCAGGACTTTTCGCGTGTCCGGATGGAACAGAATCTTCAACATGCCATTGTGATCGCCCACGATTTGCGCCTTGGCGAGCTCCTCATACTTCGCAATCCCGACTTCAAACGGAATTTTCGCCGCCGTCAGCGCCAGCTCCGTCTCCCCCACCATGGAAATTTCCGGTATCGTATAAATCCCGTAAGGCAGCAGCCCCTGCGCCGCCTGTGCGGGCACGCCGAAAATCTGGCAACTCGCCAGCCGCCCCTGTTCCATTGAAGTCGAGGCTAACGACGGAAACCCAATCACGTCGCCTGCTGCGTAAATATGCGGCACCTCGGTCTGAAAACCTGCATTCACGTTGAGCTTCCCGCGCGTGCCCACTTTCAACCCCGCCGCATCGAGATTTAGCAAGTCCGTGTTCGCCTGGCGCCCCACCGCGTAAAGCAGCGCCGCCCCGTGAATTCGTTTGCCGCTTTCCAGATTCGCCACTACGCGCCCGCGCGCGTCACGTTCCACGTTCACCACTTTTTCGCCCAAGCGGAAAATAGCGCCGTTTCGCCGCATGTGGTAGCACAACGCTTCCACAATTTCGGCATCCACGAAATCCAGCACGTTGCCGCGCTGTTCGATCAGCGTGATCACCACGTCGAGGCCTGCCAGCATTGACGCGAACTCCAGCCCAATCACACCGCCTCCGACAATGATCATCTCTTTGGGAATCTCGTCCATCTGGAAAAATTGGTCGCTGGCCAGAACCTGCTTGCCATCGAAAGGAATATCCGGATGCCGCGCCGGCCGCGTCCCGCAGGCGATCAAAATAAAATCGCCCCGAACGATGTGCACTTGATCGTGGCCTTCCACCTCCACCGTGTGCGGATCGGCGAAGTGCGCGGTACCACTGAAAAAGTCTATATTGTTGCGGCGCAGCTGGTCCTTCACCACGCTGATTTCGCGCGCCGTCACCTGCGCCACGCGGCTGGCCAGGTCGCGGATGGAGATGCGGTCCCGCACCACATAATCCGCGCCATAGAACGACCGGTGCCGGAAGCCGGTCAGGTGCAAGATCGCCTCGCGCAGCGTTTTGCTCGGCACCGTGCCGCCGTGAATACACACGCCGCCAAGCATCTCCAATCGGTCGATTACGGCCACGCGCTTGCCGAGCTTTGCTGCCGCGATCGCACCTTTTTGTCCTGCCGGACCGCTGCCAATTACCACGAGGTCGTACGGATTTGAGTTCATTGGAATCAGTTGATCTTAAGTGCAGAGGTCATCACACTGCAATATCGCTTGCGAATTCGGAAAGGAATTCGACGGCCGGAGAAGGTGGCCGCCTCGTTGAATAGGATGGCACAAAAGCCTCACCCTCGCTGCCTGGATTCTCGGCCCGTGCGACGAAATAATTCTGCACGTTAAAGGCATTTCCGTTTCGAGAATGCACGGCCGCGGACGCACGCGGCGCCCGTTTGTATGTGCCATCCCCGAGCAGCATCCGGCATTTGGCTGTGTCTGCAAAGTACGGCGCAAGTATCTCGCGGCAGATCTGCCGGCTAAGCGACGCATCCTTCATGCGAAACATCACTTCCACGCGCTCGTAGAGGTTGCGCGGCATCCAATCCGCGCTGCCAAGATAGACCTCGGGCTTGCCACCGTTCGCAAACACGAAAATTCGGCTATGTTCCAGAAACCGCCCCACAATACTCCGCACCCGAATACGGCTGCTCACCCCCCGAACCCCAGGCCGCAATGCGCAGGCTCCGCGAACGATCAGCTCGATGTGTACGCCCGCCTGCGAAGCCCGATAGAGCGCCTGGATGATTTGCGGATCGAGCAGCGAATTCACCTTCGCGACGATCACCGCTGGACGTCCGGCTTGGGCGCGCTTGGCTTCCCGGTCAATCAAATTCACGCAATTCTTTCCCAAATTTAGCGGCGCCACCGAAAGCGGCCCGTAGTGCGCCAACTCGGAATACGCGGTGAGGTAATTGAACACGCGATGCACGGCCTCGGTAATCTCTTCGTCGCGCGTCATCAAGCTCAAATCCGTGTAAAAGCGCGCCGTCGACGGATTGTAATTGCCCGTGCCCAGGTGCGCGTATCGCCGCGACTTCCCGTCCGGGTCGCGCCGCACCAGCAGCGCCAGTTTGCAGTGTGTCTTCAGTCCGACCACGCCGTGGTAGACCTGTACCCCAGCTTCCTGCAAGCTCCTCGCCCAGCGGATGTTTGAAGCCTCATCGAATCGTGCTTTGAGCTCCACCACCACCGTCACTTCCTTCTTTGCCGCCGCCTCCATCAACGCGCGCACGATCGGCGAGTCTTCACTGGTGCGGTAAAGCGTTTGCTTGATGCTCAGCACTTCGGGATCTTTTGCCGCGCTTTCGATGAATCGCACCACCGTCGAGTAGGAGTCATACGGATGGTGTAAGAGGATGTCCCTCTGCCGCAGTGTGCTGAAGAAGCTTGCCGAATCCGGCTTCATGGGAAATTCGCGGGGCGCAAATGGGCGAAACTTCAGATCCGCGCCCGGCGTTTGGTCGTACAAGTTGAAAAGCCGCGACAAATTCACCGGTCCATCCGCTTCAAACACTTGCCAGGGATTGAGGCTGAAATTCGAGCGCAGCCTCTCGATGATTTCGATATCCGCGCCTTTTTCGATCTCCAGCCGCACCGCCGCACCCTTCCTGCGGCTGTGGATCTGCGTGTCCACCGAGTCCAGGATGCTGCGTGATTCCTCTTCACGCAAATAAAGATTGCTGTTCCGCGTCACGCGAAACGGCGCCGCTGAAAGAATGTCGTACCCCTGATAGAGCCGGTGTGCGTACGCGTGCACGATGTTATGCAGAAAGGTAAATTCCGTTCTTCCCTCGGAGGCCGGCAAGCGCAACAGCCTGGGCAGCGCCCGAGGCACGGTCACCACTCCCAAGTAAATGTGGGACGTCGGCTTTCGCTTTCTCCTGAGAAGAAACGCCACGCATAGAGCTTTGTTCACCACCCGCGGAAAAGGATGCGCCGGATCGACAGTGACGGGTGTGAGCAGTGGTTCTACTCTTTCGCCATAGAATTTCTCCACCGTGCGGTGCGCCGCCGGGCTCCATTCTTTCGCCCCTCGCACGCGGATCGATTCCTCCGCCAACGCCGGAATCAATACCTCGCGCCAGCAATGGTATTGCGCAGCCACAAATTCGTGAATCGCGGTGCCCAATCGCGATAGCACCTCCCGGGGCGGCAATCCATCCGGACCCGCCTGCCCCGTTCCCTGCTCTGCTTGCTGCAAGAGCCCGGCCAGCCGTACTTCCGCAAACTCATCCAGGTTGCTGGCGGTGATGGCCAGAAACTTTGCCCGCTCCAGCAGCGGATTGGCCGGATCAAGCGCCTCTTCGAGCACGCGGTAATTGAAGCGTATCCACGAAAGATGGCGGTTGAAATACAGATGTGGATCGTCCATTGCGATGCGCGCCATTCGCTTCCCCGAAGGCGCGAAAGTACCGTAGCGATGTTACAGGGAGGTTACGCTCATGCTTTTCCGCCCCGAAATGAACCTGGCTCGCTCCGCACGTGCGCGAAACGAGCCAGGAACTGCATCCGTTCCACTGTTAGTTGTTCTGTTGTACCGTAATCACCAGGCCGGTTGCCGGATCGAGCGAAATCTTCGCCGCACGGCCGTCGTTCCGGCTAAAGTCGAAGAGATTGGTCAGCACTCCTGCCTTCTCATCGTTCGAATCGCCGCCAATTCTTCCCAGGTTCCAGTTATCTTCGATAAACCGCAGGACCGAGGATTGGTCGGTCTGCTGATGATCGAAGTAATTCTGTTTCGCGTACGGCGAGATCACCACCAGCGGCAGCCGCGGGCCATATCCACAGCGTCCGGGCACATCGTTGGCCGGCGTGGTGCCGCAATTCCCGGGACCCGCCAGTGCATCATCGCTGGCGTTCGACTGGTTCACGATCGCATCCATGGCGTGGTCGTACCAGCCGTCGGAATCATCGTAGGTGACGAAGATCGCGGTGTCCGCCCAATAGGGACTCTTCTCTACCGCGTTCACCACGTTCACCAGCCACGCCTGCTCGTCCAGCGGATCGGAGTTGCCCGGGTGCCCGTTCTGAATTGCCTTCGCTTTCAGATATGTCACCGAGGGGAGCTTGTTCTCCGCCAGCGCCGTATAGAAAAGGCTGAGGTCGTATTGATGATTCGCACGATCCGTCTGGCCGATGGCGTTCACCGAAAGCGGCGCCAGATGATGGGGATTCGCGGTGTCCTGGAAATATTGGAAAGGCTCGTGGTGCGGCACGTAATCGGTTACGTTGCCCAGCGCCGGCACGATCGTGCTTGTGCTCGTGCTCCCACACGTAGCTATGCCCGTGGCGCTCACCGCCGTAGGTGCAAAGCCTCCCTGGAACCATCCCCAGGTGACGCCCTTCACGTTCAGCAGATCCCCGACGTTTTTCCCGGTCATGGTCACGTGCGTCTTCGTCGCCCCCGAGCAATCGTCATACCCGGGGTCCGGATCGCCGATCACCGCGCCCGAGGAAGCGGCGTTGGCAATCGTGCCGCTTGCGCTGCCGTTCTTCAGCGTGGCGTTCGTCGTCGTTCCGGTCACCAGGTTCAACGCGCCCACCGTGCTCGGCCCGAACATCGTTCCTGCAAAGTTGTCGCTCACCGCATAATACTGGGCGAAATTCCACATCGCGGTGACCGTGTTTCCGTCGTAATAGCCCATCACCAGTCCCGGCCCGTGCCCGTAGTCGTTGCACGGCGAGCCGCTGGTGCTGCCCACGCCGGTGCTTTGCGGAAACTTGTCCATCAAGCCGTGGTCCACCGCCATTTGCTCCGGCGTGTAGTCGTGATTCTGGTCGCAGGTCAGCGCTTGCGTGCGGTCCAGGCGAAACGGCTGCACGGAGTTCGGGTTCTGATCGAGCAATCCGCCGCTCAGCAGGTTATTCGGCTGCGGCGTGTTGGGTTGCGCGTAAAACTGCGGCTCGTTCGACGAGTTGGCGGCGTAAGGATAGGTGCCGAAGTAGTGGTCGAACGAGATGTTCTCCTGAAAAATCACGATCACGTGCTTGATCGGCGTCGTGGTGTAGACGCCATCCTCAGATCCCTGTGGAGCAGGCTGCGCCCAAGCGCTGCCGGGACCGGTCGCCGTGATAGCGGCCGCCATCAAGACACTCGTCACTACGCGAAGACACTTCAAGATCATGGAATCTCCTTGTTGGGATTTCTCACTCAGAATCCGCGCGGCTGTTCAGCGACGCTCGAGACTCTGGACGTGAACGGTGAGTCTGCGGTATTCACGCCGCGCATATCGGAAATACACTTCGCTTGTTAAGAATGAATAACGCGGGAGTAAATTATTTGTGCTCGGAATATTTCTGCTTCGCAACATTTCATGGCCGGGTTGCGGGGCGCTACTTCACGAATCTGAAACGCTCCGATTTGCGACCGCCTATTTCTTCTCCGCAGGTTCCACCAGAATCGTGCCCATCATTCCGCCATCTTCGTGGTCGAGCAAATGACAATGATAGACAAACATTCCGACAGCATTCGGGTCGCGAAAATCCATGCGCAGCTTCACGCTCGGATATTGTTGGCTCTTGCCGTCCCAATACGCCACGTTCACGGTGTCACGCAGAAAGCGTTCATCGACGGGCACGCCATTCCATTGCAGGAGCATAAACCGAATCTGGTGGATGTGAAATGCGTGCAACTCCGGCGAGCGATTCTCGATCACCCAATCTTCCACGTCTCCCTGGTGAACGATAATGTTGGGCGCGGTCGCAACCGGATCGAACACTCGCGGCGTTTGGGCCTCCACCGTAATGTAAAACTCCGTGGGACGATTGGGATTCGTCGGATCTTGCGGCTTCTCGGAAAAATAAAGATGGCGTTCGCGAACCGGTTTCACATTTCCCAGCCAAACAGCGCTTTCTGGTGCCAGCGGCTGTGAGTTTGCCGCCAACTTCCGTTCATCGCCCGGTGCGTCGGGGTTTACCGTGATCGTCGCGAGTGGGCGCGTTGGATCGTTTTCGCCAGCGGGACCCGTATCCACGCTGCGAGTCACCAGGCTGGCCTTCGTGCCAAGCGGCAAGCCCTTCAATATGAATTCCACGCGGCCCGCAGGCGGCATCGCCACGTGGCTTTCCCACAGAATTCGATTGGCGGCCATTCCGTTCTCATCAATAGGCACGCCGTCGAGCGAAACCACTCCCAGCGGTTGCGGAACCCCGTTCGCCAACACTTGCAAATCGAGATACGTCAGCGCCGAAGCATTCAGCACGCGCCAGAGCTGCCGCTCAAGCGGCTTCACCGCAATCACCGCCGGCGTATAGTCCGGAAATGGCACCGGCACAAAATTGATCGAAAGATCCATCGCTGGTTTGCCCGTGCCGGTGCCGGTATTCAGAATGTCTCCCTCCGCATCGTGCAACACGATCGGCGGCACGGCCGAAGTCCTTAAAGGCTTCGCTTGCGGGTTCAATAAATCCTGGTCCCGAATCACAAAGACGCGCTCGGGCAATCCCGCAAGCTCGCGATTGGCCCTCTCAATTCCTTCCACAATCAGCGCGCCTGACGCTCCGCCGGCCACCTGCGGCTTGGTAAATCCGTGGACGTGCGGGTGATACCAATAAAGGCCGGGCGGCTCGTCAGCGGGAACGCGGAAGCGATATTCAAACGGGCGATCCCCCGGCTGAATCACGGTCTTTAGCACGTCGTCCTGATGGCACACCGGTGGCGCGGAAATTCCGTGAAAATGCAGGTTCGTCGAGGAAGCCGTCATGATTCCGCTCGCGCACGGTCCGCTGACCGCCATACGCATCCCATTCCCCGCTGCGGCGCCGCCTGCCACGGGAAGCGTAAGCTCGTTCTTCAAGCTCAGGATCAGCAAATCGCCGGGCTTCAGCCGCAACGTAGGCGATTCGCTGCCGTCCTTATAGAGGTAGCAGTAGCGCATGCTCCCATGGGCATCGCGGAAGTCTCGGTACGTGAAGGAGACTTTCAGCACTCCATTCGCGCTCTGTAGACTTTCCGGATCGCGTACTTCACTTCCGGCAGCGGGGCGTGGACAAACCTCTTTGCGGTAATCCTGCCCAAACAGCGCCGGTGCGCCGCAAAGCAACACGCAGGCCACGATAAGAGCGAGTTTCGGAAGGAACGACAAAAGAGCTTTACCTGACGTCACCCGTGGTTGCGGTCCCGGACCGGAGCGTGCGACTAGCTGAGTTGCTCCCGCGCTTGGATTGCCAGAGCCATCCTCACCGCTCAAGAACTCGCCGACATCAATTCCCTGTGAAGATTTGTTTACAAATGGAGCGTCACCGGATATGAAGAGAGCCGGAATGAATCGCGCACCGCGCGTTGGTTCGGAGCCTACGACAACGGACCGATTCACCTTATTTAACGGAATCGCAGGAGGAATCATCGAAATGCATCCAGCAAACGGGGATCAAGCGACTAACCAAAGAACTGCGACCATCACTCGCGCATGGCGCTTAATGCTGGTACTGGCGGTGGCCGCGCTGTTTGCGCCGCTCGCCACGCACGTTTTCGCTCAAGGTGGCACCCAACCGGCCCCCAGTGCGTTTCCGCCGGCGCCGGCCACGCGCACGGACAACGTCGTTGACGACTATTTCGGCACGAAGATCACCGATCCCTATCGGTGGCTCGAGGACCAGAATTCGCCGGAGACGCGCGCGTGGATCAACAGCCAGAACTCATACACCGCTTCAGTCCTGGGAAAACTTCCCGATCAGGAAGCCTTGCACAAGCAGCTTTCCGCTCTTTATCAAGTGAATGAGACGGGGCTGCCGGCCGAGCGCGGCGGACGCTTGTTCTTTATGAAGCGATTGGCGACTGAAGACCAGGCCAAGCTTTACATGCGCCAGGGAGCCGAAGGCAAAGACGCGCTGCTGGTTGATCCGCTGCCGATGAGCGCGGACCACAGCGTCACCATCGCGCTCCAAAATGTCTCTTCCGACGGCAGGATGCTGGTGTACGGCGTGCGCCACGGTGGCGCAGATGAAGTGGTGCCGCACCTCTTTGATGTGGATGCGCACAAGAATTTGCCCGACGAGTTCCCCAGCGGACGCTATTCCGGGATCGCCATTACCGCTGACCGCGCCGCACTGTATTACACGCTGCAGACCTCCGAAGGTCCGCGCATTTTCTGGCACAAGATCGGTACGGCGCAAAGCGCGGACCGGAAACTTTTTGGCGACGGATACGGGCCGGAAATTTCGATCGGTTCCTCCCTTTCGGAAGATGGGAACTACCTGCTGATTCACGTTTCGCACGGTTCGGCCGCGGATCGCACCGAGGTCTACATTCAGAAAACTTCGGCGAATCAGCCGTTCGTTCCGGTGGTAAATGACGTTTCGGCGCGCTTCCGCGCGGAGATTGCGGGCGACAAGATCTACATTCACACCAACTGGAATGCGCCTAAAGGGCAGATTCTCGT
>Ga0209420_1000311_pt1 | contig 27565 bp, 24 predicted proteins | sample BlaSpr_A8_OM1_O1_FD_187972 | JGI IMG/M metagenome (GOLD analysis project Ga0209420, IMG submission 187972) | Forest soil microbial communities from Thunder Bay, Ontario, Canada - Black Spruce, Ontario site 2_A8_OM1_O1 (SPAdes) (version 2) | ecosystem: Environmental > Terrestrial > Soil > Boreal...
CCCGCCATGTTCGGCTCGATGACCGCCGACCAGTTCAGCCTGGTCCTCGCGGTCCACGCCGGCGGCACCTTCACGGTCAGCCAGGCCGCCCTGCCCTTCCTGCCCGACGACGGTACCGGCCGGATCATCAACGTCACGTCGGCGGCCGGCCTGGTCGGCACCATCGGCCAGGTGAACTACGGCGCGGCCAAGGCCGCGATCGTCGGCCTCACCAAGTCCCTGGCCCGCGAGCTCGCCAGGCGGAACATCACCGTCAACGCCGTCGCGCCGCTGGCCGCGACGCCCATGACGGCGAACATCAGGAGCAATGAGAAGCTCGCCGCGCTGACCTTGGCCCGGATACCGCTCGGCCGCTGGGCCGGCCCGGACGAGATCGCTCCCACCTTCGTCTACTTCGCCTCCGATGCGGCCTCCTACGTCACCGGCCAGGTGTTGCCCGTCGACGGCGGGACGGTCATCTGATGCCGGCCCGGGCCGCCAGGGCAGCAGGCCCGTTCGCGGGCACCGGCCGGGACGCGCTGATCGTGGACGCGCTGCGCACCCCGATCGGGAGGTCCCACGCCGAGCGCGGCTGGTTCCGCGACGTCCACCCCAACGTGATGCTCGGTGCCGTCTACACCGCGCTCCTGAACGGCGCCGGGCTGGCCCCGGAGGCCGTGGAGGACCTCATCGTCGGCTGCACCGCGCCGTTCGGCGAGCAGTCCCGTAACATCGCCCGCAACGCCTGGCTGCAGGCCGGCTACCCGGCCGAGGTTCCGGCCACGGTGCTGGACCGGCGGTGCGGGTCCGCCCAGACCGCGGTCGAGATGGCGGCCGCGCTGGTCAAGTCCGGCACCCACGACCTGGTGATCGCCGGCGGCGTCGAGCACATGGGCCACGTGCCGATGAACTCCCCGGCGAGGATATCCGAGCTGTACGGCGACCCCTGGCCGCCCGAGCTGCGCGCACGGTACGACTTCGTGCCGCAGGGAGAAAGCGCCGAGCTGATCGCCGACCGCTGGCACATCACCAGGCAGGAGATGGACGAGTACGCGGTCCGCTCCCACACGCTGGCCGCCGCGGCGAGCGATGCCGGCCGGTTCGCGCGCGAGATAATCCCGCTCGACCTCGACGGCCAGACGCGGGCCAGCGACCAGGCCATCCGCCCGGAGACCTCGATGGAGGGACTGGCCAGGCTGAAGGCTGTGTTCCGGGCGGACGGCCGGATCACCGCGGGCAGCTCGTCGCCGATCTCCGACGGCGCGGCCGGCCTGCTCCTCGCCTCGGCCGCGGCCGCCGAGCGCCACGGCCTCCGCCCGCGCGCCCGGATCCTCGACCAGACCACGGTGGGCGTGGATCCCGTCATCATGCTCACCGGCCCCATACCGGCAACCAGGAAGCTGCTCGAGCGCAATGGCATGACAATCGGCGACATCGACCTGATCGAGATCAACGAGGCGTTCAGTTCCGTGGTGCTGGCCTGGGAACGGGAACTCAAGCCGGACATGGACCGGGTGAACGTCAACGGCGGCGCGATCGCCGTCGGCCATCCGGTCGGCGCGACCGGCGCGCGGCTGTTCGCCACCTTGCTCGCCGAGATGGAACGGGGGGACGCGGAGACCGGCCTGGTGACCATGTGCTGCGGCGGCGGCCTCGGCACGGCCACCCTCGTGCAGCGGCTCGGCTGATGCCCGAGATGCTGGACCTGTCCCGCTACATCCGTCCCGGTGACGGCGTCTGGTGGGGGCAGGGCGGCGCGGAGCCCGAGCCGCTGGTCAACGCCCTGCTCGACCAGGCCGACGCGATCGGGCCGGTGCGCGCCTTCTGCGGCCTGACCTGGAACGAGCGGCTGGCCGGCCCCCTCCCCGGGGGCCTGACCCTGCTGTCCTACGGCGCCCTCGGCCTGCTGCGCAAGCTCAGCAGGCAGGGCGGCCTGCAAGTGGTGCCCTGCCATTACTCCCAACTGCCGCGGATGTTCGCCCGCCGCATGCTCCCGTGCGATGTCGGGCTGCTGCAGGTCTCCGCTCCCGACGACGACGGCATGGTGTCACTCGGGATCGGAGTGGAATACGTCGCCGACGCGCTGCGCTACACGCCCACGCTGATCGCCGAGGTCAACCGGCAGATGCCGCGGACCAGGGGGGCCTGCCGCCTGCCGCTGTCCGCCTTCGCGGCCACCGTGGAGACCGACCGCCCGCTCCGCGAGGCGGCTGCGCGCGAGCCCGACGCGGCCGACCGGGTCATCGGCGAGCTGGTCGCCGGGCTGGTCGAGGACGGCGACACGCTCCAGATCGGGGTCGGCGCCCTGCCGAACGCCGTGCTCGGGGCGCTGTCCGGCCACTCCGACCTCGGCTTCCACACCGGGATGATCACCGACGGCGTCCTCGACCTGATCGAGCAGGGCGTGGCCACCGGGGCGAAGAAGGAGATCGACCAGGGACTGGTGATCACCGGGGCCGCGCTCGGCTCCGCGGCAATGTACCGCCGGCTGCCGGAGTTCCCGGTCGAGTTCCGTCCGGCCAGTTACACCCACGATCCAGTCGTCCTGGCCAGCCTGCGGTCGCTGGTGTCGGTGAACTCCGCCATCGAGGTCGACCTGCTCGGCCAGGTTGGCGCCGAGCTGCGGGGCGGGGCCCACATCGGCGCGGTCGGCGGCCAGGTCGACTTCAGCCGCGCGGCCTCGCTGACCGGCGCCCGGTCGGTGATCGCGCTGCGCTCGGAGTCAGTCGGCAGGTCCACGATCGCCGCGGCCCTGCACGGCGGCGTGGTGACGACGGCGCGGTCCGACGTCGACGCGGTCGTGACCGAGCACGGTGTCGCGGTGCTCACCGGATGCACCGTGGCCGAGCGCGCCCGGCGGCTCATCGCGGTGTCAGCACCGAGCTATCGCCAGGAGCTGGAGTCGAGCCTCGCTCACCAGGAGGTACGCACATGACAGCAGCCAGCGCGAGCCCGGCGGCCCCGCGCACCGTGCACATCCGCGAGGTCGGCCCGCGGGACGGCTTCCAGAACGAGCCGGAGACGATCCCGACGGCCGACAAGGTCGCCCTGATCAACGCGCTCGGCCGGGCCGGCTACACCAGGATCGAGGTGGCCAGCTTCGTCAGGTCCGACGTGATCCCGCAGCTCGCGGACGGCGTCGAGGTGCTCAGGGCCATCGACCTGCCTGCCGCGGTCAGCAAGATGGTGCTGATCCCCAACAGCAAGGGCCTCGACCGCGCCCTGGCGGTCCGCGACCTGTTCGAGGAGGTCGCGCTGTTCGTCAGCGCCTCGCCGACGCACAACTCCAGGAACGTCAACCGGACCGTCGAGCAGACCATGGCGGACGTGCAGGTCATGGGGAAGCGCATCAGGGCCGAGGGCCTGACGTTCTGCGCCGTCATCGCGACCGCGTTCGGCTGCCCCTACGAGGGCCGCGTGCCGCAGCAGCGGGTGCTCGGCCTGGCCGAGGATTTCGCCGCGGCCGGAGCCACCGAGATCGGCTTCGGCGACACGACCGGAATGGCCAACCCGGCGCAGGTGGCGCGGTTCTTCGCCGCCGCCCGCCAGCGGCTGCCCCAGGTGGAGCTGACCGCCCACTTCCACAACACCCGGGGGCAGGGCCTGGCCAACGCCTACGCCGCGCTTGAGGCCGGCTGCGCCAGCTTCGAGGCCAGCTTCGGCGAGCTCGGCGGCTGCCCGGTCCCGGCCGGCTCCACGGGCAACATCGCCACCGAGGACCTGGTGAGCATGTTCCACGAGATGGGCGTCGATACCGGACTTGACCTGCAGAAAGTCATCGACGCCGCACGCGCTGCGCAGGCCGTCCTCGGCCGCAAGCTGACCAGCCACTCGATCGTCGCCGGCCCGGTCATCTGGGCCACGAACCCACGGGAGATTCCCCAATGAGCAACCGCGTCGCACTCGTCACTGGGGCCGGGCAGGGCATCGGGCGGGGCATCGCCGCCGCGCTGGCCGCCGGCGGCTTCCGGGTGGCGGTCGCCGACCTGAACCTTGACACCGCTACCAGGACCGCCAAGGACCTCGCCGAGGCGGGCGGCAGCGCCATCGCCGTCGAGATCGACGTGACGGACACCGGGTCGGTCGGGCTCGCCGTGGCGTCGGTCACCGCCGAGATCGGACCGGTCGAGATCGTGGTGAACAACGCGGGCTGGGACGACTTCATGCCGTTCGTCGCGACGACCGAGGAATTCTGGGACAAGATCCTCGAGGTCAACTTCAAGGGCCAGCTCCGCGTGATCAAGGCGGTCCTGCCGGGCATGCTGGAGCGCGGGTTCGGCCGGGTCATCAACATCGGGTCGGACGCGGGCCGGGTGGGCTCCTCGCTCGAGGCCGTCTACTCCGGCGCCAAGGGCGGCATAATCGCCTTCACCAAGACCCTCGCCCGCGAGGTGGCCGCCCAGGGCATCACCGCCAACACCGTGTGCCCCGGCCCCACCGACACCCCGGCGCTGCGCAAGTTCGCCGACGGGGCGGGGCGGGACGCCGAGAAGGTGATCGCCGGGATGGTCCGCTCGGTCCCGATGAAACGCCTCGGCACTCCCGGCGACATCGGCCCGGCCGTCGCATTCCTCGCCTCCGACGAGGCGGGCTTCATCACCGGCCAGACCCTGTCGGTGAGCGGCGGGCTCACCATGGCCTGACCGGCGGCTGCGCCAGCCGCGCGCGGCGATGGCTGAGGCCTGCGCGGGAACCACGGCCCGTTCGGCCAAAAAGACTTCGAATGATGCCGAACGAAGCAGCCTGCTCCGGTCCGGCATCAGCTCGCCTGGACCGTCCCGGCGCGTGCTGATATGGTCTTACCATAGGACCTTATCGAAGGGATGGGTGCCGATGGGCCAGCCGAAGGACGTCGTGACCTGGCAGCCTGCCGCGCCCGGGATCTGGCGGGTCACGATGGCCTCGCCGCCGGCCAACGCGCTCAGCGTGCCGCTGCTCGACGGGCTGCACGCCGCGCTGAACGCGGCCGAGGCCGCCGGGGACGTCAAGGTCATCGTGCTGTCCTCGGCGGTTGACGGGTTCTTCGCGGCCGGCGCGGACATCAAGCACCTGGCCACGATCGACGGCGCGTCGTTCACCGCGTACGGGGATCAGATGCGCGCGGTCAACGACCGGCTGGCCGCGGCGCCGTTCTTGTCGGTCGCGGCGGTGGACGGCCTCGCCCTCGGCGGCGGCCTGGAGCTCGCGATGGCTGCCACCCTGCGGGTTTCCGGCCCCCGGGCCAGGTACGGGCTGCCGGAGGTGAAGCTCGGCCTCATCCCGGGTGCCGGCGGCACCCAGCGGCTGCCCCAGCTCGTCGGGCGGGGCCGGGCGCTTGACATCATGCTGACCGGCCGGCAGGTGCCGGCCGCCGAGGCGCTCGCCATCGGGCTCGTGGACCGGCTCGCCGACAGCGACGCGGCCGCGGCTGCCCTCGCGCTGGCGGGCGAGCTGGCCGGGTTGTCGCGGCCCGCGCAGCGCGCGGTCGTGGCGGCCGTGGACGCGGCCTTCGACCTGCCGCTCGACGCCGGGCTGGGGTTCGAGGCGGCGCGGATCCAGGCACTGTTCGAGGACGGCGAGGCGGCCGAGGGGATCGCCGCCTTCATCGAGAAGCGCCCGCCGCGGTTCGCGTGAGGACGGAACCCGAGGCCAGGGGCAGGGATTGGCGACCGTAGAGCGCCCGGGGGAGGGGCGGCTGCACCTCGCGGCGCCAGGCGGCCCGGAGCGGTTCTTCCGGGTCGCCAGGCCCACCGCGGCAGGCGAGGTGGTCTCAAGCTCCATGCCGGCCGGGCCGTGGCTGACCGGGCCGTCCGGGCGCCCGCTCGCGGGGGCGCTCGGGGTGCTGATCGATAACGTGGCGGGTTGGGTGCTCGTGCGGCGGCGCCCGCCGGGCGGGTGGTCGGTCAGCGCGGAGATTACGCTGGACCTGTTGCGGCCCGTGCCCGCCGACGGGTCCGTCCTGCTGGCGGAGGGCAGCGTCCGGCACGCCGACACGGCCGGCGGCTTCTCCACCGCGTCGGTCACCGACGGCTCCGGCCGGCTCCTCGCCGTCTGCACCCAGCATGGCCGGTGGGTGCGCGGCGCGCCCGCGGCGCATGACGGCACTGCCCTGGCCTCCGGCGTGCCGCCGGGGACGGACCTGGCCGGATTCCTCGGCGGCAGGGCGCGGGCCGCGGAGGGCGGCGCGCTGCTCGAGCTGACGGTGACCCCGGAGCTGGCCAACCCGCTCGGCAACCTGCACGGGGGCATCACCCTGTGCGCCTGCGACCTCGTGGCGCAGGCCGCCATCGACGCCGCCGGGGGACCGCTGCCGACGGCGTCCATCCACGTGGCCTACCCGCGCCCCATCCCGGTCGGCACCACGGTGCGGTTCACTGCTCAGGTAGCCCACCTGGGCCGGGCCTTCGGCATCGTCCGGGTCACCGCGCTCAGCGGCAGCGGCAAGCCGGGCGCGATCGCCACCGTGACGACGGGCCCGCCGCACGGGCCCGCCAGATGAGCGAAAGGAGCCGCCGATGAAGGCACTGGACACCAGCTACCAGACGCTTGACCTCGAGGCGCCCGCCCCCGGTGTCGTCGTCGTCACGCTGAACCGGCCGGACCGCTACAACGCGATGACCGCTGCGATGTTCGACGAGCTCGAGCGGGCGGCGATCGCCCTGGACGACGAGGACGGCCTGCGGGCCGTGATCATCACCGGGGCCGGGACGGCCTTCTGCGCCGGCTACGACCTCGCCGACGCCGCCGAACTGCCGCGCCTCGGCGCCCTCGGCGTGCTCGACCTGCAGGAGCGCGCCGCCCGGGCGCTGCTCGCCGTCCGCTCGGCCCGGGTGCCGGTGATCGCCGCCGTCAACGGCGCCGCCGCGGGCGGCGGGCTGTCGCTGGCCCTGGCCGCCGACATCCGGCTAGCCGCACCCGCGGCCAGGTTCAACGCCGCGTTCGTCCGCATCGGCCTGTCGGCGGGCGACCTCGGCGCCTCCTGGCTGCTGACCCGGCTCATCGGCCCGGGGGCGGCCAGCGACATCTGCTTCACGGGCAGGCTCGTCGAGGCGGCGGAGGCCCTGGCCCTGGGCCTGGTGAATTCGGTAAGCGAGCCGGGCGCGCTGCTGGGCGACGCCCTGGCCCTGGCGGCCTCGATCGCCGCCAACTCACCGGGCGGCGTCCAGCTGTCCAAGCGGGCGCTGCAGGCCAACCTGGAGGCCGCCTCGTACGCCGCGGCCATCGAGCTGGAAAACCGCGGGCAGGCGCTGCTCACCAGGGGAGCAGACTTCCCTGAGGCGCTCGCCGCCTTCAAGGACAAACGGCCGCCGGTCTTCACCGGCCGCTGACTATCCGAGGACGCCGGAGGTACCCGCCGATGAACCTGCCCGAGCTGCAGACGCTGGCCATCGAGCCGCTCGACGGCGGCACCGCCATCCTGCGCATCAACCGGCCCGGCCGGATGAACGCCCAGACAGTGACGATGTTCCATGAGTACGGCATCGCCGCCCGCGCCCTGCGCGACAGCGGGCTGCGCGCGCTGATCCTGACCGGGGCCGGGGACCGGGCGTTCTGCGCCGGGTTCGACCTTGACGAGCTGGACGCCATCACCCGCCTCGGAGTGCGCGACTACCTCAAATTCCAGGAGACCGCGGCCAGCGGGATCACGGAGATCAGGCACCTGCCCTTCCCGGTCATCGCCGCCGTGCACGGCGCCGCCGTGGGCGGGGGCCTCGCGCTGGCCCTGGCCGCCGACATCCGCCTGGCCGCGCCCACCGCCAAGTTCAGCGCGGCGTTCGTGCGCGTCGGCCTGTCGATGGGCGAGCTCGGCACCTCCTACAGCCTCACCCGCCTGGTCGGCCCAGGCCGTGCGGCCGAGATCGGCTACACCGGCCGCGTGGTCGGCGCCGAGGAGGCCGTCCGCATCGGCCTGGCCAACCTGCTGGTCCCCGCCGAGCGGCTTCTCGACGAGGCGCTCGCGATGGCCGCCGTGATCGCGGCCAACTCGCCCGCCGGCGTACGGCTGACCAAGCGGGCCATCCAGCGCAACCAGGAGATCACCTCCTACGCGGCGGCCCTGGAGCTGGAGAACCGGGGCCAGGCCCTGCTCACCAGGGCCGAGGACCTGCCTGAGGCCCTGGCCGCCCGCGCGGCCGAACGCGAGCCCCGGTTCACGGGCCGATGACGCAGGCCGCAGCCGGGGCGCTGACCGCCGCCGACCTGGGCGCGCTGGCCGGGTTCCTGCGTGCGCGCGGCCTGTGCGACGGCCCGCTGCGGGTCAGGCGGATTGGGGACGGTCACTCCAACCTGACGTACGCGGTCAGCGACGGGCACCGCACCGTCGTGGTGCGGCGGCCGCCGCCGCCACCCGCACCGCCGGGGGCGAACGACGTGCTCCGCGAGGCCCGGCTGATGGACGCCTTGCGGGGCACCGCGGTGCCGGTGCCCGCCGTCCTGGCCACCGCGCGGGCGGGCGAGGTCCTCGATGTCCCGTGCTACGTCATGAGCTTCGCCGCGGGCCCCGTCATCACCGCAAAGACGCCCGCGGCGCTCAGCCGGCCAGGGACCAGGCGCGAGATCGGCGAGTCCCTGATCGACACGCTCGCCGCCCTGCACGCCGTCGACTGGCGGGCCGCCGGGCTCGGTGACCTGGGGCGGCCCGAGGGATTCAACGCCCGGCACCTGCGGCGCATGGAACGCCTGATCGCGGACGGCGGCGGGCGGCTGCCGCCGCGCTTCGCCCCCGCCCGGGACTGGCTGGCCGCGCGCGTGCCGCCCGAATCCGGCCACGCGATCGTGCACAGCGACTTCAGGATCGGCAACGTGGTGATCGCCCCGGGCGCCCCCGGCCGGGTCGCCGCCGTGCTCGACTGGGAGCTCGCGACCGTAGGGGACCCGCTGCTCGACGTGGGCTACTTCCTGGCCTCGGTGCCCGGGCCGGAGGGCCCGCTGACACCGGTGCAGGAGTTCGGGGCGGCGATGCTTGAGGACGGGTACCCGGACCGCGCCAGCCTCGCCGCCAGGTACGCGCGGCACACCGGCCGCGACCTGTCCGGCCTGGCCTGGTACACCGTCATGGCGCAGTGGAAGCTGGCCGTGCTGTACGAGTACAGCCGCCGCAGGACCGCGCGCGGCGACGGCGACCCGTACTACGCCGGCGAATCGCTGGTCGCGTCCTTCCTGCGGGCCGCGCACCAGGCCGCTGAGCTGCCCGTCCCCGGCCAGCCCGAGCAGGCGGATCCCCGCCTGCCACAGGAGGCACCACCGTGACCGCCGTCTTCCCCGACGTCCTGGTCGCGCCGGGCACGCCCGGCCTGCCCGAGCGGTTCTTCGACCGGTTCGTGTTCAACCTGCACGCGGCCGACGGGTCAGCGCCGTCGGTCATCTTCGGGATCGGCGTCTACCCGGCCAGGGACGTCATCGACGGCTTCGCGATCGTGGTGAGCAGCGCCGAGCAGCGTAACCTGCGCTTGTCCGACGAGCTGAGCGCGACCCGCGCCACCGCGACCGGCGGTGCGCTCGGGCCGCTGTCGTGGGACGTCGCCGAGCCGATGCGGACCTGGCGCGCCGCTCTCGGCCCCAACCCGGCGGGCCTGGAATTCGACCTCACCTGGCGGGCCAGGACCCCGGCCTGGACCGGCGACGTGGCCGTGGCGAACGCCGACGGCACGGCCTCGTCTTTCGCGCACCTGTTCCAGTCCGGCCGGTACGAGGGCGCCGTGCGGATCGGCGGCCGGGAGGTACGCGTCGACGGCTGGTACGGCCAGCGCGACCGCTCCCGGGGCGTGCGCACCATGGCCGGCGGGCAGGGCCTGCACCTGTGGGTCCAGGCCCAGTTCCCCGATCGTTCGGTCGGCTTCCTGACGGCCGAGAGCCGCGGCCACAAGCGGCTCCTGCTGGCGGGCGCGGTCATGCACGAGAGCGGCCGGCTCGACCGCGTCACCGACGTGCGGCACGACCTGAGCTTCGACGACGGTCTTGACCTGCGCGGCGGTCGGGTCAAGGTCACCACGCAGGACGGCGCCGTCTACCGCATCGGTGCCGACGCCGCCGCGCGTGGCGGCTACATGTCCGGCGGCGGGTACGGGGGCCAGCATGGCCGCCGCATGGGACGCGGCCATGTCGAGCACGACGCCTACCCGCTGGACGGCTCGGTGTCCCCCCGGGTCCTGGACTCCGCGCTGACCGACCGGCTCACCGCGTTCACCTGGGACGGCACCCCCGGCAGCGGGATCTTCGAATTCGCGCTGACCAGGAGCCCGGGGTACGCCTACGCGCCCACCCTGCCCCGGGCTTAGGCCCCGCGGTACTTGGAGAAGTCCGGCTGGCGCTTCTCGTTGAACGCCTGGATGCCCTCTTGGGCCTCTGGCGTCTCGCCGAAGAGCTTAAGGGTGGTGTAAGCCATCGAGCCGATGCCCATGAAGTGCTCGGTGTCGGTGTTGAGCGACTGCTTGAGCACCTTGATCGCGGTCGGCGAGAACTGGAGCATCTGGTCCGCCCAGGCACGCACCTCGGCGCGCAGCTCGGCCGCCGGGACGACCTTGTTCACCAGGCCCCACTCCAGGGCCTCGGCGGCCGTCAGGCGGCGGAGCATGAACCACAGCTCGCGGGTCCGCTTCTCGCCCACCACCCGGGCCAGGTAGCCGGAGCCCATGCCCGCGTCGAAGGAGCCGACGCGCGGGCCGTTCTGGCCGAACTGCGCGGTATCCGCGGCGATCGTCAGGTCGCACAGGACGTGCAGCACGTGACCGCCCCCGATCGCCAGGCCGTTGACCGCGGCGATCACCGGCTTGGGCGTGTCGCGGATGACCCGGTGCAGCGCGTCCACCTCGAACAGCCCGCTCTGCGACGGGCCGTAGTCGCCGGTCTCCATGCGCTGTTTCTGGTCGCCGCCTGCGCAGAACGCCTTGTCCCCGGCCCCGGTGAGGGCGACGACGCCGACCTCGTCGCTGGCCCAGGCCCGCTTGAAGGCCATCACCAGCTCGTCGACCGTGCGGGCCCGGAAGGCGTTATAGCGTTCGGGACGGTTGATGGTAATCCACGCCAGGCCCTCGTCAACCTCGTACGTCACGTCGGTGAACTCTTGCATCGGCCCTCGTTCCCTCCGCCGCGGCGGCGGACAGGTGAGCCGTCCGCCGCATTTTATATGGACTGACCATTAACATACTTTACGGGCCGCAGGATCTCAATCAGCCCGGGCGCGGTGCGGGGCCAGGATCTCGCGGGCGATGACCATCTTCTGGATCTCGGCCGTGCCGTCCGCGATCAGGTAGGCCATCACGTCCCGCAGCCGCTGCTGCAAGGGGAACTCCGTGGCGTAGCCGAGGTTGCCGTGGATCCTCATGGCCGCCTCGATGGCGTCCTTGGCCACCACCGGCGGCCACCACTTGCTCATCGAGGCCAGCGCGGTATGCGGCTCGCCCTGCTCGCGCAGCCACAGCGCGCGATAGCAGAGCCAGCGGGCCGCCTCCAGATAGGTGGCGTGCTCGGCCAGGAGGAACGACACGCCCTGGTTATCGGCGATCGGCCTGCCGAACGCGTGCCGCTGCGTGGCGTAGGCCGCGGCCTCGTCCAGGCTGGCCTGCGCGGCGCCTACGCACATCAGGCCGATCGCGGCCCGGCTGAAGTCGAAGTGGCTCAGCACCGCGCGGAACCCGCCGCCGGCCTCGCCCACCAGATGCGACGTAGGCACGAATACGTCGTCCAGGTGGATAGAGCCCCAGCCAAGCGGCAGGCAGCCCATGCCCGCCAGGTGGTGCACCGACACGCCCGGGGCGTCAAGCGGCACCAGGTAGCAGCTCACCCCCGCCGACCGCGTGGTACCTGGGTCGCGCGCGTACACCAGCGCGGCGGACGCGTTGCAGGCCCAGGAGATCGCGGTCTTCTCGCCCGCCAGCCGCCAGCCGCCCGGGGCAGGCCGGGCCACCGTGGCCAGCCCGGCGGCGTCGGACCCTGAGCCCGGCTCGGTCAGCGCGATCGCCAGTGTCTCCCTCCCCTCGATCAGCGGCGGCAGGTAACGCTCCTGTACCTCCTCGGTGGCCTGAGCCAGCTGGGACGCGATGAGCCCGACCTGGATCGGCGCCGACGCCATGTTGACGTCGCCGTAGGCGATGGTCTCGGCCACCAGGCCGAGTAGCACCGGGTCGTCCACGCCGGTGCCGCCGTACCGCTCCGGCAGCCCGATGCCGAGCACGCCGAGCTCGCCGAGCTGCCGCAGCACCCCGAATGGGAACTCAGTGGACGCCGCCCGCTCGCGGTACCCCGGCAGCAGCACCTTGCGCGAGTACTCGGCCAGGGTCTTGGCGAAGGCCTGCTGCTCCGGTGTGAAGGCGAACGACACCATGGTGCTCATATCTCCCGCAGAGTGGTGGTAATGGCGATGTCGGGTCAAGCCAGCATCTTTTGGCCTGACCATATTTATTAGATATGGTATGGCCAAAAATTCCCGTGATCAATCGGCGTCCGCCTGCTCCATGATCAGCGGACGGCATGACCGCCGCCGGCGCGCAGGGCATCGCGCAGCAGGTGCTTCTGGACCTTGCCGGTCGCGGTGACCGGCCACGTGTCCGTGATCTCGACCCGCTCGGGGACCTTCCAGACGGCGAGGCCGCGGTCGCGGGTGAGGTAGTCACGCAGGCCGGCCAGGGTCGGCGCGTCGTGGCCCGGGGCCAGCTCGAGGACCGCGCAGACCCGCTCGCCGACCACATCGTCGGGTAGCCCGATGATTGCGGCGGCCTTGACGGCAGGCAGGCCGAGCAGGGCCTCTTCCACTTCGCGGGCGCTGATGTTGAAGCCGCCGCGGATGATGATGTCCTTGATCCGGCCGGTGACGCGCAGGTAGCCGGTCTCGTCCAGGCGACCGGTGTCCCCGGTCCGCCACCAGCCCTGCTCGTCGAGGGCCTCGGCGGTAAGGTCCGGGCGGCCCCAGTACTCGACGAGCCGGCCGGGACCCCGGTAGCGGATCTCGCCCTCCACGCCGGCCGGGGCGTCCGCGCCGTCGGCGACGATCCGGAGCTCGACGCCGGGGACCGGGCGGCCGTCGGAGGAGGCGACCCGTTCGATCGGGTCGTCCGGGGTGCAGACCGTGGCCATCATGACCTCGCTCGAGCCGTACGCGGGGACGACCCGGCAGCCGCTGAAGCGGGCTGCGGCCTCCTCCACCAGGACGGCCGGGATGGGCGCGCCGGCGGTGAGCCAGAAACGCAGCCGGGAGACGTCGTGGGCGGCCGGGTCGTAGGCGTCGAGCATCATCCGGATGAACGGGGCCGGGCTGGCCGTGCCGGTGCAGCCGCGCTGCGTGACGCGTTCCAGCGCGGCGGCCGGGCGGAAGATGTCGAGCAGCTCGACCGACGCGCCGGCCAGCGTCGGGGCCATCAGACCGAGGGTCAGGCCGAGGGCGTGGGTGACCGGCGCGGGCATGAACATGACGTCGTCGCGGGTCAGGCCCATGGCCGGGATGGCCTGCTTGGGCAGGAACGAGCTGGTGTTCCAGGTGTGCAGGCAGCCCTTGGGCCGGGACTCGGTGCCGGAGCTGTAGAGCACAAGGTGCGGGTCGTCGGCCGAGGGCGGCCCGGGCAGGACGCCGCCGGCCCCCGATAGCAGGCTGTCCAGGGCCAGCGCCCCGGGGGGCGGGTCGGCCCGCACCACGATCTGCGTCAACCGATGCCCGCAGGCCGCGACGATCTCGGCGGCCATGGCCGAGTGGTCGAAGCCCCGGAACGCCCCGCAGGTGATCACGGCGGCAGCACCGGAGTTGGCCACGATGAAGCCGACCTCGCCGGCCCGGTACACCGGCGCGATCGGGATCACCACCGCCCCCAGCCTGGCGCAGGCCGCGTAGACGAGGAAGAACTCGTTCCAGTTGGGGAGCTGGACGGCCACCCGGTCACCGCGGCCGATGCCCCGTCCGGCCAGGCTGGCGGCGAGCGTCCACGCCTGGTCGCGGAACTGCCCGTAGCTGAGCGTCGAGGTCCCGTCAGACAGGTAGCGGCGCCGCGGGTCATCGTCCGCCCACCGGTCGACGACCTGGGGGAAGGTGTCGTCGCCCCAGTAGCCGGCGTCGCGGTACTCGGCGGACCGCAGGAGCTGGTCGGAGGCAGTGCGCATGATGGCTCCCTAGAACGCGCTCAGCAGTAGCTGGCGGACGTCAGCGACCGCGTCGATCCCGGCTTCGTCGCTGTCCGCGAACGGTATGAGGTTGACCGTGCGGGCCCCGGCCTTGACGAACGGGGCGATGAACTCCGCGACCTGGGCCGGGGAGCCGCACGGGACGAACCGGTCGAACTTGGCGAATGGCAGCCGGTAGAGGTTTTCCATGACCGGGGCCACGCGGTCGCGGCCCTGGGCGCGGTCGGGTCCGAACCCGCACCAGAACGTCATGCCGTGCTGCCAGGTGACCTCGGTCCGCCCGGCTTCGGCAGCGTGGGCCTCCACGGCCGTGATCGACTCGGCGCAGCGCTCGGCGGTGGCCCAGATGCCGAGCCAGCCGTCGCCGAGCCGACCCGCCCGGCGCAGCGCCGCCGCGGAGCGGCCGCCGACCACCAGCGGCACGGGCGGCTCCGCCGCGGGCCGCAGGCGGGCCGCCTCGAGCCGGAAGAACTCACCCTGGTGGCTGACCGTCTCACCGGACAGCAGCCTGCGCACCAGGCCCAGGGCCTCGTCCATCCGCCGGCCCCGGGTCCGGGGGTCGATCCCGCAGGCCTCGACCTCCCGGCGGTCGTCGCCGGCGATGCCCAGGCCGAGCGACAGTCGGCCGGGGCCGAACTGCGTCACGGTCAGGATCTGCCGGGCTACCAGCAGGGGATGCCGCAGCACCATCAGGTAGACCGCCAGGTACACGCCGAGATCTTCGGTCGCGGTGAGCAGCGAGGCGGCGTCGGTCAGCCCGTCGCTGCCGATGCCGTCACCGAACATCACGTGGTCCCCGGTCATCACGTGGTCGATGCCCGCGTCGGCCATGCGGCGCAGCAGGCGCGCCCGGTGGCCGAGCAGGGCCGGGCCGGTCAGTGTCGGCCTGGGCTGGGCCGGCCGGAGCTGGGCCGGCGGCGCGCCCCAGCCCTGCGGCATCAGGTTGGCCCCGAACCGGACCGGGGTCACGGGGTGTCGCCGTGGGCGAAGAACGCGTCCCGGCGTTCGGTGATCTGCGGATCACCCATGATCGAGTAGCCGTACAGGCATTCCAGCCGGAGCTGGTCGTCCAGCGGGCGGCCGATGACCTCCAGAATGGTGGCCTTGGCTGACTCGACCGCGGTCCGCGGGTTGCGCAGGATCTTGGCCGCGATGTCCTCCACGGTGGGCATCAGCTCCTCCCGGGGCACGACCCGGTTCACCAGGTGGCACTGGAGGGCCCGTTCAGCGGTGATCGCCTCGCCCATCAGCTCCAGTTCCATCGCGATCCCGACGCCGCAGGTGTTGACCAGGCGCACGATGCCGCCGTCGGCGAAGTGCATGCCGCGGCGCATGTGGTAGAAGCCGAACTGGGCCTCCGCGCTGGCCACCCGGATGTCGCAGGCCAGCGCGAGCTCGATGCCGCCGCCCATGACCATGCCGTGCAGCGCGGCGATGATGGGCTTGCTCGTGCGGTGCAGGCCGCGGGTGATGCCGCCCGCGAACCCCTGGTCGAGGACCTTACGCCCCAGGTCGGGCCCGCCGTTCAGCCACCCGTCGACGTGGGTGGCCAGGTCCGCTCCGGCGCAGAAGGCCTTCTCGCCGCTCCCGGCCAGGATAGCCAGCCGGACGTCCGGGTCGTCGCGGAAGCTGCGCCAGGCGTCGGCCAGCAGCTCGTCGGTCTCGGTGTCGATGGCGTTGAGCTTGTCCGGGCGGTTCAGCGTGATGTACGCGATCGGGCCGCGCGTTTCGTACAGCACTTTCGGCATCGGGTGTCCTCCTATGCGTCGCTGCCAGCGCGCGGTCCGACGCCGCCAGCATCCCGGCGACCAGGGTCAGGTCGCAGCAGTACGGGTCGGCGGCGCCTGGGCCTGGCCCGGCCGGTATTACATCATCGCATCATGTGATTAAATACTGTAACATCGGGACCATGGCCGCGCTACCCTCCGCCGGGCCGGACCGGAACCTGCCCGCCCTGCAGCCCCTGACCGCCCGGTCGATCGTGCTCAGCACCCTGCTCGGCTACCATCCGCCCGCGCTCCCGGTCAGCGCGCTGGTCCAGGTGGGCGGGCTGTTCGGCATCAACGAGAGCACCACCCGGGCCGCGCTGTCCCGGCTGGTCGCGGCCGGGGATCTCACCGCCGAGGACAGCACCTACCGGCTCACCGAGCGCCTGGTCCGGCGGCAGCGGCAGCAGGACGAGAGCGTCTCGCCGCGATCGCGGCCCTGGGCGGGCGGCTGGGAGATGGCCGTGGTCACCACCTATGCCCGGCCCCAGGCCGAGCGGGTCGCCCTGCGCAAGGCCATGATCGACCTGCGGCTCGCCGGGCTGCGCGAGGGGGTGTGGCTCCGGCCGGACAACCTGGTCCGCCCGGCCGACGGCGTGGTGGTCGCGCAGTGCACATTCTTCCGGTGCGACTACCCGGACCCGGGCCAGCTGACCGGGCAGCTGTGGGACCTGCCCGGCTGGGCTGCCGCCGCGCGGCGCCTGCACGCCGAGCTCGGCCAGGCCAGCGGCCTGCCCGAGGGGTTCATGCTCATCGCCGAGGTAGTCCGGCACCTGCGCCTGGACCCCTACCTGCCGCCCGAGCTGCTGCCGACAGGCTGGCCGGGGCCGCCGTTGCGGGCCCGGTTCACCGCCTTCCGGGACCAGTTCGCCGCGCGGCTGCGTGACTACAGCACGCGCTGAGCTCGATGGCCTCCTGATCGCCCTGGCCGCCCGGCGTGCCGAGACGGCTAGCGGCGGATCAGTTGCCCGGCCGCGTCGACCGTGCTCACGCAACGCGCCGCGCAGCCATAGAGGGGCCGGACTCGGCCCAGGTGTCAGCGACAAGTCGCGGCAGCTTCGCCGACGTCCTCCACGTGCTGAACTCGTAAGTTGCGCTAATTTAATGTCGCTTAGCGCCTGGCTGCTCGTCGCTGTGCCGGACTAAGCGGAAGGATGACGTTGTGATCGAAACTCTGGAATGGTGGCCGGACTACGGTCACGGCCCTTTGTGGAAGAGATCGGGACGGGGTTACCAGCAGATCGACTCAGGCGCACTGGACCTTCCTATGGACCTTGCAGCGCGGCTGGCGGCATGGAACCAGCGTTATACCGAGGACAAGCTCCCGTTGGCCGGTAAAGGCGACCTTCAGTGGCTCGGACACGGTGTCCAGCAGCTTGCAGAGGTCCGCCATTGTCTTGCGGGCAGATTTGATGTCCTTGTTACCGAGCCCTGGTGGGGGGAAGAACCGTACGAATGACAGACTCCTGGCCAGCTCGGACGGCTTCCCGCCGTGTTCGGGCCAGCTCGGACACAGCTCGGACCAGCGGTGCCTAGTCTCACTTGATCCTTTACGGATCGGCCTCACTTGATCTTTTACACGCCCTAGACGTTTTCCCGTCACACGGGCTGCTGGGGCGTGGCTTCCTGTCCGGGGTGCCAGGGATTGATGCCAGTCGATGGTGGCGTGAGCGGGAGTCAATCTGTCGATCTGGCCGGGCCACGTTCGTAATGAGACTGCGCAACCCGTTCACGGCTTGGGTCCGGCTGGCCGATGAGTATTGTCGCCAGGCAGGGTCTATAGCACGTTGAAACCAGGCTGGATCAAGACCGCAGGAGAACGAAGTGTCTGCATCAGTGCTCTACATGTCGATGTCAGTCGACGGGTACATCGCGGGACCGAACGACGAACCGGACAACCCCGGCGGCGACCGCTTCATGCGGCTGCACGAGTGGTACGGCGACTTCACCCCGCTGTCCGGCCCGGGGCCGTCCGGGCCGTCCGGGGATTTCCTCGACGAGCTCAAGGCGACCGGCGCAGTTCTGGCGGGTCGCCGCACCGTGGAGCAGGTCGATCACTGGAGCGGCGATCACCACGGTGTGCCGATCTTTGTGCCCAGCCACCGGCCGCCCGGCCCGTCCGTCGCCAACTATCCGCTGGTGACGTACGTGACCGACGGAATCGCCAGCGCGATGGCTCAGGCGAAGGCCGCCGCCGGGGACCGGAACGTGATGGTGCATGGCGCGTACACCGCGCAGCGGGCGCTCGAGGCCGGGGTGCTGGATGAATTGCAGATCCACCTGATCCCGGTGCTGTTCGGTGGCGGCCGCCGACTGTTCGAGGTCCTGCCGTCGCGCGTCGAGCTGGAGATCGTCCGAGTGATCGACACACCGGAGGCCACCCACATCCGCTACCGCGTCCGTCGCTGAGCCGGTCCGGCCGAGAGCGTCAAGCCACGAGCCCTGCGCCGATCGCCGTGGGAAACCGCTCCGCGAGCGGAGAAGACAGCACCCGGGAGTGTTAACGGGAGACGATCACTGTCGCATGGTGCCCAGCGGCGTTCTTCAGCTTGACGTCGCCGGTCAGCAGCTCACAGCCAAGTGCCTCGGCTAGCGCGATGTAGGCGGCGTCGTGCGCTCCCAGGTTGTGGCGCAGCTCCCACATCCGGGGATGATAGGGCCAGACCGGATGGCGGGTGATCCGTAGGCGGGAGTAGTCGCCGAGCATCTGTTCCCCGCGGTAATCGGTGATCTTCTTTCCGGCCGCGAGTCCCCGGACGGTTGCCGCGACCTCTACGTCGAGATGGTGCGGGGCGTGCAGCGTGCGCGGTGCGGACAATCGCTGCCGCAGCACGTCATCCCCGTCTCGCGCGGACAGCGCGTCGACCACAAGGGAGCAGTCGACGACGTAGGTGAGGCTCAACGCCGCCCCTCGTCGCGCGCCGCGAGAATGTCGTCCATGGTCAGGTCCACGGGTTCCCGGTCGCGGGCGATCCGGGCGATTACCTCGGCGTTGGTCTCCGCGGCGGCATCGGCGTCCATCAGATCGCGCAGGTAACCCGACAGCGACTGGCCGAGTGACCTCGCCCGGTCGCGCAGGACCGCGAGTGTCGCCGGATCGACGTCGCGGACTTGGACGATACCCGTATCCGTAGGTTCGCTCATACCCACAGTTTACCGTCAATCATGCACCATGCATGAACTCGTGGCGCCCGGATACGGGACCCGTCGCGGATGGCGTGTCTATCAGGGCGCCGAATAGCAGGTTCGGGATCTGAGGGTGCTCGCTTTGACGGACAGGGTTGGTGTCGTCGGGCTACTCGCCTGTTGCTCTGCGGTGGTTGCCCTCGTAGTCGGCGAGCTTTGGTAACCGGGGGATGGGTGCAACTTGTCTGCGTTCGATCCGGGCCGCACGAGCGCGCCGACCATGACGTCGCTGGGGAATTACCAGATAGCGATCATGAAACGTACGACTCCCACAGTGCATCGCTGTCGTCGGCGTCGCCGGCCGCCGCCAGTGTGCCGCGACGGAGCAGGTACCACCGGTCAGCCACCCGTAGCGCCCGCCGGGCCTGCTGCTCGACGAGTAGGACCGCTGTACCGTCCTCGCGCGCGGTGGCGATCAGGCCCTCGAAGAGGCGGTCTACGATGAGTGGCGCCAATCCGACTGACAGTTCATCGACCAGCAACATCTTGGGTTTCATAGCGAGGGCGCGGCCGAGGGTCAGCATCTGCTGCTCGCCGCCGGATAGCATCCCTGCGCGGCGTCCCAGCAGCGGTTTGAGTTCCGGGAACAGTGCGAGTGCGCGCTCGGTCTGGCCGCCGACTTTCAGGTTGTCGGCTACCGACAGGCCCATGAAAACCGACCGCTCCTCAGGGACAAAGGCGAGTCCGCGCCGCACTCGCTGATGCAACGGGCCCTTGAATGGCCGGCCCATATAGTCGACCTCGCCGGCCATCTTCGGCAGTTCTCCGGCCAGCGTGAGTAGCGTTGTGGTCTTGCCTGCTCCGTTGGGCCCGAGCAGTGCGACTACTTCGCCGGCGTGGACTTCGAGGTCTAGGCCGCGCACTGCGGCAAGGTCGCCATATCCGGCGACGAGACCCGATACGCGCAGCACGGGGGCGGGTGCCGTAGCGCTCCGCCCGTTAGCGGAGCTCCGATCCCGGCTGCCGGATACGGCGCTCTGTGGGGCACTACTCGTCAATCCCCTACACCTCCCTCGCACCGTGGCACAGGCTGCTTCCAGGCCCCGCGCACCGCCGGACTCCGCGTGGGTCAGGCAAATTAATCTAACGACGTCTGGTTCGGCTGGTCAAGCCCTGGCCTGGATTCCGGCCGCGCGTCCGGCCAGGCGGCCGAAGACGATGGCGTTGCTGATCGAATTGCCGCCGCCCACGTACCGCGGCCCCATCACCCCGCCTGCTGCCTCGCCCGCGGCGAACAATCCGGGGATCACAGGGCCGGCTTCGCTGTGCACGCGCCCGTTTTCGTCGGTTTTCAGGCCGGCGAACGTATTGCCGAACGTCGAGGCGCGAATTTCTATGGCCCAGAAGGGCCCCGAGGTGACCTCGCGAAGCTCGCCGGCCTTGAGGTAGCGGCGGTCGCACCCGGTCCGGACATCCTGGTTGTACTCGGCGATCGTGTTCTGCAACGTGATGGGCTCGAGGCCGGCCAGCGCCGCGAGCCCGGCGAGTGAGTCGGCGCGCAAGACCCGGCCTGCCTCGTACTGGCGCATGATCGTCTCGGCGCCCCAGGTGTACTCACCGACACCGAGCTGGTCGCGCCGAGCGTTCGCGTTCACCGAGCTCGCCCGGGCGGCTTCGTCCATGATCGCGAAGCACCTCGACCCGGGCTGCGCTTGGATCAGGTCGCCGGCTACCGCGTAGGGGGCGTTCTCGGCCATGAAGCGCTGCCCGTTCAGGTTGACGAACACGATCCACGACGGGCAGAAGTCGGCGGGATGGTCGCTGAAGCCAGCCGTCCAGTTCAGCATCCCGAAGCCCTGGCCTGCCACGGCGGCGCCGAGAGCGCGGGTCATCGTGATGCCGTCGCCTCGGGAGGTGAGGCTGCCGAAGTAGTTGGTCCACCCGGGCCCGTGGGCCAGCGCGGCCGGGAAGTACTCCCGCAGCAACGCGGGGTTCGCGCCGAAGCCGCCGGTCGCGATGACGACCGCGGCGGCTCGCAGCACAGATCCGTCCAGCAGGACGCCACGCACCGTGCCGTCCTCCGCCGCGAGCTCGAGGACGCGCGTCCCCAGCCGGATCTCGGCGCCCAGCTCGCGGGCCCGGTCAGCCATCGCCGTCACCAGAGCAGCGCCGCCGCCCGCGCACTGGTGGCCGCGCGGGATATCGTCGACCCCGGACCGGTACAAGCCGGTCACCGGGAACTCCACCCCCATGCTGATCAGCCATTCCAGCGTCGGGCCCGACTCCCGGCACAGGCGCATCGCCAGCATCGGCTCGACGAACCACTGGTTCAGCGCCATGTAGTACGCGAACATCGCCGCGACCGAATCCGAGATGCCCGCGTCGCGCTGCACGCTGGTCTCGGTCGCGTAGCAGACCCCGGCCGACATCCGGGTGGAACCGCCCAGCTCATCGGCGGCCTCCAGCAGCAGCACGGCGGCACCCCGGTCACTGGCCTCGACGGCGGCGGCCAGGCCTGCTCCGCCGCCGCCCAGGACGATGACGTCGTAGTCCACTGATCCTCCCGGGGTCCGCTCAGATTCCGTAACCTATCACTGTTGTGTAATTGTTACTTGACCAGGATAATCAATCAAAGTTAGGTTTTCCCCACAAACCCAACGATGATTGAGGTCGACGATGTCAATCCGGAAACGGCTGCAGTGCTGCCTGGCGCTTGCCGGCGTCGTGATGTTGGGACTCGCGGGCTGCTCATCGAGCGGAAGCTCATCGAGCAGCGGCACGTCGAGCGGCAGCACCACCGTCGCCACTGCCAGCAAGTCACCTATCAAGGTCATGATCATCGCGGTTCTCTCGAACCCGGCGTTCTCGGACCCCGAGGCGGCGGTCGCCGCCCAGGCCTACGTCAAGGAGGCCAACGCGTCCGGAGGCATCAACGGACATCCGATCGACCTCGAGGTCTGCGACAGCAACCTCGACCCGAACAAGGAGACCGCCTGCTTCCAGAAGGCGGTGTCTGACCACGTGGTGGCAGTGGTCGGCTCCTTCTTGCTGTTCGGCACCGGGATGAAGCTGCTGCAGACCGCGAGCATCCCGTTCATCGGCGGCAACGGGACCACGCTGGCCGAGTTCACCAGCCCGATCTCGTTCCCGGCCGACTCCGGCGAAATCGGCTGGTACTACGGTGAGGCCGCGCTGCTGAAGGGCGCGGGCGTGACCAAGCCTGCCATCATGTACTGCGACACCGCCGCCTGTGACCTGTCCGTTCAGTACGCGCAGGACGAGTGGACGCAGTCCGGCGGCAGCGGCACGATCAAGAAGGTGCTGGCGCCCCTGGCGCAGGCGCAGTACACGGCGCAGGCGGCCGATACGGTGACCGGCGGCACGAACGGCGTGATGATGGCGTCGGCCACTCAGGCCATCCCGAAGATGGTGACCGACCTCCGCCAGGCCAGCTTCACTGGCCCGGTCGCGCTGATCGACTCGTTCGTGGACACCTCCACGGTGTCGGCCATGGGCTCCTACGCCAACGGGCTGCTGGTCTCGGGCCTGCTCGACCCGGTCACCCAGACGACCGCCCCCGGTGTCGAGGCGTTCGTGAAGGCGATGAACAACCAGAACCCGTCGGCGCCCAAGGACGGCCTGGCCGAGCACTCCTGGAACGGCTTTGACCTGTTCGGCCAGGTGGCCAAGACGATCTCCGGTGACATCACCGGCGCCAGCCTGCTCAAGGCGCTGCAGAACGTGACCACGCCGATCACGCTCGGCCTGTCCGGGCCCTGGGTGTCGCCGACCTCGAGCAACGCCCCGATCAGCCAGTACCCGCGCCTGTCCAAGGACGCGCTCAGTTACATCCCCGAGAAGATCGAAGCCGGCCAGCTGGTGGCCACCGGATCACGGGTGTACCTGTCCTCCTGACCAGCAGGTGATCGCCTGAACAGTCGGTCTGTCGGACCCCGGTCAGACGGGAATCAGTATGGAAATCGTCCGCTACGCAGTGCTCGGCCTGGGTATTGGCGCCCTCTATGCCCTGATAGCGGCGGGACTGGTGACCGTCTACCGGGGCTCCGGCATCATCAACTTCGCGCAGGGCGCGTTCGTGATGTTCGCCGGCTACCTCGACTACGAGCTCACGACCGCGGCCGGCCTGAATTTCTGGCCGGCCATGATCCTCACCGTGGCCGCCACTGCGCTGCTGGGCGCCCTGGTGCAGCTGGTGGTGCTGCGGCCGATGCGCAACTCGTCACCACTGACCCGGGTGGTGGCGACGCTGGGCGTGCTGATCACGCTGCAGTCGGCCGCCGCGCTGCACTACGGTTACCAGTCGCTCGCGGTGGCGTCCTACCTGCCGACCCGCAGCATCGACATCCTCCCCGGCGTCCCGGTCGGCCTTAACGACGTCATCATCTTCGTGATCGGACTGGTCATCAGCGTGGCGCTGTGGGCCGGGTACCGGTTCTCGCCGTTCGGCCGGCTGACCGCGGCGGTGGCCGAGAACCAGCGGGCGGCCGCATCCCTGGGCCGTTCGCCGGACACCATCGCGGTGACGAACTGGATGATCGGCGCCGGGCTGGCCGGCCTGGCCGGCGTCCTGATCGCGCCGATCACGTTCCTGAACCCCAACGACCTCGCCCTGCTCGTCGTGCCGGCTATGGCCGCGGCGCTGGTCGGCGGCTTCACCTCGTTCCCGCTCGCCTTCGCCGGCGCGCTGCTGATCGGCATCGGCGAGTCGCTGACGACCCGGTATGTGAGCAACCCGGGCTGGTCGGACAGTGCCGCCTTCCTGCTCATCATCGTCGTCGTGCTGATCCGGGGCCGCGGGCTGCCGCTGCGCAGCTTCGTGCTGGACCGGCTGGCAGCCGTCGGCAACGGTCGGATCCGCGTCATCCCGCTGGTGATCAGCTACGTGGTGCTGATGGTGCTGCTCGGGTTCGTGCTGCCCGTGCAGTGGATCCTGCCCACCGCGGTCACGCTGGTCGCGATGCTGTTCTGCCTGTCGGTCCTGGTCGTGGTCGGGTACGGCGGGCAGCTGTCGCTGGCCCAGTACGTCATCGGCGGCCTCGCCGCCCTGGTCACGGCGCAACTGGCGGGCGGCACCGCGCACTGGCCGTTCGTCCTGGCCGCGCTGGCCGGCGTGGCGGTCGCCGTTGCCACCGGGGGCTTGATGGGCATTCCCGCCCTGCGCACCCGGGGCATCACGCTGGCCATCGTGACCCTGGGCCTGGCGGTGGTGCTGTTCAGCCTGGTGCTGAACAACGCCTCGTACAACGGCGGGGTGGCCGGGATCTCGATCGATCCGCCCACCTTGTTCGGCTGGAGCATCAACCCGCTCATCTACCAGGGCCGGTACGCGATGGTGTGCGTGACCGCGCTGTTCCTGGCCGGCCTGGCCATCGCCAACGTGCGGCGCGGCGCCTCCGGGCGCAAGCTGCTCGCGGTGCGCTCCAATGAGCGCGCCGCGACCGCGCTGGGCATCAGCGTGTACGGGGTCAAGCTGTACGCATTCATGCTGGCGGCCGGCGTGGCCGGCGTGGCGGGCGTGCTGCTGGCGTTCATGCAGTCTGCCGTGCTGCCGGCCCAGTTCGACCAGCTGACCTCGATCAACTACGTGACGGTCACCGTGGTCGGCGGCACCGGCCTGATCGGCGGCTCCGGGCTCGGCGCGCTGCTCATCCCGAACGGCCTGTTCGCCCAGATCTTCTCCGACTGGCCGACGCTGAACTCCTGGTTGCCGCTGATCGGCGGCCTGTCCGTCATCTTCGTGCTGCGCACGAACCAGGACGGGCTGTGGGCCATGAACCGCGACCTGGTCGTGACCGCCTACCAGCGCCTGGCCCGCCGCGCACCCGCCCGCCGCACCGCACAGGGCCCGGCCGCCTCCGCCGCCCCGGCCACAGCCCTCGCCGCCCCGGCCCCGGCCCCGGCCACCGCCCCCGCCGTCGCGGCCAGCCCGGCGGCGCCCAGGACCGTCCGGGTCACCCCGGCCACGCTGCGCGTCGAGGGGCTCAGCGTGACCTTCGGCGGCGTTACCGCCGTGGCCGACACCAGCATGACCATCGTCCCGGGCGAGGTGGCCGGCCTGATCGGGCCGAACGGGGCCGGCAAGACCACGCTGATCGACGCCATCACCGGGTTCGTCCGCCCCTCGGGCGGCGACATCCTGCTTAGCGACGTCAGCATCCGCGGCTGGAACGCCCGGCGGCGGGCCGTCGGCGGGCTGGCCCGTTCCTTCCAGTCGGTCGAGCTGTTCGCCGGCCTGACCGTCCGGGAGAACCTGGCCGTGGCCTGCGAGTCCGCGGTCGGCCGGCTCCGGTTCCTGTCGGACCTGATCCGGCCCGGGCGGGTCCGGCTCAGCCCGGCGGCGCTGCAGGCCGTCGAGGACTTCGGCCTGGCCGGCGACCTGGACCGCCCGGCCGAGTCGCTGCCGTTCGGGCGGCGCAGGCTGGTGGCGATCGCGCGCGCCGTCGCCGCTCAGCCGTCGGTGCTGCTGCTGGACGAGCCCGCGGCCGGCCTGGACGAGGTAGAGACGGCCGAGCTGAGCGTGCTGGTCCGGTCACTGGCACATGACTGGGGGATCGCGGTGCTCCTGGTCGAGCACAACCTGGACATGGTCCTGCAGCTGTGCGATCGCGTCACGGTGATGGTCACCGGCTCGGTCCTGTACAGCGGAACGCCCGCCGACGTGCGCAGCCACCCGGACGTGCTGGCCGCCTACATCGGCTCGCACGCCGACCACCTGGGGGACGCCCCGTCCGCCGAGGCGCTGCCCGAACCCGCGCCGGCCCAGCAGACCGCCGAGTAGGCCACCGCTGGCGCCGTCCGGCCTGGCCCGGTCAAGCCAGCTGGTTCCGGCCGCGCTCGCGGATGCCGTCCTGGCGCGCCGCGACCCGCTCAGGCCGGTACACCTGGTCGCGCCACTCGCGGGCGACGCGCCACTCGCGCTGCTGGCCGGCCTGGATCTGGTCGGCGGCGTTGTCGTCGTACAGGGTCAGCAGCGCGCCGACGGCCTGGCGATCGTTCGAGCAGACGTCCCGCGCCAGCGCCGTGGCCGCGGACAGCAGCCCGTCGTGCGGCACCACCGCGATGACCAGGCCCCACTCCCGGGCCAGGGCGGCCGGGACGTAGTTGCCGGTCAGGCTCATCTGCTTGGCCCGGCGCAGCCCCACCGCCTGCGGCAGCAGCACCGACAGGCCCCACCCGGGCAGCACGCCGACCCGCGCGTGGGTATCAGCGAAGACCGCGCGCTCGGAGGCCACCGCGAAGTCGCAGTGCAGCACGAGCTCGAGGCCGCCGGTGACGGCCGGGCCGTTCACCGCCCCGATGACCGGCGTGGACAGCCGCGGCCACGGGCGGCCGGTCTCGTCGATGCGCAGGTTGTCCCCTGACGTGGACAGCTCGCTGAGGTCCAGGCCGGCGCAGAACGCCGGGTCCCGGCCGGTCAGCACGATCGCGCCGACGCCGGGATCGGCGTCCAGGCGGGCCATGGTCTCGGCGATGGCCACCATGAGCGCCGCGGTGAGCGCGTTGCGCCGCTGCGGCCGGTCGAGTGTCACGACCGCGACCTCGTCCCGCGTTTCGACCGTCAGGTCCGTCATCGCCGTCCCCTCAGAAACTCATGAGCCGGCGCACCGCCGCCTCGACCTGCTGCCCGTTAGGTACCCACGCCTGCTCCAGCGACGGCGCGTACGGGGCCGGCGTGGGCGGCGCGCCGACCCGCACGACCGGCGCGTCGATGCTCCAGAATCCCGCGTCCACGGCCCGCGCGGCGATCTCGGCACCGACGCCGAAGTCGACCACCGCCTCGTGCGCGATGACCATCCGGTTGGTCTTGGCGAAGGACGCCAGCACGGTGTCCCAGTCCAGCGGGGCGATCGTGCGCAGGTCGATGACCTCCGCGTCGATGCCGTCACCGGCCAGCCGCTCGGCGGCGGCCAGGCTCTCGGCGGCCATCCGCGACCAGGACACGATGGTGACGTCCGCGCCGGCCCGGCGCACCGCCGCCTTCCCGATCGGGACCAGGTGATCCTCGGCGAAGCCGGGGCCGGTCTTCTCGTACAGCAGCCGGTGCTCGATCACGACGACCGGGCCGTCGTAGGCGATCGCCGACCGCAGCAGGCCGTAGGCGTCGGCCGGCGTCGACGGCATGACCACGGCGAGCCCAGGCACGTGCGCGAGCAGCGCCTCCAGGCTCTGCGAGTGCTGCGCGCCGGACGAACGGCCCGCCCCGAACTGGGTCCGGACGGTCAGCGGCACGCTGACCCGGCCGCCCGTCATGTACCGGAGCTTGGCCGCCTGGTTGATGAGCTGGTCGAAGCAGACCGCCATGAAGTCGGAGTACATGATCTCCACGACCGGGCGCATCCCGGCCATGGCCGCACCGACCCCCATCCCGACGATCGCGCTCTCGGCGATCGGGGTGTCGCGGACCCGCCCGGGGAAGTCTTCGAACAACCCCCTGGTCAGGCCGAACACGTTGCCGCCCGCCCCGACGTCGATGCCCGCGATGAACACCCGCGGGTCGGCGGCCAGCTCGTGCCGCAGCGCGGCGCGCACCGCGCGGCTCATCCGGATCGGCTCGGCGTCTGGCGGCAGGGGAGTCTCCTCGGCCGCCG